>Ga0208629_100935_pt1 | contig 12588 bp, 4 predicted proteins | sample LakWasMet19_HOW5_2_FD_183865 | JGI IMG/M metagenome (GOLD analysis project Ga0208629, IMG submission 183865) | Freshwater sediment methanotrophic microbial communities from Lake Washington under simulated oxygen tension - Sediment Metagenome... | ecosystem: Environmental > Aquatic > Freshwater >...
CCGCCAGCTGGGAGTCGGGGCTGGCGGCAGCGTCGACGCCCGCCCTGCTGCCGCCGCCGCTGGCCTTGCGTGCCGCCCCCTCCAGGTGTGCCGTCAGCTCCAGGTACCGCATGTCCCCGATGCGGCCGAAGGCAGCGCGCGCGATGGGGAGGGCGAGGGCGCGCAAGCACGCGTCGCCGAGGGCGCGCCAGTCAGAGTCAGTCACGCCCAGGCAGGCGACGCGGTACGCCATCTCCCAGTCCCGAGCCTCCATGTAGCGATAGAGCGACGCTGACTGCGGCACGTCGATGGTCTGCATGGCCACCGAGTGCAGGCAGAAGATCTTGCTGCCGTTGAACCCCACCACGAAACCCTGCAGCTTCTGCGTGTGCGTGGGGAAGGTCCCTGTCTTGATGGCGAGCACCCCGTTCCCGCTGAAGCACAGCATGTCCTCCATCTCGCTGTTCCACGACACGCTGTTGGCGCCCGACTCGGTGAACAGGACCTGCCGGCTGGCCACGTCGAACACGGTGCAGACGGAGGCCTCGTCCACGACCGCCAGCTTGCGGCGGGACATGGACAGGTCCAGGCAGCGGATGGCCGCGGCGTGCTTGATGAGCTGCTGCGGGAAGGGGTTGTGCACGAAGATCTTGAGCACCGCGCCGTTCTTGAGGCCCACCAGGAGGCCCTCCCGCCCGGGCGGCCCCCCGACCACCTTGATGTATCGGATGACAGCCTCCAGCACCCACTCGCGCTCCTTGCCCCCGCGGCAGTCGTAGAGCTGCAGCTTGCGCTCCTGGCACAGGATCACGTGCCGCGACGTTACGACCAGCAGGTTGCACTCCAGGGCCGCGTTGATGCGGTCCTTCACTCGGTAGGCCATGTTGAACTCAGGGGGTGACAGCAGGCCGCCGCCAGAGCCCTCGGCGCCGCCCCCCGACCCTGCCGCCTCCAGCGCCACCTGCAGCGCTCCCTCCATTGTGGGCTTGATGGCCGTGCCCGCAGGCGTGCCGTCCGCGTTCAGCTGCGGCGCGAGCTCATAGATTATGATGCGGTCGGGCAGCTGGACGGCGAGCCTGTCGCGATAGACTGCGATCTTCTTGACGTAGTCCCGGCACTTGATGCGCACACGCTGCTCGCTCACCAGGTGCTGCACCACCACATCCGTCATGGCGTCCCGGAAGGCGTACCGGTCTTGGTACAGCCCGTGCACGGTCGAGAACACGATGGAGTGCATGGCGATTGTGCCGTCGTTGGTGGCGATGGCCACGTGGTTGCTGCGAGGGCGCGGGACGGCGCGCCACACCCAATCCTTGGCCTCCGCCACCGCAGACAGCTTCACTCCATCCCGCGTGTAGAGAGTCGCCTTCTTGTCCGCCCCCGCCACCACCATGTGCTCGCCGCTGGTGAAGTGCCGCACGCTGCAGGGGTCGCCCCCCACGGCCTTCTCCCTGCCCAGGCGCTCCCCCGTGGCCGAGGAGTAGAAGGAGAGGGTGCCGTCCCAGCACGCGACCACCAGGTTATCCGTGCCATCGCCAGCACCAGCCGCTGCCGCAGCGGCGCTGGAGCTGCCGGGCGCGCTCTGCTGCCGCGGCGGCGTGAAGGACAGGTCCCACACCGGGGCGCCACGCGTGATGGAGACGCGCTCCGCACCTGACGTGTCGCGCAGGGAGATGGCCCCAGACAGCATGCCCAGGGCAAGAGTCTGCCCGTCACTGGACCAGGCGGCACACAGGATCTTGCTCGGCACTCGGATCTTCCGGAGCTGCGGTGACGGCATTGTCCAGATCGCGAAATCGGCGGCTGAGCAGGATGCTAGCACGTTGTGCGCCACCGGGTTGAAGGCCAAGGCCTGTACACTCTCCACGTGCGTAAAGGTATACTTCATGCTCAGCTCGTACGTCCACACGCAGACAGTCTTGTCAGCCCCTCCGCTCGCAACGTACAGCCCATCTTTGCTCGTCGACAGCGAGTAGATGTCACCAGAGTGGCCCTCTTTTTGGCGCTGCACCTCCCCGGTCGCGGCATCGTAGATCAGAATAAATCGTCCGTATGCAGCAACGAGTTGCGAACCATCTGGTTTGAAGGCGAGATCCCAAACCACGCTGCGCTTCGCCTCGTCCTCGAACTCCTGCATCTCAGAACGAAGCAAGAGCACGACTGCGCAAATGATACACGAGTGCCCCAGGCTACACAAAGCTCATCAACGGCGTAGGGAGAGCAGCAGCGAAACGCACCGGCGTATCAGACCAGGAGACGACGGTCCGCATCGTGTCGAAACGGCGTCCAGCTGAGAACGAACTAATATCACGCCCCAAATAGAGCGATGGCCAGATGCACCCCCAAGGTGACCACCTTGATGGTAACGAATCCCTCTCTTCTTGTTGATCCGCTGTCCCTTCGTTGACCGAGCTCCTTTCAGAATGCTGACGGTTGACGGACAGGCTCTGCTATGTTCGGATTTTCGCCAAAATGCTTCGGAGAGGCTGAAATTTCCGACGCAATTTCACCGACGCACAACTTGTCTGCACGATGCACAAGTAGGAGGTGCCCTTTGTGTAGCAAGGGCTGCACGTGCACAGCCCGAGGCGGCAAATCATCGATTGTCGGGCCGACAATGTCGGCTCGATCCTGCCAGTGCGTCGATGGCACACCCCTGGCGCGAGCGTCAATATCTTACTAGACGATAGGCAATAACTCACTAACACAACCTCGCGGGCTCACACGATCTGAACTTACCGCTGACGCCGTCAAGTTTACAACAGCTGAGCCAAACTGCACCGGCAGATCGATACACGCGGAGCCTTGCCTAGGGTTGGGTCGCTCGACCACCGAGTAGCGACAATGGCGAGGTTTTCGCACCACTCGTCGCGCGCAGCCAGCGCGGGCAGCTCCCCGTCTCTCTCGCCACAGCATTGGGAAACCCCGTCGATTGCCACAGCCGGCTGTAGGGGTACACATCGAAGGCGTCGATGAACGGGTGTGGGCAAGCGCCTCGGGCATTCAAATCGCTGCGGGCTTCAGAGCGGGCGCAGGATGGCTGGCAACCAGACCTTGCATGCGACGCGACATCAGTGCCGATTCGTCGGGGAAGGCATCCGTGACCGCACCACGAGCACACCATGCGACAACTTTCTATCTCTTCCGAGATTTGCCGCCAGCTGCAAGTTTCGCGCCCGATCGTGCAAGTCGCCCGCCAAAAAAATGTTTCTGCTTTAGGCGGAGCGCTGCCGCCGCTGCTGCATCCGCGCCTGTTTGCGCCGCATCGTCTGATGCCGTTGGCGCACTCGCACCTCCAGTCGCTGCTGCTGCGTCAGAGCGGCGGTCTCGTGTTACCCACTCGTCCTCAGAAAAGCGCGCATGCTTGCTGCTAGCCTCCGCAGCAGCACGGCCGCCACTCGCTGCATCAGCAATTCCTGCATTGTCCCGCTTCCGTTTACCAGTCAGCAGCTCGGGCGGGGCTTTTTCTCTCAAGACTGAGTCGAACTCGAGAGTTTCCAGCATCGACGCAGGCAGTGCGAGTGTGGTGCGGGCCGGCAGGGGTCGGGCGTCTCCTCGCCCTCGCTTGCGTTTCGGCTTGCTGTCTACGCCTTTTGGGATGCGGTCTGCGGGCGGGACGCTGGCCAGCACAGCGTCTGCTGCTTCTGGCTCATCCTCTGCATCGCTCGCCGTGGCAGCCCCAGCCGTCAGGGCTGCTAACAAGCGATCGTCCTCATCCATTCGAGTCGATTGCTGGAAACGAAATCGCTCAAAAAGGAGCACCGGTCGCTGTAGTGCACAAAGTGCCCTAGTGTATGAATCACACAGCTATATTAGCGAGCAGAACGAAAAAGACACCAACGTAATCAGTGGAAAGTGCCAAATTTCAGACTCTGACCCTCTGCTGAGTTTTGCATTGCAACCGCTCAGATCGCCCCAATGGTGAAACCTCGTGGCGTCGATTGCGACGAGCAAGCCGAAGTAAAACCTTGTCTCTTTGGTTTGTGATTAGTTCGCAATGTTCATGCTGCAGCTGCTGGACCCGCGCAAGTATGTCGGCACGTTCGTGGCGGACGGCGTCCGCCCCGACGGCCGATCATTTCATGCGTATCGGAAGGTGGATGTCTCCGCCGACCCGCTGCACTCCGCCGATCTTGGCGGCGGGAGCAGGGCGAGCAGTTCTATGACCCGACTCGGCGGGACTAGTGCCGTTTGCCGTGTCCAGGCCACTGCCGACCGTGCAGGGTCTGCCTCGCTTCCTGTTTTGCAAATCAACGTGCTGTTTCCTGCGGCGGCATCCCCGCTATTCCGTTCTGCGGGGCAAGAGAGGACTGCCGTTTCGCGCCCTGGTTTTGACACCACCGGCTCTCCTCCGTCAAACGAAGGGTTGCGCTCGCTCGTTCACGGCGTTATTACGGCCTCAGGGCTGCTTGCAGGCGTCCAGTCTGTGCTCGCAACCCATTCTACGCCCTTGTCAGATGAACGAGATGGCATGTTGAGTGGGGCGAGTGCATCGGACGATTTGTCAGATGCGGCACCGCCTCGGCCTCACGTCGCGACGACACGGTTTGTTGTTGACCTGGTGTTTACAGCGTTCGACGGCAACGCTCTGGATGTTGCCGTATTGGCTACTGTTGTGGCATTGCTTCGGCTGCCCGTGTCCGCGCGGGATGGCCCCGCGCTCACCGCTGGCCACGCCCTCATGGCAGCCTCGCCTGCAGCTCGAGCAGCCGTCTTCTTGCCGCTCCCGGCCTCCTTCGTACGGGTGACGGTGCCGTCAGGCGATGATGCGCCGAGCGTCGCTGCAACAACGGCTCAGCTTGTGCTCGATCCCACTTGTCTCGAAGAGAGCGTCGCTGCGTCCGCTGGTTCCGTCGTCTTGGGCGTTGCATTGGGGCACGCTGCTGGGACTGCGGCGGTAGACGAAGCAGTCATTCTCTGTACAACGGAGAGCAACGCCGAGGCACAATACGGGTCCGGCGGCTCGTGCCCGGCTCGCGCTGATACCAGCGCTGCCGCCCCGTCCTTAGCGTTGCTCGCTCTTTGCAAGCAGCGGGCAACAGAGCTGCATCCGCTTCTTTTGAGCCTCTGAGCTCGCGGCTGTGTTGCTGCGAAATCGCAGAGAGCGCCAGATGACGGGGCAGGCTGCTGCTATTGGCAGTGCTGTGACCGCACACTTCCTGCGCCGCTCAAGAGTGTCGCCGCGACACTGTCGCGGCCGTTGAAGCGTTCGGCGACTGCTTCACTGGGAAAGTCTCGTGGACGAGCCGTTAAAGACGTCTCCCAGTGATCAATGTCGAAAGCATTCGCTACGGGCGTGCAAATTCTTGATCGTTATTCACCAGCTGTTGATGATCAGAGACTTCAGCACAACCGGAGACTTCGGTCCCCAGAGTGTAGAGCTTCACCGTGGCAACGCTGCTGCGTGCGCGCGCCATGAGGCCCCGACCAATCTCACTGTACTTCCTTCTCGCGTCCAGCCTTCTGCCCTGGGCTTCTGCTCTGCCTCCTGCTTGCACGGACGGGTTAAGGCCCGAAGAAGTGACCCTTGCCGCTGGCACTCTGGCGATTGGGGAACCAGGCTCCCCGCTGCCAGCGAATTTACGCTGCTCTTGGCTGTTTCGAGGGAATGATACGTCTCTTGTGTCATTGAGCTGGGTGAGCGTTGATCTGGGGCCCGATGATTGTGATCCAGCGGATGCACGCGTAAGTCTCTTTGCAGGCTCCGACGCCTCTCGGCTTCTGGACGAACAGTGTCGCCTCGATCGCTGGCACCGGAGACGAAGGCTTGCGACCAGTGCTTTGCGCGGCGACTTCCTTTCCCCGGGAGCAGCATCCGAAAACGTCAGTTCTACGCCATCGGTGTATGGGCCGTTCTCGGCTCTCGGCAGCGTGCTGCTGGAGCTGGAGGTGACAGCCGAGGATCTGGCTTTTGGGTTTGAGGCGGAGTTCAGCATTAGCGACAGCTCTGCCACGAGCTCTCCTGTCCCCTCAGTTGTTCCTGATCAGTTGCCGTCGTCAACCACAGCTGCTACGGCGGAGGGGTCACCATCGGCGGAGTGGTCGCCATCGGCGGAGCCGACGTGGACAGCGGAGCCGAGCTCCTCAACCGCTGCGCTGGAAGTGAGCACCACCACATCGTCGCTGCCTAATCCCTCTACGACCCCTGGCAGCAACGACAAGCCAGCCCCTTCCCCCTCTGCGCCGTGTCGTCAGCGCTGGCCGTGGTCGAGCAGTTGCCCGGCCCCCCTTGCCGCGAGCGCATCCGCAACTGCGAGTGACAACGGACTAGCGCCACCGACAGCGTCACCCGCATCATCAGAGAACCCCACCGAGGCGCCTACCAGCTCAGAGCCCCCTCAGCCTTCCAGCAGCAGTGCACCCTACTTGCCGAGCCCCTCGAGGCATGCCGCAGCATCTGGCACGGCCAGCCGAACCCCTTCGCGTTCCCCTGCGCCGTCCGTGTCGTCAGCGTCCTCGATCTCCCCCTCTCACGGTGCCAGCAGCCCCTCGCGGGTTCCGATGGCAAGCCCCGCCTCCGCTGCGGACTCAGCAGCCGTGGTAGTGCTGCGAGGGAGACCTGGTGCCTGGGATGGGCTGTCGCAGGAGCAAGTCGCTGCCTCGCTGACTGCGGACGTCTGCAGTGCCCTGCAGGTGCAGCCGTATCGCATCTCTGCGATCTTCACGGATCCACTGGAGCAGCCGCTGGTGTGCCAGCCGGATGCAGCATGCCTGTCGCTCCAGATTGCGCCCGCGAGACCCGTCGGCGGGCCAGTTGCTGCCGATGCTGGGGATGCGTCAGTGTCATCTATCGTGGCATCATTGCGCGCACAGCTTGGCGACGCCGCATCAGCGCTCCTGTCTGCCCCCACCTCCCGCGATTTGGACCCGACGGCCCCCTGGTCTGCGGTGTGGGCTGCGCCTCCTGCGCTGCAGCTCCAGCCCGCCTCCGGGCAATTGCTCTGGACCCTTCCTTACACTGATACGACGCGCTCACCTGGCAGCCTTTCGCAAACCATTACCCTCTCCAACAACGGTGGCAGCGTTTTGCTGCTTTGGGCAGCGTCCGTCGAGCTGGTCTCGCCTGTGAATGCAGCCGCCGCGCGGGGGCTGCAGGTAGGCACGCCCTACCCAGCGGATCTCTTTCAGCTGCAGGAGCCTGCTGAGGGGTTCCCGCTCACCGTTCTACCGGGTAGCTCTGCTGCGCTGCAGGTAGTGGTGCATCAAGATGCGGTGCCTGCAGGCGAGACGAGCGGTGCCTTCGGGTTGCTGCAGCTGCAACACAACGTGCCTGATGGCCCACACGCTGTGCCGCTGCTGCTTGCCATCACGGGGCAGCCCCCAGCTGCCGGTAGCGGCGAAGACGATGCCGGTGCTTCGTTGGCGAGTCAGCCGGGCTTCCGAGTCGGTGTCGGAGCCGGTATTGCTGCGGGTGCTGTTGCGTCCTGCGCTCTGGTGGGATGTATGTGGTGTCTATGCCGCCGGCGTGGGGGTGGCTCGAAGGGGAAGGCTGCCGCAGCTGCCGGAAGCTCCTCCGCCGCTGCCAAGGCTGGGGGCTCACGCTCTGTTGGGCCCTCGGAGCCAAACGACGGTCAGCAGGGCGGAAGCACTGCGGAGGATGCTCGCGCTGACAGCCCGCAGGGTGCGGCGCCCCCTCGCGGCAGAGGCAGCAGCCGACGGACTGAGAAGGCTGCTGCGACCCGCGGAGGGCGGTACGAGCTTTCATCGTCATCGTCATCGTCAGAAGGCGAAAGCAGCAGCAGAGGCGGAGGCGCAAGGGGGCGTCGGAGCGACAAATCGCGGGCTCGAGAAAAGCGAGGTCAAGTCATTGCCGACTCATCGTCGTCGGAATCCGACGGAGAGAGGAAGGGAGCTGCGGAGACGCAGCGGCTAAAGCCTGTTCCGTCCCAGGGCGCCTCTGCCCAGCCGAGCATTCCGCCTCACGTCCCGACCCACGGGCACTCAACCGCTCCCGGAGCAGCAGGCACAGCCTTGGGCGCAGCAGGGTGGTGGGGAGCTCTAGGCTCCTCCGCGGCAGTGTCGAAGCCTTCTTCCGCTGCCTCGCATGCGCTTCATGGCTCGGATATAGAGCTTGGCCGCATTACCGCAGGTGCGGGTGCACCCGTAGGGGGCGCGGGCGGGCCGCTGCGCAGCAATTCGATGCCCCCCGGCAGCGGAGAACCCAGCCTGCGGCTCCGCCCGAAACCGGTGCTGAAGGCCAGTGACTTTGAGGGGGAGTGGGGGCGACTACCGTGCGTGGAGCTCTGGGGATGCACTCTGCGGGCCATGCCTGCGCAGGGGGAGGTGGAGAGGCTGCTCCAGTCTCGCCACGTCCTTTGCATTGCTAGTGGCTCGGTGGGTGGCGTGAGCAAGGGCTATTTCTACGCCCAGGAGGAAGCGTCCGGCGGCCGCATGTGCATGGCAGAGCTGAGCGTGACGGCGAGCAGTCTGCGCGCATCTGCTGTCATCAAGGCACCCGACCCCGCCCTGTCACTCGCCTTCACTGACATCTTCCGGCGGGCGCTGCTGCCGCTCGCTGCTGCTGATGGCTCAGGTCCGGCGCCAGGCGCCGCACCCTGATGGTGATGAGCCTGCCCGCGTGTGCTGGCAGGTTGCCGCACCGAGACATCGGTATCTGCGGCACAACCGGTACCTGTGGCGAGCAACGCGGGCAGCAGAAATCGGCTGCGGACTTAAGCTTGTGCGCTAGGGTTTTCACGTCGGCGCATTCGAGTCACAAGCCCCCGGTTACGAGCAGCTGCAGTACTCGTGACAATGCAGCTGCGAAGTGGTGGTGAAAGCCGGCTGTCGATGCCTCGATCAAAATCAATGAACACGATAATCAGGCCCGAAGAGTTCCTGTTGTGCTGCAGCGCGATCGATATCCGTCGAGTCGGGATTCTTGACGGAGCTAGCGGTCGAGGCGCAATCTCGAGTCGATCGAGTGAGGGAGTGGATAGCCTGAGGGCGGCCCGGACGGCATGCGCCCGAACACCGCACTACCAGCGGAAGAAAAGCTGTTCAGAACCGCTCCGATGTAAGCAGACCCGCTCACGTGATCCGTAGCAGCCGACACCTGCTGTGGGGTGCCACGTCGATCGAAGAACCGCATGCCAACGATCTCGTCGCCGCTGAAACCCGCGGCTGCAATCACTCTCGAGCGCACAGCCGTCATCGGGCGCAGCCCCAGGCTCACTCAGGGGCTATGTCGATGAGCTGCGCCACTCGCTCCACCTCGCCCAGCTCCCCGTGCTGCGCCGCTAGCGTATCCACCAGCATGCGCGCCCCTTGCCGAGTGCGCTCCGCCTCCGCGAGATCCGCGGGGGCTCGCGAAGCCTCCGCACGCGTCAGCGCGGGGGTCTTGCCTGTCTCAAGCGCCTCCAGCCGCTCCAGCAAGCGCCGCCACAGCCCAGCGGCTTCCACGGCTTTCTGCTTTTCAAACTGGCAGGTGTTGATGGCGCGTTGCGCGGCGGCGGTGGCGGCCTCCAGGGCCGCCACCTCCCCGCCTCGCTCCTCCACGGCCGCAAGCAGCGCGCGCGCATCAGCTGCCTTGGCGTCCAGCGACGCAGTGACGGCGTCCAGCGCTGCAAGCTTCTCTTCCACCTCGGCCCGCAGCGCTGCCGCCCGCTGCTTGAGCCCGATGCGGGTGCTGGCATCGCCCGCCCCGCCTTTGCTGCGGCCCCCTCCCGTGGAGTCGAAACGCCCCGCAGCGCTGCGGATGCCACTGCTGGCTCCCGTGCCTGAGAGGAGCCCTTTCCCCACAGCGGTGGCCGCAGCCGTGGTGAGCGCCGTCGCGCTGGCATTCTTCATCGCGATCACCTCCCGCTTGGCCACCGCCCGCTCCATCTCCCCGACCAGCCGCTCCTGCTCCCGCTTTAGCGCCTCCTGCCGCAGCCGCATGCGGTGGATCTCCCGCTCCATCCCCGCGATCTCCGCCTGGCCCACACGGGGGTCCACCGCCGCCTGCGTCTCCCGCTCCAGCGCCAGCTTCTTCTCCCACAGCAGCGCCTGCCGCTCGCACTCCAGGAGCTCCTCCACCAGCCGCCCCTTCTCCTCCCGCAGCGCTGCCACACGCGCCTCGCCCGCCGCCGCCTCCGCCTGCAGTGCTCGCAGCTCCTCCCCGAAGGCGGAGGCCGCGCTGGAGGTGGCGGCCTGCAGCTTCGCGGACAGGGCCGCATTCTTGGCGATGAGGCCGTTGATGCGAGCCATGTCATCGTGCATGGAGGCGAGGGCGGCGCGCAGGCGCCGCAGCTCCCCGCGCTGGCTCTCCGTGTTCGCCTCCAGGCGCAGGCGCTTCTGGTCCAGGAGCATCACGTGGCTGCTCAGCTCGCGCAGGCGCGTGGCCTTCACCTCGCTGTCGTTGGCCACTGACACGAGCGCCGTCTGCTCGCTCAGCCAGCGCTGCTGCAGAACCTCGCACGCCTCCCGCCGCGCCGCGATGCCCTTGGCGAGGTTGTGCACCTCGGCCTGCAGCGGGCCCGTGTTCTCCGCCTCCGGCGCCTCCGCAGCCATCTTCTCGTACCGGCGGTTCAGTCGGTCCACAATCGCCATCTTCTTCTCCACGCTGTCGTGCCGCTGCTTCATCTCCGCCTCGTAGCGCACGATCAACGCCTCGCGCTGCCGCAGGTCTCCCTCCACCGTCCCGAGCGTCTCCCGCAGCGCAGCGACGCTGCCGTTGGCGTGCAGCGCCTCCACCTTCGCGGCGGCAATGGCGTTCTCCATGTCGGCGCAAGAGAGCTCGACCTCGTGCACGCTGCTGATGAGGGCGCGCGCGTCCTTGAGCAGGGCGCGTGCCGCCTTCTCGTTGCTAGTCTTGGCGGACAGCAGGGAGGCAATCTCCTCCTCAATGCCAAAGCGCTGTCTGTCCACGAGCATACGCTCCCGGTCCCCCTCCCGCAGCTGCTTCTCCAGGCGGCTTGCCTCCACGCCAAGGCGGGCCAGCTCGCCTTCAGTGGTCTCAAGGGTGCCGGCCAGCGCCTGCTGCCTCTGCTCCAGGGCCTCGTACTGGCGGCGCAGGCCCGCCGCAGACGCCTCCGTCGCTGCCAGCGCCGCTTCCTCCCGCTCCAGGCGAGCAGCCAGCGCCCCACGCGCTGCAGCCGCTGCCCGGAGCTCCTTGGCAAGGTTCGCCTCCTCCGCGCCCATGCCCTCCAGCGCCTCCGCCTGCGTGCGGATGCCTGCACGCATGCCCGCCAACAGCTCGTCGCGCCGCCGCATGGCAGCAAGGCTCGCGTTCCACTGGCTGAGCAGGGCCCGCTTCTCCGCAGCGATGACCTCCATCTCGCCCACTGCCTCAGCCATGGTGGCGCCTGCAGCAGACGACTCAGCCCGCTGGCTCGCAATCTGCGCCTCGCACTGCGCCACCTGCTCGGCCGCGCGCTTGATCTGCTGCGTGAGCGAGTCTATGTACAGGTCCTGCGCCACCTTCGCGGCCTCCTTCTCGCCCATCTCGGACCCAGCCTTGGAGGCCGCGCGCCGCGTCAGCGCGATCTCCGCCGCCATCTCCGCATTGTACGCCTCCACCTGCCGCAGAGTGTCGTTGATGCCGTCCAGCTCCCCCCGGAACTTGTCCAGCTTGCTCTCCTCGCCCTCGATGCCTGCCTTCCGGCTCGCGTAGCCGTCCTGGAACACCTTTAGCTCCGTCTCCGCCTTGCCGCGGATGTCGTGCAGCACCTCCACGCTCTTGGCGGTGGAGTCGAGCTGCAGCTGCATCTGCGCCAGCTGCTGCTGCACCGCGTACAGCTCCACACCAACGCCCTCGCGTTTCTTCGCGGTGGCGTCGCGCTCCTCCTCCGCAACGCGGAACTCCTCATCCAGCTGCAGGAGTTGTTGCTCCAACTGCTTCTGCAGGGCGAGTTGCACGCGATCCATAAGCGGGTTTTCGCCAAAGTTCCGCATTAGCTCCACATCTTCCTCTTCGACGTGCATGCCCTGCTGCATCGCTGCAGCGAGCAGTCCGTTATCGCCAGGCACGGCCATGGCTGATTTTTGCAGTGCTTTGCACCCGGTCGCCGGGAATGGGCGGTAAGAGCGGCCCTAGAGGCGCTGATGGGCGTGCTGCGATGTCTCAGCAGCGGTTTGATGGGGCGCGGGGCTCAAACTGTCGAAGCCGGCATGCACTTCGGCACCCGTCGTCCGTTCACCGCCGTTTCACCGGCTCAAATGTCTCCTCCAGAGCCCGCTGCGTAACGCCCCAGCGTGAAGCAGGGGGGTCTCGCTTTCGGGTGTGGTTCAGAGAAGAAAACTCGATTGAACAACTTGACCTGAGGTCAAATCCGTCGTCTGAATCGTCGACGATTCGTGCTGCTAACTCGCGGCCACCCGCCGTTTCGCCAAGCTGCGAGTCGAAACCTTGCGGCGTGACTCAAACCATAGCCCAGCACCCGTGCATCGGTTGCATCGGTTTGTCAATACGGCTGGTGCTACTCCACCGGCTTGCCAGCCGCCATCGTGCCGGCGCCAGTCAGATCACCGCTCCGATGGCCTCCAGCGATCATGCAGCGCTGCATCTTCCACCGCATGTTGAAACGCTTTTGGCAGCTGCTTCCTCTGATGGACTGGCCTTTCAGGCGGCTGTTGATGCATGCTCCAAGGCCTCGCTCGAACATTTGCCATCGGCGCTGCCGCGATTGC
>Ga0208629_100937_pt1 | contig 12560 bp, 13 predicted proteins | sample LakWasMet19_HOW5_2_FD_183865 | JGI IMG/M metagenome (GOLD analysis project Ga0208629, IMG submission 183865) | Freshwater sediment methanotrophic microbial communities from Lake Washington under simulated oxygen tension - Sediment Metagenome... | ecosystem: Environmental > Aquatic > Freshwater >...
CTGCGGACAGACAGACAGACAGGAGGGGGAGGGAGGATGGGTGAGAGGGAGGATGGGTGCCAGAAGAGGGGGTGGGGGTGGGAGAGTGGAGGGGAGCAGCGGGCGTGTGTGAATACGTGGGAGAGTGACAGCGGCGGTGAGAGGAGGTGCCGAAACAGCGAGCAGCAGGAGGCACGAGAAGGGGGCGGATGGTCGCTTGCGCGATCCATGCGAAGAACGATCAAGGCGGCGACCTTGTCTCCTCCGATGGCTGAAGCCTCAAACTGCGAAGCAGCACTGAAAAGCCGCCCGCGCAAGCGCCCGGCCTGTATTCTGCCCCCGCGGCGGCGGACGCACGCACCTGCGGCCCCCTTGTCCGCCACGAGCTGCGCGAGGGTGCCGCCCACCTCCTTGATCGCGTCCTGGAGCACCTTCAGCGTCTTGGCGGCGGCGAAGTCCTCCGCCGCCACCGCCGCCTCCTTGCGCTGGGCGACCTCTCGCAGCAGGGCGGCGGTCTCTGGGTCCAGGGCGAGGGAGGTGGCCAGATCATGCACGCCAGCGCTGCCGGGGCCGTGCGAGGGCGGCGCAGACCTGCGAGCGCGGGGAAAAGCGGAGTTCAATCAACGCCTAGAAGCGAGAGGGTGTGTGGTACGGCTCCGCACACCTGCACCGACAGCCAGACACTGCGAGCAGCTGGCGGCCCGCGTCCCTCCCTGCCGCAGCCCGCCACACCGCCAGAACAAGCCGAGCACTACATCTGCAAGCAGCCAGGCACGCAGCCTGCACCAGCCAACAGCAAGTTCCGCAGCAGCAGCCGCAGCAGCGGCGCACCTCTTGATCGTAGGGGCCATCACGTCGCCCCCCCTGCCCACCACAGGCGCAGGCATACCACCCGCATCGTCACCGCTGCCGCCCTCGGGAGTGCCGAGGACGTTGATGGCAATGAGGCCAACCTGCGCAGCAGCAGCAGCGAGGGGACAGGGCGGGGGATGCACAGTAGACGCAGCGGACACTGCCTGCCAGTCGGCCGGCGGGCGCACAGCGGCTCCCGCAGCCTGCGATGCGTCATTGCACACACTAACGCCGCGTCAGCGCCGGCGCCGACAAGTTGAAGCAGACGGCTGTGCGGCCCCTCCCTCACCTGGTTGAAGAGGTTGAGCGGGTTGATGTAGCACTTGTGGATCAGCAGCTTCATGAAGACGCCACGAGCTTTCAGGTACACAGACTTCAGCTCGCGGGCCTGCAGACAGTTCGCTCACAGTCACGCACGTACAATGATGCAGACAGCGGGGCAGCACAGCCCGTGGCCCCAAATCGCTGCGGATGTGATCGCCAGGCTCTGGCTCGGGGGACGGGTGCGCAGGTGCGACGCCAAGACACACGAGGCGTGACCGAGCGAGAGAGCGCGCTTGTGGTTCGGCACACGACAGCGGCGCGTGTCAGCACACACCAGCGGCACGCACGCCAGAGCAGAGCACGGGCCGCCACGATTGTGTACCCGGTGTCAGGATCGCGCAGCACCGACAGCCCAGCTTGCGCGCAACTGCACCCTGCGAGCGCTGCACTACGACGCACCTTATACTGGCTGCGTTCGTTGCTGTCTAGAGATAAGTATCCGAGGCGTGTGAACTGCGCCTCATAGTAGTCATTGCCCGTGCCGACAAAGAGCTCGATGCGCGTTGCAATTTTGCTCTGATGGCTGAGCAGCTGGATCTGGCTCACATTGACGGCGCCATCCACGAAAGCAATGCCAATCTCTTGGGGGTATTCGCCGAATCTGCAGCAATGCATCAGCCGCAGCGGAGGTCTATGGGGTTGCTTGCAGCGTTCAACCCCACGTCTGCCAGTGCATAATTGTGCCACGTTGGCTCTCACGGCGGCGGAGCCCACCTAGTGCTCTGCCAGCCTTTCGTCTGGGGAGAATGATAGTTTAGCTCGGCTGCGGGGTAGTCCGCATCCTCGCTGGAAGCGAACACCACCCGGAAGCCCAATTTTCTCTCGCCCGCCATCTCCGGCCTCAGACCGTTGTGCCCGCGTTGTGCAACGTAGTCCGCTGCCCGTTCGCGACGAGTTGACCAATCCCCACTCGACAGCAGCACGCCTCGTGGGCAAGCCAAGATTGTGCTGCTCAGAATCAAGAGACGTCGGCTCAGCATGATCCGATACGGCGGAATGTAATATGTCTGATCGTCTGCCGAATCGTCTCAAAAATCGATTGAACGACGACGATTCTAACGTGCAAGATGCCGCCAGGGCCCGCGCTACAGACCTGTTTGTGTGACGCTCCCCGCATCACAACTGTGGAAATGACGACCGCCGCTGCAGATCCGCTCGACCTGGCCGCGCTCATCAGCAAATCGCTCCGGTACAATGGCCAGTACAGCAGAAAGGATTTCCCGCAGTTGGCGCGGGCGGTTCTCTTTGTGCGTCTCATCACCGCCGCTGCGTGCGCCGTGGCGTTTGTCGCCATCGGCTTGCGAGGGTCCGCTGCGCTGTTGACCGCTGTCAGCATGATCCTCATGTCCGGCATCGCGTTTTACAAGCTGTGGCTGCAAGTGAAGGAAGAGACTTTTTCCCCGGGACTTACCACAGAAGGTTTCGTGCCTGGCTTTGCAACATTTTTGCTGATCTGGTCAGCTCTCTGGACGCTCACTACTGGGCCGTCGGACGCCAAGTTGCAATGACGACCCAGCGAAGTAATAGCAGCCGTCGGGTAGGACGGTTCGGCGGCGCCGCTGGATGCCGGCAACATGGCCGCAGCATTTGGTATTGGCGGTGCTTTCCGGTGATGCTGTGGACCAGGCGCCCTCGACCAGGAGCTGCTCGCTACACTCCGACGGCTCGCCAGCGCCGGGACCATGCATCTGTTCAACATTCTGTTGTACCTTGCCAACCTCACGCAATCCGTGCGTGGACACCCGCCAGAGTATGCGAGATAACTTGCTGAAGCGGGCACGTTTCGCATCGCTCCCGACGCACGGTGCTTGGTACACGTCTTTTTGCGTGTTCGGCGCTTGACTGCCGGCAGAAGCGTGCGACTGTGGCTGACTGTTGCCGCTGCAGGATGATTGCCCGTTTTTTGAGCCTCTCGTGCTCGCGTTCGCGGACCCGACTCTGTTGCCTGATGGTCACCACCCGTGACGGTGCTTCTGGCTGCCGTTGGCCCGGCTGTTCGGTGCATGCACACACAGTTCGCCAGCCCTCTCCAAGAGCAGACAACCCGTGGGCCACGCCGAAGTGAAGCCATCCGAAACCCGCTTTCGATGGTCTCGCAGCGTCCTGGATTGACGCAGCGCTGCCGCAGGAGGTTGTTCACCGATGAGTCAGCCGGAGCGTGACAGTGACGGTTGGAGTGACGCGGCGGCGCTTGGGTTCGATGGTTCAGGCTTGTCGGCGAGCGGGTCGCCCCCGCCTGAGTTAATCGCACCTCACATGTGGTGTCACTGGCAGCTGCGATGGCTCTGATGACACCTCGGTCATATGGCATCGTGGCAGTGGCGGTCATGCTGTGTGCGAGCAGGCACATTCACAGTGCTCATCATCGGAGCCTCCTTCCGGGTTGCGATTCTGTGTGCGGTCTCTGTCCAGAAGACGCCGTGGCGCCGGGAGATATCCTTATTTGTTTTTGATCGCCGGCTGCGCCTCTGACCACCGCCCGCCACGCAAGTTACGCCACGTCGGAAGTTAGACTGCGGCAGGAGCGTGGCGGGTCACGCAATGTCGCGGCGCTTTCCGCGTGGCTGTCACAGACTCTCTCCGCATCAATTCGGCTGCGGCCGAACGCTACAGTCCCCGGCAGCCCGCCACCTGTGCGTCCGCACGGCACGTGGCTGTGACTGATTGTGTGTGGTACGCTGTGGCGGCGACCGGCGCCATCCGCAGCTGCGCCCGGCCTGCGCATGTGCCGGGCAAGCGTGTGCGCCATGCAGAAGGCGTCTTCCACGCAGCAGATCATGCCGGTGCCCAGCACGACGTCGAAGGCAGCGGAGGGGGACAGCACGCCATCACCCTCACCCTCCTCACCCTCTCCATCCTGTTTGCTGCTTTGGGACAGCAGCGCGCCGGTGGCAGGCTGTGGCGGCAAGCCCCTGGAGGCTGGAGCCGCGTGGCTGATCCCACAGCAACACTGGGCGCCGTGTCTGTGGCTTCCAGTGGAAGCCCAGTGACAGACTCACGCCGACCCAGGATGCAGCTTGTACTGGCGGCCCTGACCCACTGGGGCTGGCCTGACAGTCACACGCCGCGAGGCTGACAGGCGGCCTCCTTGCAGAGAGCCGCTGCGGCTCCTGGGCCCCAATCGATATCAGCTGAGCAGCCTGCAGCCGCCCGCCACGGCGGCGTGGAGCACTTGCAGGCTCAGGCTGGGGAGCAGCCCCCGTGGTCTGGGGCCGTCAGGCTTCAACCGGCAGAACCGCCCACTGGCGACCTGCCAGTGACCAACACCGGCGGGTCACCACGGTGGCACACTCAGGCAGCCTGCAGGTGCTGGGAGGACCCTGCAGCGGCAGCGGCGGCGAGCAGGTGGGGCGGGGGCGGCGGGCCCCGGGCCGGGCCGGGCAGCACCCGGGAAATGAAATTGGCTACCGCGTGGCACAGCGGGGCTGAGAGTATCCGCAAGTCCGACTGGGAACCCGAATTCATACTCGTCTGAACTTTGCCAATGGCCCAGTTTTCCACTAAGCTTTCGACCTGAATTTGCGGCGGACGAGTCATGGAAGTCGCCCTCCAATTTCGTGGGGAACTGAGATCGAGCCCCAGATAAGCGGATGGGACTCGATTGGAAACCGGGGTCAGGACGGGATAAATATGGGGATCACCACATTAAATCGGGCATTTGAAATGCGCGGAATGGTTTACCGACACCGAGGAAGTACGTCGTGAACCCCCACAATGGGGCAACGTCCATCTGCTGCTCGCAGCAGACGCAGCGCCGCGTCAGCACGGTTGGTCAGCGGCCACGTCAGCGCAGAGTCAGCGTCAGGGGCGGCTTGTCTTCACTGCGACGCACCTCCAGCCGCATGCCCTCGGCGCGCGAAAGCGCTGTCAGCGCAGAAGCGCGTTGCGCATTCGAGACCCGCTCGTCTTCGCCTGCGCCCGTGAGCCACATCGTCAGACTTGCCGGCGGCTCGCCAAGATCGGCCGCAGCCGCAGCGAGCATGTCGCGCACACTGCCGCCTGCCTCCAGCCCGTACGCTACTCCCTCCAGCACGGCGTGTGTAGGTGCAGGCGCAGCTGCCGATGCGGGGGCACCAACTGCGAGGGTAGCAACACGCGCACGCAGAGGCGCTTCGCTCGCGTGCTCCCCCACCATCGCCGCGACGCGGCGGAGGAGCGCCACGGGTGCGAGCGCAGTGGCGGTGAGGCCATCGTCGGCGAGCGTGAACGGCGTCACAGTCAAGTCAACGCGGTTCACGAGCACCTGCAGCACCTCCACACCCGGGGGCAGTGCCTCCCGCAGCCGCTCGACGATGCCGCGACGGCTGGAGGCAAAGTTGACCACGATCACGCTGGATAGGCGCTGCTGCTCACAGTAGGTGCCTGCCTGCTCGTACACGTGCTTGTCAAGATGCTGGCCGTCGACCAGCAAATCTATGCCGCACCGCTGGCCGTTCGACGCGATGAGGAGATCCAGGCGGCGCAAAGGCCCAGGCGCGGCTGCATTGCGGGTCTCACCGAGCACCCTCCAGCCGTCCTCTCCCGAGCGGCGCGACAGGATGTCGAACAGCTGGAAATGGTACGCGTACTCACACGGCTGCCCGCTCTTGAGCTGCGCGAACGAATGGAAGACGGCGTCTAGGTCGAGGAAGGGCAGGGCTTCGAGCACAGTCTGCTGCAGATGGACACTGTCGTCAGGCCGCCGCGGGAAGGGCAGGCGGGGAAGCTGGGCGGGCAGGGCAGCAGAGCCGATGTCCATCATCAGCAACGGCACGATCATTGGGGCGACGATGCGATGCCTCCGCGCTCCGTCTTGCACGTGCTCCACGACGACGCCCTCCGCCAGCAGGTAGGCCAGTGCTTCGCGAGGCGCGTCCCTTCCGCCCTCGACGTCCAGGAACATGTTGTCGGGCGCGGACAGCATGCTGCGCACGATACGCCGCGCGGTCCGGACGAGCGGCGTGGTCACGTGCCGGAATACGCTGCGCAGTAAAGACGAAACCGTCGCAGACGCGCGCAACTCTGACACCAGCGCTGAACCGCTGACCTCCGCAGCCCAGGACGCCTCGTCCACGGGGTCACCCGGCTTCAGGGAGTCGCACAGCCGGGCGAGCTGTTGCCCCAGCAGCGACAACAACCCGACGTGTCCCCCAGATCGCCACAACATGTCTTGGGCGATCAGTTCGGGCACTGCGGAGCCACTGTCCCGGGCAAACTCTTCCAGCATGCGATGCACCTGCTCCAGCGTGGTACGGGGCACTGTCAACGTGTCGCTGACGTCGAATGGCGAGTGTGTGGATAGCGGCCCCTCCCCAGACGAGAGCTGCAGCAGCCGATACACGCCGATACCAAGAACAGCGTGCAAGGCGACAGGGCTGCCGTGCAGGGCAGGGGCGAGGACGTTCTCCGTCCGAAGTGCCCGCAGCGACGACAGCAGCTCCTGCCGCACCGTGGCTGGCGCCTCCAGCAACGTGTCGAGCTCGTCAATGATGAGAATAACGCGCAAATCCCCCCACACGTCAACACCGAAGAATGCCTCGAAGGATGCGGCATCGACGAAGAGAGCCGTCCCTGCGGCAATCAGTGCGGAGAGGCGTGGCGGTGCCCAGCCATGCGGGGCCGCCAGGATGGCTCTGCGGAGCTTTTGCGCAAGTGCATTCCACATGGCGCTCGCATTTGACGGGCGCGTGCTCTCCACGGTGCACTTCAGCACACGGAATCCGCTGCCATCCCCTTCGCGCTGCTCGAGCAGTGACCCGACAACGCGAGCTGCGCTACTCTTCCCGCCTTGACGATGCGCGTGGAGCAGCACGTGCGCGCCGCCCGCCAGCTTGTCGGCCAGCACGCGATGCCAGTCTGAACGATCGATGACGTAGTGCTTGTCAGGGTCGACCACGCCTGCGACGTAGAAGGCCTTACGGGTGAAAGCGGCGGGGGCCTTGGCGGAAACTTGTGCCGCCGCTGGCAATCCCATTCGGCGCCATGCTTCGTCGGCACTAGAAGGCTCGTCTGCGGCCATGATTCTGCTATGACAACGCCGGGTTAGGCCCGAACTGCTCTGACAGCGTTCTCGCCATGGCTCCACGCGCACCGGCGCACTTGCCGTACAGGCCCCCGTCACCCGGCACAGGTGGGATTGATACCTTATTTGATGATTTCACAGCGTGTCGTTACATGTGAGCGCGTGTCGCGCGCAAAAACGACGTGAAACGAAATAGTCTTCATTCGCCAGAAACGATTATTCGTAAACTGCTGCCTCGCACTCAGCTCTTGACGAATCGCCCCTGTTCATTGACTGTGAGGCTCTGCTTAGGCGGGCCTATTGGTGGCAGCGTGCGGTTGAGTGCATGTGGCCTCAGCAACGGAGCTGGCAGCTGCTCAACCCGCCTGCCGGCTTGGACCGGGCGGTGGGCGGGGCCCCGGCGGAGCCAGCGCGGCCCCGCCGCTACCGGAGCCTTCGTGAGATAGAGGAGAAGACTCATTGCAAGAAATAGCGACTTTCTTCCCGTAGTTTGTCGTACTGCTCCCCCGCCTTGTGCTGCGATTGATAGGCTTGCCGCGCTGCATGCCACGCTTGACCAGCACACGCCAGCATTTGCCGCCCTGCAAAACACCGTCCACGAGATTGCGGGCGTGCTTGGAATGGGTGGAGAGCCACAGCAGCGCTGAATCAGCGTCGTGCAAGGGCGCGAACTCCACTGGAGTTGGCGGTCTCACTCATTCCCGTACCAAAAGATGACGGGCACATCCCCGAAGCGTGACCCGCGAGCATCAGCGTGCGTGTGCTCGTTCACGGCTCTGTCGCATCTGTTACGATGCGCTGCTCGACGGATCTGACATCCCTCTCGTGGGCTCGCACGAAGCGCGGCGCGCGTGTCTGACGCGCCACTTGGCGTGCGGCTGGAGTAAGGGGCTCCAGGCGTTGCGTGGCACTGCGGCTACGGCGCTGCTGCGCGGCGACGCATCGTTGCTGACACTGCTGCTGAGAAGCAGCCGCTCATGGGCGAGTAGGCCCGCCTGTGCAAAGCGCGGCGGTAGCCCGGATTCAGGGTCACGAATGACCAGCTTGTTGCACGGCAGCTGAATCGCAATGAAGCCGCTGGCCGGTCTGCCGTGTGGGCCCGTGAGGACGTAACAGGTGGCGCCGTCTGCCTCGCGCGACTGGATGGCTGCTGCTGCGGCCGCGACGGGAAGGGCACGTGGCTGTAGACGGGTGAGAAGCTGCGGTGGTCAGGGCAGCAGTGCAGCGCACATGCCAGCGCCGCAGCTGGTCCAACGGCGAGGCCGAGTAAGCGCACCTGCTGCGCATCGGCACCACATGGGTCGCAGCGCTGCGGCGAGGACGCTGTTGGCAAAGCACGAACGGGACCGCTGGCTGCGACGCTCGCAGCTGAAGATCTAATGTGCGGCGACGCAGCTGGGCAGAGGCCACGGAGCCGGTCGATTTTGTAGCCTGCCTGCACGAGCCCACGCCCGCACAACGCGGCTGCCGCAGCGGGCGCGCGCGTCGCTGCCCCGCCCTCCTGCGCGCTGGCGTTCACTGCTCCGCCGCGAGCGTCTCTGCTGCTGTACACGCGAGCGGCGAAGGGGTGGCACGCTGGCAGATGTGCGCTCGTCCAGCGGCGCCCGTCGCGCCCGCTTCAAGTCCCTGCACTCTACTCACGCGAATTTGCTCCTGAGCCCCGGCGGACTCAGCGACGCTGACATTTACCGCTCCGCCGCCAAGGCAGCACTGATGGCATTGATGCCACTGGTGGCACCATGACTCACTGAGCAGACGACTCAGGCACACTGGCAGGCTGAAGACTGCCGCTGCTGCACCCAAGCTTGCGGGAGTGGCCACGGGCGGCAAGCTCGCTAGCAGGCAAAGCCGCGCAGCAGCCGCAGCAACAAGGTGTGCTGCCTGCTCTGGCTGCCTCGCGGCCCGCAGCCCCCTGCGCTGGCGAGCGAGGCGTGGGATGCCGGTAACAGAGGCGCTGGCGCAAGGCGAAACTGGGGGCGGGCCTGTCGCTGCGGCACGCCAGCGGGCAGAGCAGCGGGCGGGGCGCGGCTGCTGCTGGAGGAGGGCATATCCCCATCCTGCCAGTGCTCGCCGCCCTCAAGTCCGACGAGCCTCCGAGCCCGACCGTCTGTCCGACGAGTCGGGCGGTGCCAGTCACTGGCACTGCCACTGCCACCCTCTGGCACTGCCACTGCCAGTGACTGCCGCCGTGGGCCAAGGGCAGACTAGTAGGCGCCTCAGCCTGAGGCTGCCAGTGAGCCTGATCAGGAGCCTGAGGCTGGGCCTGGCCGCCAGCGCCGCGGCGCCGCGCTGGCCGGCCCGGGGCTGCCAGTGCCACAGTCAGTCACTGTGTGGCACGGTGAACTTCAAGAAGCCTCAAGCCGGGCCCCGGGCTTCAAGTTGTCAGTGAACTTGAAGTTCTTGAAGGTAGTACCCTACCAGGGTATTGCAGTGTCCAGCCGACCGGTTTCAAATGGAATAGCATGCTACCCACCTGCAGTTGTTCAGCTCGACTCGGCTTTCACTCTTCGCCTAGGGCCTGAGTTTCGATCAAAACTCTGTCACACAGTCATCATTCGTGACGGCCGCTGACAGTTTTTTCTCTCATCAAAACAACCAAAGAACGCTCACAATTCGAGATACTCGCAATGTAGGTACAAAGAAAACCTTAGTTACTACCCAAACTTTATGTACGCAGTTGTATGCTTGCTTACTGTGCAAGCGCCACGGCTTGAAAGCGGGCCGTGATTCGCCCTCATCCTCTCTGGTGTCACTCGGCCCCTGAGCGCGATAGATCGGGCCAGTGGCGACGCCTGACGATTTCTTCTCCCGAGTTTACACGATTAGAGAGCATCTAAACCCGGCTGTTGGCGAAAATGGACCTTGACCCGGCTCTGGTGCGTCGATTTCAGTCAGAGACGGTCTGCTGCTGCGCAATGCCTTCATGGGCTCGGACTGGCAGCGCAGGGGCGTTGAGCCTGCCCATCCCCACGAATGCTGCCGACACTTGCAGGATCCGCCACCAAGTGTGGACTACCCTTATCGGCCGCCGCGGGTGGACGACAACCTCTACCAAGCAGAGTTGCCGGATTTGCTCGCCCCTTTCGACGGCGGCCACGCGGCAGAAGGCGCCGGGACTGCGGCCGCAGATGAGAAGAAAAAAGGTCGCAAGCCAACAAAGAGTGAGTGTGAAAAGCACGAGTTGCAGGCGCGCGGTAAATACCGAGGGGACGCTCCTCGCGGTGGCGGGCTCTTGTCACCTGTCCTGAGCCTCATTTGCGGCGTATAACGCACGCCCCCGAGCTACATTGTGCCCGTATTCATTTTACAGATGCTCCCGGCGGTATCATCACCACGGCGGCCCAATTTCAAGCTGCCAGCGCGGCTTCGGCCGCGGCGCTGGGGCTGGTGGGAGCCGCTGCTTCTCGGAAGACGATCAAGAAGCCGCGAGGTGCTCAGGCCACGGGAGCCGCCCACCGAATCCGAGACACCCTGCAGCGCATTTCAGTGGCGTCTGCGTTTGATTCGGAGCCGGAGGCCGCGCAGTGGGATCCCGTGAAGGCGGCAAGCAAGCTGACTCCGCAGCAGCGTGAGTGAGCTGGCTTCCGACTTCCTGGGCGCAGCGCCCACCGCTTGCGTGCTGGGCTCCTCGCTTCGTGCTGTGACTGTGGAGCTCGCGAGCCTGTGCTGTTCGGTTTGCCGAGCGGCGAGCGTTTGCTGACTATTTTCAGCGTGCCGCCGGCACCTCCAAGTCAGGCCCGTCTCTCCCCGCCACCCCTCTCTCCCTCTCTCGTCTGCAGTGTCCTCCTATCTGCTGCTCACGCGCACCCTCGCGGGGCACGGCGAGCCCGCCGGTGGGGCCCTCAACAGCGTTGCAACGGCGCTGCGGCGCGCGCGCGTGGCGTACGGCATCGCGACAGACGCCTTCCAACACGACCCTATCGCTCCGCCGCAGGGCGCCGACGCCGCGTCCCTGCTGCGCCGCAGCGCTGCGGGCCGGCTTGCGGGCGCCGGCGCTGACGGCGACAGCGCAGGCAGCGGCGGCGGCGGCGCGTACAGCGTGACTGCCCTCTCGCTGGCGCTGCAGCAAGCCATCAACGATGCGTCAGCCGCAGCCGCATCAGGTGAGACACAACCGCAGCAGCAGCAGCAGCTGCTGCATCTGCAGCTCCGGTGGGGCGGGGCTGGCGGGTAGCGGCAGCCATGCCGCGGCTGGGAGCGCGTGCGGTGCCTGTCCGTACCGTGCGTTGCGTTCATATGATTTTCTTGCGTGCTCCGAGATGATGCCACGCTCTCTCTCTCGACTGATGCCGTGATGCCGTGTCGGCGTGCACCGTTGACCGCCGCCCCTCCTCTGCCCCTCCGCTCCCCTGTCGTCGCCCTTTCGCCTGCAGCGGAGGTGCTACCCGCTGCCTCCGACGCCCCCGCCCTCGCCTTCCTCCACCTGCACGGCTACGACATACCCCGCGCGCAGCTGCTGCTCACCGCGCTCGCGGGCGGCGGGAAGGAGGCGCACGCCATCGCGCGACTGACGGACATCTACGACACGCCGTTCGAAGAGTCGGCGGCCACGGCGCTGGAGGCCGTGTCGGACGAGGGGCCGCAGCACGTGGCCGTGGCGCTGCACGACGAGTGCCTATTTGGCGCCCCCGCGGCTCCGCCCGCGTGTGCCGGTGCGACAGCTGCTGGGCCGAAGTCCGCGCCAGCTGCCGCTGGGGCTGCCTCGCCCGCGGCCGCAGTGGGCGCAGACGCGCGTGGGGCTGGCGTAGCGCCGGCGCTGCCGCAGGGGACCGCTGCGATGGAGCTGGATGTGGAGGGCGCTGCAGCTGCTGCTTCCGCTGGGAGCGACGCTGCAGGCAGCAGCTCTGCTGCCGGAACTGCTGCCGCGACAGCCCAACCCGCGACCTCCCCGCAGCCCTCCGGCTCCCCCTCCGCCACCTCCGCAGCCTCAGACGGTGCGGGCGGCGGCGTGGGGTTCGAGCCGACTCCGCCCCTGCCCCCCGCCTCTGCCCCTGCCCCTGCGGCGGTTGCAGCACCCGCGCCCTCCTCCCGCTCCACACGGGGCGCCGGCGCCGGGCCAGGGGGTTTGGGCTCCCCTCCGCTGGGCGGGGGCGGGGGTCGCTCCGGGCCCACAACGCTGTGGTCTGCAGGGGGGTCGCGCAGCAGCAGGGCGCACGGACACGGCGCAGCCGGCTCCCACGCGGCGGGCGCGGCGCAGGCGGCGGGCCGCGATGAGGCCACTGCAGCCGCCGCCGCTGCCGCCGCCGTTGCCGCAGACACGCAGTCGCAGCTGGGCCTTGGCCTCGCCATCGGCGTGACAGACAGCTGGATCGACGTCGGTGCGTCTGCAGGCATCACCAGCCACCCCGTCCTGCCCCTACACGCGGTGCCTGACGCTGTGGGGGCTGCACTGCTGCGCCACACC
>Ga0208629_100938_pt1 | contig 12557 bp, 2 predicted proteins | sample LakWasMet19_HOW5_2_FD_183865 | JGI IMG/M metagenome (GOLD analysis project Ga0208629, IMG submission 183865) | Freshwater sediment methanotrophic microbial communities from Lake Washington under simulated oxygen tension - Sediment Metagenome... | ecosystem: Environmental > Aquatic > Freshwater >...
CTTGGCCGCCGCGGCAGCGGCAGCTGCGGCGGCCGCCTCCTCGTCCTCGTCGTCGCTGTCTGAGGAGAGCGAGGCAGCGTCGTCGTCCTCCTCCTCGTCGTCGCCAGACCCCTTGGCGGCCGCCGCGGCGGCCTTCGCGGCCCGCGCCGCGGCCTTGTCCGCCGCCTCGATGCGTGCCAGGTCCCGCACTGCCTCCACGATGGCGCAGTAGATGTAGGCGTGCTCGGGGCCCTTGTCCCGCGCCGCCACGCCCCGCAGGGACTCGAGCGCCCCCCGAAACCCGTGCGTCGGAAGGGCCCCCGGGCCCACCAGCGTCGCTGCGATGGCCGCAGGGATGGTGGTGGCAGGGGTCGGTTTCTCGCCGGGCAGGGCAGCGTACGCCCCGTGAGCCAGCGGCTCCGCCTCGCCGTCCCCGTCTGCGCCCGCATAGCCCGGCAGCCCCGCAGCGCCTGCGCGGCGCGCTGCCACGTCGGACGGAAGGACGACCGGCCCAGCGCGGTAGTGTGCCAGCTGTTGTAGGTGCTGCTGCGAGGCGAGCGCGGGGGAGGACGCGGGCGCAGAGCCGCCAGCAGCGGCGCTGCCGTCCCCGCCTGCCCCCTGCCCCTCCTCCTCCTCGATCCCCTCGGGGGCATCCTGAATCAGCGTCAGGTGCAGTACCGGCACTGTCGTCGGCGCCACCGCCGCGCCGCCGCTGCCCCATTCTGCTGCGACATCGTCGGTGTCGGCTCCTGCCGCGACCGCAGCGGCGCCGCTCCCCCGCGCCCGCAGCTCAGCGGCGAAGGCCGCCTTCGCCAGCCGCAGCTGCGCGTCCGCAGCGCGCAGCAGCAGCGGCAGCGTGTCGCCAGCGACGCCGAGGCTGCTGCTGCCGGCAGCAGCGCTGCCAGCACCGTCGTCAAGCTGCATGCCACTGCCGCTGCCACTGCTCGTGCTGCCAGCGCCCGGGGTCGCTGCAGCGCCTTGCTGTGTTTGCTGCTGCTGTGGGTGATTGTGGTGGTGCGGTGCTGGCCAGGTGCGAGCCCCCGTGACCGGTCTGTCAGCCGCCCGCACCGCAGCCGCGTACTCGTACGCGTCAAACACGCGGTGCAGCATGTCCGCAGCGTGCACGGGCGCAAAGGGCTCGGCCCCCGGGGTGGCCGCCGCCTGCGCCGCCGCCGCTGCTGCCGCCGCAGACGTCGAGGCGGCGGCGTCGGCGCCTGGCTTGCGCCGGCCCGCGCCAATCGCGCCGCCGCCGACCGCCCCAGCGGCTGTGGCGGCGGCGGCAGCGGCCGCTGCGGCGGCGGCGGCAGCCGAGCGGCCGTGCGCTGAGCTGCCTGCAGCCTCCTCGCCCTCCGCGCCGAGGAACCAGTCCAGCAGCCGCACCCCCCTGTGCGTGTGCACCCAGCCCACGTCCGCTGTGTCGTAGGAGGCCACAAGGGCCGCCGCGGCGTCCATCTCATCGCTCTGCAGGTACGCGCCAGACGCTGCAGCCGCCAGCGCCGTCTCCCGCACTTCAGCCGCAGCCTCCGCCGCCTCCTCCTCCACGCCCTCCCCGATCCGATCCCACACCGCCACGGCGGTTTCGTTCTGCGCCACCGCCACGAGCACGCGCCGCGCCACCTCTGGCCACGTGTCGGCCGTCACGGTGGCCGCCGCGAGCTGCCGGAAGCGGTCGAGGGTCTCGTGGGTCAGGCTGTCCGTCTCACCCGTGGGGGCCGTCAGCAGGCCCGGCAGTGCAGCAAGCGCCGCACGCGTCATAGCCGCTGCGACGGCGTCGAGCAGGGCCGCTGCAGGCGCGGTGGCCGAGTCGGAGGCGGCAGTAGCGTCACCGTGGCCCGCCCCGTGGCTGCCGTGCGCCAGGCCCGCGAGAAGCGCCGAGGGCGTGAGCAGCGGCAGGTCGGCCCCCCGCGCCTGCAGCATGCTGTCGATGCCCAGCGGCACGGCGACGGCGCGCAGGAAGTCCCACAGCTGCAGCGCATCACCCACGCACTCCGCCGGCACGCCCGCGCCCGCACGCCCCACGCGGCTGCCCGCCACGCGCGCCGCCGTAGCGCCCCCTGCAGCGGCAGCGGCGGCAGGGTGCCCCGCGCCCACGGGGACGAGAGCGGCTGCGAGGGCGGCGCGGCGGCGCGCGCGCTCTGCGGGCGTGCGCAGCAGGTGGGGATCGGGCACGGCCTCCGTGCGTCCCATCCAGAGGGCGACCTCCAGGGCCGCAGCGGAGAGCACGGGGGCGGGCAGCAGCTGCGGCACGCGCTGCGGGCGCTGCTGCGAGGCGGCGTCGGACGCATCAACCGCCAGCTCGATGGCTCGCTGCCGCAGCGCCGGCACGGAGCGGACCGCTGCCTCCGCGGCCGCCACCGCGTCTGCCTCGCCACCAGGGGCTGCTCCCGCCGCGTCGATGCCTGCAAGCCCCGCAGCCCGGCGCAGCAGCGTGGGGATGTGGAAGCTATCGGCAGCAGCGTCAGCGTCGCCCCTGCCGTCACCCGCCCCAGCAGCAAGCGGCGATGGGGCCTCCGCGTCACCCCCATCCGCCAGCAGCGCAGCCGCAGCGGCCGCGCCAGAGGCTGCACCCACAGGCTCCTCCTCGCCCTCCTCCCGCGCGCGCGCCAGTGCATCCAGGTTCGCCCGCGCGAGGGCTGCCGCGGCGGCGCCGGACAGCACGGGACGGACAGAGGACAGGATAATGTGCGTGACAGCAGGCGGCGGCGCGGGCGCGCCCTCTGCGCCGCCCTCTTCGCCCGCTGCCGCCTCCGCAGCCGCCGACGAGGGGCCACCCGTCCCAGCGTATCGGGTCCCGTACCCGCCAGCGCCGCCACCGCTCGCACCGCCTGCGGCTGCGGCAGCGCCGGGCGCAGACTCGACGCGAGCCACGACAGCATACGCGGGCTGCTGCTGCTGCGGGTGCGGGTGTGGTCCCGCAGCGCCGGCAGCAGCGCCCGCAGCCGCTGCGCCGTGCCCTCCGGCCGCAGCGGGCTCCGCCTTCGGCTTGACGGGCCGCTTGCGCTTCGCCCCCACCGCGCCCGCGCCGTCTGCATCCCCTGCCGCATGCTCCCCTGCCTTGGCCGCCGCCGCAGCGCCCGGCGCCTTGCGGGGCGCCCGCGGCTTGCGGGCCCCCGCGCCGGCCCCAGCACCCGCGCCAGCCGCACCGTCCGCGGCAGCCACGCCCCCATGCTGCTGATGCTGCTGCTGCAGCTGATGCACCTCCACAGCCCGCTGCGCAGCCGCGTACGCCCGCAGCGCCGTCGCCTGCTGCAGCAGCTGCGCCTGCGCCGCCAGCTGCGGCGCGAGGGCGGCCGTCAGCTGCTGGCTGATCAGCTGCTGCTGCACCGCGGGGAGGCTGGAAAAAGGGCGGCCACCCAGCAGCGGCGCGACCAGCTGAATCTGCGCAGCCTCGATCTGCTGCTTCAGCGCCGCCGCGGCCGTCAGCGCAGACGCTGCAGCCGCGGCGGTGATTGCGGAGGAAGCGCCTGCCCCCTTCGGCGCTGGGCCTGCCAGCACAGCCGAAGCGGCGATCGCAGCGGCGGCGGCGTTGGCGGCGACCGCTGACCCAGCCGCGGCAGCGCCAGCGGCACCGGCGCCGGCTGGTGGCGCTCCACCGGTCTGAGCGGGAGCGCCACCCGCACCAGCGCCCGGCGCCGCGCCTGCTGCGGCAGCGTCCTGGGGGAAACGCGCGCCCGCCGCACGCTGCTCCGTAAAATAATATTTCAGGCACCCCGCCGCCCCGGGCATGCCTTCAATCGCCGCGACCACGGGCGGCAGCGCGAAGCCGAAGAGCTCCGGCCCGGCCGGGACGCGCTCGGGCGGCGGCAGGCCGCGCCGCGCCGCCTCCTGCTCGAGGGCGACCCAGCAGCTGGAGGAGGTGCGGGCCGTGGCGCTGAAGGGGACCACGCCCGCAGGCAGCGCCTCCGCGTCTGCTGCGGCAGCGGACCCGCCGCGCGCGAGCGCCACCTCCGTCAGCAGGAAGGACGGACCCGCGGGGCCGCCGTCCGTGATGTGGCAGTCGTACCACGCCAGCTGGCCCGGCACGCTGAGGCTGCGATACAGGCGCCGCGCGCGGAAGCCGAGGGGCCAGATGAACTTGAAGGCGTGGTAGGAGGGGCGCGGGTCGATGGCGCCGAGGGATGTAATCACGAGGCCGCCGCCGTCCAGCGCCACGGGCAGCGCGCTGACGAAGGCGGAGTAGTCAGGCGCGCGACGCTCAACGCATGCCTCGTGCGGCAGACCGAGCCGCGCGCCCTCGTAAGAGCCGGCTTTACCTCGCGGAACGTCTGCCATCGAAAAAAGGGGCCCTTAAGGTCGCTGCAGACGCGCTCGCGGCTCCAAGATCGAAAAACAAATGGTCGCTGGAGCAATCTGAAGGCACCAACGATTGCCGCTCGCTGCGAGCTTGGGCAGGTATCAAATACAGATGACAGGGCACCTTTCGCACGCGTCAAGCAGTCGGCGGCTTGTTTTCGCCGCCTTCCGCCAGCAATGGGCCGAACGTGGTCACCGTTCCCTGATCACTGCCAGAGATGCGTCTCCGGCCCGAGGTGTAAAAACCCAAGTCAAACAGCGCAGGGAGGGGAGTTTTCCGCCTCGCCCACGAATCTGCAGCGCACCGAGAGGCCTTTCTTTCACCCGACTGCGGCACATGTGCCGTGGACAAGGCGAAGCGTCGTGATTTTGTGCCCGCGTCTGCTTTCCGTCTGGGAATTTGAGGAGCCTTTTCGCTAGAGCTAAGCAGAATGCCGCTTTCGTAACCGCCCACAGGGCAACGCAGTACGCAGTTTCAAGTCTCGGGTGCCTTTATGTTGTTGTTGTGGCGTGCAAAACGATCTTTGAAAAGGCGCCGACAGCCCGCTGCTGTCGCCATGGACATGACACGGGGAGTGCGTGGCACCCAGCACAGCTGTGTCTGCGATGGTCTTCCCACGATGCAGGTGTTGGACACAGAACACAGGTTGCTCGTAAGGAGCAACTGTAGAGTGACGGTGGCATTGGCGGATGTCGTCGCCAAGCGATGTCCCGCTGGGCCACAGCTTTCGACATGTGCTCTTGAGCGCTTCGAGTGCCACTTCCCTGCCCCTCGATCAATGCGCAGCACATTGCTGCAGCAATGGACCCGGTGATGCCTGCGCATGCACATTGGCTCAGCCGCTGGTGCGCGGATGTTAAACCACTCAAAGATGCTGAGTTGTGATGTGGTTGTCCTTCTATCGCGGATTCGGCCTCCCTCATCAGCATTTGGAAGGCCAATTAACAGGGATCAACAGCGACAACTTGCCGACGCCGCTGCGCTGTGAGGGAATGGGTTTCAGCGGCTCTACAATCCGAACATCGCCGCCAGCGCGGCCGCCAGGTGCGCACACGCCGGCTCGATCGGCGCCCCGCTTTCGCTGCCAGAAGCAGCCGGAGTGCGGGCAGGGGCCGACAGCCCGAGCACCCGCGTGAGCGCCCCCGCAAACCCCGGCGGCAGCAGGCCCGCCGCAGCTGCACCCACGCGCAGCAGCTGCGCCCTGTCGCTGCCCCCCAGCATGCTGACAGTGACGGACAACCGAGGCGTGCACGCCAGCCCCTGCAGCACCAGCACGCAGCGGAGGGCCACCTCGACGGCCAGGCGATGCGACGCGGCGGCTGGTGACGCTGGCAGGGTTGCCGGCTCGGTGGCGGTTGCATTGTCTGCAGCAGCCCCAGCGGCCGGAGTGGGAAACGTGGGCAGGCAACACAGCACCCGCCCAGCCTGTCCCTCCCTGCTGCTGCATGCCCCTTCGCTTGCGCCGGCCCCGCCAGCCGCGCCGGCGGCGGGCGCCGGCAGGTCCAGTGCTGCTGCGAGGGTCGCTGCGAGCTCCATCAGCAGGTCTGGGTCAAGGTAGCTCTTGAAGAGTCCACGGGGCCACGCTGCAGACGCAGCGAGGGCGCGCCGCAGCGCCCCATCTGCCTCTGCGGCCGCGGGTGTGGCTTCGAGGCCAGTCAGGGCCGGAGCAACATCGGTTGCCAGCAGCGCCCGCCCGCTCGCCCCAGCAGCAGCTAGTGCGTCGCACGCAGGGGTTGCGCTTAGCAACCCGCCAGCCGGCAGCGCTGCGCCGCCCGCCTGCAGCATGGAGAAGAGGAGGAAGAAGGCGCGCTGCGACGCCTTCAGCGCGGCGTCCGGGTGGCTGAGCGAGCGCCAGCAGCGCTCGAACTCGAAAGCGGAGCGCGCGGGGGCGCGCAGCAGCAGCGGCAGCTGCGGCGCTGCAGCGGCACTGCGGGATGCGGGCGCTGCTGGCGACTGACCACTCGAGGCGCCCGCATGTGCGGTTGCCGCTTCCAGTGATGCGGACGAGGCACGCGCTGCAGCAGAAGCGTCGATGGCTCCGCTGTCTGACGATACACCCATCCCCGCAACAACCCCACCAGAAGACGGCGCCCGACCCAACTGCTCAGGCGACGCAGCGGCCTTCAAACTACCGCCGGCGTCGTTGTCCGAGACCGGACTTCCAGCCGCACGCCGTCCGTCCACCGAATTTTCCTGCCCCGCCTCGTCGTCGTCATCAATGATTGCGACACGGGTGCGAGCCGAGCCAGAGGCAGCAACACTCACAGGCGCAACAGGGGCTGCAGCAGGTGCGGACGGTGTGCCAATATGCCCATGCCCTGTCGCTGCTGATGCCACGGCGTCAAGGGCAGGTGCAGTTGCTGCGTCAGACAGCGCAGATGCGGCTGCACTTGGCTCGGGGGAGGCGCCACCCACTTCTTGAATCAGCGGCCGGGCGCCGCTGCGCTGCATCCCAGCCGCAGGCGCAGGGCCTGCAGCGCCGCTTGGTTCAAGCGGGCCAATAGGCAGGCCACTGGCAACAGCGGCTGGCTTCACTGCTGCGCCCGCCTTTGAGCCCGCAGCAAGAGTGGTCGAGGTAGCGGGAGACGACGCGGGAGTCGTTTGCAGCACCACCCTGATCTCCCGCGGGCCGGCACCCAGGAGCAACGCGGCCGCATCATCCGCTGCATGGGAGCCAGCTCCGGCGCTAGCAGGGCCTGCACCCAACGAGCCCCCGGTCCCAGAGGCGGCGCGTGGATGAGAGGCTGCGACTCCGACTCCGACTGCGTCAGCGCCGGCGCGAGCGACCAGCGTCAGCAGCGCCGCTGCCAACGCTTCGTCCTCAGCACCCGCGTCACCCCCAGACGCCTCAGGAACGTCCGCTGCAGCGGCAGCGCCGTCTTCGGCCAGCGGCGCTGCAGCCTCCTGCCCTTCCCTCCTTCGGAGCAGCACGCCCTGCGCCGCTTCAAGCGCCACAACGGGCAGCGGCACCGCGCCCTCAGCGAGCGCGCGCTTGCGGCACGCCCTCGCCGCCTCGCGAGCCTTGCGCAGCTCGGCCGCCGCCTCGCGGTGCCCCCTCTCCAGCGCCAGCACCACCTCCAGGTCCCGCGCAGCGGCGGCGGGCTGCCCCAGTGCGCTGCGTGCCGCGGCGCGCCGCAGCCAGCTCTTCACGTGCGTGGGGTCGCACCGCAGCGCCGCGCTCGCGTCCTCCAGCGCCGCGCGGTAGTCGCGGGCGTGCAGGCGGCACTGCGCGCGGTTGCTGAAGAGGACCGCGCTGCGGGGGTTGCCCAGCAGCGCCCTGCCATACGCGGCCGCTGCAGCGCTGTAGTCGCCTGCTTTATACGCCGCGGTGCCGGCCGCCTTCGCCAGCTCGCTCTCCGCGCTCGCGAGGCCGCTGTCGCCCGCCTTCACGTGCACCACCCCGCCCTTCTGCCGCACGCCGACGGCGGGCTGGCGCCCAGACAGCGGGGACGCTGTCACCGGCGCCGCCACCGTCACCGCGGCTGTTGCGCCCCCCGCAGCTGTCGGAGGTAGTATGGTCGCTGTAGCTGCCGCCGCTGGGGAGACAGGGCTTCGTCCGTCCGTGCGAGCGCTGCCTTCGGCCTCAGCAAGCGCTGCATCGACATCGAACTTCTCCCAACGTTTGTAGCCCTTGTCGTACGTGTGCGCCGCAGCAGAAGCGGCCTTTTCAGCCGAGAGTGGCGCTGCAGTCGAATGAGCCGTTGGCTTCGCTGCAAGCGGTGAAGACGCATGGCCGGACGGGGAGCTAGCCGCCGGGACACCGACAGTGTGCCGAGTCTGCTGGGCGAGCTTCGCGTCCTTCTTCTTGATGCTGCCCATCCATGAGACCAGGTCTCCAAGGGCACTTTGCTGCTGCTCCGCTTCAATGCGAATGCGCGCTTGCAGCGCGATGATGTCGTCTGCCATGACGGTGCGTGGGCCACGGTGGGCAGTGCAGAAGCACCGTCAACCGAAGGCTTGCCAACGACCACCCTCGGGATTGAGAGCACGTAATGAGTTTCGAGAGTCAGAGGTCACAACCAGACAGCGATTCTGCTCATGTACTTGCAAATGGGCATGCGCAAAATCGCGAGCGACGCAGTGCGTGCGAAAATCTGGGGGGAACAGACTTCCAGAGATGTGAGATCCTGTTTCGGCTGTGGCTGCAAAGCCGACATGCGCTGCCCGGCTCATCCCTGCAGTCTCGCCATTGCTGTGACCGCGGCGTCCAACTGGTGGAGGGCGTGGCTGGTGACGCCTCGCTCGAGCCGAACACCCGGCAGCCCCGGGCCATCCAACGACACCAATCGTCGGTGAATTGCACGAGCATATGAGGTGATCTCCTCTCTGAGCTCATCAAGTGTAGATGTGTCGGCGTAGCTACCGACTTGAAGATGCGCGTGGCGGCGCAGGGCTCTGTGGAGGATACAAACCACGGCGGCTGCCGGCCGAGATGTCGCAGCTCGCGGGCCAAGTGGAGCAAATCGCCGTCAGCAGCGGCGTGGACGTTAGCACGCTCTTGCTGGATCTGCGCGACTTGCCATCGACGGCGATTTTGATCGTGCGGATGGTGATGGTGTCGCTTGTTTTCGCGTGCGCCGCAGCGCTGCGCGTGGCGGGTTCGCTGCTACGGTTCCAGCCTTCCAATCTCGATCTCCTGGCTGCGGCCGTGATGGCCCTCTTTTTCTTGGCGCAAGTGCGTGCGCTGCTGGCCGTGCGCTCCGGAGTCGCGCTGCTGGCGCGCACGGTGTCGCTCACGCCACGGCAGCTAGATCTGCTGCAGCTCGGCCGCCATCGGAGTCTGTATTCCAAAGCTGCCGCCCGGCTGGCCGCGGCAGCGAGCAGCATGGCCTTCGGTGGCGACGGTGTGCGGCCAGCGGGTGCTGGCGGCGAGAGCGCGGGCCAGGCGCAGCCGCAGCAGCAAGCTGACGCGGCAGCAGGCCGGGGTCGTGTCGCCTCCCCCGCGGTGCTCAACCTCCGACGGCGCCAGGCGAGCGCGGGGGCCAACGGGTCCGCGAGCCGGCGCCCAGAGGTGCTGCCCCCCATCTCCTCGCTACCTGGCATGCCGCCAGCGCTGGAGCTGCTGGCGGCGACAGACAGTCTGCGGCGCAGCGGGGTGGGGGTCGGGGGTCTGGGCGGCAGCGGGCTGCTGTCGACCCCCTTTGGCGGCCCCGCCATGAGCCGCTTCTCCCCCGGCGGCACCACGGCTGGCATTGGCAGCGGGGCGCGCAGCCCAGGCGAGTACCTCGCATCCACCGCCTCCTCCGCAGCGCTGCTGTTTGGGCCGCCGCCCGTCCCCTCCGACGCGCTGGACGCAGCACGGGAGGCAGAGCTCGGCCTGGGAGGCGGCGGCGGCGCAGAGGGTGCGTTCGGCGCAGGCGGTCTGCGCTACGGCTCCAGCGGCGGCTACTACGGCGGCGGCGGCGGCGCAGACGGCGCATCGCTTCCCTCCGCCGTCGCTGCAGCGATCGATCGCGCAGCGGCGCTGCGGGAGGCTGACCTCGCCGCGCACGCCTACAATGCCGCAGCCGCCGGCGGCGGCGGGCTGGATGCGGCGGCGGCTGCGGGCAGCGCGTGGGGTGCGACGAGCGGCGCAGGCGGCGGCGGCGGCGGCAGCAATCTGTTCGGCCTCTCCCAGCTGATCGGCTCCCTGTGGCGCGCAGACGGAGAGACGCTCCTGCGCCAGGGCGCCGCGGCCTCGTCCTCGGGCGCGGGGGCGGTGGGCTTCGCGGGCCGCGCCGCCGCCTCCGCCCTGCGCGGTCTTGGAGGCGCGCTTGGCGGCGACGCTGCCGGCGCCGCCCCGTCGTCTTTCGCTGAGGAGGACGCGGACCTCGCCTCCACCGTGGCGCCCGTGGACCGTGCCCGCGAGCCGTACCTGGCCGCGACGGCCGTCACGCTGCGCGGCGGCGGCACGCCGGTGCTGCACATATCCCGCCTGCGCGCGCCGCTGGGCCTGCCGAACGAGGTGCAGGCGCTGGAGGCGGTCGCGGCGTGCGTGCAGCGCGTGCTGCACCGCCACTGGCACTACGTCTTCCGCGCCAAGTGGCTGCAGAACGCGGCGGACCTCGCCGCCTGCAACGGGCTGCTGTCCTCCGAGTTCCTCGCGCGCGCCCCCGGCAGCGCTGCGCGCACCGTGGCGCTGCCGGGCGTGCGAGGCGGCGTCCCCCTCACCCTCGACGAGCTGCTGGTCGAAATGACGTCGCGCGGGCGCGGGGACAGCAGATATATGGTGCGCAGAGACATGCGCGCTGCGGCCGCTGCGGTGGACCGCGCCCCCTTCTTCTCCCTCTCCCTCCCCCCGCTGCCCACCTCTGGCACTGGCACTGGCGCTGGCGCTGCCGCGGCAGCGGCGCCTGCTGCAGCAGCTGGGGCGGCAGCGGCGAAGCCAGCGCTGGGCGCGCTCGCCGCGGCGGCGGGCGCGGGCGCGATTCCGCCCATCGGGCAGCCCAACGGCGTCGCGGAGCAAATGTTCCGGCAGCGCCTGGCCGCTGAGAACCCCGCGGCCCTCGCTGCCGCGGACCGGGCGCAGCGCGAGGGCGAGGCGCGCGCGCGGCGGCAGCTGAGCGCAGTGATTGACCTGTGGCAGGAGCGCGCTGACCTCGAAGCACTGGCCTGTCCGCCACCTGCGGTGCTCGCAGCCGCGGGCGTGATCCCGCCCTCCGCTGCGGCCGTGGGCAGCGGCGCAGCGGGCGGCGGGGGCGCTGGAGGCGGCGGCGGGGGCGGCGGGGGGTCTGCGTGCCTCGGGGAGGTGAAGGCGTACTGCCTGGCCCGCCTGTCCGTCCTGCTGGGGGACAAGGCCCTCTCGCGGTTCCTCGGGAACGCCGACCCCGCCAGCGCTGGGGCGGGCGACGACGACGGCGCTTATGGCTACGGCAGCAGCACCGGCGCAGGGGTCGCGTACGGCGGCGGCGCGTCGGGCGGGCGCTGGAGCGGCCGCCCCTCCGACTCGCTGCTGCTCATCAACTATTTCTTCGGGCTGCTGGACGCGGAGCTCATCCGGGCAGCACGCTTTGCGATCCGAGCGGTCGCGGCGCACGCGGCGGGCGGCAACGGAGGGGCCGGCAGGGGGGCGGCAGGCGGCGCAGCCGCCGCTGCGGCCGGCGTCGGCGGCGCCCCGCTGCCCCCGCCCTTCGAGGTGACGGCGCTGACGCAGCAGATTGCACGCATGAGCCCCTCTGACCGCCCCTTCTCCCGCGCGCACCTCGTGTTTGGCGCCATCCCCGCCCCGACCGCGTCCCCCGCTACGGGCGGCGGCGTGCGCTCTGCCGCTCCAGGCTCACGCGGCGGCGCTGCGGGCGCGCTGGCGGACAGCCGGTCTCCGCTCGCCCTGCCAGAGCTGGCCTCCTGTCTGTCCGGCACGTCCACAGTCGTGGAGGCGCAGCGCCCGCGCGTGCGGCTGTACCACAACGTGGCCTCCCGCGACCCCGCGACGCTGCTGGGGCTCACGCTGCCGGCGCTGCAGAGCCTCTTCCACAACCGGCACGAGGTGACCGCCCTGCTGTCGGCGGGGCAGCCGCGGGACCTGAGTGCCGGCGGCGCCGCGACCGCCGACGCGAGCGCCGCAGCGGTGTCTGCCACCGACCCCGCCGCCACCGTGGCAGCGGTAGACGTGGGGAACGGCGCCTCTGCCAGCGCGAGCCGCCTCGTCGTCCCGCGCACGCTGGCTCTCTTCCTCATCACGATGCAGCGGACGTACAGGCGGGAGGGCGCGGCAGCAGAGGCGGCCGCCCGCGCCCGCGCCGCGGCCGTTGCTGCAGCGGGCGCGGCGGCAGCGAGTGCGGTGGGCGGCGCTGCTTCTGCGAGCGCCAGCCGCGCGGCGAAGGCTGCGAGCGCCCTGCCGCTGCCGAGCTCTCTCTTCTTCTGCGACGTGCCCCTCAGCTGGGCCGTGCACGAGCTCACCACCGCAGACGCGGCGTCGCGGGACGTGTAGACCTGCGAGCTCTTTCAGCCCCTGGACTTCTGACTCACCATCGTTACCATCGCAGGGGAGTTGAAGTGAGCGCCACCCACCACAATGCTTGGCACAAGCTCAGCCACTGCATGCCCATCGATGGATATCGATGGATATCCACGTGCACCATTGATCATGATGTCGACGCCGCTGCCCGATCGAGAGGACTCGCTGATCATGAGATCCCGATCATGTTCAGACAGGAAGCACGACTTGGTAAGCACCCTTATCAGAAGGCCCATTGTGCTGCGGTGAAGGTTAGAACCCGTGAAAGTACTTACTGACTAGTCACGAACGTCACGAAAATTGCTGGCAACAGCATGCAACGGGCAAGAACACCATGTACATGCGCAG
>Ga0208629_100940_pt1 | contig 12544 bp, 9 predicted proteins | sample LakWasMet19_HOW5_2_FD_183865 | JGI IMG/M metagenome (GOLD analysis project Ga0208629, IMG submission 183865) | Freshwater sediment methanotrophic microbial communities from Lake Washington under simulated oxygen tension - Sediment Metagenome... | ecosystem: Environmental > Aquatic > Freshwater >...
TTCTCTTGCAGGACCGACACCGCCTCAAACACCATGGGCACCTTCCGCTGCGTGAGGATTTTCAGGCGCGCCGAGATGGCCGCCGAAATTTCGCTGATCTGCGCCTTGTCCAACGTCGTGGAGTAGAGAGTGAATTTCAGTGTCTCAGCGGGGTATCGCTTCGGCAGCGTGATGCGAATGTGTGCAGAGCAGCGGTTCTCCTCCGCAGTCCCCCCTGTGACCGGCTGCACCGCGATCTTGAACACGCCTGAACCGAGCATTTCCATGTCAGTGTCGTAGATGGACTGCAACGCAGCCATCTCCTCTTCGGCGGCGTCACCCATCGCAAATAGGCGACCGGAGTGTAGAGCTGTGGGACTCTCCTATTGATGAGTCATGGTGATCAATGCAAGGTTTGTCGCACTGGGAGCAGGACTCAGCTCGAGCTGAATCATATGCAGAACGTGCTTCCGAGCAGGGCCACAGTGGCTGTCGTGGCGCGGCGTCGAAAACTCGATGGCTCTTTCGTAGAGCAGTCCCAGCCACTCGAGATGGGAGATGGAGCCCGAGTTCGAACGAGTTGCCACACTCAGACACCATGACGCCGCGTTGCGGGGAGATTCTTCGATTTTTCGTGTTTCACCGGCGGCATTTCGCAACACTTCACATGCTTGCACGATGAACTACTTGCATTAATTGCACTTTATGCGGGATTCGTCTTTCAGCGCATTTTTGTACTGCAATCTAAGATTGAATTCACTTCAAGTTGGCTCAGCAGCCTTCGATTCTCAACTGTTTCTGCGGTGGCAATGCCTCGAATGTGCCCACAGCAGCTCGTCAGCTGCATGAACTCTCCAACCTCTGTAGCGGGCTTTAAACCTCCTGTGGGAGTAGCAACAGCCCGAGTCGCACTCCCGTGTATCTCTCAACGGTGGCCTCGCCATCCATCCATGTGTCGCAGCGCCACCGAAGCTCACAGCCGCACGAGCAGCGCACAAGAAGCAGCCTCTGCTGACGTCTCGCCGGGATAGGTCAGCATGCAAGGCTTGCATTGCAAGAACAGCGCCCGCGGTATTGCGGCGTGGCCGCGCGCACCGTTCAGTATACTGAATGGTTTCAGCAAAATTTGTCATGTTGTTGTTGCTGCTGAAAAGAAGAGCATCGCGCCGGACGGCTGCCGGGCCGCCAGCCCCGCAGCACGGAACTACGCGCATCCTCGTCGCCGCAGGTACCAATAAAAACTCTGTGTACGCAGACTTGGCTAGCAGCGGCAGCGAGGCACGCTGCGTCGGAGAGTCGACTCAGCCGGTAGTGGCTACTGCAGAGTCGAGCGCGCCGGGGAGGCCGCGAGCGCAGGCGGCACCTGCATCAGCTGCACCGCCATGTCGTCGGCAGAATCGCCAGTGGGGCGCCGGTAATGGCGCGCACCATCCACGGGCAGAGGTTGCGTCGCGGGGGACGCCAGGCCTGCGTCCACGAGGATGCTGGCGGCCAGGCTGTCCATGGCCGCGGCCACCGCTGCGGCAGGCGAGGGCAGCGCAGGCGCCGGCGCGGATGACGGGGGCGGAAGCAGCGCTTGACCCGCCGCGGAGCCGTTGGCGCCCGCTTTGACGGCCGACAGCGAGCGGTGATGCGCATGCGAGCCGTGGGACAGCGGGGAGGGCGGAGCGTCACCGAGCACGCCGTAGGCGGAGGCGCCGCGCGAGAGGCCTGTGTAGTGGTAGGCGTGCTCGCCGTGCTCCGCCGCGTCCACGCGGTCCTGCAGCTCCTGCTGCACGCGCAGGGGCAGGCGGCCGCCCGTGAGCTTGGAGACGCCCCACACGATCCAAAAGCACACGCTCGTGTTGACGACGCAGATGACGACGGTGATGAGGAGGGCGGCGAGCTGCTTGCCGAAGAGGGCGCCGTTGCCGAAGAACGCGCCGTTCACGGGCTCGCCCGAGGAGTCGCGCGCGCCCTCGTTCGCGCTCGCGAAGAGGCCCGTCAGCAGCGTGCCCAGCGCGCCGGCCACCCCGTGCGCGGGCAGGCACTCCAGCCGGTCGTCCACGCCCGAGTGCTTGAGCAGGCGGATCGCCCAGTAGCTGGTGGGCGCGGCGATGAAGCCGATCAGCAGGCTCGACATCTGGCTCACGTACCCGCAGGCGGGCGTGATGGCGACCAGGCCCACCACCGCACCCGTGGCGGCGCCGATGGCGGAGGGGCGGCCCGCGAACCACCCCTCCCCGCCCCACACCACCTCAGCCAACGACCACGTCACCATCGCGGCGGAGGCGCACAGGTGCGTGTTGGCGAACGAGCGGCCCGCCGTGTAGCCGGCCGCGAGCGCGGAGCCGCTGTTGAAGAAGAACCAGCCGATCCAGAGCAGGCCTGCGCCCAGCAGCGTGAACGGCACGTTGTGCGGCTTGTGGTGGTGGTGCCCGCCGCCGTGCATCGTCTGGCCCGGCCCGATCCAGAAGGCGAGCACGAAGGCGGACACGCCGGAGGCGGTCTCCACCACCAGGCCGCCTGCGAAGTCAAGCACGCCCCACTTGGCCAGCCACCCGCCATCGTAGAAAATCGCGTGGGCGAGGGGGCAGTACACCAGGATGGTCCACACCACGGAGAACACCGCAAAGGCGGGCAGCGTGATGCGCTGCACGACGCCGCCGCTGATCACCGCGAGCGTGATGCCGTTGAAGGCCATCTGGAAGACGAAGAAGGCGTGCTCGCTGATGCTCGTGTTCTCGCGCAGGCGGTCGGAGGAGTCGAAGGCGCCGAACTGCAGGTTTCCGAGCACGTTGGTGACACCGGGCGGCCCGAACGCGAGCGAGTACCCAATGAGGCTCCACACGATGGAGCCCACCGCCAGCGCCATGAAGCTGAGCATCATGGTGTGGACCACCGACGAGCTGCCAACCATGCCGCTATAAAACATGGCGAGAGCGGGTAGCATGAGGAACACCATGCCTGCGCTGACGAGCACCCACGCTTCAGAGCCGGAGTCGACGGGGAGGTCAGCCATGCTGCGGAGATTGCGGAGTTTCTGGTGTGGACGAGGATGGAGTCAGTACGAGTGGTAGCCGTGCGGCAGGTTCGCACGTCCGATGCAAATCAAAGCAAAGCAATTTGGTTCGCAATTGCTGATGGAGGGCTCGTTCGGCACACAAGGGTATGCGCGCTAACCGAGCACAGAGGACCTCGAAGCCCGACACCTGTCCGAGCTCGGCAAACGCAGCCCACGCAGAATCTGCCGTAATAGACTTCCGCACACCACTGACAGTGGTTGAGGGAGATAGAATGGTCATCGTTTGCGGTCACAGCACGCCACGTTTCTGCGGTGTGATGACATTTTAGCGAGTGCTAGGCCCAAGCTTCATTCGCCCCGATGCGCCACATTCCGACATCATCGCGGGGAAGGCCACGACGAAGCAACACTGGAACAACAATGGAAGGCATCACAAAATGTGCTTTTGTTAGCAACCACCGGTGCACAGGCCAGATTGACGTCTGCATCCATTCGAATGCCGAGTTCAGAGCCGAAAGCTGGAGCTTGACCCGATGATGGGAGACACCGCTGTGGTTGCAAATGCGGTGCTTGCAGCGGCATTTGGCACGCTGGCGCTGGCCCTAGCTGCGAGCTACTTCACGCACCGCCTGCCTGGATCAGGTGTCGCTCGCGCGTTTCTTGGGTGGCTTTGGTGCATGTGCGTGCTGCGATGTATCCAGCTTGCCATTCCGAACCAAGCGTTGGGGTTGGGGGAGGAACCGCAAGACGACTTGCCACGTTTCAGCCGCGTGTGGTGGGCTAACGTTTTCAGGTTTGCGGTGTATGTTGGCGGCAACAGCGCTTCCATGTGTCAGTTCGTGTGGCTGCTCAAACTCGCGGATGCCGCACTAGGGGTGGTGGACACACTGCACCAGCAGCATACGCGCATCACCTTGGCCGTTGGGCTTGTCACCTACAGTGCGTGGCAGGTGTGGCTGGTGCTGTCCAACCTCGTCGTGCGCTACAACGTGGCGCTGCTCATGTCCTCCGCCTCCGCGGTGCTCATCGTCCTCGTCGTGCTGGCGGGGTTCTTGCACTTTTGGGCTCACCTGTGGCGCTCCATGGCATTGGTGACGAAGCATAGAACAGCATGCGATAGCATGAGGGATGTGTGCGCACAGTCGACCTGGTGCTGCGGGCTGCGGCGCATGGAAATTGAATCTCTGCCCCTTCACGATAGCAGCCAGATGCACAACACCCAATCTGCTCGCAGAAAATTAGGGCGGTTCACCTTGTTGGCAGCGGCCTATACCAGCGCCGCAGTGCTGAAGACCGCTGTGCTGGCGTATATGTCCGCCATGGTGGTGCGTGGGGCGTTCGCATCCCAAGACTCGGCTGCCTTCTCGAGCTGGTGGATCGTTGTAGTGGTGGACTTTTCAGCCACTGAGCTCATCTTGACAGGACTTGTGATGCTTGCTTTGTGGCGGCACCCAACTGAGCGAAAGGATACACGTTGTGGCGCTGTTGCGGTCGCGATGCCAGTGGGGAAGTACGATCGCCTGGTTGTGCCATCGTGACACGGTGCTCGCACTTGCAGCGATACCATGGAAACAACAAGTCTGCAAAACATGGAAGTGCGCTGTGACCAACACGGAGATCAACACCGGAACAATTGCTGGAGACGGCGAACGGCCACGACTTTTCTCGCGGTGGCTGCACCTCGAGCGACGACAAACCAGCGACGGCTCGACGAGGCACCGTTGCCACCCCGAGGCGGATGATAACATGTTCATTGATATCGCGCATGTCAACTCGCTGAATATATGCCATTCTCGATGAGGGAGAGACGTTCAGCACTCGGGGCTCCGAGTGACACGAGCTTGTTCTTGATGTTTCTACTAGCTTCAAGTTGCAAATTCCACTTTTGGAAGGTTATGCGTATGCACGCATTCGAACGATCATCATTCGAGAGAAAATTTCTCAGCCGAAGCAAAGCCCCCGAGTCGACTGTGACTAATACGATCCGAGTCGCTCAATCGGCAATTGAACCAACCATTTTGCCATCGTGACGCTTACACGTGCGCAGTCTCGGAGCCGAGGACCCCAAGCTTGCATGTGCACACGCCTCGATGGCCCTCAGTTTCCCGGAGCGCCGCTTGGTACTCAGACATCTGCTTCTGCAAATTGGCATTTTCGTGCCTCAACTCATCGTTGGCAGCTTCCAGGTCGCGCAATTGGCCTTGAAGGACGACGAGACGCTCACGCAACCCCTCGGCAGCAACCACTCCGCCAAGTCCGGCGGCACCATTACCCCCGCTGATTAGCGCTGAAGCTTCCGCCCCCGCACCGGCCGCTGCGCTCGCAGGTGTGGCCTTCGGTGTCTTGAGATCAACGACGGAGGCAAGCTCGTCTGGCAACACGATGTCGCTCGCAGCGCCATCTTCGCTGGCGCGCACCTGTGCCTTCACCCACTGTGCATCAGTTGACGATAGCCTGGCATCCGTCTTGACATACGCTACAGTAACATGACCAGGCCCGTAGCCGGGCACCTGCCCCACATTCAGAACGAGGGCCCGATCCGCCATGACGTCCCAAGCTGAGCTTGCAGACAAGTCTACCACGCGTCCTTCAAGCCACGCCGCACGCTCCACCAAAGCGGCGGCTTGCTGCTCTCGGGTCGTGCCTCGCTGCTTGCGGAGCAGCTCGATGTGCCAGGGCCGGGCTCGGCACACGGGAAACCTTTCTGCGACGCGGCTGCGGATCCTTTCCAGCTGCAGCACCAGCGGAGACCCAGCAGCTAATCGCTTGCTGCATCCTTCTCCTGCCAGCGCCGCTGTCGCTGACTCAAACACGATGGTGCTGGGGACCGTGGACATCTGCGGTTCAACCCGTTGTTTCAATGCGCCTAAGAATCGGCGCAAGCTGGATTTCAAAGTTGAGACAAACAGTCAAATGGGGCTCTTATTTTGCAACGCTCCTGCAACGATTGATTCCCAACCAGCACCGACTGGGTTTCACGGAGGAACTTTCTTGGAAACGAGGGCCGGAACGACGGAAACCGGACGTCATTTGAGATTTGCGGAGAGAGATTGGCCTTGCGGTGGATGCCGAGGCTCATCTGCGCAGCGACATACTGCTTAGTAGCAACTCCGGTCTTGTGCTACGTTCCCAGGGCGTCGCAATCCGCCGCTCGCATTCACGACATCCCCGCACCTTCAGCTGCTGACCTCCAGTTGTGGGGTTCGCGGGCTTCTCGTGAACAAGCTACTGCATAGCGATGCGTAGCACGTAACACTGCTGCAATGGTGAACTGGGTACTCGTTGGCGACGCCTCGAATGGCGTTCTCGCCGGCGCCTATGGGGTGGTGGCCGTTCTCTTCTTGCTGTCGCATGGGATGCGACGGCTCCCCAAAACGGGCACGATACGCAACTTCTTGATATTTCTGGTTCTGCTCTGCATCTTTCGAGGCCTCTACTTTGGGGTGCCCAACAGCGTTTGGGAGCTGCCGGAGGAGCCGGAGACCGACATCCCGCGATTCACGCAACGTTGGTGGCTGAACCTCACGCAGTTCGCATTGTATGTGATCGCGAACAGCTTCATGTTCTTCCAGTTTCTGACGATCCTTAGGCTGTGGGACCACGCGCTGTGCGTCGTCAACAACTCAACCGAGTCGAAGATGGAGCGGTGGACGCCTTGGATGATGGCCGCGTACGCGGTGTGGCAGACCTGGCTCGTGGCCGCCAACTGCGTGCTGCAGACCGGCACGGTGCTGTTTATGGCGTCGGTATCGCACTTGATTGTCTCCGTGCTCATTGCGCTTGCTTTCGTGGGCTTCTGGTTGCGCCTCTGGAAGGCGATGGCCATCGTCACGATGCACCGCTCTCGATGGCAGACGCTCAAGTACTCGTGCGCCGCCTGCTGCGCATGCTGCGTCGGGCGGCCCGACGACATGACAGTACCTCTGAACGACGCGTCGCAATTCGAGAACGTGGCCTCTGCGCGCGCCAAGCTCTCACGCTTCACGCTGCTCGCAGCCGTGTACACGGGGGCCTCCGTCATCAAGGCGGCGATCATGCTGTACCAAATGGCGATTGCCGTCGCGGGCTGCGTCAGTGCAGAGGTGAGCTATGCGAAGCTGAGGCTGGCTAGCGCTAATGGGTGTTCTGCGCGACGGGGCGCCTCGATGCCGAGTACGAAGCTCAGGCAGCCAGAACACAACGGGGGGCGAATTGTCGTCATGCTGTCTCTTCGCCCCGCTATCAAATTCTTTCCTTGCAGTCTTGGTGGGCCGTGATATTCGTGGATTATGCCTCGACAGAAATCGTGGCATCGTTGGCGGTGCTGTTCATCCTGTGGAAGCCCCCGAGGCCGACGCAGGGCAAGTCGTCGGCGAACATGACCAGCCCGCCAGCAAGCCGCTTGGCCCTGCGGTCCGCCAGACCTGCATACCACGTAGGTGGAGAGATTCCCAGCGAGCCGCGATTCGACCCGATTTTGCGCTCTTCCTTCTCGTCCCTGGATCAGGCGTGAGGGCCACCTCGCAGGCCGCCGCTGCCGCTGACCGCGGCCTCTATCAAGTGCACGTGCGTGTAGGTGATTTCTTCAGCTGTTGCGGTATTTATTTGTGGGGCGGGACGGCACACGCGCAAGAGAGCCCAGCTGGTCTTTGCACGGGGGGAGCTTCTCGGGTCCGGCTGCTCTCACGATGAGCCTGGTTTTCGGCGGTGCTGAGTGCCTGTAGCTGCTGCGAGCCTGTGAAATGGCCTTCCACCACCGTGCATTCCACGCTGCCATGTCCAACTGCGGTCAGGTTCAAGCTGCCAGCTGATCTTGTGTCTTGAACTGCTGTCCGTTGCCAGGGCTTCACTGCGCGCTTTCCTATTCTCACGCGTGTGGCGTGATGCTGTGACACTCTGGCGTTCGCGATTGCGAGTCTGCGGCGCGTTAGAACGGCACTCGAAACCGGTATCTTCTCGCCCGCTGTGTGCGTAGAATTCGAAACCATCCCTGCGAATCGTTCGGATCCGGATATGGACAGCATCCGTAAGTGCGAAAGCTGCGGACTGATATCGATCAATATTGGAGCTGATAGCGTGGCGAAGCACATACATATGCATGTGTACAGGATGCACGACGCCGAAGTCTTCTTCGAGTAGGAGCTTGGCAACCTCCGAGTTCGCCGCCGAACAGGATCGAGCGTGCTCTCACACTCTGCGAGTAGAGAGCACGTGCGAGTAGAGCACGTGCAGGCCTGCGGCACGTGAGATTCACACTCGAGACGAAAGCCCCTCGGGAACGCTCCTGAATGTCAGAGCACTGGCGTCCGCGAAAACTCGAACCTTCAAATCTCACGCGGGCCACAGCAGTGCTGCAGCGTCTAGCAGCTCGTCGGGATCAAGCAGACGGGTGCAATTCACGGGTGTTACTCGGTGGAGTTGCTGAAACACGCAACGGAGCATGCAGAGAGTACAGTGGGGTGTGTGCACCTGGGCGTGATCGCGCCCCTTGGCTCACTGACGCGGCAGCGCGAGACTCACAGGTGCCAACGGGGCGGTGTGCTGTCGGCGAACAAGAGCGGTCTCAAGATCAGCGACAGACCGGGCGCTTCCCCGCCGCACGCGGCGCAATGTGATCGGCGCGCGAACCCAAAATTGCCACTGGCTCCATCTTCCGATGCCAGCTCGGGCGGCAAATGGGCGCTGCCACGACGTGTGCGCGCGTTCTACCAAGTCTGCGGGAAGGCAGGTGTGCCACGTTCCCACCAGACGGCCACGTGGCAAGCAACAACACGGACACGAAATGGTACACGAGCTATGGTGAAGGTGCAGCCGAAGGCCAACACGGAGCCCGCGCCCTTCGGACGGGATCGCCTGGTGGCAAGCCCCGCAGGTCATCCGTACCGCGCCCTGCTCAGCTGCTCAGGCGCACACGAGAGCCACGGCGCGGCCGGTGGACTGCATGCGACGCGTCGCTGCCCAGGCTCGAGCTGGTGCTGCTCGCCAGGTCGGGCACGGCCTTGCTCTTGCCGTTCGCCACGCACGCCTGCCGCTGCGCCTCGCTGAGCTTCTTGGAGAAGAAGTTGGACAGCGAGATGTCGGGGTTGAAGATGAAGTTCACCACGTCGCCCATGCCGCGGCTCGCGTACGCCTGGCTGTCCGGGTAGTACTTGTCGCCTACCATGCGGCGCAGCTCGGGAAGGCGCGTCCACGCGACCTGCGCGAAGTCGTGGTGCTCGTTGTGGTAGCCCACGTTCAGGAAGAGCGCGTTGGACCAGCCGTAGAAGCTGTACGTGTGCGAGGCGTGCCCGCTGCCGTTCAGCGCCTTCTCCTCCGAGCCGTCCCACAGGTGCCGCTGCAGCTGGCGCGCGTTCGCGGGGTGCGCACCCTGCGAGAACAGCAGGGACAGGCCCATGTAGATGAACGCGCGCGGGCTGAGGAAGAGGACCGTCACGGTGAAGGACAGACACGTCACCCAGTTAAGGATCACGAAGGTGTCCGTCTTCACCTCCAGCTTGTACAGGCTGCGGATGGGCAGGAACACCATGTTGAAGGTGAGCCACAGCGCCTTCTTCCAGGTGCTGTTGCCCACGAACTTGACCTCAAACGCGCAGGGCACGTCCACGTCCGTGTGGTCGTCGCCCAGCGTCAGGTGGTGCATGCGGTGGTGCTGCCGAAAGATCTCGGAGATGGGTGCCAGCATGAACACGTTCACGCCCATGGACACCAGGCGGTCCGCCAGGATGTTGCCGAACATTCTGCACGACAACGAAACAAACGTGACGTCGCGGAGAGAAGCGCGATGGGCAGCTCGCGCCGGCACGCAGCCACGACAGCATCCATCATAAACCCGGGGCGAGAGAGCGGGCCCGTCGAAACACAACCCCGACACCGGCATCTCAAGGCACAGTCCCGCCGCACGGTCCGTATCCATGAGCAACCCCGAGGTGGCATGGCACAGGCAGGCGTGGTTCCTGAACCCCGAAGACCCAAGGACGTACGTCCCCCACCGACAGCAGCGGAAAGCGTATCGTGACGCTCAAGCGGTCGTTCCCCGAGGTGCGGCGAGGAGCCGCAGCACGCACACGCACTTGCTGCGGAAGTGAAATATCAGCAGCTCTTTCAACGAACCTGTTATGCGACAATTCGTGCATGATGACGAGGATCATAGCGTCGAGAAAAGGACCGACGGTGATTCCCAGCAAGATGGAGTGCCACCATGACGTTGTGGCCCAGACTGCCAAGCCGGCTTGGACGGCTGCCACAGCGATCACGTAGATCAGGGTGCGCTTGTCTGGCCCGTACAGGCGAATGACATCGGGAAACTCCTTCAGGATCGCCTGCTTGCGTGGGAAGTGCGGGTCTTGCTCGTTCATCTTCTCAGAGCGCAAGGATTGCCAAAGAAGTGGGCTGTGGTAGTGGAGTGCTCAAAATTCGGCGCCTTCAGACCAACCCTTCCACCTCGAAACCCAAGAGGCGCAACCAGAGCCCTCTAAAATTGCAAGGTCGCTGTGTCAGCCCGCCCCGGCCCCTGGAAATCAGCATTTGCGAACTCTGAAACGCGGGACAGACCATGTTCGCGGGGTCGGGACGTTTCGGATATGCTGGACGATTTCACTCGATGTGGTGTACCCGGAAGGAATTAGATAGCACTACCACCACGGCAACAGCTGTCCGCATACAGTCTAGGTTGAGATTTTGCGGCTCATCATCAATCAGCGTGATAATCGAGCTCGCCGCGATCGTCTTTGTTGGTACGGCGCCGGCACTGGCAAGCTCTACCGGTACGACGAGTAACTTGTGCTGCATCGTGCCTCCTGTGTCGCTCAATGGTCATCACACAGGACTCGGCGTCGATATTGACGCTCACGACAGGGAAATCTGAGCGCACGCACGCCGATGACTCGGGAGTTCGACGAGTCGACTCGCCCGCCCGCACCCCAGAGTTCAACATGGACGCTCGGCGAGGGTGCCACTGCCGGCCAGCCGTTGGAGGATGCGCTAACAACACAGAGCCGCTCCAGATTGTCCCTCGCTGCCATGCCATGCAGCGCGCGGTCACTGCCGCCTGCCCCCGTATCCTTCGAACGCTGCAGCCCAAGCCCGAACCGCGCGACATGACACGCCGGCATGAGGGCAGGCGGTAGTAGGCTGGGAGGCGCGTACGCACGCCGAGGTAGGAGTCGGGCGATGCGCGGTCTCGCGAGCCGGGGACATGCGGCAGGCAGGCAGGCAGCTCACACAGCCCTCCCCGCTCGTCAGGCGCTGCAGGCGTCGATCTCTGGACGCACACCCGCCGCCGCCGCCCGTATCGGACGCCTCAGCGGTGCGCGCACACACAAAATAATAATCCAGTGCACAGGACAGGACAGGGCACCGGCACACACGATCGCATGCAGTCTGCGCGGCGGAGCTGGGGGAGAGGGGGCGCAGCCTCCCTGGTTGGCTGCTACAGCGCGTGCTTGCCGCGCAAGCTGCACACCTCACTTGCGCCGCGCTGCTGCGGCTCCCGAGGGTGCGGGTGTCTGGAGGGGCGCAGGGGCGGGCTTGCCCGAGTGCGCCGCAGCGCTGCCGGAGCGGGGCGCAGGCGTCGCAGCTACTGCAGCCGCCGCCCCGCCTGCGGGCCTGCCGGCGCTGCCTCGCCCGGCAGAGTGCTTGCCGCTGCGGGCGGCGCTGGCACTGGAGCTCGAGCTGGCACTGCTGCTCGCGCCGGGCGCGGCGCTGGCTGGGCGGGGCAGCGAGCGGAAGAGGGCGACGGGGAAGCGGATCTCGCCCCCGTGCGGCGCGAAGGCGGCCGGCTCCTTGCCGTACCGGCGCAGCAGCTGGTAGGCGAGCTCTGAGACGGCGTGCAGGGCGGGGGTGCGGGCGGGGTCCACGGCGTCCCCCACGTCCCGCAGGCGCACCCCCAGCAGCGTGAGCAGCAGGGAGAGGGAGCGGCTCTGCTGCGAGGTGGCGGCGGCGGCGACGCCCGCGGCGGCGCCGCCCGCGCTGGCCGCGAGGAGGGAGGTCCAGGAGCCCAACAGGCAGTCGGCCAGGAGGGAGAGGCACGCCGCCTGCGCAGCCAGCGGGCCGTACTCGCCGCCGGCAGCAGCCGGCGCCGGCCCCTCCGCTCCCGCCGCAGCCACCCCGGCAGCGGCAGCGCCGGCTTTGCTGCCGCCTGCGCCTGAGGCGGCCGCCTTGCCCGCGCCCTTGCGCGCGGCAGCCGCCCACGCGTCCACAGCGGGCTGCGGCGGGAAGCGCGCCGCGTCGTGCGCCAGCAGCCACACGGCGAAGGGAAACACGAACTCGGGGGTGAGGGACGGGTTTGACGACCCCGCGGCAGCTGCATCGGCTGCACCGCCGACGCCGCCTGCCGCCGCCGCCTGCTGCGCTTGCAGCTGCTGCGCCCGCAGCCGGTAGGCCTCGAATGCCCGCGTGAGCCCCTCGCGCACGCGGCGCCGCAGGGGCGCAGACCCCTCCAGCGCAGCGAACATGGGCAGGGCCGTGTAGCGCAGCGGCAGCAGCCCGGGGCGCAGCAGCGGCAGCGCAGCCGCCAGCACCGCCTGGCGCGCCGCGGGGGCGTCGTCCCGCAGCAGCGCAGCGATCGCCGCGTAGCCTGCGGGG
>Ga0208629_100945_pt1 | contig 12502 bp, 10 predicted proteins | sample LakWasMet19_HOW5_2_FD_183865 | JGI IMG/M metagenome (GOLD analysis project Ga0208629, IMG submission 183865) | Freshwater sediment methanotrophic microbial communities from Lake Washington under simulated oxygen tension - Sediment Metagenome... | ecosystem: Environmental > Aquatic > Freshwater >...
GCGTCCGCACTGGGCGAAGGACTTCCACCTGCGCGGCGACGCCCACTTTGCGCCGCTGTACCCGCGGTGGCACGACTTTAAGCGCGTGCGGGCAGCGATGGACCCGTGCGGCGTGTTCGTGAACCCCTTTGTCAAGCGGACGCTCGGGTTGACAGACGATGAGGTCCGCAAGCCGGCACCTGCCGGTCAGCAGACTGGGGCCAAGGCAGCCAGAGCAGTGGCGGCGGCTGCTGCTGCGACAACGGGGCCGAGGGGGTCTGCGAACGTTCCCACGTTCTCGAAAGGCGTTGCAGATGTATCGTCAGGCGCTGGTGGCGCGGCAGCCCTGCCGGTGCCGCTGCTCGTCGGAGGCCTGCCTGTGACACCCTCTGCCACGCTGTTTCAGTGGAGTAGTCCAACAACTGCCCACCCGCCAGCAGGTCTCCCTGCGCTCGCCTCGCCCGCGCCGGCCGCAGCCGCCGCTTCGGCGCCCAGTTTCCGTTTTAACGCGCCTGCGTCGTGACACCGCGATGCTACGTCGCGGTGCAGTAGCTGACTTGAACATGCCTTCGGCTTGCTGGCTCCTGTGCGTCTTACGCTGGTGTATCGAGGTTCATTCGGTGTGTGATTGGTTTGCGGTCCAGCTTGCTCTCTTTGAGCCATGCCCTCGGCCTCGGCTGAGTGAGCGAATGTTATCATCAAGTCCAAGGTGGGGTAGAGTACGGGAATGAGGGGATATCGCCACAGCAAGATGAGCAGAGAATCGCACATTTGATGTTACAACGTTCAACGCCCGCCCCTCCACGTATCTATGATACTGTGGCAACACTCCATCACCCGACTTGAAAGTTAGCGCCATCAACCGCCATCACGCTCGATCTCGAGCACACCGCATGCATTGCGGCGTTGAAACCACACAGACTGTGGCGCGCAGTTATAGTTCAGGATCGGGCATTCGGTTCCTGGAGTGCGATGTGAGCGAGTAAGTGCTGAGATGTTGTGCACAAGGTGCGGCGGACGCACGGCAACAGTGACACAGCGCAGTGTGCGCAATGTCGCACGCGGGTAGATGACAGCGCTGCGATATATCGCAGCCGCGCTGCAACGGCTCAGCTACGCAACAATTAAGGGTTGCAGGGTCCGTGGAGGAAGGGTCCGCAGCTGACAGGGATGGGCAGGTTCCAAACGCTCAGCCATAGAAGAGCTTGAGGCGGCTACGCACGGGCGCCCTGCACGAGTGGCAAGTGTGGACCTTGGGAGCGCACGAGTGGCACAGAGTGTGGCCGCTGCAAGGGGTACAGAGAGACGAGAGGCAACGTGAGCAAGCGTGGTGAGAGGTACACCGGTTGGTAGACACTGCGCAGCGCAAGCGCGGCAACCATCGCATCGACAGCTACCAGAGTGCCGAGATGTTCAACGACTGACAGACACAACTCGTGCGTTGTGCCACCTCCTGCCCCACATTCGGCCTTGCGAGATTCCGTGTTGCCCTGTGCCAGGCCAGCAGAGCGCCCACTCACCACTGCAGCGCGACGTCCACCTCCCGCTCCCAGCACACGAGGCACATGCGCGGTTCCATGTGCGCGCCCGCCCCGGCAGCTGCTGCAGCCACGGTGGCGGAGGCCGTCGCCGCCCGGGCCTCCGCAGCGGTCTTCTGAGCGGCCGCCACCTCCTTCCGTGCGTCAGCTAGGTCGCGATCCGCCTTCACCCGATCCCTCCGTGCGTCCGAAACTTCGCGTTCAAGCCGACGCTGGGCCACGCGCGCCTCCTCCAGCATGCGGCCGTTGTCGCTCGCGCGGCGCTCTGCCTCGGCCAGCCGCCCGTCGACTGTGGCCTTGGCTGCGACGGCGGTGCGGAGCTCAGACTCAAGACGCGCACGCGCCGCAGCGGCTTCAGAGGCGTGCGCTGCGTCGCTGTCGCGGGCCTTCCGCGCCGCGGCAAGCTCCTTCCGCATCGCAGCCACATCGGAGGCGAGGGCGCTCGACCTCGCGCGCTCCTCCTCCACCTTTGCAGTCAGCGACGCTCGCGCAATAACCAGCTCCCCGATGCGGCGAGTAGACTGCTCCGCCATCGTCTTGGCAACCGCCACGGTCCGCTCCAGCTCGGCTCGCACCTTGGCCGCGTCGACCACGGCTGCCACGGCATCGAGCCTCTCCGCGTCTGCGGCCTTCGCGACGCTGATGTAATGCGCCGACTCCGCAGAAAGGTCTCTGGTCTCAGATCGCGCCTCGGCCAGCTGCGCCTGCAACGCCGCCACCTCAACGCGCGCGGCGTCCAATTCAGCCTGCCGCGCTGCTGCCTCCTGCGCCGCCGCTGCGGTCGCCGCTGCAGCGGAGGAGCTGCCGGATACGCCAGAACCTGCTCCGGCTCCAACGCTGCCCATGCCTGCACCGACAGCAGCGCCATCCACTGCACCTTGCGCGCCGGATTCGGGCAACACAGGCGTCGATGAGATGGTGAGCAGCTTCACCTGCCCCTCCGCGAACCCCGCCGCCACTCGTCGGCCATCGGCGAGCAGGGCGAGACAGACGACGGATCCCGACAGGCCCGTGGAGATCACCTCGCACTCGTGAGTGTCCAGATTGAACACGCGCAGGCGCCCGTTGCGGCAGCCCGCCACCACGCGCGAATCGGGCAGCGCGAGGAGGCAGAAGATGCGGAAGGCGGCATCAGGCTCCGTGTCCTGTCGCGCCAGCGTCAGCGCGTCCCACACCCGCAGCGTGCCCTTCGCGTCTCCCGTGACCAGACGCCCATCGTGCCGCCGCGCCATGCCGGTTATCTGCGCGTCCCCGCCGCGCAGTTCTTGCACGATCGCGTCCGTGCCGAGGTCCCACAGGCGAACCACGCGATCCCCATACGCTGCAGCCAGCATATTGTGCTCCGGCAGGAATACAAGAAACTCCACCACGTCGGGCCCGCTGAGCTCTGCGTCGCAAGACAGTGTGCGCAGGTCCCACAGTCGGATGTGCTTGTCCTGAGAGCCCGAGGCGAGATATAGAGTGTCCCGCCTTCGCACGACGGCGAGGGCGAGGACGGCGGAGGTGTGGCCCATCAAAGTGCCTTCACAGTCGGCTCCGCCATCCGCGCGCCACAGCTTAATGGAACCATCTGATGACCCTGTTGCAAGCTTGCCATCTGGCAACGCAACAACAGCGCCAACACTCCCCGTGTGGCCCGACAACACGGTCGACACTGTAAGGATCTTCGGCGGTATTCCAGACCCGCACGGTCCGATCACCGGATGCGCTGACGACTCTCCCGCCCTCCATGCCCACGAGAGCCCGCACCTCGCCCTCGTGGCCTTCTAACAAGGGCCCATCGTCTGCCATCGCTGCCCGGACTCGCTGAGTGGAGTCCTGAAGAAAAGCGGAGGAATTGTGAATCAGCTGCCGGATTCTTCGGCAGCACAGCAAATGTTGGGGCACCGACAGTGCACCGGGCAAGATAGGTCAGCCGGGAAGGCAGAGCCGGTTCAAGAGTGCGGGAAAAAGAAACGCTGGCGCAACGATGTCTGGTCGTCAGTGACTTCACTTGTCACATCGTTGTTGCACTTTTTTGCACTCTTGTTTTTTTTTGTTGCACTTTTTTGCACTCTTGAAGCCATAGCGGTGCCTTCGCCGATTGGCTGATACACCATCGAGAAGGAGTTCTCGGAAGCCTGGTTCAAAGTGCGTTCCTCCAATCGAAGACCATGGTGAGGGGCAAAAATCGTGCAAAAAGATATGCAGTACTGAGGCTTCGCGACTGGTCACCCACGTCACTACTGACTCAGCGCGACCGAGCTTAACTTCGGGGTGCAGAAGGGTCCACGGTGCTCTCTCGGTGCTGTGACCGCATATGACAGATAATATTCTAGCTTAACACAGGAACAACGCAAACTGTCAACGACAGACGATGCCTCCGCTTGTGTTCTGTGTTCGCTCAATTCAATGGTCAAGGGGCACATGCACGCGGTGCAGGCTGTGCGAAATGACTGATGTTGCGCGAGTCACCGCGCAACGCAGTCGAGTGAGAAACGACGTGAACAGGGTGGGGGAATCCGGGATCCCACTGGGGGATGGCTGCTCGCTCGGCGCTTCTCGCCCACACCGAGCCCCAAACATCCGGGGAGTCTCACATGCCGCGTGTGTGAGTCCCACACAGTGTAACGCGCTCGGTTCGCTGATTGATCGTTTCAGCGGCGCAAGCACACGCGCTCCGGCTTGACCCGAAACTGCACTCAGGCGTCTCAGACAGGCTGTGGGCGAGCCTCTGAGCGCTGAGCGCCTGCCTGGCAGTACTACGTACTGTCGCTGTCGCGACTGCAGGCATCCCCGCACGGCTTACAAGGAGCAGGCAGCAACGATGCTGCTCGACTCGTGCTGCAGAGTACTCCGCCGCCGTCTCCTGCGTGCCCTTCGGCCCTTGGGCCGAGTGTCCCCTGGAGAGTGGTTACGGCTGCCAGGCTCGCTGACCAGCAACCCGACTCCGCGCGAGTGCTTTGAGCGGCCTTGCTCGAGCTCCTGTGGCGGCGGCGCGCGCGAAAAGCACCAACCACGAGCACAACGGGTTGCGGTTCAGGAGGCGATCCAAACTGCCCCACCGGCGATTCGCGCGCGGTGACGGACCCGGAAGCTCGATTCCGTGGGCTTTTGTGATTCCCAGCGGATGCGAGACGACGAGCTGTGAACCAACGTCGTGTTCCCAAAGCTCAAGGGGCAGACCAGGGCTCAGGTCTGTCGACCCAGGCTGCATGCCGACCTCGCGTGCAGCGACGACACCGGCGCGTATTCCCTGCCTCCTTTCCGAGCAACTGCCCGGCAGGAGTCGCTGCGTTTGAGTGCGCGACAGACGAAATGACGCACGAGCGGAGCAGCTCTCCCGACGTATCATGACACGCCCGCGTAGCAACCCGCATTTGACCCGGCCCAGCTTGGAGAGGAGGATACACCTTCAAGGCCGATCGAACGGCGACGTCAGCCTCGCTAGCCGCGGCTCAATCATGGGCCGCGAGCCCTTGCAAATAGCGCATTGCACGGGTCGGCCCTCGATGTCCTCGGCATCGCTCCCCATCCGCAGCGTCAGCTGGCACGACAACACCGCCTGCAGCAGCCTGCTGGCAACTCCACCAGCGGGCCGGCTGCCTTCTCTCAAGGCGCTCTGTCTCGATGCCTGGTACCGCTGCAGGCACGGCGAACACACAGGATGCAGGCGACAGCAGGACACCGTTCCCTCGAGGGAGGGGGCGGGGCGCCCGTGCCTGAACACCGCTGCGTCCCCTTCGCCCTGTGTGGTCAGGGCCCTGTTGCCCGCCACCGGCACTGCGGGCGTGAAAGCGCTGTGGCACATGTAGCACTTGGCCTCCCACAGCAGCCACGGCGGGATGCTGCGCGCCTCCACCGCCCGAGCGAAGGTGGCGGGAATGGACCGCCACCGCACCTCCCGCAGGCCGTGCAGCGCCACGTCGAGCGGCGGCGCGGTGCGACGGAGCAGGCTCTCAAGGTCGACGCCGTCGCTGTCAAGCTCGCCATCGGCTGCGAGGCCCTTGACGCGCAGCATACCCGCAGGGCAGCGATCTGCGCCGCTGCCGCCAGCAGCACCCGCACCCGCAGCAGCAGGGCTAGCAGACGATGCTGCGCCTCGGCCCCCACACCTGCTTTCCCCACTCGCACCACAGCCGCCCGACGGGTACGAAGGTGCGTGCCTTCCTGGCTGTGTGGCGTGTGGGCCACCCGACGTGGGGCCATCTGACGCGGTGGCAGCACGGTCTGCGCTGCTGCGGCGACCTCCGGTGTGTGGAGCGCCCCGCATGGCACCGACGCCAGCTTGCGGAGCCCGGGCGACGGGCGCAGCAGCAGGCCGCGGACAGGCCGGCGTCGGCGTCGGCGTTGCAGGGGGGACGGGGGTGGACACCCCAAAGCCTGTGACCTGCAGCGCTCGCTGCGCTCGCTCGATGAAGGCTTCGCACGCCTCGATGCCCGCGCCAGCGTCTGCAGCCGTCAGGCCGGCACTTGCCAGCGCTGCAGGCTTGCACTCCAGCTCCTCCAGGCGCTCGCAGCTGGCGGCTGCGAGATGGAGCATGAAACCGGCGTACACGGCAGCTGCATCCGCCATGCCCAGCAGCGCTGCTCGCACCTCCCCCAGCGTGGCGGAGAAGCGCTGCAGGTGCGACTGCACCTCCTCCAGGCCCACAAGCGCCGAGCTCTTCCCTGCTGCGGCATCCAGCTCCTCGGCATCGCCATCGCTCCCGCCTGCCACGGCTGCCGCACCTGGCACCACCGCTGCAGCACCAGAGGCCTTTCCACCTTCTGCCCCGCCCTCCGCGGCGGCGGCGACTCCACCCTGCAGAGCACGACTTAGGCCTTGCAGCCGCTCGTGGAAGGTGCTGGTGAGGCGCAGGCCAGCGCTGTCGAGCAGGTAATACGTGCCAGCCACCGCAGCGCCAACGCCCGTCACGCCGGCAGTGGCCGCGAGCGCAGAGCGCCGCAGCAGCGCGCTGTACGCCCGCCCCAGCGTGCGGGTCATGCGCTCAAAGTAATCGCGGTCCGCCAGCAGCGCCGAGATGTCCTCGATGCGGTCGCCGTCCACGTAGCCGATCAGCATGTCGCCCTGGATGCGGGCCGCCTCCGCGACGCGCGCGAACTTGTGCAGGCGCGCCGTGTTGTCGACCGCCCCCGCCTGGATGTTGCGCATGCGCGCCACCAGGGCCGCGCTGCTGCCGGACGCCCAGAGCCACAGCGCCGCGGCGCAGGCGGCAGACGCGGCGACGCCCGCGGCGAGCCACCAGCCCGAGTGTGCCGTGCTTGGATGGGCGGCCCGCGCCATGCGAAACACGCTGGGCCAGCGTCGAAAGACAGCCGACACCATGGATCCTCCGCCGAGCGTTGCCCACTCATCGAGCGCCTCCGCTGACACAAGGGGAAACGGTGGCGCAGGTGCCGCACTCGACCGGCGGTCCGCCTGCGTTCCGCACCCAGCAGCCGCCGAGGCTTCACGAGGCAGCAGTAGCAGCCGCTGCCAATCAACTCTCAGCTGAACGAGCTGCTCCACATCAAAAAGGATATCATACAACTCTTGCACTGCGCGCAGCCCGTCAAGCATGGGCCTTGGAAGACACGGCCTGTCGTCGGTTGCGGGCTGGATTTTTAGCAACTCTCCGCAAAGCGCAGCAAGATCATCGGTGAAGCCGAACAAAGCTGCATCAAGATCAGAAGTGACACTGCAGTATGCTGCAAGCTCTTGATAGTTGTGCTCTGCCAGTAGCGCTGTGGCTTGAGCGGTCGGTGCCGCCGCCGCTCCAGGCTTCAGCGCTTCCACGGCGGCGATATCAGACCGCAAGGCGCTCCATCGAAGCCGCTTGGCGGAGGCGCCATGTTCGAGCCGGTGTAGGACTGCCGTTGCTGTGTGGACGCGGAGGTCCGACAACTCCATCGCACAGAGAACTTTCCGGGATGGTTACCACGCAATTCGCCGACTGCACGGGCACGTTGAAGTGTTCTCTGTATGTGCCATGCTACCAGGTCTGTGGCACACCTCCGCACTGATTTGTAATTTGCGCCTTGGCAACGAAAACCGTTGCATTCTTTCGTTTCCGCACTGCATCCGCAGTCTGCCACACTTTGCCCGGCGTCAGCATGTGTTGTTGAGTTGGAGCGTCCCAGCTCACACCATGGCTTGCAAGCAGAGATCGGTTGCTCGAGCGCACGTCATGGCGGCAGACGGGAGCGAGTTTCGCCATGCTGTTGAGAGTCAGCGACTGTCAGCCCGCAGAGTCTCAGCGGCCGGGCTCAGCCTGCCAGTGAGCCTGCCTGAGCGACTCGGACGCCATGCACTCTCATCTCAAACGGTCACCCGGTGTCGATGCCATTGCAAAACAGCTTCAATTGTTGCGCTCAAGTAGGATGTGATGCAGACTGCAGACACAGCTGGTTTCGGTCCTACCGTACGGTACCGGTAAATACCGCTCGGTTGCCCCATCCGCTAACGCATCACGTGACACACACCTACAGTACCGCGAGCGCAGCGCGGGCCCTGTTGTGCATCATCTGGGTGATACGCACAGCGTCCGGCACGTCTGGCAGGCGCCTATCCAGCAAGATCTTGAGCGCGATGAGGGCATGCTCCAGCAGCACGCACCACAGCAGTGTGGCGAGCCGTAGCTCCGCGCCCGCTGAGGGCTGCCCCTGCGACCAAGCGACATACACCAGCGCTGCGTTGCTGCAGACGCCGATGAAGGTGACGACCTCCAGCGCAAAGTTCCAGGCGCCCAGCGACGCCACCTTGCGCGGCCGCGGGCGCTGCAGGTTGACGATCTTGAAGGCATCGCTGTGCACCTCAATCAGGTTGTTCGCGAGGGCCAGCAGCGGCGCGAGCGGGAATACGGCGGTAAACAGGGTGACGTGCCCGAACTGCACAAACATCTCCAGGATGTCATCGAAGGGGTCGTATGGCTCCAGGCTGCACTCCACCTGGGCGGCGTTTAAGTGCTCCTGCAGGTTCGTGGCGGCATCCAGCATGCTGTTCACGCGGTCACGCTTCTGGGGGGCCGGCGCCGTTGCACCGCTGGCAGCGTTCGCACTAGCGGCGCCGGAGGCTGCGAGGTAGTCGCCGCCTGCTGGGGAGGCTGGCGCAGCCGTGTGGATGGGGAACGGGAAGTCGCGGGAAATCCCCTGCGCCTTCTCTTGCATGCCGCTGCCGGATGTAACACACGGCGTGGCAAGACGAGGGCTACCACCGCTAGGCCGCGGGCTGGCAGCTGGGGGGCCTTCCTCATCACCGAACGCTCCAGCCGCGCGCACATGAGTAACAGCTCCGGCCATTCCTCGGGAGGGTCCGGAGGTCTGCAGCTCCACGTCGGCAGCACCAATTTTGCGCCTGCGCAGCCCCTCTGATCCTTCGGGGTACTCTGCAGGCTGACCGTGCGCGGGAACGGAAGCCACAGGCTCCAGCGGTGCGCCGGACTCGCTCCCTCCTGCTGCGTCGCCAGGTTTCAAGCCGACCGCCTCAGTCAGCATCGGAGATCCGCTCGTACCGCCTCCCTCCCTAGCGCCTGTCGCTGCCGAGGGGGCGCTGTCCGGTGCTGCAGCGCTCGCGTCGGCGACACGGCCCGCCTGCAGCGCTGCAGTGATCGCGATGGCATTGAGGTCGTGGGTGGACACGCGCCGGTGCTGCGTCTGCCCCACCACCTTGGACGCGATGAGTTTCGCCTCCCCTCGCAGCAGGGGCAACACCGTCTCCTGCACGTTGTTGATGACGGCCTTCCAGCCCAGCAGAAACATGAGGGTCTCGCGCAGGCGCGTGAGGTCCTGGCGCACGAAGGCGATGTAGAAGAGGGACACGAAGTTGTAGGTGAACTGCAGCAGCGCGCGCTTGGCGATGAGCGACTGCTCGTAGGAGGTGTCGGTGGGGTGGTTCTCGAAGTCGGACAGCCAGCGCGCCACCTTGCCGTTCACCCGGTCAGAGACAGTGATTCCGAGCAGAAACAGCACGGTGGGCAGCTGCGCCATCAGCAGGCCCCAGTACCACGGCAGCACCGCGGCGACGGTTGCGTCAGGGGAGGCTGCAAGCTCGGTGGTGACGACGGCCCCGTCCAGCAGCCAGCGGGATGCGGCAAGCACCCCTCCCGCGAGTGTGAAGTCAAGGGTGGACAACGCCTCGTCCAGCGCCCCGAAGCCGCTGCGGTAGGTGGCGTTGTGGGCGACGGAGAGGGAGGAGGCGTACAGCCAGCTGTAGTCGTCCGCAATGTCCAGGCGCAGGGTGTCGTGCGGGTGGGCCCCCTTGTGCAGCCCTGAGAGCTGTGAGTCTGGCCGTGGCATCGGCAGCGGAAACGCCATGACCCCCTCCACGATCTGCCGCAGCCGCTCACAGGCGCACATGTACACTACTGCGACGCCCAGGCACACGCACATGACGGGGATCGTAACGCAGGCGAAGCGCAGGAGCTGCAGCGCGGGCTTTTCCGCAACCTGCACCGTGCGCTGCGCAGGGCTGCCCATCGCGGCCTCACCCGTGCTCGCCGCGCCGGCTTCAGCGCCGGGCGCAGCATTGACGCGCCGCCCGCGGTGCTGCGGGCGCAGGCGCTCCGACTCCTCCAGGCCCAGCACCCCCCACTGGAGCGCCAGGGTGGATTGCCGGCGCTTCCACATCTTGAGCGTGATGGTCGCCCACAGCGCGCTGACGAGGGCATACAGGATCGTGGCGCCGCTGCTGTACCCGTTCCAGCGCTCGTACACGAACATGCCCAGCCCCAACACGGCGTTGGCGATAAGCGCGGTGGCGTACAGCTGCAGCCAGGAGAAGTAGAAGCCCACGTGCTCGCCGAAGTACGCCGAGATGGCGTGCAGTGGCTGCGACAGCGTGGCGCTGCCGACCGCGCTCACCCAGTTCGTGTGGAGCCAGTCGAGCCACTCCTGGTCGTGTAGCGGGAACGCCTTCACCCTGCCGGTGGCGATGAGGTCACCCAGCGGCACCGCATCGGAATCGTGTTCAGACGCCAACCCCGCTGCAGGCAGGCGCAGGGGCAGCTCGTCCAGGCACGCAGCCACCAGTGCCACCCGATCTGCTTGCGTGAATGTTTGGAGGGCCGTTTCGGGGCCCTCCTGCCTGGCACCAAAGGCAGCCGCCGCGGACTTGCGGTACGGCGCCCACACGCCCTGGCGCGTTCGAGCCCGCAGCTGCGTGTCCTCTGCCTTGTCTGCGACCACCGCGTCGGCCAGCTGCACCTCGAACAGCGTCTGCTTGAAGTCAGCCGAATTTATCGGCAACAGCGCGCACTCCTTCCCGTCGTACGCCGCAGCAAAGGCAGTCTGAAAAGCTCGCGCGAGCGCCGCGTCTGATTTGTCGAACGCCACCGCGTACCGCGCCCGCGGCTTGTCTCCGTCCCCGAACTCGTGCTGCCGACGCTTGGTGTTCAAAATGAGTTTGAAGATCCCTACGCTCGCTGTCACGCCGTTGATGGCCTTCCTCCACCAATGGCCGGCTCGGGTGGGGGACGTGGCGGTCATGTCGGAAGGAGCGGCTTGGAGTGCTGCAGAATGCGTGAGACCCACCCCGGGTTCAGATAATAATTACGGAACAAGCACCTAAGTTGCATGACGACATTGCCATCGGAGGGAGACATCCCGGGCACCGAAAACGACGGGTTCAACTGGAAGCTTCTGTTGTTCCGGCTCGCGAGCAGCAAGTCGTACAGGGCAAAATCAGCAAATGTCGCAGTTCCATCCGTGTGTGGGGGCCAGAAAACGCTTGTGAAAGGATTCCCAGCTGTATTCCCGGACACATGACGGTCGGGGCCAAATGGTGGTGTTGATGAACACCGGTTTTTCGGTTGGCGACAGAGAGCGTCTCCCCGAGCTCCACACAGCAAGAGCGAGAACCCACTGCAGACAAAAGGAGCCGTTTAACCACCGAAGCCGTACAGGGTGCGGCCCTGGCGCTTGAGCGCGTACACCACGTCCAGCGCGGTGACGGTCTTGCGCCGGGCGTGCTCGGTGTAGGTGACGGCGTCGCGCACCACGTTCTCGAGGAACACCTTGAGGACGCCGCGGGTCTCCTCGTAGATGAGGCCGCTGATGCGCTTCACACCACCGCGGCGAGCGAGACGGCGGATGGCGGGCTTCTGCAGAGGGCGAGGAGCGCAAGAGAATGGCACCGAGCCGTTGAAGTCGAGTGGATGCAGATGTGGTCCGCAGTGCGGCTCGTCGCAGTGAGCTTCACAAACACGATACAGGTATCGAAGGCTGTATCAACAGCTTGCCAGCAAGCCGCAGGCACTCACGGTGATGCCCTGGATGTTGTCACGCAACACCTTCCTGTGGCGCTTCGCGCCGCCCTTGCCGAGACCCTTGCCGCCCTTGCCACGACCGGACATCTTGTTTACGGTTGCTGGTGGAGTGTAGATACACAACAAAACAACTTGTGCTTGGTTGGCGCCGTGAGGGTCGGCGCAATGCAGCGAAAACACGTGCGCAATTTCGGGACGTTTTGACCGCGCGGTTTGAATTCTGGTCTGGCAATTCCACCGCAGTGTCAGGTCTCGAAACCGGGGTTGGCCCCGAAACGCGAGGCAACGGTGCTCCAAAATGGAAAGGCCTGCTTCTTGCCCCTTTCGCGCCCCGCACGGCCTCCTTCACAACTTGCAATACACTTTTACGTATTTCAAGCATCAAAATGGCCCGCACGAAGCAGACCGCGCGCAAGAGCACGGGTGGCAAGTGAGTTCTGTTCTTGGTTCAGTGACCAGGTTCACTGCTTGTCGATGCGGGACGCCTAAGCTCGCAAGGGGAATCGTGTACCACGACGGTGCAGCGCTGTGATTGCCAGCGACCTGCATTTGGCCACGGCGAGAGTCCGGTGTGCAGCACATCAACCACACACCACAGCTGCCGTCAACGGCAACTTGACACCTGCGTACTGCATCCTGCCTTCGCTTCTTGTCTGCAGGGCCCCCCGCAAGCAGCTGGCCACCAAGGCCGCTCGCAAGTCCGCGCCCGCCACCGGCGGCGTGAAGAAGCCGCACCGCTACAGGCCCGGTACGGTGGCGCTG
>Ga0208629_100947_pt1 | contig 12493 bp, 4 predicted proteins | sample LakWasMet19_HOW5_2_FD_183865 | JGI IMG/M metagenome (GOLD analysis project Ga0208629, IMG submission 183865) | Freshwater sediment methanotrophic microbial communities from Lake Washington under simulated oxygen tension - Sediment Metagenome... | ecosystem: Environmental > Aquatic > Freshwater >...
CGAAGGGCAGTGGCGCAGAGGACAGCGATGCACCGGACAGCGAGCTCTCCGGCGCCGAGTCCGGCTCTGACGCCGAGTCGGCGATGCAGAGCGCAAAGGGCAGCGAGCCCGCCCGGAGCCCGCGCCTCTCCCCGCGCCGCTCCCCTCGCGGCAGCAAGGCGGACAGCATCAGCAGCGCCGACCGCCGCGCCATCGCCGCCGCGATGGCCGACGAGGGCGACGAGGAGGCGATCAGCGGCCTCGGCCTGTTTGACGACCCCCCGGCCCCTCGCGTGCCCCCCACAGCCGCTGGTGTGCGCCGCGCCAGCGTGGGCTCTGCCTCCACCAAGGACACCTCGGCCAGCAGCGCCAAGCCCAAGAAGGCGTCCAAGTCTGCGGCCAAGGCCAGCGCCAGCAGCAAGCGCAAGAGCGCCGCCTCTGATGACTCGGACAGCGACGCTGGCTCCACCGACGGCAGCGACGCGACGGAGGCGGACAGCGTGGACCGTGCGCTCTTCGCCCCGCGCCGCCTGGTGCGCTTCGGCAAGGCAGCGGGCAGCGATGCGGAGGACAGCGACGGCAGCAAGAGCAGCGCGAGCTCCAAGAGCAGCGCAAGCCGCCCCGCGCGCCGCTCCAGCGACAGCGGCGAGGAGGAGGAGGGTGCGGGCATGGGGCTGGGCGGCCTGTTCGGCGACGACGATGAGGAGGCGTACCCTGTGGCACGGCCCGTCAAGGCCGCCAAGGTGCCGTCCGAGGACTCCGCCGTGCTGCGCGCGGGCCTGGCGACGGACAGCTGGGGCTTCGCCTTCTCCGCCGTGCCCGTGCAGGGCATCTGGACGCAGGAGCTGAACGCGCTGACGGCTGACTCCTCCTCCCTCGCGTGGGCGTGCTGGCTGCTGGACTTCCTGCTGAACCAGGTCTCCTCCGTGCTCGCCCGCGGCGCGGTGCACAACCAGCGCATGTACGACGCGCTGGTCACCTTCCTGCGCACGCAGAGCGTGGAGGCGGGCATCCGCTCCCAGGTGGTGCAGCTGCTGTCCCAGCTGCTCATCCACCCGCACATGTTCGCCAGCATGCCCGACCTGTCCGCCCTCGCGGGCGTGGAGGCGGAGGTGCTCTCCCGCGCGGAGGCGGAGCTCGCCACGGCGGGCAGCGGAAAGGTGCGCTTCCTGCCGCGGCGCCTGCAGGCGCTGCTGGAGCTCGTGATCGCGCGACACGCGGCACAGGCGGCGCTCGAGACGACAGAGACGAGCGGAGGGGGCAAGGCCGCCGCGGGCACGACCGGGGCGAAGGGGGCGAGCGCCGCCGCGCCCGCTGCAGCCGCTGCCAAGCGCAGCTTCCCCGGCGACTCCGCCGTGGGCGTGTTCCTCGCCTCCCCGCTGCACCGCGACAACGAGGCCGCCGTCGCTGCCGTGGAGGCGGCGTACGGACCCATGCCGCCCGCGATGCGCAAGCGCGTGCTGAGCGGCCTCGGCTGGCGCGGCATGCCGGGGGTGAACTTCTCCGACCCCGTCGCCTGGCGCGCCAACATCGTGCAGGCGATGGAGGACGACCCTGAGGAGGAGGAGCACGCCAGCGCCCTCGGGATGTTCGACGCGCTGTGGGAGATGGTGCACCCGGAGGAGGACGACGCCGCCGTGCCGCTGGAGGAGCGCTCCCTGGACGTGTACGACGACGCCTACGGCACCTTCATGCAGGCCGCCTGCACGACCATGGACCTGCTCGATGGCAGCGGGGACTCGGACGAGGAGGCGCGGCGCGCGGCCAAGGGCGGCAGCAAGGTGAGCCTGGAGACGCGCGAGACCGCCAACATGCTGCCCGGCTTCATGAATTACCGCGTGCTGCAGGCCACGAAGGCGCACCGGCTGAAGGCTGCGCAGAAGAAGAAGCGGGCTGGCAGCGACGGCAGCGATGGCGACAGCGACGCCGCCGACTCTGACAAGGAGAGTGGCGAGGACAAGCTCTCGCGCTCGAGCTCCAAGAGCGGCAGCGAGGCGGGCTCCGGCGAGGAGAGCGGCAGCGAATCTGGCAGCGATGCCGACAGCAGCATTGACCTGCCAGACTTCGGCGAGGCGCCGCGCCCGCCGCCCAGCCGCGTGGTGAAGCCGTGGGGCCGCCTGCCCTACACGCCCTACACTGGCGCGCTGGCGACCGCAGCGACGGCCGCAGGCGTGCCCGGCGCCGGCAAGGAGACGACGGGCCAGCCTGCGCTGTCTGGCGCCCTGCCCCCGCTGCAGCCCGTGCCCGTCTCCCGGGACTGCGAGATCGCGTACCTGCTGCTGGCACGCCCAGAGGCGGCAGCCGTGTGCGTGCCTGCGCGCATCCTCGCGGCGCCCGGTCCCTTCGGTGACGCCAGCATGGAGGAGACCCTGGCCGCCTTTAGCCTGGACCGTGAGCCCACCGCCCTGGCGGCCGCGCAGGCGAAGCTGGCCGCGGAGCGTGAGAAGACCCGCAAGGCCAAGCGAGCTGCCCGCCGCAGGCGCGGGTCTGACGGCAGCGACTCGGTGGATTCGACCGCGGAGGAGGCGGCTGAGCGGCTCAAGTCCACCAGCGCAGACGACTTCCGCAGGCCGCTGCCGCTGCAGGTGGTGGCAGCTGGCGAGGCTCCCGCCGAGGGCGCAGCGGGCTTGCCTGCTGGCACCGCGCTGGTCGTAGAGGGCTTCGAGGTGAGCAACGCAGCCCACACTGCCGCTCTGACGGCGCATCTGCAAGCTGCCACTGGCCCGCTGCTGCTGGTGCTGCCCATCGCAGAGGTCGCCACTGTGAGCCCCCTCGTGCACGACCGCCGCACCCGCTGGCAGGCGGCCGAGGAGTCGGCGGAGGGCGTGCTGGGCGGCTTGGACAGCGAGCTTCATGAGCACGTGCTGAACCGCCTGGTGGACGCGCCCGCCCCTGCCGCAGGCGCGTCAGACAGCGACGCCGGCAGCGACGCGGGCAGCAAGCCGCATCCCGCCAAGGGCTCCGTCTTCGTGGGCGTGAGCCCCGCCTCCGTAGCCCTATTGCGCACGGCGCCCGCCGTCGCGACCGCCCTTGCAGCAGAGGCTGCCGCGGCAACGGCAGCGACTGCGTCCGCCGCAACGCCAGCTTCCGAGTCTGCCGCTGCATCGCCTGCAGCTCCCGCGGACAGCAGCGCGGCTGCCGACGCCACCGCAGCGTCCCCGGGCGGCATCGGCCTGCCCATGGCTGGTGCCCTCAGCATCGCTGGCGTAGCAGCCCGTCTGGCGCACGCGCGGGACGTGGCGCGCCTGCGCCTGCTCCGCCGCGGCGTGACCGAGAAGACTGCGGGCGCCGCCACCGCCGCCGCGCTCGCCACGCTGGCAGGCAGCGACGTGCTCAAGGGAGGGGTGGCCAGCTTCGGGGCGCGCCCGCTCAAGCCCGGGCTGCTGCCCACCACCTCCAAGCTCATCGACCGCCTCATGCACGTGCACGAGCTGTCCGCGGCGCTGCAGGAGGGCGCGCGGCCGCGCGACGAGCTGCTGTGCGGCGCATGGATCGGCTCCGTGGGCGCCTCCCGCTACGTGGAGTGCAACCACCCGTACCGGGCAGGCGAGGTGCTGCGCGGGGAGATCGAGATCCCGGGCGCCACGGAGCTCTCCGTCACCTTCCACCCGCGCTGCGCCACCGCTGCGGGCGTGGAGCTGGTGATCAGCGTGGAGAGCAAGGAGGGCAAGGGGAAGGGCAAGGTCAAGCCCCCCACGCTGCACAAGTTCAGCGGCCCCGCTGCCAGCGACGTCGCGGACGGCGAGGAGGACAAGGGCAAGGAGAAGCCGAAGGCGCCTGCCGGGGCGGGTGGCGATGACGATGATGAGGCGGCCCCCGCAGAGGCGCCCGAGCGGTGGGCCGACTCGGAGGAGGACAGCGGCTCCGACAGCGGCTCCGACAGCGGCTCCGAGAGCGGCGGCGACGACAGCTCAGAGGCCAGCAGCCCTCGCAAGGCCTCCGGCAGCGACAAGAAGGCGGCCAAGAAGCCGCTCAGCGTGTGGGAGAAGGGTCTCACCCTCAAGGGCGCCTCCAAGCTGTCCTACTCCTTCACCGCGCCCGCGGGCGTCGACCCCGCCACCGCGCTGTGGGGCGTCGCTTTCACCGTCAGCGGCAAGCTGTCCACGAGCGGCAAGACCGCCCTGGTGTCCCGGTCCGCCAACGAGATCTCCTTCGCCGCCAAGCAGCTGCTCACCATCTGGAGCCCGGCCATGGACCGCGACCTGGTCGACCTGGCCCGGAGCATCGCCGAGTCGCTGAGCGCCAGCAAGAAGTCGAAGAAGGACGAGGACAGCGGCAGCGACGAGGAGGCGCGCGCGCGCAAGGACAAGGTGGGGGTGATGGACATGCCGATGGAGACGCTGGCGCTGCGCACGGAGACGGAGACCCTCAAGTACTCGTGCCTCGCGGACGTGCCCGTGCCGCAGCTGCGCATGCGCCTCGCGCTCATCCGCGAGTTCAACCGCTTGCTGGAGAAGACGCTGCCGTGCTTCAACCTCGCCAGCCGGCACACCTGGTCCGTGGGCAGCCGCCTGCGGGCCCTCTCGCACTGCGTGCTCTCGGAGGTGAAGCTGGGCGTGCTGGAGGCCGCCCTGCGCGCCACCAAGAAGGACTGTTCGGGCATCCCCACCCTCTACCTCTCCAACTTCAAGGCGTCGGAGAGCGAGACGCGCGGCGACACGGCGCCCGAGACGTCCAACTGCATGTTCGTGCAGGCGTACCTGCACCTGCGCAGCCACCCCGCCGCGTCCCTGTGCGGCTACGACGACGAGGAGCAGCGCAAGGTGTTCGAGATCCAGTTCGAGGGCGAGAGCGGCATTGACGCGGGCGGCGTGTACCGCGAGGGCATGAGCCGCATCATGGAGGACCTCTTCTCAGACCGCTTCAGCCTGGTGATCAAGTGCCCCAACGCCCGGCGCGGCGACAAGCTGAACGCGGACGCCTTCGTGCCCAACCCCGCCCTGCGCACGCCGCTCGCCCTGTCCATGTTTGAGTTCCTGGGCCGCCTGATGGGCCTGTCGCTGCGCACCAAGGCGTGCCTGCCCTTCTTCTTCCCGCCCCTCGTGTACAAGGCGCTGGTGGGCGAGCGCCCCGCCTTCGAGGACCTGTTGCAGACGGACACGCCCTTCGCGCAGCTGCTGGACAGCATCCGCACCTGCGAGGTGGGCGGCATGCAGGGCGGCACCGCGCGGCCCCCCATCACCGGCGAGGAGGCCTTCGCCGCCGCATACCCGGGTCTGCGCTTCGCGGCGCCCGGCTCCGATGGCGTGGAGGCGGACCTGCTGCCCGGGGGTCGCGACATCCCCGTCACCTTCGCCAACCGCATGCGCTACGTGGAGGCGGCGGAGCGCTTCCGCCTGCACGAGTTCGACACGCAGCTGGCCGCCATCCGGCGCGGCTTCGCGAACCTGGTGCCCGCGCAGGCGCTCACGCTCTTCACGGCCGCGGAGGCGGAGACGCTCGTGGCGGGGCGGCCAGACGTGGACCCCGACGTGCTGAAGGCGCACACCGAGTACAGCGGGTACAGCGAGGACGACAAGGTCATCAAGACGTTCTGGAAGGTGTTCGCCAGCCTGACCGCCTCCGAGCGCTCCAACTACCTGCGATTCGTGTGGGGCCGCAGCCGGTGAGTGCCACGCGCTTCGATTCCGCCCGCCGACGCCGGTCATGTGGGGACGCGAGGGGTCTCTCTCCGCTTCTCCCGCCACCTTTGGAGCCTGATTAATACCCGGAAGCTCCCTGCATAATTGGCGTCACCATACCACCCAACTCTCCATTACGTGTCACTTGCTGATTGTTCGTGTCTCTCCTTGCAGCCTGCCTGCGGAGGGCGCCACCTGGACGAGCCAGCACACTCTCTCCACCATGGGCGGTGGAGATTCGTCGCTGCCTCTGGCGCACACGTGCTTCTGGTGAGTGGGCTCCCTCCGATGCCGCTGATCCGTCGCCTGCTGTGTGGGTTCCTGACTACGACTCTGTCTCCTCACTCATTCGGTGCGCTCATTCTTCTCGTTCACATCTGCAGCACTCTCGACCTGCCGCGCTACACCACTGAGGAGGTCATGCGTGCTCGCCTGCTTACCGCCATCACATACGGCCTGGGCGGTATCCTCAACGGGTAAGCGGCTGCTCAGCGTGCCCTAAGGGCACGTGTGCCGACGGCTGACATCGGGTAATCGATCCGCGGGACTCCGCAAGTTCATGACCGGCGGAAGCATCGCAGCTTGGCTTGGACGTGCTTGCATGCTGCGAGCGGATGTCGACCGTGGCTTGAAGTCTTGCGATGGCGAGCGTCGAGCGTCGGGTCGGCTCAGTAAGCTCAGCCGGCTGCTCGACTCGCCGTGCTCGACTCGGAGTCACAACTTCAAGAAGTTCGGGTGGGGTCCGGCACTAACGTTAACATGTACACCACAACCCGCGAATATATTTCAACTCGATGGACGATTCAACCACACTTTTTGACTCGAACGCGAGCGCCTTCGTCGAAAACACCATCCAAAAACTCACGGTATCCGACTGGGCCAGTCGGACTGGCTGATGAAGTCTTCAGTTATCTCCGCGATGGGTTTTACACCGCTAAATGGCCGGCAACTTTGACCACCACGCTGATTCGCAATCTCGCGTGTTGCATCTTGGCAGCTTTGCGATATTCGATCCAAACTGTCGTCAAACAATCGGTTTCGCGACACCTCACTTCGCACACGCGCGACGCTCCAACATGCCGATCGATGTTCTCACGCTGCCTCAAACCCTGCAGCAGCGGATCTTTGAGCTGGCTGGACCAGCAGCTCTCACTTCGCTCTGCCAGACGTGCAAAAAGGCCGATGATGCTGTTTCCGCCTCCGAGGTCGTGTGGCTTCGCAGCTGCCAGCGGCGCTGGGGCAGTCTCGTGCCCGTCGAAGCCGTGGATTCTTACAAAGAGTACTTCCTGTTCAGAAGTTCCCGGTGGCGCTGCCCCCGTTCCCCCCTTACAATGTTTCAGGAGGAGGTCTCCGCCGATCCGTGGCGCACAATTGCGTCGTGTGTGCTGCGATCCCGCACGAGTGGCTCCGCCCTGGTGGCAGACACTGTCAAAGCCTTTTTTGAGCGATATCCCACGGCGTCGGACGTGGCGAATGGCGACCTAACCGATATGGGAGCGTTGCTGTTTCCGCTGGGTCTGCACAGGGAGACCACGATCGTGCGCACGGCGGCGGGATTTCTCTCCTCGGCGTTTACGGGCGGCGCCGTCAGTGATCTGTTCGGGTGCGGTGCATTTTGTGAGGACAGTCACTCCGTGTTTTGCTTGGGCGAGCTGGCGGTAGTGGCCAAGAGCATGGCGTCAGACAGGAATGTGCGGGCATTTGCCGCGTGGGCCATGCGTCACGCTGCTGAACGGCCGAGGGCACACTCGACCTCGTCCGCACCTGCTTCTGCTCCGCCAACGCGAGCCACTGATTGGGTTTCATCTGGTGCAGCCGGCGCGGGGGCGTCCTGCGGCCGGCGCAAGCGAGACGGCGCAGGCTCTGTGCGGCGATCCAGGGCTGGAGCTGAGACCGCCGTTACAGCATGCGCGGGGTCTGGGGCAGCGGCGGGCCCGTTGTCGGGTGCGCGCCCTGCTTCTGCTGTCGACGCCACGACGAGCAGACGGCGCAGTACTTCATTCAACGCCAGGTCTGCTGGATGCGTGGGATTTGCCGGCACCGCACGCGACGCGCCTCTCCACACCCGCACCCGGCGCACCAGCAGCGAGGGCACGGGATCGGAGTTGGCCGCCGCTGGCGCATGTGCTGCGCGCAACAAGACAAGCTCGAAGGCTGCGGCAACGGCGGCGGGAGTCAGTGGTCGCCTTGCTGTTATGGCGGGCACAGCTGTGGTGCCAGTCGCTGTGGCAGTGGTAGGTGCCATGTTATCTGGTCCGACAACCCGTGCCGCAATCCAGCGCGCCACTGTTGCGGAGATCGTTTCCGGGCGCAAGAGGACCCGCCGACCGTCGTGATGGCTGGATACGTCTTGGGGTCGATAGTGTGCGCGGCAGCGCCAAAACGTCCGCCCAGACGAACATCTGACCCGCCAAGCTTAAGGCTGCTACGCCGTCGGGCCGAGATCGATCCGGCAGTTGCTGCACGAGCATGCGGCTCAAGTAATTGAGATAGCTCGATCTCCGTGCGGGGGCAAGCGGTTGTGAGTTACCAAAGCCCAGTGCAAGCGGTTCTGATCGCGAGTGTCGAGATCAATCTTGGCTGAATCAAACGTTGTCTCACTGGCAGGTACAGCTGCACTCGAGTGAAATGAACAGCCTTTGACAAAGCCGACAAAACACGCAGATTCAACGCTAGCGCTGATCAATCAAGATCTCTGGGCAAGCTCAGCTTGAGAATACTGGCAAGCTCGTGACACGGCTCTAGCACATCACTTCGCCTCGACGGTCTCGGGCGGGCAGCAGCAACAAATAGATGGCTGTGGGTATCGGTGAAGGCCAGGTGGGGGTGGAGTGCATCACCGCCGGTCACTCCGTGAAAGCGCTGCGCGTATACGTGTGCCGTCTTGCTGACAGGCAAGCATCGCGGCCCATTACATAATCACGCATTGCCCCTCCTGCAAACGAGATGTTGTGGAGCGGGCAGCAGTTACGAGAAGCATTGCCAGCAGGCCCGCATGCACTGCCAGACGACAGCACATCGCACGGTATCGAGTTGCGCGGCCAGTGCAGTAGAATAGCTCACCTTGTCTTCGCTGCCGGACGCGAACTTGAGGTGCTTGGCGGCAGACCCCTCCGGCAACCGCGGCGTGGGGTGGCCATGGACAGACGACACGACGCGGCCAGCTGGGTCGCGCAGCTGTGCGGTATCACCGTCGGGTGACCACACGGCCTCGTTGGACCAGAGCAGGTTGTTGGGGCCGACCGCGTGCGCCTTCGCCTCCTGCACATGTGGGGGTGTGGCGACATCCGAGGGTTCAGCAACGACAGCACACACAACTACAAGCACCCAGCCACCAGATGCAATGGTGTGACGGCCGTCGCACGCTGCTTGCAATTGCGGCAAAACAGCAACACTCACAGGCCCGGCCCAGATGGTGATGGCGTCTCCAGGCCTGATGCGCCGACCCGCGGGGAAGATGAATGTGTTTCCCGACACCTCCGCGTGCAGGCTCCAGCCCTTCAGGTCCAGGGAGTGCGCAGTGCGATTCTGGACGACGACCTTGGTGTACGCGGCGTCAAAGACGACGTCCATGCCGCCCTCCCCGTCAGCTGAGAAGGCAGGCGTGCCCGCACCCGCCCCTGCGCCTGCGTGGCTGCGCGCGCTGCTGCCCTCTGCCGCGGTGGAGGCGCGACCGCCCGCGCCGCGGGTGTTGGGTGCGCCCGCATGAGGCTCCTCCGCCTCGCCCTCCTCCTCCGCGATGGGTGGGAACTTGAGGGCGGGCACGCGAGCGCTGCTGCGCGAAACGCTGGCGGGCGCGGCAGCGGGCGCAGCGGACCGGGTTGCGGACGAGGGCGCGGCGCTGCTGCCGCCGGCGCCGGCACCGACACCCAGTGCCTCCGCAGCGCCGCGCTTGCGCCCCGTGACATTCGCCTGCTCGGCCAAACGCGCGCTGGCCAGCTCAGCTGCGTGGCGGGAGCTGCGCCGCCCGCCAGCCGCGGCGGCGGCAGGTGCCCGCGCCTTGGAAGCCGGTGTCGGCCGCGCACCCGCGCCCTTGCCACGAGCGGAGGACGCCGGTGCGGCAGCTGCCTCCTCCTCCTCCTCGTCGCTGCCCTCCTCCCCCTCCTCCATGGAGCCCCCCACGGAGGCTGCGCCGCTGGGGTTCTCATCCTCGCCAGCCCCCTCCGCTTCCTCCGCGTGCGAGTGGCCGCCGGCCCCGCTGCTGCCGGTGCTGCTGCGGGCGCGCTTCGCAGGCGTGGGCAGCCCCGTGCGCTCCTCCTCCTCCTCCAGCAGGGAGCTGCAGCGCTAGGGAGCACGCTTGGGCAAGGGCGGTTGAGAAACAGACAAGGCAGCACAGGTGGGCAAGAGAGAGCGAGCGAGACAGAGAGACACAAGGGAGCTCGGCTCAGTACTGACTGAAGCGCAAGAGAGCGGCGCAGCGCCTGCAGCCGCAACCACGGCTGCCCTCCTTCATGCAGCGCCCCGCGGCCGCTCTGTCTCACCGGTAGTGGTTGATCTCTGTCTGCAGCGCGATCTTCACATCCATGAGGCGGTTGAAGTCATCGATCTTCGCCGCCAGCGCAGCCGTCGCCTTGTTCAGCTTGGCGTCGGAGGCGAGGCGGCCCGCCTCCCAGCGCTTGCGCTCCTCCTCGTGGTTGCCCTCCTGCGTCGCCACGCGCTTCAACAGCTCGTTCGCGTACGCCTGCGCTGCGTGCGAGTCGCCGCGGGCCTTGGCGAGGTCGGCGCGTGCCCGCTCCGCCTCCTCGCGCAGCACCTTCTCGCGGCGCCGCAGGTCCGCAGCCTCCTTCTCAAACTCCGCGCGCAGCTGCCCCTCCAGCTCCGCAAGCTTCTCTCGGTGGTGGCGGTCCCACGTCGCCTTCGCCTGCGCGACCTTGGCTGCGAAGCCGCCCTTGCTGCTGTCCCGCTCCGACGCGAGCGCGGCCTTCGCGGAGGCCGCCTCGCCCTGCAGGGAGGCCAGCTGGCCCTGCAGCGTGGCGCGCCTGCGAATGTGAAGGGTGGTGCGATGCAGGGGGTGGTCACGTCAGCGTGTCAACGGGGGTCGCAGCATCCGCGTGCGATGTCGCAGGGCAGCGTGAGTGCACGGCTAGGCGCCAGCACTCACTCGGCGTGCAGCGTCTTGACCTCGCTGCGCAAGTGCGCGAGGTCCTTCTGCAGGCTGTCTGCAGCAGCCGCCTGGTGCCGTGCCTTGGCCAGCTCCGCGGCCATCTTGTCCAGCTCCTTCTGCAGCTCGCGCTGCTGCGCCAGCTTCGCCTTCAGGGACGCGTTCTCGTGCTCCGTGGCGGCGTGCGCTTCCGCCTCCTTGTCAGCCTTCGACGTGGCGGCGTGCAGCTGGTCCATCACCTTGCCCAGCTGCGTCTCAAACGTTGAGCGCAGCTGCGTTACCTGCTGTGCATGGTGCTTGGAGGCGGCAGCCAGTTCACCCTCCCCGCGCTTCAGCTGTGCCTCTAGCGCACGATTACGGGCGACTGCAAATTCACGAAAGGTCGCATCAGAATGACAGCCGCATGCGTCGACTCCAGCGCAGCGGAACACTGCCGCGAAAACGGTTCCCGTTTGCCCGTTATAATGCGCCGGATCATGCACATGCATGCACGCGCACGCACCGTATGCCTCCAGGCGGCCGTTCAGCCCGCGGAGCTCATCCTTCTCCTCCGCACGGGAAGAGCGCAAGCTGGACACATCCATTGGCGTCGCTTGCCGACTGGTTGGCGCAATGAGTTGTCAGGCAAATTCAGCTGCTTCGAAAGCGCAGACCGGGTTTAAGCTCAATGTGAAGAGCTCTCTCAGTTTAGGTTTTTGAATACGCACGTTTTAAACTTCAGGCACGCGGGCGATCGCGCGATGTCACAACCGACAGTCTCGCGTTGACGGACACGCAGAGAGAAAACTCGGAACCGCAGTTGAACCGAAAGGGAGACCGAAAATTACGCGACAAGGAAAGCCACGCCGGCCACATTAGAACGCTCGCTGATTCTTTGAGCAGCGAAGCGACACCTGCCGAGGCTTCAAATGTTGTCAGTGCTCAACGGCCGCTGCGCAGGCCTCGGGCCTGAGCCTCTTGAGACGTGGCGCGTCTGGGCTCGCACATCGTTGTATGCATTGTGGGTGGATTCATGGTAGGAGGGGAATGTCTGGTCCGATCATCGCAGCCCGACAAAAGGCGGACCAACTGAAGGACCTGGAAGCATCATGAGCTGAGGGCGGAAACATTCAAGGGGGCGCAGCCCCGTTCCGCACACAGGCGGATAACGGCCACCCGCGGTTCTTCTTCTTACTTCTTGAGCGTCTGCGCCTGCTTCAGGCGGCGCGACTCGGCCTCCAGGTCGATGCCCAGGTCATCGTCGTCTTCTTCGTCCTCCTCCGGCGCGGGCGCCTTGGGCTTGAGCGCAGCGGCGGCCGGCTTGGCGGCGGCGGGGACGGCTGGCCGCGCGGGCGCGGCCGTCGCGGGTTTGCGCGCGCCCGCCGCTGCAGCGGCTGCAGCTGCCGGCGGCTTGGCGCCGCCCGCCGCCCGGGCGGGTGCCGCGGGCCCCTGCCCCTGCGCGAACACGCTGTCCACCAGCGCATCTACGTCGTCGCTGGAGGCGGCGGGCAGCAGCGCGGCGCGGGACGGCGCAGAGGTGGAGGCGGCCTGCGACCCGGGCAGCGCGCGCAGCGGCGGGCTCGCCTGCTGCGGCAGGGGAGCGGCAGCGGCCCTCGTGGCTGCCTCGGCGGCAGCCTTGGCTGCGGCAGCCGCCGCAGCGGCCGCCTCCTCCGCCCTCCGCCGCTTCGCCTCCCGCTCCTGCTGCACCCTCCGCTCCCGCTCCGCAGCCACCCGCTCCTCCTCGGCGCGGCGCTTCGCTGCCGCCGCCGCAGCGGCCGCCTCCTCCGCAGCCTGCCGCTTCGCCTCCGCGGCC
>Ga0208629_100948_pt1 | contig 12490 bp, 5 predicted proteins | sample LakWasMet19_HOW5_2_FD_183865 | JGI IMG/M metagenome (GOLD analysis project Ga0208629, IMG submission 183865) | Freshwater sediment methanotrophic microbial communities from Lake Washington under simulated oxygen tension - Sediment Metagenome... | ecosystem: Environmental > Aquatic > Freshwater >...
CGGAGAGCTGCGCGACTGCGGCGCATGCCGCAGCCTCCATACTAGAGCTGGAATGCGAAGATGCCGCACACCCGGCAACGGCGACGCCAGAGTGGTGCCCGACAGCAGGGTGTGAGCCTCGGCGTGAATGGAGCGGTTGATGCCTCCCCCGCATGGGGCTGCTCGAGGAGGGATCCGCAAAGGCGAGCTTGTACACCGAATCGCCCACGGACAGCACCTTCGCCACGAGCTCATTGGAGGTGAGCGTGCCCGTCTTATCGCTAAAAATGTAGCCGACCTGACCCAGGCTCTCATTCAGGTTCGAGGTCCGACAGCGCGCGGACAGATGGACGAGGCCGCTGCTCTCTGTGGGGCCCGGCAGCAGAACTCCCGAGGCAGGGTCAGCCGCTGAGACAGCCGCAGCTCCCACGGGCCGGACCGTGTGCCGCATCGCTGCATCGCTGTCCATGTGGCGCGCCTGCCCGAACTTGACGAGCTCCAGAGTGACATACAAGGAAATGGGGACAATTCCGTTGTAAAGCACCAGCGAAGTGAGGAACATCTCGCCGAAGTGCTGCAGCAACACGCTCACGACATCCGAAAGGTGCTCGGAGGCCTGGGCAGCCGCGATGGTCGCGCCGGTCTGAGCCAGTGACCCGATGTACCACGCGCCCGGCGCGCTGACAGCCAGCCAGCGGAGAGACAGGGCCGATGTCACACAGCACAGCACAAAGAGCGCGGCAAACAAGCCGAGCACCACGCGGTCGACCAAGGCGTCCAGCTGAGAGCGTTTGCTGGGGGTCGCGCGTGCGTTGTGCATCAACTTGGTGTCCTTGCCGGCCCACACCACCAAACCTACCGCCCACGGCGTGTTTTTTAGCGTCATCCCGCGCAGTAGCATGTTCTGCGACGAACACGGCACCACTTGCACGCGACTGCATCCGGGAGGCGGCGGCCTGGAGCTGGTGCCATCAGGCGTGCCCTCGCTGTGCGCAGAAGCGGGCACACCCAGACCGGCCCGTCCACTGCCTGGCATCTCACCAAGCCGTGTTGCTGCGCCGTCTTCGGCGGCAACGGCGGGGCGCATCCGCACCCACAGCTGCCCTTCAAAATTGTACAGCCGGGCGTTGGGCGGCTCACACAACAGGGCGCCACGCAGAAGGGACAGCTGATGCGGTGAGCAGCCACATGCAGCCGTCGGGATCAATGGAAACCTCGCCTTCAGATTAGATTCTCCATCTAGGCTGCTGGTCTCCACGTACGCGGTGTAGGACGGGGCTGCAGCATCAGACGTCCCCCGACAGACGCGGCCAGGCGGATGGGGTGCGCCATCAGCAGAAGATCCGGCGCTCAAGCCCCCATCGCCCGGAGGAAATGCGGCGTCACCATTTGGGGCGGCGGAGCAGGAAAGCAGCAACAAGTCCGCGGGGGAGGCGTCTCCGTCGCGCAGCAACACAACATCGCCGGCGCGCAAGCTCGCCCATCGGTGGACCGCCCAACACGCAGCGTGCGCGTCTTCGGAGCGCCCCTGCATCGTGGGCGTATGTTCGCTGGCGTGCGTGCTTGACAAAGGCGCGACAGCCCGCCGACGTCGGACGCAGCAAATAGCACGGCCGCAGTGACGCCGAAAGGCGGCCCGTATTCCCTCGTCCACGCGATCCCCTGTGGACTGCAGCACCGTGGCGGACGCCGCATTCGTTCGATCGTCGGCTTGGTGGCGCTTCAAATCTTCCCAAGCCTCTTTCGCCAGGCTGACGCCGAGCACAATTGCGAGAGGCAAAATAGTGCTGAATTTGCTCGTCGGGCTGAAGTCGGTCGACAGCTGGATGATACTGATCGCCAGAAAAAATAGGTTCGCCACTCGCCGAAACTGCATGGAAAGACCCAAGCGAGCGAACAGCAAGATGACGCCGCAGGAGCGTTCGGGGGCAGTGACCAACCGGTGACGCCGCATTGCCGTCCGCACTCACCTGCTCGAGGAGGCTCTTCGGCAGGAACGTGAAGAGCGTATATTTTGCGGTGTGGACGGCATTGTCCCTCCCGACGCTGCAGAAAAACGCCATAGCCGGAAGGAGACATGAAGCAGCGGTGCTCTCGACTGGGAAGTTTGTCGACGTGGGGTCCGAGGGGTGTGATGTCTACCGCCGATCCCCAGCAACAGCCATCACCCACAATCCGCCTGCGACTGTGACGCGATTCAGTGCAACGACTGTCCGTGTTGGTGCTGGTCGCTTGCATTTAGGCCACGCCATGGCGCAAGCAGCGCGGGCTGGTCGACCCCAAGAATCACCCCGGAGAAAGTCCAGTCCACTCCAGCGAGTCCGTCGCCGGTTGCCACACGAAACAGGCGAAGGCCATCGTTTGTCCCCGTTGCTTGAAAGACCTCTGCCAACCCAGGCAGTAATAGAGTGTAGGACGCCAGCGGGAGATGATGCTTGCGACAGACGTGAGACCGCGGACCGACGCCGAACCCGTTCCATCGATAACCGTGGATGCGCGCCAACAATTGCCGCATGAGCACTGTGCATGAGCATCAAACGCAAATCAGTCGAGTCGAGACTGCTAATACCGCAGTTCGCAGGCTGCCGCAATGTGCTTGTTGTAATTTGGTCGTTGGCGACGTGCACCTCGCACCTCCGCTCCCGACGATGGCGCTGTCGTCTTCGGCTTTTGAAGGCGCAGTCTGGGCCCTTGCCGTCGTCTACGTGGCTGTGTTTTTGTGGTCGATATGGAAACTCGCTGTTTTCAGCAGCGTTTCGTGGGCGTGGACCGGGCAGAAGACGATTCACGCGTGCACGGCGCTTGCGGCCGCAGGTGCGCACTCTGCAGGGCTGTCGACAGTGGGGAGCGATCGAGCAGCGCTCGGGGCGTCGTGCAATGCTTTCAAGACATGAGTCGTTGACGGCACTCGAACACGTGACGGCTCACTCACACCTCTGCAGCTCGGGCGGCGTTCTTTTTCTTGCTGACACGAAACTCTCAATACTTCTTCATCGTTCAAGTTACGTCTGACAATGCACCATTCTGGTTGTATGTGATGGACGAGCTCCCCTCCTTACTGCTCCTAGGCGTACTGAGTGTACTGACCCTGACATGGTGAGGAAGCTGAGCTTGCGTTTTGCGGCCGTCCACGTGCGCTCCCCGTATTTCCGGAGGGGCCGTGCGATTGCCGATGAACCCAGCCTTTCTGCCCTGCGATTTTGCACGTGCAGGGCGAGCAGCTATTACGGCTATCACAGGCTCGAGCGGTACTATCGGCGCCGCGTCCTGGCGGTGTTCTGGGCGCTGTTCGGCGCCCTCGTGGCAGGCCAGATCGCCATCTGGGCTTGCTACGGGCACCTGCGCTCCTCCGCTGACGTGCTGTCGGTGGCGGAGGGCTCCATGTACGCGCTGGCGTTCTTCGTGGCGGGGGTGGCGGCGGCCGTCTTCGGGCAGCGGACCTCCTCCATCGCGCTGTCCGTGCCGCTGCTCGGGCTCTCCTCCCGCAAGCTGCTCAACCGCAAGATCATGCTGCAGACGGTCATCTGCGCAGCGGCGTTCGCGTCGCGGGCGCTCGCTTCCCTCGGCGCAGCCATTGCTGCTGCGACGGGGGTGGACGACCGGTGGTCGGTGAGTCGCAGCCGCCACGCCACGCACGCAGCCCGGCACACGCACGCGCAGCAGGAGGCGTCGCATCAGGGCTGGGGCAGCTGGGGGACCGTGCGATGTGGCGGTTGCGCCGACGGGCGCGCTGCGGGTCACGTGTGCGTGTTGCCGCCACCACCCTCGCTCGCCTCCTGCAGGAAGACTCCGTCGCGGGCGTCGTGGCGACCCTCTTCGTCTTCGTGTGCTTCGACATCACCCCTGCCGCGGTGATCCTGCTGCAGAACAGGCGGGCACTCGGGCACTCTCGGGTGCCCGGCCCCGCGAAGATCATCCGGCCGTGCCTGCGAGGCATGGCTGCGCCCTGCTCCTGGCTCTGCAGCCGGCTGCTTTCCTCGCGCTCCTGCCTCAGCAGGCGGCAGCAAGGACAGCTGTCCTCCGCCTCGGCGGGTGGGGCACTGGCAGAGGCTTACCGCGCTGCGCCGGGGCTGGCGACCGAGTCGTCGGCTGTGCCGCTGTTGCAGGCCGAGGCAGCGGGCAGCAGCGGCAGCGCAGCCATCAGCTATCGGACCGCGAGCAGCTCCCCGCGGCGGTTCGGTGCAGCCACAGCCGCTGCGTCTGGCGGCCATCTGGCTGCTGCAGGTGCGCCTGCCGCTGACATGTTGAGCCCCTCCTCGCTGCCGCCCATGTCGCCCGGTGTGGACGCGGCGATGCTGTTGATGGCGAGTGGTGCCCCGCGCGTTGAGAGAGCCCTGGCAGCGATCGCCTCCGCAGGCGCTGCCGACGGAGCCGGACAGCCGCACGCCAGCGCGATCACGAGCCCTTCACGCGCAGCAGACGACAGACCACGGGAAAGCCCGTGGCAGGCAGAGTTGACCCTGACACGGGGGCCGTCACTCGACGGATCTGCGCTGACCCTGGAAGCATCAGAGGGCGCCGCGAGCATGGTCGCGGGCGTTTGCTCGGGATCCCCAACGCACAGCATCAGTAGTAGTGGCAGTAGGCGAGCAGCGGGCGGGCCGGGAACGCCGAGTAGAAGGGGGAATCAAAGACCGCTCGCTGGTGCTGCGGCTGCACCCGCTCCTGGCACTGGGGTCGCAGATGCTGTTGCATCCGCGTTGCAGTCAGCGGCGCCTGGAGGTGGTGGGCCTGGGTTTCCGGGACTGGCGGGCGGCGCCGCAGGCGTGCGGCGGATGACTGCCTCTGGCTCCGTGAACGGAGAGTGAGCCTCAGCCACGCAGGAGGAGCTCACTGCAGCGACGGTCACTCCGTCGGTGGCTCGCAGCCATTATGAGGCAGCCGTCGGGTCACTATGAGGGCAGGCTGCAACCGATGGCCGGGCGATGGAACGCTGCCGCGCTGCCGCTCGGAGGGTCCGACTGAGTCAGCTTATGAGAGCTGCTTATCTCTCAGGCTGGCAGTAAGTGCTTCCCGGGGCCGCTTCCGAGATTCCGAAGTTTTGAGTTGCAAGCCATGACTCTCTGATAGGCCGCTTGAGGCCCCTGACTTGCCAAGGGTTTTCGAGGCGTTCGACTCGTCGAGGCGCCAACGGTTCGAGACTCGAGTTGGCCGGCCAGCCTCTGGTAGGGCGCCTTGAGCCAGGCTTCCGATTCGCGCGGTGGTCTGACTGAGTCAAGTTGGCCAGACTGACCAGTGTTCAGCTGATTGCAACCGAACGTCGACGAAGGAAGATGGAAGAAGTCTTCACAGCGTCGAATGAAGACTTCGCGGCTCAGTGCTGCTCAACGAAAACGTCGCTTCCCCTCTCGCTTGCTGGGCAAGGCTGTCCGCAGCGACAAGGGCTCTCACGTCCGTGCTTGTGTTTTTGTATGCGAGCCTCCTGCCGCCGGTGCGGTGCAGGTGTCGACGTCCTGACCACGAAGTGTGCCCGGCACTGCCGGGAGGTCCACCGCCGTCAGGCGCGGTTGATCCCCACCACAAGTCTGTTAGCAGGGGATCCTGACCTGTGCGAATGAGTGTCTCTGCGTATCTCCATGTCGACTGAAGATACGTGGCCGCCAGTCGCGCCCGCGAGTGGGCTCGTCGCGAAACCAACGTCGCTGGACGCTGATCGCGCCTCGCACGAACAGCCGCTCCCTGCAGCGAAGATTTCGAGGGAGGGAGAATGTGTGGCACGTTACGACCTGGATGGCCCCTCTACATTCGCTGAGGATGCGCCGGCGGGCGCTTTCGCGACAACCGAGGTGTTGACCCCAACGCTGCTTCGTCGACCTGTTCAGCCCCGCTGGTACCGAACTGGTCTCGGCAAGGCGCTGATTGCAATCACAGCCGCGTGCGCGGTGGTGGCTGTCGGGGTGGCAATCTGGTGGACGTGGCGCGTCGATGGCAATTCCGCAACTCCTGATTCGATCTCCAGTAGCTCAGCGGCTGACCCTCGGCCGACGCTCAGTTACAATATTGCCACGCGCTTCATCAGATACGAGCTGGAGGGACATCAGGTGGTGCTCATGACGTACCGCAACAGCATGCCAGGCACCGTTGGTGGCGAGGAGCTGTTTGCCGCCGCTGGTGACGTGGTCGAGGTCACGCTGCGCAATGACCTGCCGCCGAACCGCGAGCTGGAGCTGGCTGCCGCAGCCGGGGCCACTGGTGGCAACGCCGGCCACGGTAGCACTCACACGGGTAGCTTTACATTCACGAACAGCACCTGGCCGTGCTGGAGCGGGGCGAGCAGCCTGGCGAGCGGGCCGCACACCGTGGGTGGCATCGATGCAGCGTACGGCGGGCACAAGGGGAGCGCCCAGGCGGCGTCCCCTGTGGAGTACGTTAACACGCCTCACGCCTTTCGAACGACGAACCTGCACACGCACGGGCTGCAGGTGGCGCCTGCTGACGACGACCCCTTCGCACGGGTGGAGCCAGGCAGCGCCAGCACGCACCGGCTGCACCTCCCCGCTGACCACCCCAGCGGGCTGTTCTGGTACCACCCGCACAGCCACGGCTCGTCCGCGGTGCAGATGTCCAACGGCATGGCGGGCCTCTTCGTCGTGCGCGGGGAGCTGGACGCCGCCATGCGCAGCCTGGGCTTCCGCGAGGTGCGCCTGCCGGTGACGCAGCTGGACCTGCGTCTCGCAGACAACGCCAGCGCGCGGCAGCTCCTGCAGTATGCGGGCTTGAGCAGCGCGGCGGCAGCGGCAGCGGCGGCGGCGGCTCCCCTCTTCGCGTACGACCCGCTGCCCTTCGCCTGCCCCGAGCAAGGGGGCTACACGCGCGGGCCCTTCGACTTGGACTTTGTGGTGGTGGCAGGCGCCGTTGCGGCGGTGAGCACGGGCCCTTCCATTCACTGGCAAGCCACGGGCAAAGAGCCGCGGCACGACGTGCGATACGGCGAGATCTTGTGGCTGCGGGTGCTGAACGGCTCCCCGGGACGGCCCTTCGTGCTCGCGCTCGATGACGCTGCATTTGATCTGCATCTGATTGCGGTGGATGGGTTGACGCTGCCTGCTCCTGTGCGCGTGCGCGACGGCCTGCCGTTCGCGTGGGGAGAGGACATTGAAGACGGCTTGCTGCTCCCGCCGGGTGGCCGCTACGATCTGCTGCTCCGCGCGCCCGCTGCGCCGGCACCTGCTTTCGAAGCGAATGCAACGACCGCAAGTGGTGACGGAAGGCGCGCCGTCTCGCTTTGGAGCCGGCGCTACATTGGCTGTGTGGGTCGCGCGGACTGCCCTGACTTCTCGGCCTTTCGCATCGCATCGTTCGTGCTGCCTCCCATCAGTAGCACCCTCGCTGCGAGGCGCCGGCAGCTGCGCGCTGGGCTGGGGCCGCACGCCAGAACAACGCAGGCTTCTGGCTCCGATCAAGTCGGGGAAGGAACACCGCGTCTTGCCGCTGTCGCTGCGGCGGCGGACGCGCTGTCGCTCGCCATCAGCCCGCCCATGCAGCTGCCTCTGCGCTTGCCCGCTCCGCCACGCCTCCGCTTTGTGACGGCAGGCGAGGTGGTTGCGCGCCGCGTCTTTGTCATGTCGCAGCACGTGCTGTCGCCGCCGCCGGATGCGCCCGCCAACGTGGCTGTGGACCCCGCCTCCCTCACGCCGACGGGCTTCTACGTCAACAACCGAACCATGGACCCGGCCCGCGTGGACGTGACGGTCAAGCTCGGCACGGCAGAGGAGTGGGTGCTCGAGAACCCGGAACCGGGCCACGACCACCCCTGGCACACGCACATGCAACCCTTCCTGGTGGTGTCCCTCGAGCACCTGGACACCGGCGAGAACGTGCTGACGCAGGCCTACTGGACGGACAACCTGTGGGTGCCTGCTGGAATGCGAGCCGTAACGCGCCTGCGCTTTCTGGACTTTGTTGGCAAAACGGTGGCGCACTGCCACATTATCGGCCATGAGGTCGCTGGCATGATGATCGTTTACGAAGTCGTGCGTTGAGCCTGTCTTCAAGAAGTTCGTGGCAATGCTCAGCGTGATCCTCCTGCTCGCTCAGCTGATCGCCCAACACACCTTTCCCACGCGCCAGCTGTTAGCGATTCCAGCTGGGACTGGATGTGCCTTTCCGGGTACTCAACGCACGCGTTTCTGGCTGGCGCGGGTCGCTTGGGTGTTGCAGTCTTGCAGTTTTGCTCTCTTTGCATTGTTCGCTGCTACTCGCGTGGCAGCTTCCGTGTGCACGTGAATCGTGTGTTCTCTTCGTCAAGCAGGCCACCTCATTTGGATACGTGTACCGCAGACCAGACATCATCTACAGAAGTGTCTAAGAAGGGCAGGCCGATGAATAGCCAGCTTCACTTCCGTATACCTAGCCCTGTGCCCGAATGATTCGTCTCGATCACAACTCTCGTCACGAATTCATTGCATTGCACAAATGTAGTCAGACTCCAGCCAGATGCGGGAGCTTGCATGCGCAACCGTTAACGTTATCAATGAATGCTGGCTCTCGACTTATGTGCCCTGGTCTCGATAACAGCGTATTCGATTCTGCTTGCACCATTCCGAAACTTAGCCGTCAAAGTAACTGGATCTGACACGCCCGACACGCCCGCATAGCATTTGCCTTGCAAATTGAAGACCGTGGTGACCTTGCGTCGTCAAAGAATGGCACAGTGATGCGAATGCCCGAGCTGTTATGCCGGTGACTGCTCAAGCAGCATGCTGGCTCGGCGCACGAGCATCGTGTAAGACACAGCCCTCGTCGTCGTGTCGCCATTGTCGGCTGGGCGCACACAGGCCGTCGGCTGACAAACTTCCGAGTATTCGCTCTCAAAATGCAGCTACCAGACCGCGGCCGGAACTGGATGGGATGTCAGCTGCTCAAAACGTGCGGCGGCTCTCCTTGATCTCGCGGGACTGGCGCATGCAGTGCACAGTCAGAATCGATGTGAAACTGAGACAAAGCAAACAGGCCGGCAGTCCGTGCTCTCCATCTCGCCGTCGCGGCGATGGCATTCGTGTCAGCCGTGCCGCTGCTTGCGCGCGTGCAAATGGCCTGCAGATAGCGAGGTGAGGGGTGCCAACGCTCGTCCCGTTGGAGGCACACGCGCGGCAGGAGCAACACCTGATCCCGGCCCAGCAACAGCGCCGGTGCGGGCTCCGTCCGAGCCAGGGAAAGCCATCAGCCCAATGCTCAGCTGCGGCCCCACAGTGTCAGGCGGTCGAGAGCTTTCAGGAAGCGGCCTCTTCGCAGAATCCCCAGGTCTGCCCTGCACGAGCGCGTGAGGCTGTGTGGCTGCACTGGGTGCGGCAGTTGCGCTGCCTCTGACGGCGGTCAAAACTACCGGACGGCTGGAAGATTCAGCCGACGACTGCCAGCTGGATTGGGACGGCGGAAGGACAGGCTGGGTTTTCACGCCAGAGCCGGACTCGCCCGCAAGGATTACCGATTGCTGGCCAGTGATCCTCCCCCCCGTGGCACCTACCGCCAGAGACGGAGATGTGGGCATGTCCAGCCTGCCGGGAAGCGCCCTGCGGGAGGGCAGGATGGGCCCTGGCTGCTTGGAGCTGTCCGCGTGCGGGGATGCGGGTGACTCAGCATGCCCGCCCAGCACCCGGCTCGGTCCACGCAAGCTCAGGGCTGCACTAGGCGCTGCCGGGCTTCCGAGGCCCGTATTTGCTGAGCTTTGGAAGAGTGATGCAGAAGGGTGAAGCACACGCTGCAGTGTGGCGACGTTCGGCACCGTCGCGGGTCGCGGCGATTGTGCAAGCGCATGGGGGGCAGCGGTGCCAGCCGGCTGCAAAGCGGCTGTCGGCAGAAGGGCGTCCAGCAAGCCAGACGCCAAAACGCCCTTGTGTGCGTAGCTGCGTAAGGGGGAGACGAGCGCTGGTTTCGCTCTGGCGGGACGGCTACCGGCGACGACGGTGCCCCCGTGCTTGTCATCAGCATCGGCGAGCAGCATCGACGGCGTGAGGACCGGTCCGATGGCAGCAACGCTGCGGTTCTTGTCCGCAGCGTCATCCCTCTCGTGACTCGCTCCGTGCTCTGGTCTTGTCTGCGGGGAAGATGTGCGCAGCGCACCGCCCATGCCAGCAACTGCACGATCCACCTCGGGCAGCGGCACATCCACCGAAGAATGTGAGCGCTGAAGCTCAGCAGCAGCAGACACGCCTGGCTCCCGCCCGTCGTGGTTCGGCACACACGCATCGCCAGGTGCAGGTATCATTGCACCCGCAAGGGATACGTGAGACATGCGGGCAAGAAACCGCTGCCCTGCGGCCGCCTGAGCCGCGGGAGACCAAAGTCCCACGTGTTCCCCCGCTGCTGGGAGGCCGTCTTCGTCCAGCGACGAGCGTGGCGGAAACGCAGAGTGCAGCGCATCTTGCGCGGCCGGCCATGCGCTCGGGGCCGCGGCGGCAGCGCCTTTGAAGAAACTGGTAATGGAAAAGCCGGCGTAGGCGTAAGAGGGGCCGTGCAAGAAGGCAGACGCGACAGGGACTGTTGACGGGCGCGGCGCGACGGCACCGGGTGTGTTGAGGCCCATGGAGTCAGCAGCGGCTGCAAGAGCGGCGGTGTGTGCGGCTGCCGGAGCTCGTGAACTTGCCGCAGCCGTTGCTCCGGCAGCGTAGGCTGCAGGCGACAGGCCAAGGGCAAGTCTGCCCCCGGCTGGCACCGCGGTCGACGCAGGCAGGCGCGTGAGGGCCCGCCAGGCAGCTTGACGCCGCCCCACCACCAGCAGCGAGGTGTCCTCCGCCACCCCCACGTCGTCGAGTGACACGGAGGCCCAGCCGCGCTCACTGGTCATCGCGGTCAACGGCTGCGAGGGCTTCCCCCTGCTGCCGCCCTCTGACGCGCCCGCAGTGCGCTCATAACCCCGCGGCGGGGGCTGAGCAGGACTGACCGCTCTGCTGCCGACGGCAACAGCGTCTCTCCACGCAGCCGCCTGCACGCCCTCTGGGGACGCAGAACGCGACCCTGGCAGCACTAGCGGCAGGGACTGGCGGCGCCCGCTGGCTTCTGTGCGGCTGCGCTGCTCAGCGACTGCCGCTGCCGCAGCGGCAGCGGCGTAGTGAGTCGCTACGCCAGATGCCGGGCTGACAGCTTTGCGTTCGATGTCATTTTTGGTGGGCAGCAACAGTTGCAAAGGTGGCGGTTGCTCCCGTCCACCCGTTTGACCTCGCGTAAATCCTGGAGAGGTTGGCTGTGTAGGGATTTGTGCTGCCGGCAGGCGAGCGGGCGAGCCAAGAGCACGCCACTCCCGTTGAGGCGCCGCCGTGAGATCGCCGTGTTTGACCGGGCTGGCTGTCAGGTGCGACGCGGCTTGCTGCCCAATGCCCTGCAACAAGTTCCCGGACACAGCTCCTGTGCGGGCGCGGCCGTCCAGGGTGGTGCCCATCCAAACCAGACTGCCGGAAACATTAGGCACACGGCCTGCCGTGGCTGCAGCAGCAGCCGCTACGGGGCCGCGCGACAGGGCTGGGGAGCGCAGCTGGGGCTCGCTTGGAGCAGCGCGCGTAGCGATGCGTGCATCGCCGTGCGGCCGCTCAGGGGCAGTCTCCGCCTCTGTCCGCTGCGTCCAGTGGGCCTCTGCATCTGGCCCAATGACCAGGCGTTGCCAGTCGAGCGCCTGGTCGCAGGCAGCCCAGTCACTGAGCCCCTGCAAGCCCAGGGGCATCCCTCGCGCCTGCTGCTGCCGCGACCGAGCGTCGCGAACCACACGGTCGATGGGGTCCACGGGCTCGTCGCTGTCCAGATCGGGCCCGGACAACCCAGCCGCATTTGACGCGAGACGCGCCGAGCGCAGCCGGCTCTCCGTAACAGATGCAGCAGCAGCAGGCACCGAGCAACCCGGCGACCCAGCGTTGCGCTCGGGGCCAGCCGGTGGCTCAGGCAGCTCAAATCGGGAAGCCGCAGCGCCTGTCGCATTAACCGCGGAAGCTGCAGCGGCAGCAACCTTGATCGCCCTCGCGGCCTCGGCGGCTGCCGCGCGACGAGCAGCCTTCCGCGCCCGTCGCGTGTGCTCCCTCAGCGCTCGCCGCTGCGCGCGGCGGCCAGCGTCCACCAGCCGTGGGGCCGTCGCTGCAGCCACCATTTCCCTCGCTGCGCCTAGCAGCCCCTCCACCTGCCGCGACATGTCGTCCAAATCCACGCTGCCGTCGCTGCCCGCATCGCTGCTGCCGTCGCTGTCGTCGGGTGAAGCGATGTCGCCGTAACCGCCGTGAACACCCACGACGTCGTCGCCCACAGCAGTGGCGTTGGATGCAGCGCCGTCAGCAATGACACCGACCACCGCCGGGTCAAGCTGAGACGGGGGCATCAGCCCGGCCAGGGCTGCAACGATCCCCACACTGGCTGCGTCAGACGCGCGTTTTCCAATCCTGCGTTGCTCTGGCGTCGCAACCGAGCCCAGGGTGTGGCGCGCCCTCCCTTGCTTCTTGGCACTGTTCTGGTTGCGAGGGCCGCGACCTGAAGCAGTCCCGGCTAGCAAGCCGGAGGCTGGCGTTCCCTCCCCGTTGGCCGCTGTGACATG
>Ga0208629_100949_pt1 | contig 12488 bp, 14 predicted proteins | sample LakWasMet19_HOW5_2_FD_183865 | JGI IMG/M metagenome (GOLD analysis project Ga0208629, IMG submission 183865) | Freshwater sediment methanotrophic microbial communities from Lake Washington under simulated oxygen tension - Sediment Metagenome... | ecosystem: Environmental > Aquatic > Freshwater >...
GGGGGGGGGGGGGGGGGGGGGGGGGGGGGGGGGGGGGGCTGGCGTGCGGCTGAGTCGCCAGCAGCTGCGATGCCCGGGCTGTGCTGCTAGCTGCTTGCAAAAACCGCGGGTTTGCGACCCATTCATCGTCTGAGCGCGTGTTGGTGCCTGTCTGTCTGATTCGCCATGCTGCTGCACACCGCCCGCTGGCACCCTCCGCCAACCACTGTTCGCCCGCCCCCCGCGCAGGCCCACAAGGAGGCCATCAAGATGCTGTGGCACCGCATCCACGACATCGTGGAGCGCGGGCTGAAGGAGGATGAGCTGCGCCAGTTCTACCGGGACACGCGCTGGCAGAGCCAGACGCTCGGGCCAGCCTTCCGCAAGGTGCGTAGCAGCAGCCCGCGGGCCACCGAGTGAGCTGCGCAAGTGTCTGCGCGGTGCATCACCCTTGCTGCTGCCCTGCTGCTCACCGGACTCTGCCCTCGCCGCTGCAGATCCGCGCCCTCACGCGCGGCGAGGTGGACGACGCGGACTCCGGGGAGGGGGCGCTGAAGCTGCTGTCCGAGCTCACCGTGTCCGTGCCCGAGCTGGAGGCCCTCATGGGCGGTGTGTCGCTGTACGAGGTGGAGATGGCGTTTGAAGACTCCCTGCGCCAGCTCGTGGGCTGGGGCATCTACTCTTTCGTGGCGGCCGTGGAGGTGCGTGGGCCGAAGCTGCTGGCTGCCGCTGCGCCCGCAATGCCGGCTGCCCCGCACCTGTCTCGCCTGTTTTGCGCCCCCACCCCCCTGCGCCACACCCTACTCCACCCCTCGCTGTGCAGCGCGCGCGCGGCGGCGTGACCCCCATCGAGTGCCTGCACGGCGTCATGCGCAGCATGATCCACGACTCAAAGCTGCGCCAGCGCAGCGCCCTGCAGGGGATCTTCAAGGCGGTGCTCGGCCCGGTGGTGCGCCCCCGGGTGGTGGCCATCCCGCAGGTGAAGGAGGTGGAGGACAGGTCGGTGCTGCACGCCAGCCCCCCGCCGTTCCTCGTGGTGCCCGCCACCAGCGCCGGCGCAGCTGCGGCTGCGGCTGCCGCGTCGCCCTCCGCGGCCTCTGCTGCGGGCGGGGCGGGCGGGCCTGCGGTCCCGATCCCCGCAGCGGCCCCCGTGCCCCGCGGCAAGAAGGCGCTCGCAGCCGTGCACGCGGAGGTGAAGGCGGCGCCCCTCGAGGAGCTGTACTACGACTCGGACTGGGCGCTGGACGAGATCATCGACGAGGCGGTTGCAGCTGCGGTGGCGGCGGGCGTCGAGGAGCGCACCAGCGCCATGCTGGCTCGCCTCGACAAGCTGCCGGGCAAGCTCGGCTTCTCCTCGCACTGAGCGCCTGCGGCTGCTGCTCTCCGTATCTGCACAGCACCATGGCCGGCCGCTGGCGAGTGAGAACCGCGCCGCCGTTGTCTGGAGCCCAGCTGCAGGGCTGGGTCGCCTCGAATCGTCGCCGCTGCCCTCGGCTACCAGCCATTCTCACATGTACAGTTCTGCTCGCGTGACTGTGTTTTACCGCTCGTGGCGCCTGCTTGCTGCCGGGTATCCACCACCGGGACTGCCCGCGATCGTGCCAGGGGACCCGAGAGGCTCGAGATTGCACTCCATGCATCTTTTGAACGCGCTCCCACCTCGCGGTGGCGCATATCCGTGTCAACTTGAGGTCGTGGGGTATGAGTGGCGGGGGCTCGCGAATGGGAGCTCAGAATTACCGCTGCATTGTCGTGACCACACTCGGCAACCATAGCTGCGCGATGGTTCGAGCGCGACATGTACGACAGAGCAGCGGTCGGGATATGTCGGAATCAACATGATCCTAGGCCTCGGCCTGCTGTTCGAGCTTTGCATCCGAATATTCATTGATCCATGGCAGCGCATGCACGGTTCGGACCTTAAGCTTCATATTTCGCGCCACGCTTCGCGAATTAATATTCATGACCAGCGTTATCCTTGACGCCGAACTGTAACTCCGATTCGAAATCATTCGAATTCGCGCGTCGTACAAGACCTAGCTAAAGGCTCGAGCTGTGGGAAAACAGCAGGCAGCTGCACGTTCGCGATTCAACTTGGAATGCAATCGCGAGGCGGGAGTAATTGAACACGCGCCACCCAGGCACGACTATGCATCCAGGAGCGGCGGCAGCAGCTATCTTCGGCCCTTCCCAGCGCCTGCCCCCGCGACAGCCCGAGCGCGCTCTGGCCGCTCCTCCTCCACTTCGTACTCGATTTCGACCTGGGGGCGAGCCTTCCGTCCCTTGCCAGCCGCCGCAGCAGCGCCAGCAGGGAGCGCCCCGCCCGCTGCCCTGAACTTCTTCCCAAACGCCCCGCCTGCAGCGCCGGCTGCGGCAGCCCCCGGAGACCGCCCGCGCTTCGACCCAACGCCTGCCCCTGCCGACGAGGAGGCGCCGACCTCGTCGTCGTCCTCCTCGTCGCCCTCGGGGATGTCCTCCAGGTCGCCCGCCGCTGCCATCGCGGCCTCGTACTCTGCGTCCAGCTCCGCATCCTCGACGTACTCCACCTCGCCGTCGCCCTCCTCCTCGTCCTCGTACTCCTCCTCATCCTCTTCGTCCTCCTCCTCGTCCTCACCACCGGCCCCTGCACGTGCTTTCCGGTCCTTGCGCAGCAGGTGCATGTCGGAGGGCATGGCCTCCAGAGCCTCGTCGTCGTCCTCCAGCTCCTCCTCCTCCTCAGCGGCAGCGCCCTTCGGCGGCTCGTATTCTGCCTCGGCGTTGTCGAGCGCCTTGGAGAAGGACACCTCTGGGAAGTTATAAATGTCACCGTACGTGCCCTGCAGATGACACGGGGAGGAGGAGTGCGGTACGCAACAATTTGAGTAGATCAAGCCGTGGATGAGCGAGGTCAACCGCTCCCGGCCACAGAATGAGAAACTGCCGCTGCGAGAGCAGGTCGCCATCACAAAAACACGTCGCCGCAAGCTATACGCACCGCTTTGAGTCGCGTCAGCAGCTCCTGCTCCACCGCCTTCTCGATGTCTGCGGCCTTGAGCGCCTTCGCCTCGCGCACTCGCTCTCGCCGGTCCACCTTCTTGTGCACACGCTCCAGCGCTGGCTGCGCCTCCTTCTCGAGCTTGCGGATGCGAATGAGGTACTGCACGATCTTGGTGAGGCGCTGCTTGTTCTTGTGGATCATGTACTTAGGCCAATACGCCAGGTGCTCGCTAATCTGCGCCAGCGCCTTGGCGTAGTTGCGCGACAGCTCAACCTTCTCCCACATTCGGCTTGGCAAGTGCGCACGCTCAATCGTCTTCATGTACAAGTAGCAGCGGCCTGCACGGGAGCTCGGCGGCGCATCGCGATCGGGCAGGCACCTGGTGAGCTCGTCGGCGGACGAGAGGGTGCGATCACAGCAATTGGCCAGCTTTGAGGTACGCACCCTTCTCCTCTTTGATGGTCGCGTATCTACTATTTGCGAGCGGACAGGACGAGCGGTTGCACTGTCCTGTGATGTTGTACTCATTTCGGCAGAACGCTGGCGCCTTCTCGGCCACGCTGCACGAAGGAAGCACCCACAAAACAGCGGCGATCTCCGATGAACACGGCCTGCTCGCCCGCCATGAACGGAGCAGATATTGAACACATGTCATCAAAGCCCGGGTTGCGTTACGCACTGTGCGCGATAGCTGCAATGATGATGGCCGATGACCTGCCAGATGAGCTCGTCGTGCTGCATTCTGTTTCACAGCGACGGCGAGGCGCGTCCCTCGAATCCACAAGTCAACGCTGTCGCACAGCAAGCGGGGCGCCTTCGGCGTGCGGAAGTCGAGGGCGCCGAACAGGTATCGCCGCGCAGAGCCCGACGATTCGGCAGCACCACGAAGCGCAGCAGTGTAGTCTGAAGCCGCTGTGGATCTACGCAGAGTGTGCAGCCGTGGTTTCAGGAAGATGACGGATTGAGTAAGGTGACGTTACCTCATTTGCTATTTTGGCAGTAGGACGCCGCATTGCTGTGATGAACGGCTGCAGTCGTCCAAAACGACGAACAGACACGATTGAAAGTCACACGCGCCAAATCCTTCTGCTCCATGTGCGATCTTGCTGCTGACGCAATCTAGGATGAATTTGCTGCCCTGGTGTTGCTGGGGTGAAAGCACACCCGCAAGTTGCGTTCGCCGTCATTGCGCAGTTGCTGCGATCCCTTTCTCGCTCGTCCACTGACTGCGCTCTAGAGGCCCTGCCTCGACCATGGCAAAGGGCGGCCCAGCGGCTGGGGGCGCGACTGGCGGGGTCGTGGTGCCCAAGGGCAAGGCGGCCAAGAGGGTTGTGTTGACGACGGCAGCGGAAATAGCAGACGCCAAAATCAAATGCGTTGCCGACATTGTGCAAAAGCTGATCAAAGCGTACGACACGCATGCCCAAGTCAACATCGTGCGCATGAAAACGCTCGTCGCCGCGCAGTACGGCCTGGCGACGATTCCGCGCCTGATCGAGATCATCGCCGCCATCCCAGAGGACTATCGCGAAAAGCTGACGCCGTTCCTGCGCGTGAAGCCCGTGCGCACCGCCTCTGGCATTGCCGTTGTCGCGCTGATGTGCAAACCGCATCGCTGCCCCCATATCGCCATGACGGGCAACGTGTGTGTGTACTGTCCGGGCGGACCCGACTCTGACTTCGAGTACAGCACGCAGGCGTACACGGGGTATGAGCCCACTAGCATGCGCGCCATCCGGGCGCGGTATAACCCCTACCTGCAGGTGCGTGACTTTCGGCGGCTGAACTCACGTTTTCGGCGAGGCAACGCTGGGTGCAGAGGCTCGGGTGCTCGATAACCCACTGACGTCGCTCGGTGTCTGCGTCCTGCGTTCAACCGTGATGCGAACCATTGTTCCGCTTGTCTCTTGAGGGTCGCGCTTCGCGACGTCCTCTGTGCTCTGCTCGTGTCCGCGCTTTCCTTCACTTCACTTTTGCTGCCGCTCCTCCCTCGCATCCGCTGCAGACTCGCTCGCGCATTGACCAGCTCAAATCGTTGGGCCACAGCTGTGATAAGGTGGAGTTCATCGTGATGGGCGGCACCTTCATGAGCCTGGACGCAGAGTATCGCGACTACTTCATCCGGTCCCTGCACGACGCGCTGTCGGGACACACCAGCAACAGCGTGGCGGAGGCGGTGCAGTACAGCGAGCAGAGCCGCACCAAGTGCATCGGTATCACCATTGAGACGCGGCCCGACTACTGCCTGAAGCCGCACCTGAACGACATGCTGGGCTACGGCTGCACGCGCATCGAAATCGGCGTGCAGAGCATCTATGAGGATGTGGCGCGCGACACCAACCGCGGGCACACCGTGTCTGCAGTCTGCAACTCGTTTCACCAGGCCAAGGACTGCGGCTTCAAGGTGGTCACGCACATGATGCCCGACCTGCCCAACATGGGCTGGGACCGGGACATCGAGGGCTTCCGCGAGCTGTTTGAGAACCCGCTGTTCCGCCCCGACGGCCTGAAGCTGTACCCGACGCTGGTCATTCGCGGCACCGGCCTGTACGAGCTGTGGCGCACGGGCGCGTACAAGAACTACCCGCCCGAGACGCTGGTGGACCTCATCGCCCGCGTGCTGGCCCTCGTGCCGCCGTGGACCCGCGTGTGCCGCATCCAGCGCGACATCCCCATGCCCCTCGTCACCAGCGGCGTCGAGTACGGCAACCTGCGCGAGCTCGCCCTCGCCCGCATGCGCGACCTGGGCCTCACCTGCCGCGACGTGCGCACGCGCGAGGTGGGCATCAAGGACATCCACCACCGGGTGCGGCCCGACCAGGTGGAGCTGGTGCGGCGCGACTACGTGGCGAATGGGGGGTGGGAAACGTTCCTCGCGTATGAGGACCCGCAGCAGGACATCCTGGTGGGCCTGCTGCGCCTGCGCAAGTGCAGCCCCGAGGCGCACCGCGAGGAGCTGCGGGGCGGGGCGGTCAGCATGGTGCGCGAGCTGCACGTGTACGGCACCGCCGTGCCCGTGTCGGCGCGCGACCCGAGCAAGTTCCAGCACCAGGGCTTCGGCACGCTGCTGATGGAGGAGGCGGCCCGCATCGCCCGCGAGGAGCACGGCAGCGACAAGATCGCCGTGATCTCGGGGGTGGGCACGCGCCACTACTACCGCAAGCTGGGCTACGAGCTGGAGGGCCCCTACATGACCATGAGCCTGCGCGGCAAGGAGCACCATGAGGTGGTCACGGCAGGGGCCGGAGCGCCCGCGGGTGCGCGTGCCAGATAGCGGCCGCCGTGTGGCTCTGTGCTCTGCGGTCTGCGGCTGCCACACGGCGGGGTGGTGTGATATGCTATCTGCCGAGCCTACATGTCGTCGGCGCGCTGTTGCATGTGTTATCGAGGGGGCTTGGACGATAGTTCGTGCGTGCAGGGCTGCGCGCGGCCAGCTGCTGGTTGCGGAGGGCTGGTGCGTGTAGGACGCAGGTGAGCTCTCCAGAGCTCAAATTACTGACGAGGGCTGCTTTGCCGGCGCGGATCCGCACGCGCATGCTTGAATGAGATTCCAAACCGCTGTGTTTCGTTCGGATCTTGGCCTGCAGCTGCTGTATCGAGACTTCAACTTGAGGCAACATGTACAGGCGCCGACGCGATACTTCTAGATCTCGGGTTCGATGCGTATAATCATCAGCTGAAAATTTTTGGCGACGTACGCGCAACCCCCGATATCGAGATTTTGACATTTTCGAATTCGGGCAGCTCGATCGCGAGCATGTAATGGTCGACTGCGCGCGCCCGACCTGTATCGATCTTGAGAACAGTTAGATGGAAATGGTGACTCCGAGCAAGTGCAAACCCGCGGATAACTCGTTCAACAACACGCGAGCCGCATCAGCCTTTGGTAGAACGAGGAAGCACATAAACTAACGTCCACATTGGCCCACTCGCTTCCATCTTCCATGGAAACACTCGCTCCACTGACAGCCAACCGCACAAGCGGTGTAACGAGGCGTCATCCTGCCGGTAAGTCGGCTTGTCATCGGCCACAGAGCAGCAGAGCCAGGAGGAGCGTGTTCCGTGACAGAAAGCCTCCCACCCCAGCCGGCCACGCACCTGACAACCGCAGCGCTGCATCGGGAAAAGCGCAACTGCATCCCTCCACATTAATCAGCAAGAGCCTGTGCGTCAAGTGCCGATCGCGCTATCTCCCGCCTCCCGGGGCGTCCTGCGGCTCGCTGTCACCCGTCACATGCAGCAGGACGGCCAGCGGGTCCACCCCTGCAACCAGCTCGCCCGCCTGAGGGGTCTGCAGCAGTACCCGCTCCACGCTGCCCCGCACGTCTACCTCTGCGGCCGCAAACCCACGGTCTCCCCGTGACTCCCTGGGCGCACCAGTCGCGGCCTGCATCCGTCCGACCTCCGCAGCTCTGCGCGCCGTCTCCTCCGCCGCCGCAACCTCCTCCCTCGCCCGCTCCCTCGTCTCCCGCAGTGCCGGGGCGGCATCCCGCAGGAAAAAGAGCGTCGGCCAAGCGTGCAGCAGGTCCTTCGCCACGGGCCGCTTGACCACTTGTCCGGGCAGCGCGAAGCCCTGCTTGCGCAGGTACGTGGCGAGCAGCCCCTCCAGCTGCACAACCTCCGCCTCGCTGAGGGGAGCGCCGTCTGGGTTCAGCACCAACCGCATCAGACTGCAGCGGGGAAAGCGAGAGACAAATGGGCACGCGCGTGATTTGACACCAATGCACACACGATGGAGGCCTCGTATGTGACGATGCGCACGGGGGCGAGGCATCCACTCACTCTTGAATGTTGTGACTGCGGAGAACGCCGTCGTGGTTCTTGTCCGCCTCTTTTGCAAGGGCCATGACTCGGTCGTGGGCGGCGTCAATGACGCCATGTATTTCTTCATCGCTAGCGATGGTAAAGGGCTCGCGGTACATCACATTTTTTGACTCGTCAGCGCCTTGTCTGCGCCCCGCTTGCCACACTGAGTCTTGGAAGTCGGCGCCTGCAAGCTTCCGCACAGATGGCGCCTCCCTCTCAGCGGGCTTGCGCAGCTCGTCCTGAAACGCGGGCGTGTGTATCCGGGATGCCCGCGTGGTCAGCGCCGCGGCGCAGAGCAACAACGTCAACAGCTGTGGCATTTGGCGATGCATAGCCGCGTGCGGCGATGTATCGCAACCCAACCGGTAGCTGGCGCGATTGCTAGATTGTTGACGATAATATCATGGAAAGAAAAGCAGCGTTCAGGCACGGCCAATGATTGCCAACGTCGGAATCCGACGGTCTGATGATGCGAGACGCAGTGTTGCCGGCATCAAAAACAACACAGTGAAGGCGAGGCGAGACAGCATGGGTTCAGTGTTTCCGCTATTCTGACGCTGTCGCGTGATGGCGCGCTGCTTGTAGCAGCTATCATCTGCGGGCCGCCGCGCGGCCGTTGATGGCCCGCTCGCTGAGTGGCAAGTGCCCGTTTCAGGCTGCAGTAGAGGCGCGAGGCCGCGGTGTGATATCATTGCAGTATCTGTGCGGCAAAACTCTGCGGATCTTGCTGTTTGCATGGCCGGATTTTCTCCTTACGCGTACGGCGCCGCCAGCGGAGTCGCTGGCCTTCCGTATGGCCTCGAGCGCTCCGCCGAAGACATCGAAGAGGCCGCCTTCGAAAAGTCGTGGCCGAACTACTATCCTGGCGAGCGCTGGGACGCAGCTGATCGGCGCCTGGCGCTAGCACGTGGCTTCTCGGAGTGGTTCAAGCACGGCGGCGCAAGATTTTTGGAGGAGGTACGCAACGCGTCCTGTGGTTCGGCGTGTTGTGTTGGACGCGTGCAATGCGTGGTCACCTGGTAAAGCGCATATCAGTGCACAACTGCGACAACTGCACCGAGATGTGCCGAGCTTCCCGGCCATGAGTGCATCGCTGGCCAGGGGTAATTGGCCCGATGGCGCGTCGCCGTCCCGCTTCCGTGCAGGTGGACTGGGTGAACCAGAGCGTCATTTTCTTCAACTACAACGATTTCAAATTGGCGTGTCCGTATCGCGACTTCGAGTTTGCCCTACGGCGAGTATGCACTGCAGGGCACCGAGTGCAGCTCAGGTACCTGCGGCGGCCGGTAGCCAGCTCGTTGATGGGACCTCCGTTGACCGCTTTCGGCCCTGTGCGAGGTCGCAGGCACACCACCCCATCACCGCTCTCTACCTGCCTGCCTGCCCGCCTGGCTGTTGGCTGCGCCTTGTTCGTGTTGCTGCTGCAGCGACGAGGCGGACGACGTGCTCAAGTGCATCGGCCTGGCGCTGTGCGTGCAGAAGGCGCTGCGCCTGGTGCTGGGCAGCGACCTGCCGCTCCCGGAGGCGCGCATCACGGCCCGCCTGCAGGAGGTGGGGCCCCTCACCCCCCTGCGCGACATCAAGAGCACGGTGGTGGGCAAGCTGCTGGCCGTGCGCGGCAACGTCATCCGCGTCAGCGCAGTGCGGCCCCTCGTGCAGCGCCTGGACTTCGTCTGCGCAAAGTGCTACTCCCGGTTCGAGGTGAGGGGGCGTGCTGGACCGGAAGGAGGAGGGAGGGGCATGCAGTGCCGCGGTACGCAGGGCCTGAAGCACGGGCGGCGACCCTGCACCGCCCCACCAGACAGCCTTTTTCTTCCTGCCCCCTCCTATTCCACCGCAGGTGACCTTCAAGGAGGGCAAGTACGAGCCCCCGACGGCATGCGGCGGCGCTGCGGGCAGCGCGGGCTGCCGCTCGCGCCTCTTCTCCCCGCTGCACGAGAGCGCCGTGACGGTGGACTGGCAGAAGGTGCGCGTGCAGGAGCTGGAGGCGGACCTGGCGGACGCGGGCCGCGTGCCGCGCACGCTGGAGGTGGAGCTCGCGGAGGACCTGGTGGACAGCGTGGTGCCGGGGGACGTGGTGACGGTGGGAGGGGTCGTCAAAACTATGGAGGTGGAGGTGGCCGCGGGCAAGGGGGGCGGGGCCGCCAGCAAGAGCCTCTTCGTCCTCTACATGGACGCGCGGTCTGTCTCCACGCACAAGGTGGCGGACAAGGCGGCTGCGGCGGGTGCGGCTGCGGGGCCGCGGGCTGGGGAGGGCGGCCTCGGCGTCCCCTCCGCAGGCCAGCGCAGCGTGCAGTACAGCGAGCGGGACCTGGCCTTCCTCGCCCGCATGCGGGGCCACAGGGACCCGCTCTCGCTGGTGGTGGCCTCCGCCTGCCCCAGCATCTTCGGGCAGGAGGTGGTGAAGGCGGGCATGCTGCTGGCGCTCTTCGGAGGCACGCCCAAGCACCTCGCTATCGCAGCTGCTGCAGCGGCTGCAGCCGTGGCCATGCCTGCGGGGGGCGGCTGTGTGGCCTCACCCCTGCTGGGGTCGCCCGGGGGCAGCGTCGGGGGCAGCCAGGCCTCCGCGCACCCCTCCGCAAGCGTCTCCCACACCTCGCTGCTGGCGGGGCGATCTGACGCTGATACCGATGGGGGCGACGCGGGCAGCAGCTGCGGGCCGGAGGGAACCCCCGCCTGCGAGGGGGCAGCTGCTGGCGGCGGGGAGGGCGGGCGGGCGGCCGGTGGGCCGGACGCAGCCTCCCTTGAGAAGGCGGGCAGGCTGGTGCCTGTGCGCTGCGACCCCCACGTGCTGGTGGTGGGCGACCCCGGCATGGGCAAGAGCCAGATGCTGCAGGCGATCTCTGCGCTCGCGCCCCGCGGCGTGTACGTGTGCGGCGGCACCACGTCCAGCACTGGCCTCACGGTGGTGCGTGCGGCGGGGACAGACGGATCGGGTCCAGCAGGGGATCAGAGCGTCAGCGCGGGGCATGTTCAAGAGGGGGGCAGTCCGCCTGTGGCCGATGGCCGGGCGAGTGGAAAGGGTTCCTTGCGATCGCCGCGCCTTCACAACGCCACAACGCCACCTGATTCATCATCCCGCTGCCCCCTCTCCACCCCCTACACCCCATCTCCCCATCTACCCGCAGACCCTCGTGCGCGACCCCGTCAGCGGGGACCACAGCCTGGAGGCGGGCGCCCTGGTGCTGGGGGACCAGGGCATCTGCTGCATGGACGAGTTTGACAAGATGGACAGAGGCGAGCACGACGCCCTGCTGGAGGCCATGGAGCAGCAGCGCATCAGCATCGCCAAGGTGCGGCAGGGGGGCGGGCGGGGGGAGCAGGAGGAGACGCTGGTGCTGCGGGCAGGCTGCAACCGCCCGTGTGTGTGTGCGACAGTGCGTGAGGATATCCGCAGTTCTCGAGTCCCCACTCCTCTTCCCTCCCCACCCATCTCCCCCTCGTTTTCCCCTCCCCCTCGCAGGCGGGCATCGTCTCCTCCCTCTCCGCCCGCACCTCCGTCATCGCGGCGGCGAATCCCTGCGGCGGCCACTACGACAGGGGCAAGACCATTGTGGAGAACCTGCGGGTGAGGGGCGCACAGAGAGGCAGACAGACGGTGACCGCATGCGCAACGCTGCGTTGCTGCAATGCGGGCTGCGTGTGCGTTTGAATTGGTGGCGCAGGCTCAGCGACATCACCCATATTTTGTTTCGTGCTGCCTCGTTTTGTCCCCGCGTCTGCTCCCGCCTGCAGATGAAGACTGCGCTGCTCTCCCGCTTCGACCTCATCTTCATCCTGCTGGATAAGTGAGCGGCAGACGGCTGGGGGTGGTGTGCTGGCGCTCCCCATGTGCTGGCGGGTCGAGCTGATAGCTTCATTGACCTCTCAACCGGGGGCTGTCATTTAGGGCATCTGCGAGCGTCTGGGTGGCGTACGCTTTCCGTGCCCCACTTATCCTCAATACCCCGCTGCGCTCCCGCTTCCTCGCCCCCACGCGCAGGCCAGACGAGCTCCGCGACCGGCAGCTCTCCGAGCACGTGATGGCCATGCACGAGGCCACACGGAGGGCACAGGCCGCAGCAGCCGGAGCTGCCGCCGCTGGAGCGGGGGGCGTCGGCGGGTCTCGTGGCGGAGGGGCGTCTAGCACAGGCGCAGGGGGCTTCGAGCACGCAGCTGGGGCCTCCCAGTATGGCGCTGCAGGGGGCGTGGGGGGCTTTGCGGGGCCGATGGGGTCGCAGCGCTACGGCGCAGACGACGACGACGACGACGAGGCAGCCGCCTTCCTGCAGGCGACCATGGCTCCCCGACACACACAGGCAGGCGCAGGGGCGGGGGCAGCAGGCGGGTACGGTGGGGCAGGAGGCTACGGGGGCGGGTACGACGACCCCTTGCAGCAGCTCGGCCCCCACGGGCACCGGCAGCTCAGCGCAGCGGAGTCCCGGCAGGCGGCGCTGTCCCAAGCAGCGCACGGGCGGGCGAGAGCATACGCAGCAGCGCGGGAGCAGCAGCCGCAGCCGCCCTCCGCAGCCGTGCAGTTCATGCAGCAGCAGCAGCAGCCGTACGGCGGGATGTCGGCTTCGCCAGGTGCTAGCGGGGAGCTGGGAAGTAGCCAGGGGAGGCTGGGCGGGTATGCCGGAGGGATGGACGGCAGAGGGACACAGAGGCTCGGCGGCTTCAGCGGCCGCGTGGAGGGGCTGGGCAGGGGGGCGGGGCCGGAGCCGCGGCCGTGGCATGGGGGGGACGG
>Ga0208629_100952_pt1 | contig 12458 bp, 8 predicted proteins | sample LakWasMet19_HOW5_2_FD_183865 | JGI IMG/M metagenome (GOLD analysis project Ga0208629, IMG submission 183865) | Freshwater sediment methanotrophic microbial communities from Lake Washington under simulated oxygen tension - Sediment Metagenome... | ecosystem: Environmental > Aquatic > Freshwater >...
AGCCGTGAAGCGCGACAGGCTCTACGGTTGCCTGCACCTGCGCTGATCGTGTCGACAGGGCTGGGCTGTTTGCTGGAGGAAGTGCCTGTGATCGGCTGACCACGAGGGCTGCATAGCGCCACATATCGTCGGGTGGCCCGTGGGTGACGTACCTGTGCATGTGTTGGATCGCTCAGCGATCGCTCATCTCTTTTTTGAAGTTCACGACCTGAGTTCACATGCATCTGGCTGAAACATCCAAATACGGTCGAAGGCCTCCGGATCCACATGCAGGAGTGACCGCCGGCTGGTTGAATGGAAAACACACGAGCCTGGGCTGTTGATTCGATAATTGACGACCGCGACAATGGGCACGCCCTTCCCGAAAGCACCCCGACCATGCATTGTCCTGACTCACGACACACTCGAACGCCCGCGACATAATCGAGCCGCGTATGGATTCCCCGATCGAGGGGCGCTCCATGAGGGGCGCCGGCGGGATGTTCAACGGGGTACATCGCACGAGTATCAGGCATCGTGTGCGAAGCTTTGCATAAGGTTGGGGCTCTCAAGGTGAACCCTACCCGTCACGCTTGTGCCGAAGAGCAAGAGCAGCTGCAGGTAAGCAAGTGCATCTGTGCACCCACCAAACAGCGACGCCGCGAATAGATACCCTTGCCGCCGCCGCTTAAAAACGGGCAATGGCGCGACAGCGGCTCACGCAACGAAAGGCTCCTTCACTGCATGAAAATCGCCGCGCTGAAGCGCTGAAGCCGCCTCGTGGTGCAAAGACTGCCCCAGTGCATTTCCCACCGGCCCCATCACGCGCCGCTGAACTGGACCCGTCACGCGCCCCGCAGCGACCGCAGTAGACTCGTCACCCAATCCAGCGGCGCGTCCCGCGTGAGCACGACGTCAAACTTGTCGAGGTACTGCGGCAGCAGCGCCTCAGCGTTGTCGTTGCACAGGCCGACTCGCAGCACGACCCCGTGGCCCGTGGCCGCAGAGGGCGCCGGGGTGGAGCTGGCAGCGCTCGACGCTCCAGCCCCTCCCGCTGCTGCAGCTGCTGCTGGCGGCGGGCTCGCGATGGCACCCGCTCCCTCTCGCGCTGCGGCCCTCAGCGCGCTGTCGATGGGCGGTGGGGAGGTGGGCCCCACAGTGGACGCCCCAGCGATCGCGGGCGCAGACAGCTCGGCCACCGCCTCCTCCGGCGCGGGCTCGCCGACCTCCCGCGCCATTGTGGCGTCCCCGACGGAGTCCCCTACCAAAATAACGTTCGGCCGCCAGAGGGACGCGACAGACGCGGCGTGCTTCAGCGCCGTCGCCTCGTGCTTGTTGAACATGTGAATGAGCGGCTGCGACCAGCCCACCAGGCGGGCGGCGGGCTCCTTGGAGGACGTCTGCTCGCCCATGCCGCCTGCGGTGCCTGGACTCAGCGGCGTGTCGCCCACCTGGAAGCGCATCCAGTTGCTGACGATGCGGCAGCGCTCCGGCAGCGGGCCGTACTGCTGCTTGATGACCTCCTTCAGCACGTCGCCCACGCCCGCGCTGAAGATCAGCAGCGGCACGCCGTGCGCCTTGCAGAAGTCAAACACGGCCCTCACGCCCGGCCGCAGCTGCACATTCGCATCGCGCACCGCCGCCGCCACGTCCCCGCGCTTCAGACCCGCCTCAATCATCAGGTCGTTGATGGCCTGGTACCACTGCTCCATGTACGGAATCTTCTCCGGGATGCTCCGAGCAGGGTCCACCTCGATGGGGTAGAAATACGCGTTGAAGGCGCCAGCCTTCGCTGCAATCTCCTCGGACCGGTTCACTTCGAGAATGCCGTGGCACGTGGCGCCGCGACCACCTTTGGGGCCACGGTAGGACGTGATGGTGCGATCAAAATCCATCACCACCTGCAGCGACGCCGCACCCTGTTCCCTGATGAGAGCGAGTTTGCGCGCGAGCCTCTTCTCGTCGGCGCTTTCTGTACGGGGAGCTGTGGCGGCCCTGACGCGTTGAGCAACTACAAGCCCCGTTCCAGCGGCAGCAACAAGGAAGCACAACCCATCTGCAAGAGAAGCCATGTCGGTGCAGGTTCGAGCTGGCCGGGCGCAGCTAGTTTGGTGATGGAGGCGTTTCGACGTGCCCGAGGGCGCACGGAGCTAAAGCCCTTGTTTTGAGCGGTGACGAGGCCGCTGTGAAACGGAAGGTGTGCAGCGGAGCTCCTCGTTAACTGCATCAATTGATCGTGTTTCTAGATGTCAAGTAATTGAATGCGTTTCTGCTGGGGGCAGACGAACCGATGGCGCCCGATTGTAGCGCAATATCCAAGCCGCGGTGGCTGGCTGTAGCAGTGCAACACCACTGCTTTTTCTGTGATTGGAGCGGCTATTCCTCCGCAGCGGTTGCTCGCCGTCCGACTTGATCGAATAGCTTGGGCAGTTGGGCGCCGTCGGCGAGTTGGCACTTTCAGCTGTGACGCACCATTGTCGTGCCACCGCCTGCGCCATGGCTGCCATCAAGCGACCGCCGCCGCTCATGCTTGATGGGTTTCGCATCTGCGTGTTGCGGTCAGGCTTATCGAGCATGCAAGCGGAAATCCTGGCGAATGGCCTTCGGGCTCGAGGAGCGGTCATGTGCGGCCCCAGCGAGCAGCCGAATGTGTTTGTCACAGGGGACGACACGACCGAAGCACAAGCTCGAGCGGCGCTCCCTGCGTCGTGGCCAGCATCGTTCTCTGTGGTGCGCCAGCGGTGGGCGCACGATTGTATGACGAAGGCGCCCACCTTTCCGGCGCCGGCGCTCGACCGGCATGTCGTACTGCAACGTTCCGTCCACGAGCGCGGCGCCAGCAGTGCGGCTGATGAAAGCGGCGGAGCCAGTGCTACCGCAGCTCCCCCGAGCGCAAAGCGCGCGCGACTGTTGGAGGTGGGCGACGAGGGAGCTGCGAGCAGCACCAGCAATAGCAGCTGCACGGCGGGCGTCGCAACCCGTGGGACGGCACCAGCGACCGCACACCAAACGCAGCAGCACACCCACCCCTTTGTGGCTGCGGGCTTCCCCGTGCGCGGCCTGCTGGGTGACGACACAGGCGTGTTCCGCTGGCCGCGGCAGCTCATTCACAGCTGGCAGTATGAGTTCGGCAGCGGTAGCGGTACGAGCGCCCTGACGCTGGCTGCAGCTGCTGCAGCCACCCTCGGCGTCGACGCCTCCGCCATGAGGGCGCTGCGTGCCTGCGCGGCTCCCTACAGTGGCGCGGTGCCCCCCACCGGCGAGTGGTTCACAACCGGCGCCCCTGATGCAGATGGCAGCAGCGGGGAGGCGGTCGATGGCGGCAGCAGCAGCGGAAAGGGAAGGAAGGGCGGCTCCAGCAGCGGGGTGCTGCCAGCTGCGCCTGGGACCAGCATCTACGCACGGCCTGAGAGCACCCCTGCGGCGCGTGCCTTCCAGCTTCTGCTGGAGACGCCGTTCTGGCGCTGGGGGCCAGCCGCAGAGGACGACACACACACCAGCACAGGTCGCAGCGGCGGCGCGGGCGGCAGCGCTGGTGCTCGCTCTGCGCTCGCCAGCGCCTCTGGCGGGTGTGCTGCTGCCGCTTCCGCAACAGCCGCGTCCGCAGCCGCCCTCGACATCCCCGGCAACGGCATCACCGCTGCAGGCTGGGCAGCGCAGCGCACGGCTGCCTTCACCCGCATGACCCCGCGCAGCTGGGGGGAGGTGCACCTCTACGCAGGCGCGGGGTGGTCGCCGCTGCCTGGCGTGCCCACGTCTGGGGCCGCCGCCGCAGTTCGCCCCTCCGCCTCCTCGGCCTCCTCGTCCTCCTCGTCCTCCTCGGCTGCCGCAGCCTTTGCCCCGGGCGCTGCCGGCTCCTCTGCGAGCGCTGCAGGGATCGCAGGGGTTGCTGGGGCTGCAGGGGTGAGGGGACCGTCGTCGGGTGCAGCGGCTGCCGCTGCGGCGCCGGCCCGCAGGGTCAAGCTGCTGGCCCTAGACATCGACAACACGGTCATCAACCCGTCCGCGCCCGGCGCCAAGTTCTGCCGCACGGCGCAGGACTGGGAGTGGTGGCACCCGAGCGTCCCCGACACGCTGGCACGCTTCCACGCCGCGGGCTACACGCTGATCGCCTTCAGCAACCAGCGCGGCATCAGCATTGCGCGGGACAGCGGCGGCGCTAGCGGCACCTCTGCCACCGTCGTGCGCGCACGGATGCAGGCGATCGCGGCGCGCCTCGGCGCGCGGGCGCCGCTGCTCGTGATGTTCGCGGTGGGCAGGGACTTCTACCGGAAGCCCAACCCCGGCATGCCCCTGCTGCTGCAGGCGCTCTGCTGCGGCGGGCTGGAGATCGACTTCGCCGCCAGCGTCTTCGTCGGGGACGCGGCCGGCCGCCGCGTGAGCGCGCCCGGCGGCGGCCCCGCCCGCAGCGACCACCATCCGACGGACCTCTCGCTGGCGGCATGCCCTTCGCGACGCCCGAGGCGTTCTTCGGCGGGTCCGCCCGCCGCGAGCACGTGAACCCGCTCGGCCTGCCGCTCGCGCTGGGCGCGCTGAACGCGAAGGCCAATAAGCTGGCGGGCATCGCGGGGGGCATGGGTGGCGAGGGACTCAAGTTCGAGCACGACTGGGTGCCAGCGCTGCACCTCTGCATGCCGTGGCGGGAGGCCGCGGCTGCTGCGGCTGCTGCCGGCGGTAGCGATGCTGGAGGCCCCTGCGGCCCCCTTGCGGGGCGCGCAGCTGCCGCGCCTGCGCCCGCAGAGCTTGCCACGCTGCTGTCCCGCCTGCGCCGACTGGACGGCGTCAACCGCTCGCTGGACGAGGCACCACCCGACGCCGCAGCGCCGCTCGCTGCCACCGGCGCCAGCGCAGCAGCGGCGGCAGCGGCACCGCCAGCGCCTGCGCCGGGGTGCCCGCGCCGCCCCGAGGTCGTGCTGCTGGTCGGCCCCACGAGCGCGGGAAAGACGGGTCTGTCCGTCACATGCTTCCCTCACCACGCTCGCATCAACCAGGACCTGCTGAAGGACCGCAAGGTGTGCCTGGCGCGCGCGCACGCCGCGCTGCACGCTGGACACCCCGTCGTGGTGGATGCGACGAACCTGGCGCGCGAGACGCGGCGTGAGTGGGTGGCCCTCGCAGCGAGCATGCGCGTGCCAATACGCGCCGTCGCCATCTTCGCTGCGGCGCGGGAGGCGGCGCACGCGCAGCCGCGGGACGCGCCGGGCTGGGGTGACCGAACCGCGGGCGGCACACACGGGGGCACGGCTGGCGGCAGCGGAAGCGGAAGCGGGGCCGCTGGTGTGGCTGCCGGCGGTGGGGGCGGCAGCGGCGGCAGTAGCATGATGCAAGCGTTTTTGGCCAAGGCCGGCGCCTCACGCGCCACCGCGTCAGCCTCCCCCGCTGCTGCCTCGTCGCGGCCTGCGGGCGGCGGCGGCGGCAGCGCGGCCGCATCGGCTGCGTCCGCGCACGCTCCCACGTACGCCGCGTACGGAGAGACGGACAAGCGGCTGCTGAAGGGCCTCGCCTTCCACCTCAACACGCTGCGCGCCATCAGCCCGCTCGGCGGCTTCGACGGCCCGCAGGACCAGCGCGCCGTTCCCTCGCAGGTCATCCAGATGCACGTGGGGGGCATCGTGCCCGAGTCGTACCCGTCGCTGGCGGAGGGCTTCGCAGAGGTCGTCCCGGTGCGCTTTGTGCCGCTCTTCCTGACCCCTCCGGCCTCGCCCCTGTCTCACAGTGGCGCGGAGGGTGCCGCCTCTTGTGGGAAAGGCGCCGGTGCTACTGCTGCCGCAGGCCCGGCGCTGGCGAGCGGCAAGACCGGGAGCTTGCCCGCCGCTTCAGTTGCTCCTGGCTCCAGCGGGTGCGTCGAGGGTGGCGCAGAGGAGGAGGCGGAGGATATCGTGGAGCTGAGCAGCGGCGACGAAGACGACGAAGATGGCGTCACTTACGTTCACGACGGCTCCGCTCGGGGTGCTGGTGATACCGGCGCACTTGCCCGTCCTAGTGCTGTCGCAGGGTCTGCAGCTTCCAGTGGCACTGCAGCGGGCAGCGCCAGCGCCGCCCCCGGCAACTCCAGTGCGGGGGCGAGGCTGGGAGATCGCGGTTCCGCCGGTAGCCCGGCATGTGGCTCTGGAGTGCCTGCCGGAGCAGCTGGTGTGCCGAATGCCGCGCAGCTGGCGGAGGCATTTGCGCGCAGCCTCCTCTTCTCCTTCGTGTACTGAGGGCCGCGCCAGCGAAGCTCCAGCACAGACTGCAGCCTGCGCGTTCCCTTCGAGTACTGAGAGAGTGAGGAGTGTAGGGCATCACCGCCTTCGCGCTCGCTCAACAGCACACGCATACGGGGATTGTCTATGCACAGTGGCCTGGCGTTGCATGTGCGCCGGAGAGCTGTTCCCCCTTCTGTGCCTGGTTGAGTGCAGTGTCGCCCATCGAACGTGACGTGTCAGGGTGTTGAAATGTCGATAACGCTCGGACGAAGCGTTTGCTCCTATTCAGATACTGTCGTTGCTTCGACTGTGACAGGAGCTCTCTAGCTCATGGCGACTGCACGTGCGCGGAGCACATCCAACGTTGTATGCCCGACTGCTGCTGGCTGAAATTTGAACGCCGCGATGATGCAACCTGTCGATCGAGGACCAGCCGCATCGAAGGCCTAGGCCAAATGTGCTACGTCTGCAAGGATGCCGTAGCAGCGTGGCAGCACTTCAAGCGCTGGTGAGGGCTGCACTGCAGCTGGCAGTGGGACCCAGCACAGCAGATTAGTGTGGCCGGCCTCCGCGGCCGCGCGATCGATATCGCCACGCATTTGCCCCTGCAATACCACCGTGACGCGATCCAAGCCCCCGAACTGGCCTGGCACTGCAGCATCCCTGCCGCACTTGCGGAGTTCATTCTCGCTGACCAGCTCACACCCACAGCATGCGTGCAGCAGCTTTCGCCACGGCGGCAAGGGCACGTGTGGCGCCGGGCTGCGGCGCCGCTGGATGCAGCTCTCCCCATCCCTTCCGTCCAACGAACCGCCGCTCAATTCCACGCTACCGCGTGAGGGGCTTGCTCGCCTCCAGCAGCCGGTTGAAGCCGCCCTTGCGGTTCATGTACTGGCGGTACTCACGCTTGAGCACTTTTGTCGCGCCCCCGCGCGCCGCGGAGCTGTGGTTGTCCGCCACCTTCTTGCCATGCGTCGTCTCAAAGCTCGAAAAGCCCATGATGGCCGCCATCGCGTCGTCCTCATCCACGCCCTCCGGCAGCTCCAGCGGCGCGGCGACGGGGTCAGCGGCTGGCGGTAACGGCGGCGGTGGCGGCGGCGCTGGATGCCTGCGTCCGCCGCCGTCATCGTCCGAGTCGGCTCGGCTGCGTTGCCGCGCTATTTCGCGGTCGCGCACCAGCGCCTCATCTCGCCGGGCGTCGCCGCCAGCGCCCGGGCGGACCTCGCGACCAAAGGCGTCGACGCGGCGCTCCCGGCTCCCAGCGCCATCCTCGGCAGCTGACCCAGCTCCCGCACCCAAGCCCGGGCCTCCAGCGTAGCGTCGGCGACTGCTGTCCGCCTCATCATCCTCGTCTGCGTCAGCGAACCGCTCATCAGATACCGCGCGTTTCGTCTGCAGGCCAGCAGCTGAGGAAACGGCAGCCTGCAGAATGGAGGAAGCGGCGCTCGCTGCGATGGAACTCGGCCCAGCTGCCGCAGCAATTGAGCTGCTCAACATGCGCGCTGCCTCGGGCCCGAGCGCATACGGGTTAGATCGCGCAGCTGCGCCGGGCAAAGGGGCGCCGTCCCTTGGGCGCATGTCATCCCTGTCCTCGTACGGCCGGCGGCCGCCAGGCTGTCGATCATCGCTGCGCCAAGCAGTGCTGCCGCTTTGCCAGGTGTCTCGTTGCGTCCCGTCGCGACCTGACGCTCCTCGTCGATCACCGCCATCGTCGTATCTAGCGTAATCACCACCTTGGGGTCGGTCCCTGCGATCATAACCGCCTCGGAACCCGCCCCCGCCACCGTCACGTGGTCGCTCCCGTTCTCGTGACCTGCTTCTCGAGCGGCGATGCATGGCTGCGCCAAAAAGTTCACCTAGCAAATCGAGCACAACGAAGTATGCGTCACCCGTGAAGTTCGGCGGCTCAACCCTTGCGTCGCTGTGCTGTTTGTGAGTGTCGTCGTCCTGCGCAAGATGGCGACTGAAGGTGAACGAAAAGACGGTAAACACACTGCCAAGTGCGGCCCAACTTGGCTGAGCCCAAGTGAAAGAGTAGCGGGAGAGTAGCGCCAGGCCGTTACTTGATGTGGCTTGTGCGAGCTTCGTGTGGCTCCGGAGCTGACGGGGGTTTGGTTCCTCGGCCTTCAACCTTCAACAGGAAGGTTTCTCGGTGTATCGCAACTCAACATATGGCGTACGATGGACATCGCGCGGGCGATTCTCGGCGAAGATCTCGCTGAAGAGGATGCAGGCACGGCAGCAATCGTTTTGCGGGTTGGAGGTGCTGATTGCGGGCGTTTGGAGCTCGGCGTGCGTGAGCACGACGGCGAAGTTCGCTGCTCGCTGCAATCGCTGTCGCTGAAATGTGCGCTGGAGCGCTCTCATCAGCAGCAACTGCGCGCAGATTTGGCCACCGAAGCAGCGAGTGGGCAAGGACTGCTCGAGCTCGTTGCGCTCGCCCAGGAGCGGATCGCTGCAGCACTGGACGAACCTCAAAAAGGTTCAGGCTGCCTCCGCGCGGACTCTGCCGCGCCCCGGGTCGATGAGAAATACACACACGTGCTGGTGCACATCGATCACATGCGAGCTAAGGGCTCGTACGTGGAGCTTGTCGCTGGCTGGGCGACGTCGCTCGGGTTGTGCGGTCGCCTGATCTTCGTCGACCGCCTCATCCTGCTGTACCTGCGGGGCCGCGACAGCGCTGTGCGAGAGTACCTGCGCCTGCACCGCACAACCCCTGTTGACGTCGACAGCGACGGCCGGCGCTGCAAAGAAAAGTGCGTCTGCGCTGACATCGATGTGATGTGCTGGGGGGAGGGGTCGAAATGCGCCCCCCTGCCTGGTTGATACATACGTAATGTCCGCCTCTGTGCTGTCATGCTGCAGAATGATGACGTGCCTGCTGGAGGCCGCTTGGATACCCGATGCGCCCACCTGGGTGCCCGATGCATCGAGCCCAGAGGCCCCTGGATCGCTCGTCTCCGGGGGCAGCGGTAAACCCAAGGGAGCGGCTTCGGCAGCAACAGCTGCCTCGACCACTCGTGCAAGCCACGCATCGGCGAGCTCCCCTTCTCATCAGCACCCTGCTCTCGAAGGGTTTAGTGTGGAGGACGGCAGTCTGAACGCAGCTCAGGCATACGACCTCTTGCTGCGCCGCTGTGGCGTGCCGGCAGCTATTCTAGAAGATCTAGCCGCTTTCCGGCGTTGCTGACCATCCGACGGGCTGCACAACCCTATAGCGCACCGCAGAGCCGTAGCCACTCTTCCCTGCTTGTGTTGGGGCGTCTGTGCTGTCCGCGACGCGCCTGCGCAGACGGCAGGATTTTTTGCATCGCGGTGTTGATGTTGTTGCTGCACATTTTCCATCACCTTGCTGTTGTTATTAAAGGTCTGTGTGCCCGGTCAAATTCCACAAGGCGCGATTGCTTCCGAGTGGCGCAAACCGCCGATCTAGGCTGAGAAGTGCAACGGTCAATTCGGCAGTCGCCTCGCGATGGCTGCTTGCCTCGTGGATGAGCAGACGCTTGTGCGCCCAGCGCGCTATGCCATGCATGATGCAGCAGAGGCGAACGACGCAGAGGCGCTGAGGTCGCTGCTGCAGCGCGAAATTGAGGACATCGCCAACCCGGATGCGGCCCCCGATGTCAGCTTGGACAAGAATGAGCGCGACAACCACGGGTGCACGCCGCTGCACGTCGCCGCGCTCAATGCCTCGCTGGAGTGTTTTACATTACTGCTAGACAAGGGCGCGAAGGTCAATTTGAAGTGCAACGGCAGCCCGTTGCTGCACATCCTCGCCGCCGTCTGGGCGGTGCCCCGAAACGCCGCATTCGCGATGGACGCCGCAGCGAAGCTGCTCGCGCTCCCCGCGTACGACGTTCTTGCCACCGACGACCAGGGGCGGACGTGGCTGCACGCGGCCGCCGTAGCGGGCTCTGCGGAGCTCACGCAGCGCATTGCCGACAAGACCCCTCCGATCGTGCTGCCGCTCATCGTCGCCGCCGTGGACAAGCTTGGCCGCACGGCCCTGCACCTGGCAGCCACGTACAAGCACGCGGAAGCCGTATCCTGGCTGTTGCACGCTGGGGCGAGTCGTGGCGTCGTTGATTCTGTCGGCAACACGCCGGCCCACGCGGCCGGTCGTGCTGGCTGGGCCGCTGGCGTGGAGCTTCTGACGGCCCCTCCAGCAGGCGCCAGCACTGCGGCCATGGAGCAAGATGACGCAGACGATCCCGAGCGCCTGCTGGAGGCGGGTCGGCACGGCGGCTCGGGCGCTGGCTCGGATGCCGCAGCTGCCGTACCTCGTAAGCCTGCGGAAATGCGCAACTGGTCTGGCCTTCTGCCCTCTGAGGAGCTGGACATCGCCCTAGGCCGCGCCGCCAGCGGCGTCGCCTCAACAGCCGGCTCTGTTCTGACCTCTGTAACCGACATGGCTGCCAGCAGCGCCAGTGCTGTGCCTGCTGCGGCTGGAGGGAGTGGTGGCGAGCCTGCGCCCAGCTCTAGCGCAGCGGCCAAGACTCTCATCCTCACGCACGCGCAGTGCACGGACCACCGCACCTGCGAGCACCTCACGCGCCGCACCGCCGCCGTGCCGCCCGAGAACACAGCCCGCCTGGACACTCTGCTCTCGCCCGTGAACGGCACGCTGCGCCAGGGGGACATCGCCGCGGCATCAAACCTCGAGTACGGAGCCCCGCAGATCGGCGTCTCTGAGATCCTGCGCGTGCACGAGTATCCGTACGTCCGCCGGCTGCTGACGTCGGTGGGCTCCCTCAGCGCGGAGGAGGACGTCGAGGGCGCTGTGGCACACCTGGACGGGGACACTGCCGTGTCCAAGTGAGTGTGGCCCTGGCACGCCGGGCTTGCAGCCGAATGCTGCTGCAATAACGACGTAGCAGCCGCAAACTGTGATGCTGATGCCACACCTCGCTGTCTGCGAGCGCGCGAGAACTGCGTTTTTGGAGCTGTCGGGGTCACTCACTGTTCACTGAGTTTTGGGAGCCGTCGGGGTCGCTGTTCGCTGTGGCGGCCCGCGCGCTGCATGGGGCGCCTGCGCTGCGTTCGAGTGTTTGATGCTTGCTCTTGCTGTCCACTCTCTTGCTGTCCACTCTCTGTCGGTGCGCGTCCCTCACGCTGTTTGCCTCGCCGCTTTTGTGACGCCACTGCAGGGGGTCCTGGGACGCGGCTCTGCACGCCGCGGGCGCCGTCTGCGCTGCGATCGACCGTGTGGTCGCCGGCGAGGCGCGCAACGCGTTCTGCGCCGTGCGGCCGCCAGGGCACCACGCGGGCCCGCGCGGCGTCGTGACGTGCGAGAACGACAAGGACGGCAGCCACGGCTTCTGCCTGCTCAACAACGTCGCGATCGGCGCGGCGTATGCGCGCGCGCACTACGGGCGCACCACCGCTGCGTACGGGGCTGCCTCCAAGGCCGCTGCAGGCACGGCTGGGACTGGTACGACTGGCGCAGGCGCAGGTGCAGGCTCAGGCGCGGCCGGCGCGCGTGGCCCCGTGCGGCGCATCGCGATCTTTGACTTTGACGTGCACCACGGCAACGGGACGGAGGCCATCATCCGGGGCCTGTACCCCTCCGAGGTGGTCGAGACGGTGCCGCTGCAGTTCGCGACGGGGGCCTTTTCGACCATGGTCTATCGCCCGTGGCTGGACGCGTCGGACGGCGCTGACGTGATGTTCGTCAGCAGCCACGGGTATGGCAAGCGCGACCCAGGTGCGTGGGGACGGCAGCTGATGCGGGGGAAGCTGCGGAGGAGTGCTGGCAGCGGCTCTCTCGTGTGTGTCATGCACGTGTCGTGACCGAGAATGCACTGCGCTGCAGTTGACAGCGATGCACATCACAGCGATGCAGATGGCCCTTTTCGCCACGGAAGCACTACGGACAGCTGTTGCCGCTGTTTATTTGCCTTGTCAACTCACCCACCCCTCCGTGCTGTTTCCTCTCCCCTGTCCCCGCCTGCAGCGAGCGCGTCTCCCTTCGTGGGCTGGTTTTATCCGGGATCCGGCAGCAGCGAGGGGTGGAACGCCGACGCGCTTGAGAACTTGCAGGCGTCTGTGGCAGCCACTGAGGCTGGAGCAGGTGCAAACGGCTCGTCTGCCGCGCCTGCGTCCGCAGCGGCGCCGGCGGCACCGGGGGCGGGCAGCCTCGGCCGCCGCGTGCGCAGCGCTTCTGACGCCGAAGCTGCAGCAGCGGACGCGGCGTCGGGCTCCGACGGCGAGAGCGAGGGCGCCGACAGCGGAGAGACAGAGTACGCGCCGCTCAACCCGCACGGAGGGGTCAGCAGCATAACGATGCAGCCG
>Ga0208629_100953_pt1 | contig 12442 bp, 8 predicted proteins | sample LakWasMet19_HOW5_2_FD_183865 | JGI IMG/M metagenome (GOLD analysis project Ga0208629, IMG submission 183865) | Freshwater sediment methanotrophic microbial communities from Lake Washington under simulated oxygen tension - Sediment Metagenome... | ecosystem: Environmental > Aquatic > Freshwater >...
CAGTTTTATCCAACTCGGTATGATGTGCCAAGGGCTTGTAAGCCAATCCCAAGGTACGGTAACCCTGTCTACTAAACTCTTCATAACGTTGTTGAATCTTATCTCGCATTAGCTCGATGTCTTGCAAACTGCCATCGCTCATTTCCACTTCAGTGCAGACATCAAGAATATTAGTTAACGCGCCTTTAGTTATTAACAGTTCGCCGTCCGGCTGAGCGATTAATACGCTTAAGCGTTTACGGTAAAAGTCATAGGGAATTTCCGCCAGCTTATTGCAATCGGCCACATCAAATTGTCGGTGTTGCCTGATCGCTTCGTCGATGGGGTTGATGAAGCCGGTTTCATACACAGAGTTGAGATAGGCAAATCGCGCCACTTTTTCACTAGGCGCGCCTGCAATATCTAGGGTGCCTTGCAGATGCACAATACCTTCCGTCAGCGTGCCGGTTTTATCTGAGCACAACACATTCATGCTGCCGAAGTTTTCGATTGAGGCTAATTGTTTAACAATTACTTTCTGCTCGGCCATACGTTTAGCACCATGGGCGAGATTGATACTGATGATGGCGGGAAGCAATTGCGGCGTTAAACCAACCGCCAAGGCTAACGCGAACAAAAACGAATCCATCACCGGTTTTGCCAGATAAACATTCACGGCAAAGATGATAATCACCAGCAGTAGAGTGACTTCCATCAACAAATAGCCAAAACGCCTAATACCGCGTTCAAAATCGGTTTCCGGGGCTTTTAACTTAATGCGTAACGACAGTTTGCCGAATTCAGTGCTTTGTCCTGTTGCCACGACCAATGCTTTGGCTGAACCGCTTTGCACATGCGTGCTCATCCACAATGCGTTGGTGCGTTGGCTTAATGCAGTATCTGTCGGCAGCACCCCCGGCAATTTTTCAACCGGGTAGCTTTCGCCGGTGAGTATTGCTTCATCAACAAACAGATTGTCGGATTCAACAAGCAAACAATCGCCAGGGATTACGTCACCCGCTTTGAGTATGACAATGTCGCCGGGTACCAGCTTTTCCAGAGCCGTTTCTATGGCAGTACCGTCGCGTAACACACTGACGTTGATTTGCACCATGGCGAGCAATTGTTTAATTGCGTTAGCGGCGCCTTTTTCCTGCCAGAAGCCCAAACAGCCGCTGATCATGACGATAGTCAAAATAATTGCGGCATCTACACGGTCATGTAAATAGAACGACAAGCCGGTGGCGAACAGCAATATCAGAATTATTGAGCTTTTAAACTGAGCAACAAATAGCCGAACATTGCCGGTGTTTTTTTTGCTGTTCAGTTGGTTGCTGCCAAAGCGCTTTATGCGCTGCTTAGCTTCTTCGGTAGTTAATCCTTGAGCTGTAGCGTTTAACTGCTGGAGTTGCTGATCAATGGAAAGATTCCAGAATGTAGCTTGAGAATTGGAATTATCCGACTTGTCCAGAGCGTTTTTCATCTTATTTACCAATGTAGAAAACTTTGCTATTTGATTCATCCTAACACCTTTAGAAGACGATCCATGTAGCTCTGTGTGTATGGAAATTTCTATCTGCCAAATTTTGATTTTTGTATTTTTCAGGGGCTGGTTGTAATGAACCTATTGGTTGATATGCACCTGGGCATAAGGTTGATTTGAACCTATATTGATTGATATTAATAATACTTATATTTTTAATGTGTTGAATTTAAAGGTAAATATATTTATTTTTTAATTTTGGCGTGTAAGTTGCTGTTAATTACCCTGTCCTTGATAAGGATAATTAAAAAACTTAAATTCTAAGGAGATGCGCCTATGCGATATTTTTTTCAACACCCTAACAACGCGGCTTGTTCACTTGCGTCACTATTAACAATAACCGCTGTCATGCTAATAGCCAGTTCGGTAGCTGAAGCGGTACCCAGCTTTTCCAGGCAAACCGGCGCTGCGTGTAGTCAATGTCATACGCAATCCTTTGGACCTAACCTAACACCCTTTGGCCGTGATTTTAAATTGGGTGGTTATACGCAGGGCGGCAGTGGTACCAACGCAAAGTTACCGCCAGTAAGCGCTATGGTGATGGGGTCATTTACTAACACCCAAAAAGATCAAGATAAGTCTGGATTTGAGCCCGGCTACAGTAAAAACAACAACTTTACCTTTGATCAAGCGTCTCTTTTTTATGCAGGAAAAGTTTACGGTAAGGTGGGTGCCTTTAGTCAGCTGACTTTTGACGGTTATAGCGATCGCTTAGCGCTTGATAATACGGACATTCGTTTTGCAGATACCGCAGACATTGGTGATACGCCAATCACTTACGGTATTTCTGTCAACAACAATCCGACCGCGCAAGATCTTTGGAATACTACGCCGGCGTGGGGATTTCCTTATAACGGCAGCCCAGTGCAGCCAGGTGTCGGAGCCTCCACCATGCTGGATGGCGCCTTTGCTACACAAGTGGGTGGCGCCACTGCTTACACCATGATCAATAATTTGTTGTATTTGGAAGCAGGCGGTTATGCCTCACTTGCGAACAATATGCAAAGAGGGTTAGGTGTGGCGGATGCCGGTCAGCAGCTAATTGATGGGGGTGCACCGTATTGGCGTGCTGCGTTGCAACAAGACTGGAAGGGGCATTTTTTCTCACTAGGCCACTACGGGATGATTGCCGATGTTTTTCCAGCACGCGAGCGTAGTAATGGCTCCGACCACTATACCGATGTTGCTGTCGATGCCACTTACCAATATATGGGTAATCCAAAGCATATCTTTGAAACCAAAACATCTTATATCTACGAAGATCAAAAATTATCGGCAAGCAGGCTAGCGGGTGAAGTGGCGTCAACGGGCAATACCTACCTTACGACCTTTAAGTTCAATACCGCCTATACCTTCGAGCAAACCTACGGAGTTACTTTCGGTTACAACAGAATCACCGGATCTAAAGACGCTAATCTTTATGCCGCTAATTCGTTAAATAAGCCTAATAGTGAGTTCTACACAGCCGAGCTGGTGTATGTACCGTTTGGAAAAACGACTTCGACGCTGAGTCCATGGCTTAATTTACGCACCAGTTTGCAATACATCGGCTATTCAAAATTCGACGGTACTGCTGATAAAGCTAGTCAAAAGAATACCTTTATGATCAACGGCTGGGTGGCGTTTTAAGGCGCTAATAACTGTATTTTCTAATCCAAAAATTTATGCAGGCAGTATTGGTTGATATTGCCCGCTAACCATCTCCGTTTCCACAGCTATTCCGCTACCCAGAAATTATTATGGCCCCAGAACGCTATACCCGCTTTAAAGACATTTCGATCAGTGAACGAATTTTAAATACTGTATTTCTGCTTACCATTGGCCTGGGCTACATAGCGGCACTTGCCAATATGTATTACACCCATCAAGGCCTTGACGGTAAAGCCGGGCTGTCAGTTGACGATGTGGTGATCAGTTATCACGGTTCCAATACCCAAACCCGTTTAGGTACGGCGATTAACGGCATCATGGAGCCGAACTTAAAATACAAAAGCGACAAAGACGTTATTATGCAATGGATACATGCCGGCGCTGACGAACCCGAATATAACGAAAAAATCGCACCGATTCTAAATCGCGACTGTGTGCTTTGTCATACACCCAGTGTGAATCCATCGCTGCCGGATTTAACCCATTACGCCACGGTTGCCGAAGTAGCGCATGGCGGCGGAGCAACTATCCCTACCTTGGTCCGCGTCTCGCATATCCACTTATTTGGCATTGCCTTCATTTTGTTTTTTATCGGCAAGATCTTTTTGCTTTGCGACATCAATGTGATTGTTAAACGCGTGGCCGTCGTCATTCCGTTTGCAGCGATGCTGTTGGATGTATTGTCTTGGTTTATTACCAAAACAAATTCCTCATTTGCTTATGTCGTGATCGGCAGCGGGGCATTAATGGGGATTTCGATGGGATTGCAGATATTACTCAGCGTTTATCAGATGTGGTTTTATTCGAGGAAGTAAGGCTTATTGTCCAACAATAGCAAACTCAATCTAACAGGATTGCCTCATCACTTGTTGGTGAATGTAGATTGAGATTGCTTGGTGTCACATTAGGGTTAAGCCATTGTGCCGTGAGTTATGTCGATGATAAGTTTGCTTAGCAAAAAGTGCGCTGATTAGTAGTAAACACAGCTGAAAAAAAGCCATTCCTGCTATTGAAAAAACAGCCACCAATAAAATTAATATTTTGAGGAATTTCATGAAGCACTCTCAAGTGGTTTTTTTAAATTGAGGCTCAATCATCTGCTAAATAAATCAGTAAAACAAGTGCTTTAATTTGTATTTTAATGGCGCAATACCAGTATTATAGGGGCTTTGAGAGGGTTGTCGTGTTTTGACAACACTATACTTACGCTCGATTCTTGAAGTTAGAAAAGCACTTCTTACTGGTGTTGGACGAGCTTTGCTGAAGTAAAAAACAGATTAGGCTTTGAGTTGAGTTTTGCGTAAAAACAACATGATATTCAGTGTTTTTTGGGCGCTAAATAAATCGAAAAATGTAAGAAAAAACGTCGCTATTCAGCGAATCCAGTGTAGGGGCGAATTCATTCGTCTGGTGAGTTTCGATCTATTCCAACCGGGCGAATAAATTCGCCCCTACACCGTCAATCTAAGTTGCCTGAACTCATCCTTTAAAGTTGATGTGCAACCAGCCATTGCTCAAGACTAATCAATATCCAGATCATCACTCCGTAATATGAGGCGTGGCCTTCTTTCTGGGCTTTAATCAGGTTTTCTATATAAGTAGGATTAAGAATACCGCGTTGCGCAATGCCCTGTAAGTTGGCTTCGGCAAATTGGCGCAATTGCTCATTGCTACTCATCCAGACGCCAAACGGTAAACCAAAGCCTTGTTTACTTTTGCTCAGGGTTTCTTTAGCTAGAAAATCTTTCATGCCTTCCCGATAAAATGAGCGCAGTTCAAAACCTTGCATCAGCCACTTTGATGGAATGGTTGCGGCAAATTCCACCATGTTTTCTTGCAACATCGGATATTGCACGTTAATGCCTGCCAGTTCGCACATGCGATTTACTTTTCTGAGGTCATTGTCAGCCAGGGTAAATTTACCATCCAAAAACAACATGCGTTTAATCAAGTCATCGGTCGGTGCGCGGTTGTAGGTTTCCCTTAAGTTTTGTATCGGTAATTCCGGATTGATTTTGCTTAAGAAATCCCCTGAAAAAATCTCCTCCAAAGGCGTGCGATGCAGAAAATTGTAAGTTTCCATACGGTCCGGCATCGGAATGTTAGCTTGCTCGATATAACTTTTGACTTTACCCAGTAATGGCAAATTTGAGGCCAGCGGTTCCAATACGGTTTTGGCAACGCCAGGGATATGCCGATAAAGATCAAACATTTTTTGTTTGGCATAACGGGCATTGCCGGCAAAAATTTCATCGCCGCCATCGCCTGCTAATAATTGGCTTATGCCCTGTTCTCGGGCAAATTTGGCGCAATAGTACGCAGGAATGGCGGAAGCATTGCCAAAGGGCTCATCATAGGTTTTAGCGATCAGCGGTAGTGCAGCCAGCACATCTTCAGGCGTAACGTAATACTCGTGCAATTTAACGTTGAAATGTTTGGCGGTGGCGCGAGCAAACTCCATTTCGTCATAACCGTCGGCATCAAAACCTATTGAAAACGCGTCGATAGGCCGGCCTGAGAGTTTTTGGAATACGCCGGTAACCGTGCTGCTATCAAGGCCGCCGCTTAGGAAAGCGCCGGTGTGTTGATCGGGGTTACAGCTCTGTGTTGCTTGTTCAAGTTGGCTGTGTAATTGCTCAAGCAGTTCTTGTTTGGAATAATGGCTGTCATTATGCGCAAGCTGCCAATAAAAATTGCGTGAAATTTGGCCATGATCAAATTCCACACATTCGCCGGGTTGCAGCTTACTAATTCCGGTGTAAATGCTGCCTGGACTGGGCACCATGTGAAAGTAGAGATAATTGAAAATACCCTGCGGGTCAATCTGAGCATCGACGCCGGGGTGAGCGATAATCTGATCAAGTTGTGAACCAAAAACCAGCAAATCATTGTCAGTAAAAAACGCCAGCGGCCTGATGCCAATTCGATCGATGGCCAGCAAAGCATAATTACCGTCCGGCACCAGTACACAGCAGGCAAAAGGGCCGTGCAGGTGGTTTAATACTGACTTACCGTATTCTAAAAAGCCTTCAGCTAGGGCTTGAGCGTGCCCTTGATGTTCAGCAATACTGGCGAGCGTGCTGTCGGTCCAGTGCGGCGAGCCTTCGATAATGGTTAATAACCGACCTGATTGGTAGCTCGAGGGTGCGTTAAAACCTCCTGCGCCGCCGACTGCCGCTTGTGGCTGATGGTCGGTGGTTGTGTGATCGCTGTTCGCGCTCCGGGTTGCTGCTCGTTGTTGCTCAATAATTGCCGAAGAACGCTCGTTTGCGGAGGTAGACAGCCAGCCATAAATGGATTGCATAACACTTTTCTCAGGGTTGTCGGTGACTAAACGGTTAATATACAAGGCTTGGAAGTGAGGCTCAAGGTGCCTGACAGGCAATCAGTATAGTTGTCAGGGCAGCTTTGTGAGCAATTACCTGAGTTAGGAAAAAGCATTTTTTTGATTTGCGTATTGAAGCGACTAACATTTAAGGCCCAACTTTGTTGGGCTTTTGATTAATTGAACCTTAGAATTTAAACCGATCAGCTATAGCAAATTGGACGTGAGAAATCAGGACTTATGAGTAACGAATATAACGCCGCGGCGATTGAAGTTTTAAGCGGGTTGGAGCCGGTCAGAAAGCGCCCCGGCATGTACACCGACACCACCCGGCCCAATCACTTAGTACAGGAAGTGGTTGATAACAGTGTCGATGAGGCGATGGCCGGATTTGCCAACAGCATTGATGTGGTGCTGTACAAGGACGGCTCGGTGCTGGTCAGTGATAATGGCCGCGGCATGCCGGTGGATATACATCCGGAACAAGGCATTCCGGGCGTCGAAGTCATCCTTTGCACGCTACACGCGGGCGGCAAGTTTTCCAATAAAAACTACCAGTTTTCCGGCGGATTGCATGGGGTGGGTGTGTCTGTGGTGAATGCCTTATCGGCAAAGCTGGAAATCGACGTTAAGCGCAACGGCAAGATTTATCACATGGAATTTGCCGATGGCGAAAAACAAACTGATTTAACCGAAACCGGCACGGTCGGCAAAAATAACACCGGCACTTCAATCAAATTTTGGCCTAACGAAAAATATTTTGATTCCAGCAAGGTGTCGGTTTCCAGGCTCAAACATAATCTGCGCGCCAAAGCGGTATTGTGTCCGGGCTTAAAAATTACTCTGGTCATCGATCAAACAGATGAAAGTTATGTCTGGTGCTATCAAGACGGCCTTAAAGAATATTTGCTCGATCGCTTGGGCGATATTGAGTTCTTCCCCGAGCAACCCTTCATGGGCAACATGGCGGCCAATCATGAAGCAGTCGAGTGGGGCATTGTCTGGGCCGTTGAAAATCCGCCGGAAATACTGACTGAAAGCTACGTCAATCTGGTGCCCACCGCGCAAGGCGGCACGCACGTCAACGGCCTGCGCGCCGGCTTGACCGAGGCGATGCGCGAGTTTTGCGACATCAGAAATATTCTGCCGCGCGGCGTTAAAGTTGCGCCGGAAGATGTTTGGGAAAATTGCCATTTCGTGCTATCGGTTAAGCTGGAAGACCCGCAATTTTCCGGGCAAACCAAAGAGCGCTTAAGCTCCAGAGAATGTGTAGCCTTTGTGTCCGGCGTCGCCAAAGACAGCTTCAGTTTGTGGTTGAACCAGCATCCGGCAGAAGGCGAAAAAATCGCGGAAATCATCATTTCCAGCGCGCAAAAAAGACTGCGTTCCAACAAAAAAATCATCCGCAAAAAAATCACTTCCGGCCCGGCATTACCCGGCAAACTTGCTGATTGCTCCGCACAAGACATCAACCGCACCGAATTGTTCTTAGTCGAAGGCGATTCGGCGGGCGGTTCAGCCAAGCAGGCTCGGGAACGCGACTTTCAGGCAATAATGCCGCTACGTGGCAAGATACTTAATACTTGGGAAGTGGAATCAGAGCAAGTGATGGCTTCGCAGGAAGTTCATGACATTGCCGTGGCTTTGGGCATAGAGCCCGGTTCCAGCGACTTACAACATCTTCGCTACGGTAAAGTCTGCATTCTGGCCGATGCCGACTCGGACGGTAACCATATTGCCACGCTGATTTGTGCATTGTTTTATCAGCATTTTCGGGCCTTAGTGGATGCGGGTCATGTGTTCGTAGCAATGCCGCCTTTGTATAGAATCGATGTTGGCAAGCGGGTGTTTTATGCGCTGGATGAATCCGAACGCCAAGGCGTGTTGGACAGAATCAAAGCCGAAAAACTCAAAGGCCAAATCAACGTGCAACGCTTTAAAGGCTTGGGTGAAATGAATCCCAGCCAGCTTCGGGAAACTACGATGAATCCGGACACCCGCCGTTTGGTGCAGTTAACCGTTGAAGACAACGACGACACCAATGCGCAACTGGATTTATTACTGGCAAAAAAGCGCTCGCAAGACCGGAAAACCTGGTTGGAAACCAAAGGTAATTTGGCCGATATTGCTTGATGTTTCCCTTTAATACACCGTCCTAATTCGCTATTTATCAGAGGAAAAATTTATGTTGAATTTACAGATTCCCGACGACATTGAGCAGCAATTAAATGCACTAGCGATCAGTGCTCAAAGCACTGCTTCAGAGATCGTTTTATCGTTAGTGCAAGACTATGTTAAACAACACCAGCAAGAACTAAACCAGCAACACGAAGAAGAGGAAGCGTTGCAGATTCATGAACAACTCATGGACCAATATGCCGAAACATTTCAAAAGTTAGCCCAATAGTGAGTAACCTGTTTTTTATCTCCAAGTCGCTGGCTTTAAAAATACATCAGCAACAAGTTGAGCGTTTTGGCGGTATACAGGGTGTCAGAGATGATAGTTTGCTTGAATCTGCGTTAGGAGCGGCTCGGCAAACTTTTGATTACACTCAAGACAACTATGAAAGTGCCGCTCAATATTGTTATTCCATAGCTAACAATCATCCTTTTTTAGATGGCAACAAACGCACAGCGGCCGCTTGCATGCTGGTGTTTTTAGTAAAAAACAATATTAAGCCTTTGATGAATAACGCTTTGCTTTATGAATGGGTCATTGCGGTAACAACCAATACTATGCAACGGACTGAATTAGCCGATCTATTGAAGCTATTTTGTGAAAAATGCGAGTAATTTTTATAAACATGCTTTGCATCAATCTTCTCAGCTGGCTTGAGTAAATAAATGAAAATCCAAGAAAAATCCCTAACTATGACCGTGCTGATGACGCCGGATATGGCCAATTTTTCAGGTAAGGTGCATGGCGGCATTATTCTGAAACTGCTGGATCAAGTGGCTTATGCCTGTGCGGCCAAGTATTCAAAAAATTACGTGGTGACCGCCGCTTTGGATAATGTATTTTTTAAGCAAGCCATCAGTGTCGGGGAGTTGGTGACTTTTTACGCTCATATTAATTATGTGGGCCGGGCTTCAATGGAAGTCGGCATAAAAGTCATTGCGGAAGATTTGCGCACCGATGAAAAAAGACACACAACGTCTTGCTATTTCACCATGGTGGCGGTTGATGAAGACGGCAACAGCGTTGAAGTGCCTAGGCTGGAAGTGAATACCGACGTAGAAAAAAAGTTGTATGAAGCCGCAATTATGCGCAAACAAATGCGCCAGGAAATTTTAGAAAAAAATAGAGAATTACATGTCGAATTACCAGAAACAGGTCTGTAACCAATGATTGTACAAGGGAATTTTGAGCAACAACCGCTGAAAGAATTTGCCGAAAAAGCGTACTTGGATTATTCCATGTATGTCATTCTCGACCGGGCATTACCAAATATTGCCGATGGCTTAAAACCGGTGCAACGGCGCATTGTTTATGCGATGTCCGAGCTGGGCTTAACGGCCATTGCCAAATATAAAAAATCCGCCAGAACCGTCGGCGACGTGCTCGGTAAATACCATCCGCACGGCGATTCGGCTTGTTATGAAGCGATGGTCATCATGGCGCAGGATTTTTCTTATCGCTATCCGTTGATCGACGGCCAGGGCAACTGGGGCTCGCCGGATGATCCTAAATCCTTCGCGGCGATGCGTTATACCGAATCGCGTCTGACGGCTTATGCGCAAACCTTATTAAGCGAGTTAGGGCAGGGCACGGTTGAATGGTCGGACAATTTTGACGGTACGCTGAAAGAGCCGGTGTTATTACCGGCAAGACTGCCCAATGTGTTACTCAACGGCACCATGGGCATCGCCGTCGGCATGGCAACCGATATTCCGCCGCATAATCTTAGAGAAGTAGCCGCGGCTTGTATTGAGCTTTTAGATAATCCCGATTGTTCTTTCGAAACCATTTTCAGCTATATCAAAGGCCCGGATTATCCGACCGATGCGGAAATCATTACCTCGGCGGATGACATCCAAAAGATGTATTTAAGTGGTGGCGGTTCGGTAAAAATGCGCGCCAAATATGAGGAAGAGGATGGCGTCATCGTTATCACCGCGTTGCCTCATCAAGTGTCCGGCGCCAAATTGCTCGAACAAATCGCCGCGCAAATGCTGGCGAAAAAACTGCCGATGATCGAAGACTTGCGTGATGAATCCGATCATGAAAACCAAACCCGCCTACTGATTATCCCGAAATCCAAGCGCATCGATGTCGACGAGATCATGTCGCATTTGTTTGCCACCACCGATCTGGAAAAAAGCTACCGCGTTAACATGAACATGATCGGCCTGGATGGTCGGCCAAAAGTTAAAAACTTGCGCGAAATTCTGGTGGAATGGCTGTCCTTCCGCACCGAAACCGTGCGTCGGCGTTTGCAGTACCGGCTGGATAAGGTATTGGCGCGCTTGCATATTTTGGACGGCTTGTTGATTGCCTACCTTAATATCGATGAAGTTATCGCCATCATTCGTGCTGAAGATAATCCCAAGCCGGTATTGATGGAACGCTTTGGCATTACTGATCTGCAAGCCGAAGCAATCTTAGAATTAAAACTAAGACACCTCGCCAAACTGGAAGAAATGAAAATCCGTGGCGAACAAGCGGAGCTTGAGGCAGAACGCGCGGCCTTAGAAAAAACCTTGGGCTCGCCAAGATTGCTCAACCGTCTGATCAGAACCGAAATCGAGCGCGATGCCGAAAAGTTTGGTGATGACCGACGTTCACCGATAGTAGCCAGAGAATCATCACAAGCGCTGGAAACCACCGCATTGATAGCCAATGAGCCGCTCACCGTGATTCTGTCGGAAAAAGGCTGGATCAGGGCAGCCAAAGGCCATGACATTGATGTGGCATCGTTAAATTATCGCTCCGGCGACAGCTTTTTGGATGCGGTAAAAACCCGCTCGACGCAACCGGTCTATTTACTCGATTCCACCGGCCGCGCCTACAGCACCTCTGCGCACGATTTGCCGTCAGCGAGAACCCAAGGCGAACCGCTTACCGGCCGACTTAATCCGCCGGCGGGATCATCGTTTACTAATTTGTTAGTCGGAAACCCGGACGATTGGATTGTGGTTGCCAGTGATGCTGGTTACGGCTTCCGCGTGCAGCTGAAAGAATTACTGAGCAAAAACAAAGCCGGTAAAACCCTGCTTACTTTGCCGGACGGTGCCAAAGTGCTCAAGCCTACCGCCGTTAAAAGCGATGAAGACTTTCTGGCCGTGGTCACCTTGCAAGGCCGCTTGTTGATTTTTCCGGTCTCAGAACTGCCCGCCTTGGCAAAAGGCAAAGGCAACAAATTGATACAAATCCCGTCCGCCGACTTAAGCAACGGCAGCGACAAAGTAGTGGCGATTATCGCCATCGCCGCCGCAGGAGAGTTGAAAGTTATTGCCGGAAAACGCCATATCCAATTAAAAGGCGCCGATATTACTCATTACTCCAGCAGTCGTGCTAAACGCGGCTTGGCCTTGCCCAGAGGTTTTCAGCGAGTTGATGCGTTGGAGAGTGAGTAAAAATTCACTCTTTTACATCGTATAATAAAAATGTGGTGACCTCAGACTGCGCTTTTGCGCTACTGCACAGTATCTGATCCACATCGCGGCCTCTTTTGAGGCCGCTTTTTTATGTGGCGAATTATCTTGAAACTGATCGCTATATAATCGAACTGCGGCAACGAAGCTGTGGTTCTGCACAAGCCCTCAAATCCGAGCTGCAGATCCGGTATGTGCAGGTGTCGGATTACCTCTAATAGATAGCCAGCACGTCGGCTGATCTTACCGGTTATAATTACTCCGTGGCGATAGAAGAGGGCTCCTGTAAGCCAGACCTAATCAAAACCACAGATGCGGCCTGCAGGAGACCGCGTCATACTGTAGGAGCG
>Ga0208629_100954_pt1 | contig 12441 bp, 17 predicted proteins | sample LakWasMet19_HOW5_2_FD_183865 | JGI IMG/M metagenome (GOLD analysis project Ga0208629, IMG submission 183865) | Freshwater sediment methanotrophic microbial communities from Lake Washington under simulated oxygen tension - Sediment Metagenome... | ecosystem: Environmental > Aquatic > Freshwater >...
CGACTCGGCGGGTCTCAGCAACGCCGTGCACAGCAGCGCAACCGAAAAGCCTCAGGCCTCAGGGGCGACTGAGCTTGCGGAAGCCCAGCGACGACTCGTCGGACGAACCTCTCGCTGACGACGCGAGCAAGGTAAAGCTGATGTGCTTACTTGAGCAGTTGGGTGACCCTCTCCCGTCTTCACTTGCCCTGATTTGGGCCCCCACCATGATTTCTACATGGCGAATGGCTCATTTTTTCAGAGATTGCTCACGCAGCTCGCAATCGGCAAGCACACGACGAAATCATGTGCTTCAACAGCGTTGATCATGCATTGCACACTTGCATGGATACATGTGGTAGCCTGTCTACTTGGTTTTAGCCCTACTTTGACGTCGGCGTCGCCTACTGCGAGCTGCCGGCAGGCGAAAGATGGCGATTCCAGCAAGATACGAAACGGTGGTGAGCCCGCGTCATCTACGTGCTCAAGCTCTGCATCAGCTGTTGCTGCGATGGAGACTCCGCCAGCTCCACTGACCTCGTCTGCGGTAACCCTCTGTGCCAAATGCAGAACAGCGAGCTGTTCACCCTCACGTACGGCGCAATCGTCGCTCAGGTATGCCCGAAAGTCAATGTGTGCGGTCCTGCGCCAGAGGACTCGACCACGCTTGCCCATTGTAGGCGCACCGGTGACCGACATGCACTTGGGTCACAATGGCCGCCTCAACATGGCTTAGCTGCTGCGAACGCCTCTTGCAGATCATTCGCGACTACGAGGACCCAAAGGAGGTCAACATGCAGCTCGAACAAATGTACGTGGCGTTGCTACATGCCTTACACTGCATACTCCGGACAGGACACAAGCCAGCGACACGGCCTGCCGAGCCCATTGTGACCTGCCGCTTCCGACGTGAATGCTGCAGGGGGTACAACATCGGTGTCCGAATAGTAGACGAATTCTTTGCAAAGAATCGCGGTGCCAAATGCCGCAACTTCAAGGAAACGATGGAAACACTGGCGCGGGTACGTGACAGAATTGCAGACTTCAAACCGCACACGAAGCGGCCTCGGCCCCTCACACTGCATGCTTGCTCCCTCGTCGCGTGCGAGTGCAGGATGCCTTCAAAATGTTTCTCGGCGTCCCCGCTGTTGTTGAGGGGTGGAACCCAGAAAGCACCGTCTGCACACTGAGGTGCGACCCGCGTGCATTGCGCCGCACACTACACGCAGGTGTGCCCGTGTTGCTCGCAGCAGCTTGACACCGCCCTCGCGTGAACGCATCCTGCTGTGCATTGCCTGCTTTTTGTGCAGGCTCGCGGACAACCCTCTCGCTGACTTCGTTGAGCTCCCGCCCGCTTACGCCGAGCTTCGCTACTCAAATATCCTGTGTGGTGTCATTCGCGGGGCGCTTGAAATGGTACGCCAGCAGTGGCACGCAGGTGGTCCTTTTGTTGCTGCAACTAGCGCAACGGCAGCGCAACGGTGTTGGTTGCGGTGAGACACCCGTGATCTGCGCTGAGTCATTGCTGCTTACGCTGCCAGCTCGTGTGCTGTCCTGCAGGTGTCTGTCCGTGTGGATTGCCGCTTCGTCAAGGACTCGCTGAATGGGGACGACACGACGGAACTGCGCGTGTCGCTGAAAGAAGTGCTGGCCGACGCTGCCGGCAAGGACTACAAGGAGGAATGACGGGCTGGCGACGATTGAATGCGGGGAGGACATGCTGCTACTGGCAGCAGCAACTCAGTGCAGCGGAGCGCTTCACAGAGCAGACCTGTGCAGCCGTGGCCAGCAGCTTCGCCGCGTTGCTGCGAGCGAACGAACGCCGTAGTGCAGGCGGAGGGTGCCGTGCTGCTCAGTCGGCTCAGATACGCCAGATACGCCACTGCAAGACACTTGGCTCCGTGAGTGTACCGCCGAAGTCAGGTTGCCGCTGCACTCGCAGACGCAACTGTCGTGGCGCTTGCGAGCCTGGGCGAATAGTCAGCACCGACGGGTCCGACGCTGCGGCATTCGGGCGGACCGCTCAAGCGGTCGAGCTTCGCCCTCGCCAGATCATAAATGCCGGCGCGGCACTGCCGCCACCTGGCCTGCTCGGACCCAGCGGTGTCGCCCCTCTTCGCTACCGAGCTGCCGGGTGACCCACCATGCGTCTAGCACGCCTAGCAGGGACCCGAGACCTCGGTGCTGGGCCTACGAGGCTGCCCTCGCTTGCCATCTCAAATGGGTGCCGCGCGTTTACTCACAATAGCAAAGCGCTCTCTTTGCTCGAGGTGTCGGATTCTTTCTGCACTGGCGAGTTCACATCTGCTGGTGCGGCTCCATACACGACTCATACCGGCTTCAAACTCGTGCACACTAAGCTCAATCATCGCTCAATCGAACGTTTGCAGCGCTGACACTCGGATACTGGAACACACGTGTACGCTGCCCAGGAAGTTCAATGTTCTGGAGTGAATTCGAAATCGAAGGAGTCGAAAATCGAGATATCTCGAGTACACGACGTTCAGCGGCGCCGGGCCCTCCACCCCGATACCACACTCATCACAAAAACGCATGAACTGGGCTCACAGCACGTGTTGACGAGACGACCATTGGCACGCAGCAAGTGCACGACAGCCGCCCGTAGCACTCGGCTGTGGAAGCCACAAAAAATGCGGTCTCAATGATGGTTTCAGTGGATCAGCAATCACACCTCATGGTTGCGATCCCGGCACGCCTGTGCTCGCCGGCGCAGACGCTGCCACAACATGGGCAGGCTGGCCAGGAGCACCGTTCAGCGCCGGCGGCAGAGCGCTGAGCACGTGGCCAGCGCTCGCCAGGGTGTGCTGCTGCCCCGCAGGACCGGCGCCCAGGCTGGGTAGCGACAGCGAGCCGGGCAGGGATCCGCTGAGAGGGGTCCCTGGGAGCGAGAGGAACGAACTCACGTGCGGCAGCCCTGGGGCCAGGAGGCCTGGCACCTGCGCAGCGCCGGAGCCAGGCAGCGAGCCCTGCGAGGCGGTGTGCTGCCCCGCTGCCAGCGGGGCTGCGCTGGCCGAGGCAGCGGCGCCGCTCACGTGACCGCTGCCAGGCACGGCGGCACCAGCGCCTGCGCTCACTCCCGGGCCTCCGGGCTGCTGCAACAGAACCGGTGCAGCAGCGCTCAGTGCGCCGGACGATCCCGCAACTGCGCCGCCAAGACCGATCGTAGGAGCGGGAGCCACGCTGCCGCCGGCGGCGGACGGCGCCGCCGTTGCAGTCGCCGTCACGAGTCTGTCCAGCTTCTCCCACTTCTGCTTGTGCACGGTCGCCTCCTCCTCCGCGCGTTTCCGCTTCTCCTCCAGACGCCTGTTCGCCACCTCCAGGCGCCGCTTCTCCTCCACCGCGCGCTCCAGCTCACCCCGCAGACGCTCCAGCTCGCTGCTGCCGGCGCCACCCGCCTCCTGTGCCGCCCCGGAAGCGGTGCCGGAGGCACGGCCGCTGCCTGCCGACCGCCCCCCAGCCGCACCCCCAGCGCCAGCCCCCGGCGCGCCTGCGGCAGCCGTGCCGGACGATTCCCCGCTCTTGGCGCTGCTGGCGCCCGTCGCGGGCCCGCCGCCGCCCATCGACAGCGTGGCGAGCGAGGGGCGCGCACTCTCCCGCTCCCCGTCGGCAGCAGCAGCAGCAGCGGCAGCAGTACTCGACTCCCGCTCGCTGCCGCTGCCGCTGACTCCCGCGGGCCCACCAGCGGCAGAGAGCGGCGCGGCGGCTGCGATGGGCACACCGCCGGCGGGTACGCCCACAGAGGGCTTCGCAGTCCCTGCAGCGACGCCGGCACCGGCCAGCGTCGCGCCCGTGCCTGGCGCAGCCGGGCCGGGAAATGCCTCGGGCCCATCGCTGAAGGTGAAGGGGGCTGCGATGGTGGCCGCACCCAGAGGAGAGCCCCCCGGCGAGGACGGCCCGCGGCTCAAGCCGGCGCCCGCGAGGGCAAGGGAGGAGCCGCTTTCAGCGCCTGCGCCGGAAGGCGCCAGTCTTGCGACTGGGCCTTGCGGTGCCCCCAGACCCACCCCGAGTCCCTTGCCCAGCGCCGCCACAGCCGCCTGCAGCTGCGCAAGCGCATCCAGCGCGTGCGTGTACTCCTTGGCGAGCACCGCCGGGACGGCTGCCTCTGGTCCAGGTCCGGCTGCTGGCGGCCGCAGCAACCCACCGCCAGCGTCGCTGCCGCCACTCAGGGCACCCACTGCTGACGGGGCCGCTGTCAATGGAGGCAGTGCGGGCGGGAGCATGCCGTGCTGCGGCGAGTGACCGACGCTCTGCGTGCGCGAGCTGCCCTCAAATGGAGGGGGCAGGGGCCCCGCGCTGCCGCCTGCGAGCAGTCGGACGGAAGCCGCGCCGCCTACAGCACTCGCTCGCGCCACCGGCATCGCACCCGCCGCTCCGTGCAAGTACGCTTGCTCCTCGCCCATCGATCCACTCGTCCCGTTGAAGCTGGACACTCCGAATGAGCCAGCGTCGTAGCTGCCGCCAAAGCTGCTGGCCGGCGACCGCGACGGCATGTGAGTGCCTGGGGAGCTAATCTCCATGTGTGCACCGTGCTCCGTGCCGAGCGGAGGAGCAGCCGCCAGCCAGTGCGACCCAGCATGCTCCATTGCAGCCCCTGGAACGCCCAAAAATCCGCCCGCGTGGGCGCTGACAAACTCAGTCGCCCTGCGGCGGGACTTAACCGCGCCCGTGATACCCTGGAATGTCGACGACGGCATCGTGATCCGCTGGCTGTGCGGCCGCTGCGGCGCAGAAAGCTGAGAAGACCCCATGGCAGCGTCAGCCATGAGGGTCTGCGATATTAACGGCTCTTCGCTCCGCATGAGCGGCAAGATCTCGTGGATAATGTCAATGTACCCTGCAGGCGCCTTCGGCAGCCGCTCCCAGTCGAACAGTGGCATCACCTGATCCGCAGACACCTCAAACCGCCCACGGCGAGGCGCTGGGGCGGGCACATGGCTCTGTTTCACCGACACCCGCGCGGGGCCGGACATAGTGAGCTGCCTCGCAGACGCTCACCCTGGACGAACGCGGAGAGTTGGTGTACGCCGCAGGGCAACGCTGGACATCATATGCTGTGGGATGTAAAACACGCACTAATGATGGGCTTTCCCGTCATGAATGACAAGCAATGCACGCCCGTTGAGGTCGAGGCTCGACATTTGCGACATCCAATGTCTGTCAGGCCCGGCAAATGATTGGGGCTTCTCAGAATGAGATCCGCGGTATGTGTGCGCAACATTGACGCGCATCAACACACAAGCCATACGACTGACGATTGTTGCACGTCTGTCATCGAAGAGCGTCCACGAACGTCGGCGAAACATCTCCCCGCACACACCGCCTTCTGGTCTTCGAGAAGCCTTCTTAACCACGAGGCATATCGAGGCTTTGGCAGGTGCAACCTTACTCTGAGCCGCCTGAGCCATGGCACCTGCAGTTGTGAACGTCTCTGTCCAGGTGGCTATCTCGGCCGTGTACCTGTTTGCTGTGCCTGCCATCTTTCGAGCACTATGGCCCCAGCTTATCGAGGCCTTTGGTGGACCGCGCAATCTCACGGGCTATGGCACCTTTGTTTTTCACATGACCCAACTGATCATCGGCAATCTCGGCCTGTTTGTGCTGTACTACAACTGCTGGCCTGCCGTGGAGAAGTACAAGATCAACAAATCCAAGCCTTGGCCTTGGAAGAGTGCTGACCCGGAGGAGCGGAAGCGCTTCTGGTCAACGTTCTGGTGGTCGATCGCCACGGTGACCTTCAACAACGTTTGCATCGCCCTCCCGTCGGCCTTTACCACGTACGACCTGGCCCAGCAGATCGGCGCCTTCTCCACCAGCATGAAGGACTTTCCCGATACCTTCACGCTCCTCTGGCAGGTGGCCGTGTGCGTGCTCGTCGAGGATACCATGTTCTACTTCTGCCACCGGTGAGTGCACGCTGAAGGCATGTGGCTGGATGCCCATCACACGCATTCGCCGCTTGCTCGTCACTGGTGTGTCAACCCTGTGCCGCCTCCGTCTCCGCCTACAATTTCACTTGCAGCTTCCTGCACTGGAAGCGCGTGTACCCGTACATTCATAAGTGGCACCACTCTTATTACCACAGCATCGGCATCGCGAGTGAGAACGCGCACCCCGTCGAGTTCCTCATCGGCAACCTCATCCCCGTGGTGGCGGGCCCGCTGCTGCTGCGCTCGCACGTGTTCGTGTTCTGGTTCTGGCTGTGGGTGCGCATCGCAGAGACCATCGACGCGCACTCCGGGTACGAGTTCCCGTGGTCGCCCGCGCGCCTGACGGGCCTTTTCGGCATGGCGAGCACGGCCACGCACCACGACTTCCACCACTCGCGCAACCGCGGCTGCTTCGGCAGCCAGTTCACCTTCTGGGACCGCGTGTTCGGCACGGACGCCGAGTTCAACGCCTTCCAGGCGAAGCTGGAGCGGGGCGAGGAGGCGCAGATGAGCGCAGACGCGGCTGTCAACGGCGAGCTCAGCCCGCTCGAGGAGTCTGCTCTGAAGGCCAAGACGCAGTAGTGTCGCGGGGTCTCTCGACCTTGCGTTACGGAGCCTCGCGCTCCCTCCAGTCCGCAGCGAGTAGGGAGTGTTGCGTTGCTTGGCGGCCCCGCCGGAATTTCGACCAAGGGCAGTGCCGACTGCGGCTTCATGGGCCACCCGATGTATGTTAGCAGCAGGTAGATCTGCATGCGCGCCGGTGCAATAAATTCGCGCTCGATGCCTGGAGACTGCGTCTCAGACGCAGCCAGGGGACGACGTCGCGCCTGCGCCCGATCCAGCTCTCGTGGGCGCTCTATTTCCATGCTAGCGCCTGTTCCCCAGCCCTTGAGTGCTTGATTGTGGGCGCATACGCGCTTTGAACCTTGCCGAAGCTTTTTCTTCCCGTGCGGTCACGCATCAACGATTACGATCGTTGCAACGCCGGCGCCATTGCACAGCGATGTGTGCACTTACCTATCGACACAACAAGTTAGGAAATTCAAAGAGCTCTGACTGATGCGACAAGCCGTTCATTTTTCGATGAAGCTTCTTAAGGTGCCGCTGTTCAAGCTGACAATGTTTCACAAGGGGACACCCCATACTTGAAAACTTGTTGCAACAGTACCGCGTGTTGCGTTGTAGCTTGGTGTTTCGCCCGGCTTCAACTTGAAATCGAAAGAGACTCGGTGCGGCTCTAGCAGCTACTCGAGTCGACGCTCTCGTCGCAAGCCGCACGTCTGGCGGACTCTGCAGTGGCACTCCAGCACCACCAGCGCTCACGGGCGGGCAGACCCGTCAACGAGGCTGAGCAGGGACGCCACGTTGTCGCGCCATGCGCGCAGCTTGCCCTGCAGCTGCACCCACTGCGGCTGCCCGAACTCGCGCTGCATCGCACGCGTGACCGTGACGGTCGCGGTGGTCTGGTCCATGCGCGCATCGATGAGCCCCTCGGCGATGGCCTGCACCACCCACGCCTCCACCTCAGCAGCAGGCACCTGCAATGGGCGCATAATGAGAGAGAGAGAGAGAGAGGCGGTGTTGAAGTTCACGACAAGCAGCAACTCAACACCGATGGCAAAGGGAATACGACAACAGGCGTTCGTGCATCAGGGTTTGATCTAAGAGTCTTGCTCAACCCACATGTCCAGCCGAAGCTGCCATGCGGTCGCTAACGAGGAATTTCCATAAAAGAATGAAAATTGGCATCAGTTGCACCACAGCAGCCACACGCAGCAGCCACACCAATAGATTGCATCAGCGTTTGATCTAAGAGTCTTGCTCAACCCACATGTCCAGCCGAAGCTGCCATGCGGTCGCTAACGAGGAATTTCCATAAAAGAATGAAAATTGGCATCAGGTGCAAAGGGACGCAAAAAAGCCAACAAGCCAGCCCGCCCGCCCACACCATTGCACTCGCTTGCGTACGCACCTGGATGGCGGCAGCGATGGCGTCGTAGGAGAGCGTGGACTTGGAGGCCGCGAGCGAGCACAGCGTGAGCAGGCGCATGGTGCGCGTGCTCGCCTCGTGGTCCACGCCGAGCGAGGCGACGAAGGGCGCGTTGGCGGCGTGGAAGGCCGCGTACTCCTCCAGGCCCTGGCTTGCAAAGATGGTCAGCAGCTCGTGCAGCTTGCCGTAGCGCGCGTCGCCGGCGAGGGCGCGCACCTGCACAGGTAGAGGGAGAGGCGGCAGCGGGACAGGCGGGCTGAGCACACGGTGCCGCAGGGGGACGCATGCGGTGGGCCGGGGGACGGACAGGCGCGGCGCATGCGGCACGCGGGCATGCACACCGACAAGACAGGAGCAGGTCAGGCCGTCCGCGAGAAAATCAGTCATCAGCTGCCTCCTGGTGAGCGGACAGCACCGCGACAGACGGGGACGGCAGCCACCAGCGGGGGCAACGAGTGACCGCTGCCCCACTGACAACAACGGCCCTCGCCCGCCACGGCACTCCCCACTGCACCAGGGCACCGTGCGCACCCTTGCGGGCCCGCGCGGCAGCTGGCGGCAGGGTCAGTGGTTTTAATATACTGGACTCGTCGTCTTCATCCGGCCGCCAAGCACACAGAGACAGACGCCAGCCCGTGAGCGGTGGGCAGCCACAAGCTCGCCGCACGGCGCAGCTCAACGAGAGCGCCAGCAAGGTGTGGTACAGGCGGTGGGCTGCTCCAAGGGTCTCAAGCGACCGGTGCAGCTATCGCCTGTGACCGGAATCAACCCGCGGCAGCAGCGCAAACGCAGCCCACCCGGCAGCCACCACGCCGCTTGGAGATGCGCCACAGGCGTGTCAACACGCGCATTGATGCGGGGCGAGAGTGAAGCTCCGCTCAGGGCGCGAGTCGGAGGAGCGCTGCATCAGCTGCTCGGTGTCGCCGGCGTCCAGCTGCTCAAACAGCACGCCACAAATAACGACGCGGCACCCTCTCGACGCCGGCGAACACTCACGGCAGCAAGGTGGGCAAGCGCAGAGCGCTGGGACAGCGCGGGGGCGCGGATGTACCCGAGCGCGGCGTCGCGGGCATGCTCCTTCGCCTCCTCCAGCGCGGCGGGCGCGGCGTGCTCGAAGGTGGCGAGGTAGCGGATGAGGAAGGCCTGCGCCTCCTGCGCGCTGCCCGCCTTGCTGTACACCTGGCTCAGCAGCAGGAACAGGGCGCGCGCCTCCCCATCGGAGAGCTCCCACTCGCGCTGCCAGGAGGCGGCACCGGCAAGATAGGGCGCAAGCAGCTCCAGCTGCTTGGTGGACGCAGCGTACGAGATAATGGCCGTCAGCAGCGCCAGCTTCGCGTCGCGCCCCTCCACATTGTTGTACATGTGTACCATACTGCATCGTAAATACTTGAAGAACAGGAGCTCTCGTAAAATGCGGCGGAGGCGCGGCGAGAGAGAGGGCGATCTCGGCGTCGGCGTTTGCTGCACCCACATTTTCAACCGCAGCGCTGGTCTTTGTTCTGTGCTAGAGGCTGCAAACTTGGCTATTCCCTGTGCTGTTTCTGTGATGGCGCTCTCGCTTGGCAACCCCTTGAAAAACGAAGTCAGAATGATGTAGAAGCCCTCGGCCTCTGCAGGACACAAGCAACCACCAGAGGCCACGAGCGCGAACGATAGTACGCCTCACCAAGCCGAGACACTCTCACAAGATCGGAGGGTCAATCGTGTCGTCGATCGCAGGGGAGTCAACAAAGCTGACGAATCGACACACCATCCTCCGTGGCCTTGGAGACAACTGTCTCCTGGTGCTTCAGCACACTGGCCAAGAACTCCGCAATTTTGCCCCCCTCCACAGCGCTCTTCAGCGTCTCTGCAAGGGCATCCGCATCGCTGCCAGTCGTGGCGGCAAGGAACTTGGCGAGCTCCAGGGACCGGTCGGTGTCCTCAGCGAGTGGAAACAGACGCGACATGATGGTTGCGTTGAGCGGAAAGCCTTTCTGTTTCCAGATGGGAACAGCACGGGCTAGCTGGGCGCATGGCGCTCAACACTGGCATCGAACGCGACACGCAAGGCGTGAAAATCGCGCCGAGAGGATCGCTGCAGACGGAGGGGCGGCCGGAGAGGACGCGGCGACGGTTTTTCACTGAGGGCGGCGTTCTGTCGCGTGTTTGACGCTGCCACCTTTCGTAGCTGGCCCTCCCTTGCATTATCAGGCGGGCCCGACTGATTGCTTTCCTGGCAGTAGCGTGATCCGCCTAAGCCCCTGCCGTTGCATCGCTCGAGTTGCGGGTGACTTCGAGTGTTGGAGGATGGCACACGTACCGCCGACCCTGGTGCGCATGGAAGCGCCGGTGCTCGTCGAGGGCCCACCGGAACTGATGGCCGCGTCACGGCGACATCCCGGAAAAGCGACGGACCCAACCCTTGATGACATCGTCAACAGCATCCTGCCACCGCGGTTCGTGGCACAAACCGTGCTTGGCGCACGGTGGAACTGGACCTCTGCTCGTGCAGGCGCGCTCCACCTGTTGCTCGTCTGAGAGCATCGTTCACTCCGCGTGCAGTATGTGGAGTCAGCCCGACAGCTCGACCTGGATGCAGTCGGTTGCGAAAGAACCAGCCTCGCGCTTGGACGTCCTCGGTCTCCAGGTACCGTACTCCGCGGCACCGTGCTGTGTGGTTCCAGTTTCAATGCTCCCAACGTCCCGCAGGCTTAGCGTGCGCTCGGTGTCCGTTCTTTGGTGACTCTTCGGCGGTGCAGGAGGCATTGGACGAGCGATTAGCACAGCGACAGGCCAGGGATACTGGCATCTGCCCCGTTCGCGAGGACCTTTACCGCCAATGCTACGGTTGGTGGATGCACCCGCTCGGGGTCACGACTCGCCGAAGCCCAGCATTTACGTGCGCGGCGGCTTCACCTATTTTCTGGCGCGCACGTACGCTCCCACCCCCCACGCTGCGCAGACGAGCTCATCCGCCAGGTGACGCTGGACTCGCCCGAGCGCGGCCTGCTGCTGCTGCGCGTGCGCGACGAGATCCGCATGACCCTGGACGCGTACCGCACCCTGTACGGCAGCAGCGTCACCTTCGGCGTGCGCAAGCAGATGCAGGCTGAGCTGGGCATGCCGGAGGTCGAGGCGGAGATCGGGGTGCGTAGTGGGAGAGGCGGCTGCTGCACAAATGACCACGGAGCGGCGTCGCCGCGGCTGTGGCCATCGTGTGGGGGTGCTGCCGGCTGCAGGTGCGGGCTGGCTGTCTCAGGTTGGGGTTGGGTCGGTCCACAAGTACAGCATTCGCGTCGCTCTCCCGCCTCGCTCGCTCTTTCCACGCGCAGGAACTAGTGGAGCGCAAGCGGTCGCTGGAAGCGCAGGTGCTGGCCCTGCGCAACAAGATCGAGGTGATCGAGCGGCGGCAGGCGGAGCGGCGCGTACTGGAGGAAAAGCGGCGCCTGGAGGAGCTGGGGTATCTCAAGCACCAGGCCAAGCACCTGGACCTGTTCCTCAAGAGCATGCCCAAGCTGTGAGGCACACGGACCTCTCCCTCGGCACTTGTTGTTCCACGGCAGCTGCGGCTGCCCTTCTGGCGCTACCCCGAACAGCACCGAATCGAATCGTGATTGGCTGATGGCAGCGCTCGCAGCCGTGAAGCCAACTTGCGTGTCGTATGGCTTCCTGCATGGCGCATGAGGCGCCTTTGAGTGTGCGCGTGAGGTGTTGGCGATTAGCAGGATACTCTTCAGTGCAACGCATACCGAATGCAGTGCTGCCTGCGCAAAGTCGGCTGCGGTGGGCGGTCTCCTGAGGTTGGGTGGAAATATTCTCCCTGACTCGCGCTCTGCTTTCGTACACGTAGGCTAATGGCTGTTTGCGCCCCATGTGACCGCCTTGAAGCTCCCAATCACAAGAATACGAGCGGCTGCCCCCTGCAACGCAGTGTGTGGCGGCGACTGTGACAGACGCGCTGACTCGAGATATCGTGGGTGCTCTGCGTGCGTCTTTGCAATGGTCGTTGATCGCGATTACGCTTCGGAAGCGGTGTCACCGGGCACAGCGCAGATTTGGGGTGGTCCGTGTACGGGCTCCGAGTCGGAACTGGACCTAGTACACCGGCAGAGATCAGCATCGAGCAGGGTACCGGCGCCGTATGGCTCGGATCGGGGTAACTCGGTGCATCGACACTGCTCGGGCCACGCACATATCATGCAGCTGCGCATAGTCGGCGTAGAACCCGCTTCCTCGATAAAAGGCCGCACCAGAGGACGATACGGCGACTCCCACGTCCAACGGAGCTGGTGCCATCCAGGCCCAAACTCTAATATCATGGGAAACACGCAACGGTTGGTGGTGTTGATTAACACCGGTTTGAATTCTCCAGGGCATTCGGAGCGCATTTCGTATGGGCCATGCGCGACCATTTTCCCGCAGCCAGTCGCCTTAAGAGGAGAACTTGGTGACGGCCTTCGTGCCCTCAGACACGGCGTGCTTGGCGAGCTCGCCAGGCAGTACCAGGCGCACGGCGGTCTGCACCTCGCGGGAGGACAGGGT
>Ga0208629_100955_pt1 | contig 12439 bp, 3 predicted proteins | sample LakWasMet19_HOW5_2_FD_183865 | JGI IMG/M metagenome (GOLD analysis project Ga0208629, IMG submission 183865) | Freshwater sediment methanotrophic microbial communities from Lake Washington under simulated oxygen tension - Sediment Metagenome... | ecosystem: Environmental > Aquatic > Freshwater >...
CCAGACGCACGAGACGCAGCTGGTGCGACACGGTATGATGATCGTGGGCGAGACGGGGTCGGGCAAGTCCGTGAACCACGAGATACTGGCCAAGGCGCTGAGCCAGCTCAAGCGCGAGGGCGTGACGGACAAGGACGGCTTCTTCCAGCACGTGACGCGCTTCACGCTGAACCCCAAGTCCATCACGATGGGGGAGCTGTACGGCGAGTTCAACCTCACCACGCAGGAGTGGCGCGACGGGCTCGTGGCGACCCTCGTGCGCGAGGCGGTGAAGGACACCTCCGCCAACCGCAAGTGGATCGTGTTTGACGGCCCCGTGGACGCGCTGTGGATTGAGAACATGAACACGGTGCTCGACGACAACAAGATGCTGTGCCTCGCCAACGGCGAGCGCATCAAGCTGCCGCCCACCGTGCACATGGTGTTTGAGGTTCGCGACCTGGCGGTGGCGTCCCCAGCGACGGTCTCCCGCTGCGGCATGGTGTACATGGAACCGCTGCACGTGGGCGTGTCTGCCCTGCTGGACACGTGGGCTGAGGGCGAGATCGCAGACCTGCTGCCGGAGGAGGCGCCGCGCATCCTGGGGCTCATCCGGGCGCATGTGCCGGAGGCGCTCGCCTTCCTGCGAGGCAGCTGCAGCGAGGTGATCGCCTCGCAGGACAGCAACCTGGTGCAGTCCTTCCTGGCCCTACTGCTGACGCTGCTGCGCCCGCACAACGGGGTGCGGGCCGCCTCGGGCTGCGTCGGCGAGCCGCGCACCGCAGCACAGAAGGCGCAGGAGCGCTGGGAGGCGACGCACGGCAAGTCAGATTCTGCGCCCGCCGACGCGGAGGGCGCCGGCGGGGAGGCAGGAGGCGAGGCGGCAGGCGCTGCGGCGGGTGCCGCGCCAGCCCCTGCGCCCGCCCCGGCAGCGCCCGCCCCAGCACGCCGCGGGCACGGCGTCAAGGGCGCCCTCGACGCCGCGACGCTGGGCCGCGTGGTCGACATCTCCTACGTCTTCGCTTTTGTGTGGTCCTTCGGCTGCAACCTCCACGACCGCAGCCGCGACAGGTTCAACGCCTTCGCCGGCGCGCTGCTGCGGGACCTGCTGCCGCCCACCCTGCGCGGCAGCCTGGGCGCCGGTGCTGGCGCGGGCGCAGAGGGCGGCGAGGCCGAGGAGGGCGGCGCGGGGGCGATCGTGCCCACGGCAGCTGCTGCTGCTGCTGCTGCTGGCAGCGCGCGCTCCGCCGCCCCCTCTGTCGACCTCTTCGGCTTTTACGTGGACGTGCCCTCCGCGAGCCTGAAGGATTGGCGCGGCCGCATGCCCCCCTTCACGTACGTGCCGGGCACGCCCTACTTCAACATCCTGGTGCCCACGGTCGACACCACGCGCTACAGCTACCTCTTCCAGACGCTGGTGGACGCGGGCCGCAACGTGCTGTTCAGCGGCGAGACGGGCGTGGGCAAGTCCGTCATCGTCGCGGACTCGCTGGCGCGCATGTGCACGGGCGACGACGCGCGCTTCGCCTCCGCCGTCGTCAACTTCTCCGCGCAGACCAAGTCCGCGAACCTGCAGGAGGCGCTCGAGGCGAGCCTGGACAAGAAGCGCAAGAACCTGCTCGGCGCGCCCGCGGGCAAGCGGATGGTCGTGTACGTGGACGACCTGAACATGCCGCAGCAGGAGACGTACGGCGCGCAGCCGCCCATCGAGCTGCTGCGCCAGGTCATCGACCAGGGCGGCTTCTACGACCGCCAGCGCCTCTTCTTCAAGCAGGTCGCCAGCGTCGTGTTCGCGGCGGCGTGCGCGCCGCCCGGCGGCGGCCGCAACGACGTGACGCCGCGCCTCACGCGCCACTATCACATGGTGTGGCTGCCGCAGCTGAGCGCGGAGTCGATGGTGACCATCTTCGACGCGATCCTGCACGGGTTCCTGGCCAACGAGGCGCCCGCCCTCGCCGGCGCGTCGCACGACATCGTCTCTGCGTCCGTTGAGCTGTACCGGCGCGTGGAGGCGGAGCTGCTGCCGACCCCCGCGAAGAGCCACTACACCTTCAACCTGCGCGACCTGAGCAAGGTGTTCCAGGGCATGCTGATGGTGGGGGCGCCCGAGCTGCCGGACAGGGACGCCCTGCTGCGCCTGTGGGTGCACGAGGAGCAGCGCGTCTTCCGCGACCGCCTCATCTCGGCGGAGGACCGCGACTGGTTCAACGCCGCGAGCGGGGAGCTGCTGGCCGGCAAGCTCGGCGCGCCGTGGCGGGCCGCGGACTTTGAAAACGTGACGTACGGGGACTACCTCACGAAGGGCGCCGCGGCGGCAGGCGGGCGGCCGTACCAGCGCGTGAACCGCCCCGACGCGCTGGCGGGCGTGTTCGGGGAGTACCTGGAGGAGTACAACGTGACCTTCCCCAGCAGCATGGCGCTGGTGTTCTTCCGCGACGCGATCGCGCACGTGAGCCGCATCGCGCGCATCCTGCGCCAGCCGCGCGGCAACGCGCTGCTCGTGGGCGTGGGCGGGTCGGGCCGCCGCAGCCTGTGCCGCCTCGCGGCCTTCATGGCGGAGTACCAGTGCAGCAGCATCGAGATCACGCGCGGGTACGACGTCGGCAACTGGCACGAGGACCTGAAGCGCCTGCTGATGGCGGCGGGCATCAAGGGCCGCGACATCGTCTTCCTCTTCTCCGACACGCAGATCGTGCGCGAGAGCTTCCTGGAGGACATCAACAACGTGCTCAACAGCGGGGACGTGCCGAACCTGTACGCGCCCGACGAGATGGAGCAGATCATCGGCGGCTGCCGCGCGGCGTGCAAGGCGGCGGGCAAGGTGGACACGCGCGCCAACATCTTTGCGCACTACATCCAGACGGCGCGCGAGCACCTGCACATCGTGCTGTGCATGTCCCCCATCGGCGCCGCCTTCCGCACGCGCTGCCGGCAGTTCCCCTCCCTCGTGAACTGCTGCACGATCGACTGGTTCAACGCGTGGCCGGAGGACGCGCTGTCGTCCGTCGCGCGCTCGTTCCTCGCCGACCCCGCGCTCTCCCTCGGCCCGCTGGTGGACCCCCTCTGCGGCATGTGCGTGCGCATCCACACGTCTGTCGAGGGCGCGTCGCGCCGGTACCTCGCCGAGCAGCGACGCCACAACTACACGACGCCCACCTCCTACCTGGAGCTGCTGCGCCTGTACGTGCAGATGCTGCAGGCGCAGCGCGAGGTGGTGAGCCGCAAGGTGTCGCGGTACAGGGGCGGGCTGACCAAGCTCGCGGCCACGAACGCAATGGTCGCCGACCTGCAGGCTCAGCTGAAGGACCTGCAGCCGACCCTCGCCAAGGCGGCGGCAGACACCGCGACGCTGCTGGAGCAGCTCGCCAAGGACCAGGCGGAGGCGGACGCTGCCGCCGCGGTGGCGGCCAAGGACGAGGCGGAGACGGCTGTCGTGGCGCGCAACGTGGCGGTCATCAAGGACGACTGCCAGAAGGACCTGGACGAGGCGCTGCCGGCGTACTATGCGGCCATGAAGGCGCTCAAGTCCCTCGACAAGAAGCAGATCCAGGAGGTCAAGTCCTTCCCCTCCCCGCCGCGCATGGTGGCGACGGTGCTGGAGGCGGTGTGCATTCTGATGGGGTACAAGGAGACGTGGGACGAGGCCAAGAAGCTCATGAACCAGATGAACTTCCTGGAGCAGCTCATGTCCTTCGACAAGGACGCGGTGAACCCCAAGGTGATGGCGCGCATCACCAAGTACGTGAAAGACCCAGAGTTCACGCCCGAGGTCGTGTCCAAGGTGTCCATGGCCGCGACCTCCCTGTGCCTGTGGGTGCGCGCCATCTACAAGTACGACGAGGTCGCGCGCACCATCGCGCCCAAGAAGGAGAAGCTCGCCGCCGCGGAGGCTGAGCTGGCGGCCGCACAGACGGTGCTGGACGAGAAGCGCGCCGCCCTCGCCAAGATCCAGGCGCGCCTCGCAGAGCTGCAGGCGAGTTACAACGCCTCGCTCGCCAAGCGGCAGGAGCTGGACGCGCAGCAGAAGGCGACGGCGCTGCGGCTCGAGCGCGCGCACAAGCTGACGGGTGGCCTCGGCGACGAGGCGGTGCGATGGAGCGCGGCCGCCAAGCAGCTGGAGGAGGACGCCACCAACCTGGTGGGCAACATGGTGCTCGCGAGCGGCTGCGTCGCGTACCTCGGCGCCTTCACCGCGGGCTACCGCGCGGACCTGATCCGGGACTGGGTGTCCGTCTGCGCGGAGCGCGGCGTGCCCGTCGACCGCGCGTTCTCCATGACGCGCCTGCTCGCCGACCCCGTCGTGGTGCGCGAGTGGAACATCCAGGGCCTGCCCGCCGACGACTTCTCGACGGAGAACGGCCTGTACGGCACGCTGGGCCGGCGCTGGCCGCTGATGATCGACCCGCAGGGCCAGGCGAACCGGTGGGTGAAGAACATCAACAAGGAGCGGGGCCTGCAGGTGATCAAGCTGAGCCAGCCGGACTTCCTGCGCACCCTGGAAAACGCGATCCGCTTCGGGCAGCCCGTGCTGCTGGAGAACGTGGGCGAGGAGCTGGATCCCGCCCTGGAGCCCGTGCTGCTCAAGCAGACGTTCAAGAAGGGCGGCCAGGTGTGCCTGCGCCTCGGCGACAGCGACGTGCCCTACTCGGACGACTTCCGCCTGTTCATCACGACCAAGCTCGCCAACCCGCACTACATGCCCGAGGTGTGCATCAAGGTGACGGTCATCAACTTCACCGTCACGCTGCGCGGCCTGGAGGACCAGCTGCTGGTGGACGTGGTGCGGCAGGAGCGGCCCGACCTGGAGGCTCGCAAGGACGAGCTGATCGTCAGCATCGCGGGCGACAAGCGCGCGCTGAAGGAGATTGAAGACACGATCCTGCAGCTGCTGGCGGACAGCACGGGCGACATCCTGGACGACGAGGGCCTCATCAACTCGCTGGCGGCGTCCAAGACCACGTCCGTGGCGATCGGGGACCGCATGCGCGAGGCGGAGGTCACGACGCGCGAGATCTCGGAGGCGCGCGAGACGTACAGACCCGTGGCGACGCGCGGGTCCATCCTGTACTTCGTCATCGCAGACCTCGCGCTCGTGGACAGCATGTACCAGTTCTCGCTGCAGGCCTTCTCGCGCCTGTACAACCTGCGCATCGCCAAGGCGCCCAAGGCGGACACGCCTGCCGCCCGCGTGGCGGTGCTGATCGACGACATCACGCGCGCCTTCTACGCGAACGTGTGCCGCGGCCTCTTCGAGACGCACAAGCTGCTGTATGCGTTCATGATCGGCGCGCAGGTGATGCGCGCCTCGGGCGCCATCAGCGACGCTGAGTGGTCTGCGTTCATGCTCGGGCCCACAGCTGCCGCGGCGGCGGCGGGCAGCGGCGGCGGGGTCGACGTCCCAGCGTCCGTCAAGGCGTGGCTGCAGCCCAAGGCGTGGGCCGGCCTCAGCGCGCTGGCGGCGGCTGCGCCGGCCGTGTACGCAGGGCTGCTGGATGACATCCGTGCGAACGTCTGGGACGCGTGGCGCCTGTGGGTGACGGGCAAGGCGCCGGAGAGCGAGCCGCTGCCCGGGCGCTGGGCGCGCGTGCACGGAGGCGTGACGGGCAACACGCCCACCCCGCCGGGCACGGGCGGCGGCCTGTCCGCCTTCCAGCGCCTGCTCGTGCTGCGCGCGGCGCGGGAGGAGAAGACGGTACAGGGCGTGCGCGAGTTCGTGCGGCAGCAGATCGGGCCGTTCTACACGGAGCCGCCGCCCTTCGACCTGGAGGGCACCTACGCAGACTCCTCCTCGCAGACGCCCATCATCTTCATCCTCTCGCCCGGCGCCGACCCGATCGACTCGCTGCTCAAGCTGGCGCGCGCGAAGGGCAAGTCGACGGACAGCTTCCGCATCATCTCGCTGGGGCAGGGCCAGGGCCCCATCGCCGAGGCGATGATGGAGGCCGCGCGCAAGGCCGGCGACTGGGTGTGCCTGCAGAATTGCCACCTCGCCGTCAGCTGGCTGCCGCGCATGGAGGCCCTGCTGGAGGCGGCGGCGGGCGGGCCCGCCAACGAGCACCCCGACTACCGCCTGTGGCTGACGTCCATGCCCAGCGACCGCTTCCCGGTCCCGGTGCTGCAGAACGCGATCAAGATCACGAACGAGCCGCCGCGCGGCATCAAGGCGAACCTGATCCGCACCTTCAACGACGTGGGCGAGCGCGAGTGGGATGGCAGCACCAAGCCGGGCGCCTTCAAGCGCCTGCTCTTCGGCCTCGCCTTCTACCACGCCCTCGTGCTGGAGCGGCGCAAGTTCGGCGCCGTGGGCTGGAACATCTCCTACGATTTTGCGAACTCTGACCTGAAGGCGGGCATCATGCAGCTGCGCATGTACCTGGAGGAGCAGCCGGGCGTGCCGTACGAGACCCTCAACAACGTGGTGGGCGACATCACGTACGGCGGCCGCGTGACGGACAAGTGGGACAAGCGCACGAACCTGTCGCTGCTGTCGCGCTTCTTCTGCCCGGAGCTGCTGGCCGTGCCCGGCTTCAAGCTGAGCGAGTCAGGCACCTACTTCTGCCCCGAGCCCGGGCCGCTCGCTGCGCTGCGCGGTTACATCGAGGGCCTCCCCCTGGAGGACAGCCCCGAGGTGTTCGGCCTGCACGAGAACGCGAGCATCACGCTGCAGCTCAAGGAGACGGGCGAGCTGATGGGAACCATCATGACCATCCAGCCGCGCGGAGGGGGCGGCGGTGGCGGCGGGGCAGGCGGCGGGGGCGCCAAGAGCGCTGACGAGACCGTTCTCGACATGGTGACAGACATCACCCGCCGCATGCCCGCCCCGCTGACGCACGCGGGGGCCCACCCCGCCACCTTTGCCAAGATCGCCGACGGCAGCTTGAACTCGCTGGGCGTGTTCCTGGAGCAGGAGATCTCGCGCTTCAACCGCCTCCTGCGCGTGATGCGCGGGTCGCTCGAGCAGCTGCACAAGGCGGTGAAGGGGCTGGTGGTCATGTCGTCGAGCCTGGAGACGATGTACACGTGCTTCCTGCTGCAGCGCGTGCCGCCCGAGTGGGAGGCGGCGGCGTACCCCTCGCTCAAGCCGCTGGCATCCTGGTGCGCCGACCTCTTCGCCCGCATCGCGTCCCTGGCGGAGTGGGTGCGCGCGGGGCCGCCGGCGAGCTTCTGGATCTCGGGCTTCTTCTTCCCGCAGGGCTTCATGACGGGCGCGCTGCAGGTGCACGCGCGCAAGACGCGGCTGGCGATCGACACGCTCGACTTCCGGACAGACGTCATGGCCTTCACGGAGGACAGCGTGCCCGCGCCGCCGCCGAACGGCGTGTACATCCACGGCCTGTTCCTGGAGGGCGCGCGGTGGGACCGGGAGGCGAAGCGCCTGGCGGACAGCGCGCCGGGCGTGCTGTTCGACCGCCTGCCGTGCGTGTGGCTCGACCCCGTGCTCATCCGGGACCTGGCGTACGGGGAGGGCACGTACACCTGCCCCTTCTACAAGACGTCCAAGCGCGCGGGCGTGCTGACCACCACGGGCCACTCCTCCAACTTCGTGATGACGCTGTTCCTGCCCAGCGACAAGCCACAGGAGCACTGGGTGCGCCGCGGCGCTGCCGTGCTCTCCATGCTGGACGACTGAGGCGCTGCTGCCGTGCTCTCCATGCTGGACGACTGAGGCGCTGCTGCCGTGCTCTCCATGCTGGACGACTGAGGCAGCGGATGCCGTCCTGCACTCCATACCTCCTACAAGCTTGCAAAAGGGCTGGGATCTCGTTGCTTGCTCGGGCTGACCCGCTTGCATGTGCTGTGGCGGTGGCTGGCGCTGCGCCGTCGCTGATGCCGTCTCCTTATTGCTGTCGTTGGCCGCTTGCAAATCTACGGGCTGCACCGAAACTGCCGCTTGCGGATCCCTCTCGCACGCTCGACGGGTCTTCGATAGCACATTCACGTCTTGTAGTCAGCCTCCCGATCGGATTCGAGAAGCTGCAGCTGCGGACTCGGAGATCTCGGCCCTGAAATCGATCATCGGCTAAGCGCTAGCCGACAAGTTTGTCGATCGTGTCATCTTGGATGTTCGCAGCTGCAACGAATTCGAAAGGCCTAGGATCCGGAGCTCGAGCTGGAAATGGTCGACGACGCCGCGCGCACAATATCCGAACGCTCAATCAAGAGGTTGGACTCGCAATCAAGATCAACGCCACGGTCGCACGCCGGCAAGATCAGCAACGAGTCACTGGGAAAACTTGCTATGCAGCAGGCGCGTTGGAGCTTCTGAGCTAATCTACGAACGGATCTTCTGCCGTCAAGATTTGCCCGTGCTTGAGTCGAAACAAGTGAGTTCATAGAACTCCATACCATCGCGCGTGTTGGGTTTCAGCAATCAGCGGCTTTGCAACAAGAAATGCTACTAAACGATGGCAGCACAACAGTCACGATGCAGTTTCCGCGGCGCATGAGCGCATCGGACGCCTCATGCGCAGGTGAAGGGAGGGGGCAGCTGCTTCGCTGCCGAGAGCGAGACTGCAGTGGTTTCGAGCAGGGAGGCCGACGAGACGGCTTCGTCGGCCGTGCGTATGTGTCTGTTTTGCAGCCCGCTGTCTCTCCAGGCTGGCGGGTGGGTTCGGCAGCAGCACAGCCTGAGGTTGTCGAGGTGGCGGACCCGTGTGTGTTGCCAGCCTCGCACTGGATATAGCGCGAAGCCCGGGCGCAGTCCACGCGCTGCCTCCAGTGTTTGGTGAAAGCGTGGCGCGTGTGGAGCTGCGGGTCTGACATACAACCGCCGCAGACGAGTTTCGACGGTGCGTCACTGTAACCACCGGGTCCGGGCTTTATCCACGATGTCGCACGCATGCTGCAATGCAGCTGTGCGCCACTCAAGGGCTGCTCGGAGAGCTGGAGCATCAAATCCTGGAAGCTGCAAGCTCCGATACAGAGGCAGTCCTGCAACCACGGCGGCCAGTGCACATGCAACGGCGGCCGCCGGCCAGACAAATATCACCCTCCACCTCTTCTTGGCCTTCGCAGCTTTTTCCCACCGCTTCAACTGCTCCCCGTCCACGGTACGCACGCCGATGGTAACGGCGCGCGGTGTAAATGTGCTGGAGGTCACGAACACTGCTCGGGAAACGGCAATGTTGTTTAGACTCAACACCTCCTTGAACTTTGCAACGTCGTCCAGAGGAACTTTGTGATGTGGGCTGTAATTCTTGCACTCGTAGTACGTGCGTCGGATCAAGCCCGAGACGACGTCGATCTGAGAGCGGTTGCCGTGCGCGTCGATTAGCGTCAGGTTCTTGGATACGCGCCACCGCCCCTCGTCTCGCAGAATGCGCGCTACGCGCTCCTCAAGAGCATCTCCCTTCTCTTTCGTAGTTTGCGGTTGCTTCTTGCGGGATATTTGAAAGGTGCGCCGCAAAACGCACAGCGGCAACCGCAGCGGTGGTTTGCCAGCCGTTCCGAGCGCCGGTCTGAGAGCTGCGATCATGCTGAAGCTCCAGGCGGCGCCCTCAACAAGTACCCTTGCCTCCACTGCAACAATACTTTGTTCCTACGACCAACCGCTTGGCGTTCGACCCACGTGCGGCTGTTTTTCGAGGCTGCGAATCTGTCCTCCATTGTTTGTGCGTGCTGCAGATTCGTCACGCACCTTCACGATGTGTTTCGTGCAGCGCAAAGAGAACGCTTGCACGCCCGTCTCCAGCACTTTGCAAACAGTTATCTACGCTTATCGGTTGAGAGCCCGCTGTGTGCTCGCTGCACACACCTTCACATCTTCCGCGTGGTGACCGGACAAACTCATCGCCGCACGACTGGCTCTTCCTATTGCCGCATCCGATTCCGTCTCCACCGAGGCGCTTTTCGTTGGTGTTGTACCTCGTTCGCTGAAATCTGAGATGGTCGAACTGCGTAAATCAGTAGAGGCCGAACCGGTCGAGATTTCCCAGCCGCGACGCGGCGGGCTTGTCCACCGCTTTCTTGTCACGTTCTTCACGTTCATCGTGATCCATTATCTGTTGTGGGCGCCAGTTATCTTGTCCTGCATTTTCTGGACGACGTACTGGTGGACGCGCTCCGCCGCCTGGTCATTCGGCGTGTGTGGACTTCTGCTGGCGCTCTACGCACCCTCGTACCTGGACCGCTCCGAGTTCAAACTGGGCCGGCCGTGGGACGCCCTGCGCCATCTGCGCCTGTGGGAGTACGGCCACGAGTACCTCGGCCTCCGCATTATCCGCACCGCGCCGCTCGAGCCAGGGAAGCCGGTCGTCTTCGGCTGGCACCCGCACGGGATCATCATTCTGTCCCGCCTGGTCATGTACGGGCGCAAATTTGAGGCGCTGTTCCCCGGCATCGAGACGCGCGCCCTCGGGGCGAGCGCCATCTTCAAGTGGCCCGGCAGCCGCGAGATCTCGCTGTGGCTGGGCGCGGTGGATGCGAGCCCGAAGGTCGCCGACAAGGTGCTTAAGGCCGGCCTGAGCATCGTCGTGTACCCCGGCGGCATCAAGGAGATCTTCAACTGCGACAAGAACAACAAGGACACGGTGCTGGAGCTGGAGAAGAGCAAGGGGTTCGTCCGTCTCGCGGTGCAGCACGGCGCCCCGCTCGTGCCCGTGGTCGTGTACAATGAGCGGGATGCGTATCACCGCGTCGACCCGCCCGCGTGGGCCAAGAACTTCTTCTTGAAGAAGCTGCGCATGCCGCTGCTGCTCTTCTACGGGCGCTTCATGACGCTGCTGCCGTTCCGCCACAAGCTCGGGGTCGTGTTCGGCGCGCCGATCCCTGTGCCACACAAGCCCGATGCGACGAAGGACGACGAGGTGGTCACGGCGGCGCATGCGACATACGTGGCGGCGCTCAAGGCGCTGTGGGAGGCCCACAAGAAGACGTTCGGGTACACGGACGAGGACCGTCTCGTGATCGCGTAACGCCATCGCCTCGGTGTCCATGGCAGCCAATCACGGCTGTGACTTGACCGACGGGCGTCGGCGCCGTTTTGGAGCGCAGGTGTCCCCGCTTGCGTTTACTGGCTGTGGCAAGGCTGCCGAGCCCCTGTGGCAGCGTTGGCGTGGGGCGCAATGCCAGGATGCCCGCCTTGTCTGCACGCTGCGACCCCTCAGCCAGCCACCCCACCCACAGTCTGATTTCATCGACTGCCAGATCTGTCTGATGCGGCTGTTGCAGAGCTGTGCGACACGTGGTGTCGATACTGACGGCTGTTGAGCAGCGACGCGGCATTGTGCCACGTCCCCCTTGCTGCTGGCGCGATGGCAGTCGCGGTGATTGTGTTGGCGCTGACTTCTCGAACCGTACGTCGCCGGCAAGACGTCGACCTGCTTGAATTTGCGATTCTAAATTCTCGATGCAACATCATTACGCTCGACCTCACTGTCGTAGTGAATCCGTCTGTCCAAATATCGATTCAGTCAGCCAGAAGCAATGGTGCACCAAAAGGCAGTGAGCCCGCGGCCTTAACTGGGAATACCTTGCGTGTGTGCTGCCCCCTCGCCGTGATCTCGCCCTCAGCAAAATGGCACAATGTTCAAGGCGGGGGAGCAGGCGCCAGCATCTCGCTGCTCAAGGCGCAGCGGTCGGACATATCAACGTGTCTCATGCGAAGCTGGTATCTGCTTTGTGGGTGTCAAAGGCTGGTGGGTCTGAGTAATCCGCGCCAGTCAAGCCGCCGCTTGCACGACACAAGCCGCCGCCAGGCTACCGCACTGCTGCTGCGTGGAGACAGGGACTGACTAATACGGCGCACCTGCCCCAGCCACGGCAGGCACGGACGCAGCCGGCGCAGCATCCGCGCCAGCAGCAGCGCCGGCCTCAGCCGCGGGGCTGCCCACCGGTGCTGCAGCGGCGTCGACCTTGAACGGCACGCGGAAGCCGCCGATCGAGCCGCTCGTCCGCTCCGCCTCCACGAAGCGGTCGATGGCAGCGCCCTCGCGCTCCGCCAGCGTGCCGCCGAGGCCAAAGTCCGGCGGCAGCACATCCGCAGGCACGAGCGCGTGCAGCGCCGCGAGATCGCTCCCCAGCATGTGCACGCGGTCTGTCAGCTTGCGCTTGAAGAAGTGCTTGGCGACCGCCCACACCACTGCAGCGCGCAGGCGAGCCGGCGGTGGGTGCAGCAGAACAAATGAAATAGTGTTGTGGGGCCGAAAAAATCCATGGCAATCGATAGCACACTGTTGAGTTCGAACATGCACGGCAGCGAAACCTGCCGAAGTGCAGCAGCCACCCGGCTCCAGGCGCGAGGATGGGTCGCGACTCACTGCTGAAGTACCAGGGCTGGTGCACGACGTAAATCTTGCGGATGCGGATGGGGAAGGTGTCCATGAAGATCGACTGAATCTCCTTCTGCTGCTCGCCGCTGAGGGCCTGCGGGACGCACACGCGCGAGTGAAGCGTGCACAGCAGGGATTGATACAAGGGTGCGAGAGAGCCGCGCAACCGATGCGCAGCGCTGTGGGCCGCA
>Ga0208629_100961_pt1 | contig 12365 bp, 12 predicted proteins | sample LakWasMet19_HOW5_2_FD_183865 | JGI IMG/M metagenome (GOLD analysis project Ga0208629, IMG submission 183865) | Freshwater sediment methanotrophic microbial communities from Lake Washington under simulated oxygen tension - Sediment Metagenome... | ecosystem: Environmental > Aquatic > Freshwater >...
GGCCCGGCTTCAGAACTCCACGCCAAGGAAATTATCGGCTTTGGCGCTGAGGAATTCCGGCAATATAACCGCTTGTTTTTATCATCGCTCGAAGATATAGCGGGACATATCACTGAAAAGGATGGCGGGACGCTGGGCGTATTCGCCTACGATTACGACAACTTACCCAGCACGCCTTTGTTTATGGTTCTTCGCAAAAAAACTAAAGTCCTGGAAATATTTAACAGCTTTTACTTGTCCGAGCCGATAGGCAGAATGCCTTATTTGCATTGGCAGGCTGAACTGAAAAACGACACCAGTAACTTTTTTGAATCAGAACAGTGGAGCATGCCTGATCTTTTTATAGACTATTTTCACCGGCGCTGGATGGTAGAAAGACATAAATTAACCACGGTCGATAAAGAAAAATCCTCCTACAATGATTTTATCTATGCGCCTGCTTCGGCCAGGAAAAAATGCTTCAGCCTCAATGGTGAATCGGATACGGTGAGTAACTTAGAGAGCATGTAATCGCGACAACCGGTTTTGTTGTTCGCCACGAATGACTTGTATGGATGCAGGAGGTAGAGTAATGCAGGAGCCATTGCCGAGACACGAAGGACACGAAGTTTATTTCTCTTAGCGCTCTTGGTGTCTTCGTGGTGAAAAAAATGCGTAACGTTGGGGTGTTCTTTCATGGGAATTACCTACGCCGCACCCTACCGCTAATTTTTTTATATTGATTTGGAGAACGACCATGACTGAAACACACCAACAAGACGTTAAAAATGCAGTCCGGGCAGCGGTTAAATCGGGAACCGATGTTCATCAGCAAGTCAAAGATATAACCCTGAAAGCGCTGACAGCGCATCAATTGGATATGGAAAATATCAAAAGTGTTACTGAAACGGTCATTAATGGCATTAATGAAGGCATGACCAACCACGGTGAGCATGGCAAAGAGGTCTTTAATCAGGCAGCCACTGCATTGGATGATGCGTTGGCGATTGCGGCGGAAGCCTCAACATTGGCCATTGAAGAGGCGGCTTCCAAGGTCAATGAGTATTCCGAACATGATTTTAATGACGCCATCAAAGACATACGGGATATGGAGGGCTTGTTTATCGATACCTTTGAGAAAGTCGCCAAAAGCAGTGGACAGGTCGTTAGCAGCATCGTCAATGATTTTATTGCCCATTCGCGGCAAAGCGGAACGGCCGTTGGCGAACAGACTTTAATCGCCCTGGACGCGCTGAAAGACTTGCCGAAGATCAGTGCGGACGTAATCGTTTCAAGTACGGTTGCCACCGCTTCGACTTTGGCGAAAATCGGCAGCGGTATTTTATTGGGCATTGCTGAAAGCTTACAGTCGTCGCATCCCAAAAAATAAAGCATGTTATGGGAAATGCTAAATGCAGCCAGGGATCTGGGCCGGGTTCATGATATTGCCTCGGTATTAATCCGCTATGGATTCGGCAGCTTTGTTCGCGGCTTGGGGATGGGCAAGGCATTGGAACGCGCGGGCAGAGTGCTGCATTGGCAGCATGTGGAAGACTATGTGCAACTCGATACGCCGCAACGTGTGCGTCGCGTACTGGAAGAGTTGGGGCCTACCTTCATTAAACTGGGACAAATCCTTGCGACACGCGTTGATTTATTCTCGCCCCAATATATTGCCGAGTTTGAAAAGCTTCAGGACCAGGTGCCTCCGATGTCCTTTGAGGAGTTGCTGCCCCAGCTTGAAGAAGATCTGGGCGGCCGTATTGATGAGTTTTTTTCACACGTCGAGACACAACCGCTTGCCGCCGCATCCATTGCCCAGGTACATAAAGCCGTACTCAAGGACGGAACGCCGGTTATCTTAAAAATTCGCAGGCCCGGCCTGCGCAAAATCATTGAAGCCGATTTGCGCCTGCTACATCGCCTTGTCGATATTGCCGAATCGGAATCGCCGGAGTTTCGAAGGTTTCATCCGAAAGAAGTCCTGCGTCAGTTTAACCAGTCATTACGCCGGGAACTCGATCTGGCCGCCGAATGCAGAAACGCGGAACGGGTAGCCGCCAACCTGGCCGATGATCTCAATATCAAGATTCCGAGCGTCTACTGGCAATGGACCTGCGAACGGCTCAATGTACAGGAATATATCCAAGGCATTCAGGGCAGGGATCTTGCGGCAGTCGACCAAGCGGGACTGGACAGGAAACTGCTGGCCGACCGCGGCACTCAGGCCGTCATCAAGATGATCATGGAGGACGGTTTTTTTCATGCCGACCCGCATGCGGGCAATGTGTTTTATCTGGAGGATAACAAACTGGCCTTTATCGATTTCGGCATGGTCGGCCGTTTAACCGAAGAGCGCCGGGAGCAGGTGGTCAGCCTGTTGTACGGCATGACCAATCATCTGCCCACTAAAGTCGCCGAGATACTTGAAGACTGGTCGGACAATATTTATACCGATGAACAAATGCTGACCATTGAGCTGGAAGCCTTTGTCGATCAATACAGCTCGCTGGCGCTGAAGGATTTAAGCCTCACCGGCATGATGAGCGATCTGATGGCCATATTAAGGGATCATAAGTTGATATTGCCTGCCGATCTCGCCTTGTTAGTCAAGGCTTACATTACCCTGGACGGTCTCGGCAGACATCTTAATCCTGAATTCAACACGCTGGTGTTTACCGCTCCCTATCTCCATAAAATCATGATGGAGCGCTACCGGCCGGAGGCTATCGCAAAACGGGGCTGGCGCAACCTGGTCAGCATCGCCGATCTTTTATCCAGCCTGCCGAAAGACCTGCGCAAACTATTGCGCGCCTCCAGAAAAGGCGCCATTCAGGTCGATATTACCGTCCGGCGGCTTGATCACTATGTTAGTACTATGGATAACGCCATTAGCCGGTTAACCATGGGCATAGTGACCGCCGCGCTGATTATCGGCTCGTCCATTATTATGACCGTAAAAGGCGGGCCGGAATTATTCGGCCTGCCTGCATTCGGGTTTCTGGGATACTCGTTTGCGACTATCGGGGGGATTTGGTTGCTGCTTTCCATTTGGAAAAGCGGGCAGTGATTTTTCTTCCCACGCAATAAGAAACTGCATGTTCAATAAAACTGTAAAAGGAGAGCGCTATGATTTACAAGGTTGAAGGCGATATTTTACTAAGCAAAGCCAACGCCATCGTTCAGGGCGTGGGCATTAACGATCCGATGGATAAAGGACTGGCGCTAGCTCTGCACAGTCGATATCCCGAGATGTGCAAAGATTTCAATCGTTGGTGTCATCAACACAATACCCGACCCGGCGAAGCTTGGCTCTGGGTCGGAACAAATAATAATCGTATTGTTAATCTGATTATCCAGGATGCTATTGATAGCCATGATTATCCTATTGGCAAAGCGACACTCAGTAATATTAAGCATGCTTTAGATGCCTTAGTTAATACCATTTTAAAAGAGAAAATCACCTCAATTGCCATACCGAAACTTGCAACAGGATCGGGCGATTTGGACTGGGATGACGTATGGCCGCTGATAGAGAGCAGTTTAATGGATATTGATATCCCCGTTTATGTCTATTCCGGCTATCGCCCTGGTCAAAAGGCGCAAGAGCCGGGAATGGCTTGAGGACTTACCGAACCGCCCGATGCCAGATCCCTTACAAACGTGAGTTCTTAAGAATACAAGATTGGTTATGCAAAACTTAGAATCCGATCCCTGCATTCTATTGCGGTGTATTTTCATTTTGCCTAATAAAGGTTGCTATCAATATTGCTATTGTTATAGCATCGGGCCTAACGGATTCTCGGGGTGGCGTTATACACCGCTGTACTCTGGCAATTTAAATTTAATAGACACCTTAAAAGGTGTTTACTTAACGTTGGGCTTCTTAATTCGTATGAACACTCACCTCTTTGCTCTCGGAATTTCGAGCGAATTGATAACAGCTCGTGGCTTACGCGAATGTGAGGAAGCTACGTTGCTTGAAGTTGCCGAAATCGGAGCGGATGGCCGAGAACATTTGCTCGTCCCCTTTGCCTCCGAAGCATGGCGCGATCTCAAGGCGGCGGCACTCGTTGACGGCATCGATATATTCATCGTTTCTGCCTTTCGCAGTATTGACCGGCAAGCCAAGATAGTTCGCCGAAAGCTTGAAACTGGGGCCACGCTGGAAGACACCCTCAGTGTTTGCGCACCTCCGGGATTTAGCGAACACCACACAGGGAGGGCTATCGACCTCTCAACCCCCGGCAGTCCTGCGCTCGAAGTCGAGTTCGACCAAACCGCAGCATATGCTTGGCTCGCTGATCATGCTGCCGAGTTTGGCTGCTATCTCTCGTATCCCATCGGCAATTGTTGGGGTTATCAATATGAGCCGTGGCATTGGTGTTTCCAAGACGCCCAACCCCAAAAATACGCAAAAATACGGGGTCAGGCCTTACATTTGACACGCATCGCATGTTATTTTAACATCCGCTCAGCTTAATTTTATATTGGATATACAGATGGCGAGGCCTTTAAGAATTGAGTTTGCCGGGGCGCTGTATCATGTGACTGCGCGAGGTAACGCTCGGGAAGACATCTATCGTGATGATGCTAATCGTCAGCAGTTTTTGATGTTGTTGCAGAATACGGTCAATCGCTACGATTGGTATTGCCACGCATATTGCCTGATGGACAATCACTATCATTTGCTGATTGAAACCAATACGCCAACTTTGTCCAAAGGCATGAAGTTCCTCAATGGCACTTACACGCAATATTTCAATCGACAGCATCAACGTGTCGGCCACGTATTTCAAGGTCGATTCAAAGCCATACTGGTTCAGAAAGACTCGCACTTGCTGGAATTGGCGCGTTACATTGCCTTGAATCCGGTGCGTGCTCATATGGTGCATAGCGCAACTGAGTGGCGGTGGAGTAGTTATCGTGCAACGGCCGGATACGATGAAAGCCATGCTTGTTTAACTACAGAATGGATACTAGCGGGATTTGCCGAAACGAAAGACATCGCGCAGCAACGCTATCGCAATTTTGTTCAAGAAGGCAAAGGACAACCTTCACCTTGGCAACAGTTGAAAAACCAGATTTTTCTGGGCGATGATGATTTTGTAAATAATATGCAATGCAAGCTTAATCCCGAGCAATCGCTTAAAGACATCCCCAAAAAGCAAAAACAGGCTTCCGTAAAACCATTGAGTTATTTTGCTGAGCGATATACTACTCGCGATGAAAGCATGACCCAAGCGTATTGGAGCGGCCACTATACACTTGCCCAAGTGGGTGAATATTTTGGCGTAAGTTACGCCACCGTGAGCCGGGCAGTGAAACAGATGGAAAGAGGGTAGATAATGTCAAATGTAAGGCCTGACCCTTTACTTTTTATTTACTTTTTACTTTACTTTTCTTTTTGTTCATGAAAATCGGATAGGGATCTAAGGCGCGCAGCACGCCCTACGGAGTCGGACAAAACTTATCTGGATAGCTATAACGCCTGCCGCTCTATGAAATGCCCAGCATCGCCTGCAAGGCCAATGCATTAAAAGGCGCGGCGCATTCGGCGTCATTGTCGAAATAAACATGCACGTCCTTACTTTGGCTAGTCCATTGAACAATGCGCTCGGCCCAATAGGCCAGTTCGGGGTTGCTGTAGGACGAAGCATAAGTCCGTGCATGTCCATGCAGACGAATATAAACTAGGTTTGAGGTGACGCGATCCCACATCGGCCAGGTTTCGGCATCCGACAGGCAAACGGCGATATTGGCTTGGGTCAGACAATCCGCTGTTTCATCATCGAACCAGGATGGGTGCCTGAATTCTATGCTGTGGTGCGTTTCAGGCCATTGCTGCAAGGCGTCGATAAACCCTTGCAGCCGGGGCAAATCCTTTTTCAACAGGCCGGGCAGCTGCCATAGCACCACGGCCAGTTTCCCCCCCAGCGCTTCGGCGTGGCTTTTCTCGATCAGTACCGATGCCTCTGGATCGAGCAGTTTTTTGTTATGCGTTAAATAGCGATTGGCTTTGATTGCGAACCTGAATGTTGGCGGGGTTTCATTAAACCATTTTTCAAAAATGGCGGGGCTTTGCAGGCGATAAAAAGTGCCGTTAACTTCCACCGCAGAAAAGCGTTCTGCGTAGAATTTAAGCCAGTTTTTTTGGGCGACGCCGCTGTAAAAACGGTCTTGCCAGTGTGGGTAGCTCCAGCCGCTGGTGCCGATGGAAATCACTGGCTTATACTCAGCCCGGCTTCAGACAAGGGATGCCGCTGTCTATGCTCATGGATAGCTCGAAGTTTGCCATCCATGGCTACTCGGCAACTGCTCCCGCGTTGCTCTACCTCCTGCATAACCCACAAGGATGTGGGGAATGCAGATATTGCAGGAGCAAATATCTGTCCATGCAAGTCGTGGATCCCGGCATTCCCTGCCGGGATAACAGGGTTGCTTAGATGCTGACGCGCAAAATAAGGCCTCTTTTAGCCTTTCGCCCTGCGCCTTTAGCCTTTGACACAAATCACCGGCTCCAGTCTGGCGACTTTTCGAGCTAAACCTGCCCGGTCGGCAATATCGACCACCGCACTGACATCTTTATACGCTGAGGGCGCTTCTTCGGCGACACCGCGCATCGACGGGCTGCGGATAATGATGCCTAGCTCGGCCAGTTCTTCGACCAGCGTTCTGCCTTGCCATTGCTTGCTGGCCTGGGTGCGGCTCATCGCCCGCCCCGCGCCATGACAGGCCGAGCTGAACGCGCGTTGTTCGCTTTCTTCGGTACCGCACAATACATAAGAACTGGTGCCCATTGATCCGCCGATCAGCACCGGTTGGCCGGTCTTTTTGAATACGTCCGGCAAGTCGGGATGGCCTGGGCCGAAAGCGCGGGTTGCGCCTTTGCGGTGTACATACAGGGCTTTCTTTTGGCCGTCAATCATGTGATGTTCCAGCTTGCAGGTGTTGTGCGAGACATCGTAGAGCAGGCCGAGATGGATGCCGGGGAACACCGTTGCGACAGCCTGACGGGTCAGATGAGTGATAATCTGGCGATTGGCCAGTGCGCAGTTGATGCCCGCCCGCATTGCGCCCAGGTATTTTTTTCCTAACGGTGAATCTAACGGCGCACAGGCCAGTTCGCGGTCCGGCAACACGATCCGGTACTGGGCCGCCGACATCGCCATGTCTTTCAAAAACTCGGTGCCGATTTGATGGCCCAGACCTCGGGAACCGCAATGTATGCTGATCACCACATCATCGACGTGCAAGCCGAAAATTTTGGCGACAGCCGGGTCGAAAATCTCCGCGACCCGCTGCACTTCGAGGTAATGATTGCCGGAACCCAGGGTGCCCATTTCATCTTTTTGCCGTTCCCTGGCCCTGGGGGAAACGTAGTGCGGCTCGGCGCCGGCCATGCAGCCGTGTTCTTCAATGCGCTCCAGATCCTGCGCTTCGCCATAACCCTGTTCGAGCGCCCACTTTGCGCCGCCAGTCAGCATGCCGTGCATGGTTTCATGATTCAAGTGTATCCGGCCCCTGCTGCCGACACCGGCTGGAACGGTGCGGTATAACGCATCGGCCAGCGCCTGTTTGTGCGGCTGCAACTCGGCGATATTAAGGCCGGTATGCAAAGTGCGGACACCGCAGGAAATATCGAAACCGACGCCGCCTGCCGAGACCACGCCGCCTTGTTCAGGATCGAAAGCGGCGACGCCGCCGATCGGAAAACCGTAACCCCAGTGTGCGTCGGGCATCGCATAGGCGGCCTCAACAATGCCCGGTAACATCGCGACATTGGTGAGCTGCTCGTAAACTTTTTGATCCATATCCTCCAGCAATTGTGCGTCGGCATAAATAATCGCCGGGACGCGCATGGCCCCGTAAGGTTTTATTTCCCAGCAGGTTTCGTCGCGTTGTATGAATTGGCGGGTATCCATTGAATCGCTCCTCTAAACGTCGACAACGCATTGGGCAACCCAGGCGTCATCGGCTTGTTGATAGACACGCAGCTCGGTAAAAGTAGCGCCCTTGATTTCCACGGCGGGTTGGTGTTTTTGCCGGTCAACGGCTTCGCCAAAGGCGGCCGCCGATAATGTGCCGTTATCGATAACGACCTCATAGCGATTGAACAGCAAGCTGTGTGCAGACATTTCATAAATTAGTTCATTGAGCCAGCTGACTAAGAGCAGTTCGTTGTCGGGCGCTTCGCAATGGATGCAAACGACTTTCGATGCCGAAACCAGGTCAAGCGGGGTGACCACCGCCGTCATGGCGACCGCGGCTTGTTCGAACGCCTGCTCAAGCGTGGGCGCAATGCCGCGTATGCCGATGTCCGCGTCGTGTTCAAAATGTTCCCAGTGGGGGATTATCGAGTTACTGTTCAAGGGTCGGCCTCGCTCTATGAAATGTGTCAGACAGGTTTTAATAGTAAATACACGCCAATTCCCATCATCGTCAAGCCGCTGATTAATTTGAGCCAGCGGCCTTCTTTTTCCTGAAGCCGTCGTTGACTCAGCGTGATGATGCCAATGGCTAAAATAACAATGTCATCGAACATATAGGCCAAGTTGTACAGCAGCAAATAGCCGTAATAGCTCATCGAGCTTAGCTGTTTCAGCGTCAGAATTCGCGTGTACAGCGCCGGAAAACCGGAGGTACACATGAATTCGACAATCTGTACCAAAATAGCCAGCAGTACCGCCCCGACCAGCGCGCCTCCAAGGTTCTTTGCCTGGAGAATTTGCCGAATACGGGCATAAATGCCGGGCTTGGCAGTATCCGGAATCGATAATGACACGCCTTGGCCGTAAAACCGGAAATCCTTGAGATTAACCAGTCCGGCCAGCAAGGCGATGGCGGCAATGATGATTTCCGAAAGCCGGGACAGACCGATCAGCAGGAACAGGTTGAGCCAGGCCGCCATGAAAATGAAATAAACCAGGCCTTCCACGGCGACGAAGGTACCGGCGATGGCGAACATCCGCATCCGGTCGTTCATTGACGCGAGCAACGAGATCATCAGCATTAATACCCAGAGTGAGCAGGGGTTGAAGCCGTCCAGCAGGCCCATTGCCAGCGTGAACAGGGGTAAACCCAACTCGTCCAACGACAGCCTGTGACCGAGAAAATCGATGTGTTGCGCCGCCTCACAGGTCAAGGCTCCCTGTATTTCGCAACTGCCCGAACTGTCCTGGATTTTGGGTGTTTGGACTTTAGTGAGCGCGTTACGGATAAGCCGATCGGTGCCTGCTTCCTTTGAATAACCGAAGATTAACTGCCCGCCCACCTGAAAAGCAGGCACCCTTGCTGCCTTTGTGCCCTGATTTCTGGCGAGGATCTGTAATCGTTCCAGCGCGGAGGGATCCTGAATGACGTCATGAATAATGACGCTGAGCGTGGGTTGTTCGTGTTTGAGAGCTTGCAAAAAAGCCTCCGCGTCAGCGCAGTGCGGGCAACCCTGTTGCACGAAGACCTCAATATCGGCAGATTCATCGGCTTTGGTCGGCAAAGCGGGTGTTATCCCGGCGAACGTAATCGAGCTAAAGCCAAAGGTTGAGAGCCAGACGAAAACAAAAAACCATCGGGTCATAAACAAGCCGGTTATCGATTTCACGGCTACCCTCCTCAAGTGTTCTATTAAGCAATATTATGGAGTCGGCAAAAATGTTTAGATCGAGAGCGGTAGCGGGATACTGAGAATATACTATCAATGAGCCGAAGCAAATACGTAGTTTAACTTATTGAAACGCAATGAAATCAATCTATTATGCTGGTATCGGTTTACCCGAAAATCCAGAGTCGGCAAATTAACATAACCTCTCATTGGACTTCATCGTCAATGTGAATATCATCAAAAGAGGAGAACGCCATGAGAAGAATCTATTTTTTAGTTCCCAATATTGCAATCACCCATAAAATCGTCGAAGAGCTTCAGGCTGAGGGCATAGAAGATCGCCATATTCATATCCTGGCGAAAAGGGACACGCCGCTTGAAGGACTGCCCGAGGCCGGGATCTCGATAAAAACCGACTTTCTGCCCGCAGTTGAACGAGGCGTTGCATTAGGCGGCTCCACGGGCTTGTTGGCCGGCTTAATCGGTTTGCGCTTTGCGGGGTTTGCCATTGCGGGCGGGCCGCTTTTGGGGATTATTATGGCAGGCGCAACCATCGGCTCTCTGATGGGGGGGCTGGCGGGAATGAATTCCGGCAATTCAAGGTTAAGGCAGTTTGAAGAAGCCATCGAACGGGGCGAACTTCTGGTTCTGATTGATATTCCCAAGGACCGCATAGAGGCCATCAGGAAATTGGTAATAAAACATCATCCTGAGGCGGAGTTTGAGGGCATCGAGCCGATTCTTCCGCCGTCTTATTAATAAACCATTACGCCTGTCAGTCCCGGCTGAATATTTTTTGTAAGGTTTATCGTTCTCCTGACGACTTACGAGTAATATCGTAGACCGACAAAGGAGAACTGCAATGATTACAAGCGTCTTATTCATTACCGTGTGTTTTCTGGCCTATGCCAACGGCGCCAACGACAACTTTAAAGGTGTCGCGACCTTATTCGGCAGCGGCACGGCGAATTACCGGCTGGCTTTAAGCTGGGCAACGCTGATGACGCTGGCCGGTTCGATTTGCGCAGTGTTTCTGGCGCAAACCCTGATGGTCAAATTCTCCGGCAAGGGCCTGGCGCCTGATGCGCTGATTCAATCGCTGCCGTTCATGATTGCGGTAGCCGGTGGCGCGGGGATGACGGTGATTCTGGCGACCCGCTTCGGTTTCCCGATTTCAACCACGCACGCCTTGTTGGGTGCGATGGTGGGCAGTACGCTGTTGGCAACAGTGGGCGAGATGAATCCTGCGCCGTTGCTGAACAATTTCGTCTTACCTCTGCTATTAAGTCCGCTTGTCGCGCTGTTGCTGGCGGCGCTGCTGTATCGGCTTCAACATAAACTGTCTGTGTTTAACCAACCCTTGTGCTTATGCGTGGAGGAACCTGACAGCCTTGTGCTTGCCGCTTCATCCAATGCAGCAATGGCATTATCGGTTGATTCATCATCCGCACTCATCATAGCCCCGCAAATGGCTTGCACCGAGCGTGACCTTGGCGTCGTATTGGGTTTTGACGCTCGGCGCATACTCGACAGCCTGCATTTTTGCAGTGCAGGGGCGGTCTGTTTTGCCCGCGGCCTCAACGACACGCCTAAAATGGCGGCATTATTGTTGCTCGCGCCCGGTTTTAGTTTGCAATGGATAATTGTCGTGATTGCTATGGCGATGCTGTTGGGCGGACTATTCAACGCCCGGCGCGTGGCGGAAACCATGAGCCATAAAATCACCCCGATTACTCCGGCCCAAGGTCTATCAGCCAATCTGACCACCGCGTTACTGGTGATTTTTGCCAGTAAACTGGGTATGCCGGTATCCACTACCCATGTTTCGGTCGGCGCCTTGTTCGGTATCGGCCTGACCGGCGGCAAGGCAAATAACGATATAATCGCATCGATTGCATTATCCTGGCTGCTAACGCTACCCTGCGCGGCATTATGCTCAGCCGTTATTTACGCCGTTAGTACCCGTTTTTAACCTGAAATACGAGAGAATAATAATATGACGACCACCAGCATCGAAATCAACGAATCCGTCCGCCATTATTACGGCCAGGTACTGCAATCCAGCAACGACCTGAAAACCAGCGCCTGTTGCAGCATCGACGCAATGCCCGGTTACTTGAAAGCCTTGCTGGCCGGACTGCATCCGGAAGTACTGGAACGCTTTTACGGCTGCGGCTCGCCGCTGCCGCCGGTGTTAACCGGCAAGACCGTGCTGGATTTGGGCTGCGGTTCCGGGCGCGACTGCTATTTGCTGTCGAAACTGGTCGGTCCTACCGGTCGGGTGATCGGCGTCGACATGACGCCGGAGCAACTGGAAGTCGCGGTGCGGCACCGCGACTGGCATGCCGAGCGCTTCGGTTACGCCAATGTCGAATTCCTGCACGGCCATATCGAAAACCTGGCAGCTATCGGAATCGACGACAACAGCATCGACGTGGTGGTGTCCAATTGCGTGATCAACCTGTCGCCGGAAAAAACCAGAGTGCTGGCGGAAATATTCCGGGTGCTGAAACCGGGCGGGGAATTGTATTTTTCCGACGTGTTCGCCGACCGCCGCATCCCGGCCGCCCTGCGTCAAGACCCGGTTTTACTGGGCGAATGCCTGGGCGGCGCTTTGTATTGGGAAGACTTCCGGCGGATTTTGCAAGAGCTGGATTGCCCCGATGTGCGCGTCGTCAAACAGAATTCCATCAGTCTCGACGATCCCGACGTTGCCGCCAAAATCGGCATGGTCAAGTTTCAGTCGGTCACCGTTCGCGCCTTCAAGCTTCCGCTGGAAGACCGC
>Ga0208629_100962_pt1 | contig 12351 bp, 12 predicted proteins | sample LakWasMet19_HOW5_2_FD_183865 | JGI IMG/M metagenome (GOLD analysis project Ga0208629, IMG submission 183865) | Freshwater sediment methanotrophic microbial communities from Lake Washington under simulated oxygen tension - Sediment Metagenome... | ecosystem: Environmental > Aquatic > Freshwater >...
CGACTGGTCACCCACGTCACTACTGACTCAGCGCGACCGAGCTTAACTTCGGGGTGCAGAAGGGTCCACGGTGCTCTCTCGGTGCTGTGACCGCACATACTGAACAAGTGTTTTGAGCCCCTCCATAACACACATCGGCGTGGGAACTGTGAAAGAACTCATTCTTACACTCTTGGAAATCATTGCGATGAGTCATAGCTGAGAGGCTCAGTGAGAGCACGTAACTTCACTGGCGCCGGCAGCAGCCATAGCCGCAGTTCTACAAGCACTCACAGCCCGTTCAAAAGCCCATGCGACAAATGTACTTCTTTTGCACCGCGATGATGATGCAACGTGCATTCCGGCCCGGGGGCGCGTTCGCAGCGTGACGATGACAGCACAACCCCGGGGAACCCCAGCAATCGTCAGGTCGCGGACGAGCCCACACATGGGCGTTTGGCAACACATCGATCTTAAGGACAATCTGGCAACCTCGATTAAGCTCCCGAACTCGTTTCGAAACAACCGCACACTGATGTTCGACCACGCCACGCCTCAACCCGAAGATGGGCTCTCAAGTTGGAGAAAAGTTGGACACCGCCGAATAGTTTCAGGGTGCGTGTATTGCAGACCAAGCACTTGCTCGTCGTTGCGTGTATATGCCAGAGTGCCACACTAGGGCGGGCACTTCTCGGAAGGCACAGCTTTGTTGTTGTTTCGGGCGGCCCAGTCTCAAAATACAGTGGTGAATGAAGCTTTAAATCAGGCGCTGTGCGGTTTGCGCCTGAACACCGCGCGCGAACTCTCCGGCCAGTCGCCATCCCTTGCAGATCGGTGGATCGGCTGTTTTGCTGTTTTTGTTGCTGCCTTCTCCTTGTTTCGGGGTCGGGGGCGTTTCTCAACTTCTCCGAGTTCAGTTCCGCGCACTGCAACGGCACGTACGCGTCTACGCCGGCACTTTTCCGAATGGAGGCCGTCGAAGCGCTCCTCGCAACTGCGAGCGCGAAGCCGCGCGGTCGGCAGCCGGTCTTGATCGACACCTTCTTGGCGGCGGTGCGGTCGCTGAGCGACGCCACCCCCAGCGACAAGGACTTGGAGGTCACCAAGCAGTTTCTGCGGTTGTTGAACGATCAAACCGCGGTCGACCATCTGAAAAGTGTGGATGAGATGATTGCACAGGTGCCCACTGAGGTGCGTCTCGATGCTGTTGCCCACACCTGTGCGCTCGAACTCAAATTCGTTTTTTGCCCGCGCTTACCAAGTTGCGAATGGTTCCGGTATCTGGGGTCACAAATCCAATACTGCAGTTTGCTGCGGCCCAGCGGGACTTGAGGGAGTCAGAAACGTTCATCTACCACGCTGCAAGCGGCCAGGTAGAGCTCGTCCGCCGCGCGTTGGATCGCAACTGGGAACTTCTGCACTCCATCGACCGCGACGGCCACACTGCCCTGCACGCTGCCGCCGCCGAAGGCAACCTCGAGGTCGCCGAACTGCTGCTTTCTCGCGGAGCTAACCCATCCTCACAGGTGAGGTTGACGTTCAGCTGCGTGCTTGTTGCTGAGCGTGTGGGCACTGTTAACGTTGCCGCGAGTCCGGTAGGACGGAACGCATCGCATCGAACCCGCCCGCTCACGTTACCATCTTTTTGAGCTGCCTCGCGTCTGACCTGCCCATGCAGGACTACGAAGGAGCCACGTGCCTACACTGGTGAGCGAGCTGAGGCTGTTGGGTGCTGGGCGCTCGGCACCCGTAGTCGGACCGCTGTTGTCGAGTTTGCCAGCTGTTGCTCACCCTTGCACGACTGGCATCCCATCCCGTCTCCGAAATGCTTTGCAGGGCGGTGGAGGCCAATTCCCAGAGCGTTGCCACCGCGCTGCTGGCTGCCGGCGTCGACGTCAGCGTTAAGAACAACTCCGGACAGACAGCTGGAGACCTGGTATCGCTGCTGAAGCCGAAGCAGCAGGAGGCGTGGCTGACCATCCTCGCGCCGCCGGCTTCAGCACCCGAAGCCCCCACTGCTGGTGGTGGCGGCGCCCGCGCTGGCGGCAGCCCGCGCGCTGCCTCCGCCGCTGGCTCTGGCTTTCAGTTCGCAAGCGGCTCTCCCGGGCGAAAGGCCACCCCAGCGGTGCCTGCTGGTGGCCGCTGAGTTGCTGTCTTCTGCTTTTGGGCAGGGGTGCGGCGGCGGGCTGAGCGTTGTTGTAGTGCGGGTATTGAACATGTCGGATAACAACCCATGGCCGGGCAATCACGTTCGCTCCAGCGCGAGCCTGCAGCCACGCAGCTCTGAAGCTGCACAGAACAGCTGCAGGTGTGGTAATAGCCATAGCCACCACTAGCTAAGGCGTGTTCGCGTCATGCAGACGGAATTCATGCGAGTATGTTGCGCCCGACATCCACCAACTTGCGCACGTAAACATGTGAAACAATCGCACAGGTACAAAGTCGCGCGGCGATGTCTGTTTCGAGGTGTGTCGATGAATGACATTGCCGCTGGAGCTGTCCTAGGAGTCGATGCTACAAGTGTGGATTTGCATGACGGCTGGTCACGCTTCGAGCCGACCACGACAGAAGAGTGCAGATACGTAATCTCCATGTTCAATATATCTTGTCTCTGCATCCAAGCAGTGCAGATGCTCTCGGTGCCAGCGTACGCTGCAGTCCAGGTACCGTGTATCGTTGGTTACTCCAGTGGTCTGAATCACCAAAGCAGCCGCTGACGGAGTGTTCGTGAGGCACGTGCAGATGGCATAACAGCCGCAGTGGAGCTGGGAAATGCACAGCGCCCTGAACGACCATCCACATCCATCTCGGCGCTTTGGAGCCGCTGGTAACTCGTATGGGGGTGTAGAGCAGGCTACACAGGCGTTGCCGGCAGGGACGTGGCGTTGGGGGCTTGCTGCCTGCTCACCAGCTGAAGTCTTTCTTCATGAGCGCGGGGACGCCGCCGCTGAGGTCGACGACCGTGCCCGTCCGCCGCGCCTGCTCCGCCGCAAACACGATCAGGTGTGACTCCAGCGTCTCATCGGGGCCGCTGAGGATGCGGGAGTCGTCCCCGCTCGCCACCGCATCGACGAAGGAGCGGATCAGGAAGTAGTCTGCGCCGCCATGGCCACGCAGCTCGCTCTCTGCGGGCGGCGCCTCTGCCTCGTACACCGTCGTCTTGCCGGTCAGGAAGTCGTGGTGCCTCACCAGGCGCTCCCCGTCGCCCTCGATCTCGCCCTTCACGCCGTAGATGCGCGTGTTGCGCTGGCACTGCTTCTCCGTGTACGCGACGGTGGTGAGAGTCGCGGTGGCGCCGCCCTCAAACTGCAGCGACACCACCTGGTTGTCCGCCACGTCGTTGGTGCCGGCCCACGCGCAGCGCCCATACGGGCCGGTGCGCAGCGCTTCTGTGACCGCCTCCACGGACGGGGCTGCAGCGGGGCGTGAGAGAGCGGCGCGCGAGGGGCCAGGAACGCACAAACGAGGTGGACAGGTACCGTCGGCTCCCCGCATCAAGGATGCGTCACGGCGACCGCACTCAATCGCCAGGAACGCGGTCTCGGGGCTGATCGATCCCGTGAATGCAGCATAAAAAAGCAGCGCCTTCCCTCATTCAACAACCGTTGGCACTCAGCGACCGGCACGCCCTCTGCTTACTGCAACGCACCGCCGTCGAGGATGGGGGCAACAGGCCAGCCGAAGCAGCCCGCCTCCGCCCGCTCCAGGTAGATCTTCTTGGCGCTGTAGGCGCAGCCGGCCTCCACCGGGCAGTCCAAACAGCGCTCTCCCGACCCCTCCGGTTTCTTCTCCCGCGTAAAGTTGGCGAGGGAGCCGAAGGAGGAGACGCGCAGGCACGGGCGGCCCATCATATACCGCAGCAGGTCCACGTCGTGGCAGCACTTGGCCATCAGCATGAAGGTCGAGTCCGCCTCTGAGTGCCAGTTGCCGCGCACGTAGGAGTGCGCAAAGTGCGCGTGCCCGATCGGCTCCAGGTGCTGGATGTTGACCACCTCGCCGATGGCGCCCGCGCGCAGCAGGCCCACGATGCGCTGCATGTAGGGCGTGTAGCGCAGCACGTGCCCAACGGCCAGAATCACGCCCGCATCCGTGACCGCCTGCACGATCCGCTTGCAGTCCTCCGCGCGCACGGCCATCGGCTTCTCCAGCAGGATGTGGTACCCCTTCGCTGCGAGCGCCACGGCGGGCGCCATGTGCATGCTGTCCTGCGTGCCAATGATCTGCAGGGCCAGTGTCAGGGAAGGTGTCGGCGCACGGACACAGGCTCAACGAAAGCGCGAGCGCCGAATAACTGCACCGACTACGCAGTGCGGACGCCAATGGAGAAAGCGATGCGGCTGCAAACTCACGACAGCGTCAGCGAGCTTGTCCTTGGCGGCAAGCTCTTCCCAGCCAAGGAAGACGTTGGCGTCGGGGATCGAGTGCCTGCAGACACGAGCGCACGCGAGAGCGCACCACACAGTCGCTCAATGCACTAGGCGGCGCTAAGGGCCCGCCCACGGCATATGCCACACCAGAATGCCAATGTACCTTTTCTGCATGGACTCCCGGTGATACGCGCGTGGTTCTGCAACCCCCACGATGCGGAAGAGGTCCGGGTGTTCCAACGCATATCGCGCGTAGGTCTGCCCGCGGTTGCCCGCACCTACAACGATAGCAGTAACCAGCCGAGCGGCGGAGGACTCGGAAACCAGCGGCGCGGCTCCTGCGCCTGAACCGGCTGCGTCGACAGGCGCTGAAGTGATCGCACTCATTTCGAGGCCAAACTCGAGTTCCCCAAGAAATCACGTCGATGAATTAGACGCTTAAGGCGCCGGCGCGCTGCCGTTGCACTTCGGGAGGTGTCGTGGTGGTCTTGGCGCTGCAGTTGTTGCGACTCCAACTCGCAGACGATTCATTTGCAGGGGATCGCGCGCCAGCTCGATCCTCGTGATTTTTTGAGCCAACAACGCAGATACCAGGTACATAAGCCGCTATTATGGTCTCAGTTCATAAACTTTTGTCACCTCGCTGTGTAAGCTCAAGCGGCGGGTGCTTCGGAGTGGTATCCACAATGGCGTCGCGCGACGCTGGCACGGCGGACCCTGCGTTCCGCTCGCAAGCGTTCCTGCTGCAACACGCCAGAGACTGTTTGGATTTCTACGCCCGTGACGCCGCTGTTGACAAGCTGCATGGTGGTTTGCATCAGTGCTTCCGTGATGACGGCAGCGTATTTGACAAAGGCTCGCGACATTTAGTCAGTTCCGCTCGGTTCGTCGTGCAGTTCGCCTGGGCGGTGTTGCAGTTCCCAACTGAAAGGGCCAGGTACTGGCCCTTCCTGCAGACCACTCTGAGCTTTTTGCGGAGCCGCCATCTGGTGACAGCCACAGGCGGCTACAAATGGAGGCTGGATGTGGACGATCCGTCGAAGGACGACGCGACCAACCGGTGCTACGGCCTGGCTTTCGCACTGCTCGCATACTCGACAGCGTTCCAGGTGGGTGTGGAGGAGGCGCGCGTGTGGATTGATGAGACGTGGGACACGCTGAGTGCCCGCTTCTGGGAGGAGACGCATGGATTGTACGCCGACGAGGCTTCGGCAGACTGGTCGTCTGTGTCTCCGTACCGAGGCCAGAACGCCAACATGCACGCCTGTGAAGCCCACATGGCTGCGTTTGACGCCACGGGCGACGAAAGGCACCTCTTCCGTGCCCGCCGCATCGCGCATGGGTTGTGCGTGAGATTAGCAGCCAAGGTCAAGGATTGCACAGGTGCGTGCGATTGCCCAACTGTCCACAGCCCACGGGCAACTTGCACATGCATTTGTTGGCTGCCGCCAACCTCGTGTCCTTGATGCGGAGGACGCTATCAACCCAACCCCTCGGGCTCGCACTTGGTTTTTTCATTCTGCGCCTCGTGCCGTGTGCAGGCCACGAGCTGGTGTACGAGCACTATCGCACAGACTGGTCGGAGCCAGACCTGCAGTACAACAAAGACAAGCCGGACGACACATTTCGGCCGTGGGGGTTCCAGCCCGGCCACCTCGTGGAGTGGGCCAAGCTGCTGGTGCAGCTGCAGCGCTTCACGCATGTGCCAAGCGAGCGCGCTGCTGCGGGCGCCCCCAGCGCCCCTGCTGTGTTCAATGCGGGCTGCAATGCGAGCGCCAGTGCTGTTGCTGTGGGCGAGCCCGAGCACGAGCAGTCGTGGCGTATACCTACCGCTCAGCGCTTCTTTGACGCTGCGGTGAAGGGCTGGGACGGGGAGCATGGCGGCTTCGTTTACTCGCTTGCTCCGCAACCCGACTTGCCGCAGAGCAACAAGGGGAAATACTATTGGGTGCAGACGGAGGCCTTCGCTGCAGCTGCGCTGCTCGCGGCAGCAGTGTCGGGAAGGAGCCGAGGTGGTGGCTCGGATCGGGGCATTTCAGATGAAAGCGGTGGCTGCAGCGGTGAGCGCGACGCTCCATTCTACATGGATTGGTATGATCGCATATGGCGCTACAGCTGGTGCCATTTCATCGACCACGTGCACGGTGGCTGGTATCGCATCCTGACGCCTGCCAACGCCAAGGTGGATGACCAGAAGAGCCCTCCCGGGAAGGTCGAGTACCATGCGTGCGGGGCATGCTACGAGGCGGCTCGTGCGCTGCAGGACGTGGCTTCTCGATGACGCTGCATGCATGAATTGGTTAGCAGTTTCGACCGCGGCTTCTGACTTCGTACACACACGTGCACGTGGGATTTCGGATTTGGGTCGATCGATCGCGACTTGGTCGATCGCATGCTCACACGTCCAAGAAAATAGAGTCGCGCTCCAGATATGCAACGTTAGCCAAATCATAAACCTGGACACTCAAAACGGTGTGCACCGCCGCAGGTGCGACATCGCAGGCTGGATTTCGCCGCTGCTGTGTATGCACTATGAATGGCAGTGGTAGAAGCTTGAGACTGCAACTGCAGGCCTGTGCTCGGGGACACGTACTCACTTCAAAGTGGGCCACACCGCGCACGCATGCGCTGGTGGGTGTGCAGACCCGCGACTTCACGCTGCCTACTGTCAACACAGGCGGGCGGACAGTGAGGTGGTGTGCGCAGCCATTCAAAATGAACCGACCGACCAATGCCTCGACAGGCGCTAGCGCACGCACCAGCCGCAGAGAAGCAAGCATCGCCCGAAAAGGCACGGGAGGAAAACACGACAGTGGGCGGATGGCAGGAGCAGCGAGAGGGGGGTGGCAGCGGGAGCTTCGCAACAGTCAAAACGGCTGGGGCACAGCGCAAAGGGGTTTACAGGAGGAGGGTGACGAACATCTCAGCTGCCTGGAGGGGGCAAAAATACCCGCGCGCGCGAAGGCAGCGCTCGCTGCTGCGACCCTTCGGCTGCGAAAGACAGCGCTGCGTCGCTGCCGCGAGTCAGCCGCACGAGCGCGCTGCTGGTGGAAGTTGGGTCTGAACACTGGAGGAGATCATCAGGACAGGTCGCGACGCCAGAAGCGGACACAGTGGATACCAACAAGGAATGCCCGGTAGACGGAAGGCTGACCAACATTCCAGAAGATGCTGCTCTGGTCTCACGAGAAAGGCGGCCGGTCCCAAGCGCTGCAGGAGCAGCCCGGGCGAGCGTGCCACGACTGCTCCGCTGCAGTGTAAGCAGTGGGTTGACGGTGGGCGTGCTGGACGGAAAGACTTGGGCGTCTGCATGCAGTCTGGCGTTGAGCCCCAAAGCAGCTGGCGCCAGCGATGTTCGCGGGCGCGCAGACACGAGCAGAGCGGGGTTGCCTTGCACGACGGAGGCTCCGCGGGAAGCGCGGCGACGAGCAGGCTGCAGCTGGACTCCTGTCTTCCCACGGAAGGACTGCACCTGCGCGATCGCGCGCAGGCTTTGACGACGCGCAGCGGCTGACGGGATCGTTGCGGATTCATCACCCCTCCGACGGCAACGGCAGACACCTTGCCGCAACCAGCGCGGCAAGTTCCCGCTCGTAAGCTCTTGCAGCTGGTGGCGTGGCACGAGCACAAGCAACCAAATCGCTGCCAGCGAAAGGGCTACAGCAAGTGTCACCATGAGCATCGCTGCGGCAACGGACACTTGAGCGTTTTGCGGCGTCCCGCTATCAGTGACGGTCGCATCGCCATCAATGAGAAACGCCAGAATTGCAAGCAGCCCCAGTGCAAGCGCACCCGACACGCCCAAGCGCTCGCCAACGTTCTGCAGCGGGCTGGCGTAGGGCTGGAAACTCTCTTGCAGGAGGAAGCCTGCGGCCAGGGCCATGCACAGGCCAACACCGCCGGCAATGGGGCTGCCAAACAGCGCGGCCACAAGGGCCGCCGCGAGCTTGCGAATCATGACGACAGCTTCCCACCAGGCAAAGCCAGGACGGTAACCCCTGGCCAGAGCGAGCCACGCACACTCACCGCAAGCCAGCTTTCGGCCTCGTGCTGCGAGTGTGGTTGGCAAAGCGGACGACTGCGAGAGCCTGCTCGCGCGGACTATAGAACCATGGGAGCCCGCGACGTTACTGCCGCGGCGTCGCAGCTCAACCGCGGCCATCGGGTTCGCCGTAATTTGCGCAGTCTCTTCACCAGGTTGTGCAAGGCGGCCGAGTTGCGCGCCGCTGTCTGTGGGACCCCGCTGGGGTGGTTGCTTTTCAAGACCTGCCGGGGGCAGCCCCAGGACAGAGCGCGGTCGGAAACGAAGCGTCATCCCTCCCCTACGGTGGTGGGCAGCCTGCAAGCACAGAGCCACTGGCAGCAGGCAGCCGAGCCCCACCAGTGTCAGCCACGCCAAGCCTGCAGCCGCGCGCTGTCCTGCACTGCCGCAGGCCAGGCTGAGGTCAGCCCGCAGGTACGTGACGCCGTCGATGGGCCGTTCGTAGCAGTCCAGCGCCCGCAGCGATGCGGACAGCAGCGGCATGTACAGCAGGGACACCAGCATCAGCAGCACGGATGAGAGACGCACAGCTGCCGGAGGCGTTGTCGCCGGCGCCTCCACGGCAGCGGAGTCTGCCGGCTGCTCTGTCTTCTTTGCGCGTGAGGAGACGGGCAGATCTCGCCTGCGCGTCCACGCAAAGCGGATGCGAGCCGTGGAGGACAGCAGGCCAATCAAGCCGCATGCAATGGTGAAGAAGAGGGGCAGCAGCAGTGTCACAGCATAGCGGCCAGGGAATGACAGCGGGACGAGGCACCCCAGCGGACCGACCTGCAGCAGCGAAACGTTGGCTGCGTCTGTCCAGTTTAGAAGGCGCCGCAGAAGCGTGGCGGCAGACGAGCTGCTGCCGAGAGACAGAAGGATGGACAGCGTCTGCAGGAAATCGAGCAGCTGCCGCAACGCGATGGCGGACGGAGACCAAGCACACGACTGTTGACGTGCCGACACGCAGCGGGCGACCGCCAGCAGCAGCGCGCACACCGCTGCCAGCGCTAGCCCTGAAGCCCACGCGGGCCAGCAAGCGATGCACACCAACCCATCGCGCGTGTACTCTCCGGAGCACTCGCCGCACAGCACGCCGGTGTAGCCGGCAGCGGCGTTGCAGCCGTACTGCTGGGAGGTTGCGTTCAGTGTACACGCGTCGGCATTGAAGCACGGGAAAAGCTGCGTGTCTGGGCCGATGGGCATGCTCAGCTGCGACTGTGGCATGTAGAATGCCTGCTGCAGCTGCAACACACCGCCAACGCAGCTGGCGCCCGCAGACGGGCACGCCTTGCAGCCGCTACCGTCGCTGAAGGTGCCACTGGGACAGTCCACGCACAGCCACCCGTTGCCAGAGCCGCCAGTCGCACCGGTAGGCTCCTTGCCAGGCGGGCAGCCGGCAATTCGCACGAGCTGCCACAGCGGCGGCAGCGCCTGGGTGCCGAGCACACAGGCTGCGGTGACGTTGAATGCGGCAGTTCGTCTGCCTGCGATGGAGAAGGCACTGAAGACGGCGCTGCTGTTCCAGTGCACTGTCACCGCCTGAGGCACCACGACAAACTCAACCGTCGAGGCCGCGCCGAGGTCCACAGATGGAGCGGTGGAAACGGAGGCTGCGGATCCCACAGGGCGCGCATCGAGTCTGCAGTGCAGCAACGCTGCTGGGGGCAGAGGCGAGGATCCTCGGGCGAAGACCACGGTGGCTTCCGGCGCTGGCCTGACCAGCGCCTGCGAATCGACCGTAGCTGGCGGCTGCATCACCCACTGCACTGCTACGGTCGGCATCTGCAACAACACCGGGCGCAGAGCCGCGGCAGCGCCGGTGGCGTTCCAGCGACACGTGCCGTCCAGTTGCAGGGTGGCTCCAAGCGGTGCATCGCGAAGGGAAAGGCCGGGGAAATCGAGGTATGCCACATACCCGGCCTCGCTGCCGCCACTCGCGTTTGTCCACACAGGGGCACCAGCAGCCGGTGACGCCGATAGAATTGCGCCTGTCTGAGCGACAGGGTCGCGACTCATGACTGCGATTGACGCGTTGCAGTCGAGCGCCCCAGCCAGCAGAGTCGCGTTGTAAGCCGCTGACGGAGGCAGCCACGCAGACACAGACACAGTCGGGAGGGAGCTCACGTCCGGGTAAAGCGCGTACTGCGCGCTCTGGAGCTCTCGTAGCGTCTGCGGGCTCCACTGCAGGGTGGGCGCCGTGAAGTTCCAATACAGCGCTGATGTGGTACAGACGGGCGTAGCGCTGGCCCCAGTTGCGGCATCGAGACAGCACGCTGTCGTGGACAGTGTGAAGGCCTCAAGCGTGGTGCTCGCGGCCGACGCCGTCCTAAACGCCACAGTGCGCTGCCCAGGCGACACAACGGCCGCGGTGTCGCCCACCAGCCGAACGCCTGGCGCCGTGGGCAAGGCTGCGGAGGCACCATCGACAGCTCCTGCAAGCTCAAGCCAGCACCGCGAGGCCGCGCCGGTCTGGAGCCGGAGCGTCGGGGTGGGGGTCAGTGGGGCGATGCCGGGCAGTTGCAGCAGCGGCTGCCGCGAGCCTGCCTGCGCCGCATCGGACGGCTGTGGCGGTTCCCATGCTAACGCGAGGGCCGCGACGTAAATGAAGGCTGCGGGCACAGACGTGCCTGCCGCCGTTCGGACCACAATCGTGACCGCCCCGGAAGCGTCAGCGCTACCGATGCCGTCAGACGGCGGAACTGTGCAGTGCAGCTCCGTGTCGGACGCGATGGCAACGTTCACACAGGCCTGCCTTCCTACGCTGACGAGAACGCCGGCTATCGAGCCGGTGTCGAAGCCAGCACCAATGAGTGTGAGCAATGTGCCAGCCCGGCCAATCGTCGGATTCACGCTCGCCAGCACAGGCTGACCGACAATCACAACACTGCCGACGGCCGTGAGGACGGCGGTATCGCTGCTCCACCTTGGCATCGCTGACCGAAGCAACACCTGAAAGTCCGTCGAGCCCGAGCGAGATTCGTTTCCATGTGCAGACAAGCCCAGCGCCTGCCGAACCTGCGCGGCCGAAATGTTGCAGCGCACGCCAGACGAGCCGCCCGGTTCGCCGATCGCCAAGAGCTCCATGCCCGTGCACACAACAGCGGAGGCGGGGAGCGCCAAACCACCGCCGCTGGCCGCGGCTCGCGCTGATGCTTCCGCCGCAGCCGAAGCATTAACCAGGACGAACTGCATCGCGGCAGACACCGGCCAATTCGTGCCGTACGCGGAAAGCTGAAGCACCAAGTCGCTTGCTGCCGACAGAGTCCAACGGGCAGGGCTGTGGCCGACGATGTCAGGAGCCGTGTAGCTCAGCACGGTTCGCGCGCCCGCGTTGCCCCCAGACGGCCTAAACGAAAATTCGCCGTCAAAGGTCGACACAGGCGTGTCGGAGGCGCCCGCGATCGTCTCGACCGAGGTTACGTTGAAGCGGCCGCCGACCTCCACCCTGACGGGTACACGTGCACCGGCGCCGGGAGGAGCGATGCAGGTGGCTATGCCGCCTAAATACGAGTCGAAGCTCGCGTTGGTGCACGGCGCTGCGCCCACCCATGCTCGGAGCGTCGGGGAAGCGGAACTGGCTGACGACGCAGGTCCGATGTAGAGCGCTGTGGACTGCAGGGTCACGAGCCGAGGGTTACTGCTCTGCGGCCCGCCGGGCCCAGTGGAGTTGTTCGCGCAGGCGATATTGTCGCCAGGCAGCCCAGACGCTGTCAGCCCACAAGGCGGGACCCCTTGAGTTGGGTTCAACCAGCCAAATATTGGCCACGCGTACTGGACTGCAGCTGGTAGCGTCGCAGCAACGCCTGTGCGGGAGGCACCAAGCACTGAAGCCGCAAACGCTTCCAGCGCTGATGGCGAAGTGGGGTTGCCCGCTGCCGTCGAAGCTGAGGTGTTGAGCCGCAGTACGACATCAAGGGCGCGACCGAGCAGCGGCTGCGACAGCAGCGGTGGTGCACATGCGATGGTCTGGCTGTCGGTGGA
>Ga0208629_100963_pt1 | contig 12338 bp, 9 predicted proteins | sample LakWasMet19_HOW5_2_FD_183865 | JGI IMG/M metagenome (GOLD analysis project Ga0208629, IMG submission 183865) | Freshwater sediment methanotrophic microbial communities from Lake Washington under simulated oxygen tension - Sediment Metagenome... | ecosystem: Environmental > Aquatic > Freshwater >...
CCCTCCCTCCTCCTCCTCGTCGCCTGCGCCCAGCTCGTCGCGGCTGCTCATCTCAGCCAGGGCCCCCGTCACCACCGACCCCACGTCCATGCGGGAGCCCGAGGCGGGGGCGCCGCGCCGCGCTGACCGCGAGGCAGCCACCGCAGCTGCGGCCGCGCTGCTGCCCCCGAGCGCGGAGTGCACCTCTGAGCCGTCGTACTCGAGGCACACGCGGTGTGCGGGCCACGCCGCGTCCGCCACCGTGCCCGCGTCCGTGATGAAGCCCCGCAGCGGGATGAGGGAGGGGTCCTCCATGCGCAGGGCACGCTCCCCGATCAGCGACATGACTGTGGAGTGCACCGCGTCCTCCCACCTGCTTGTGGAGAAGAGCGAGAAGGTGCTGGAGGCGCTGGCGAAGTAGGGGCCGAGCTCTGCCACCTTGCGGCGCTGCAGCCGCTCCGTCGCGGCGTGCAGCTGCCGCACCAGCGGGTGGTGGACGATGGCTGGGCCCTCAGGCGAGGAGGAGGCAGCAGCAGAGGCAGCCGCACCGCTGCCTGCGCGGCTGGCACTGGCACTGGCAGGGGCCACAGGGCTCAGCGTGCTGCTGCCTGCCCCGTACCGCTGCTTCCCTGGCGCCGCAGCGCCCGCGCGGTCGCTGCTGCTCGCGTTGGCAGCGCCAGGGGCGAGAGGCACTGGCAGCAGGGGGCTGGGGGGCACGCGGGACGCAACTATGTCGACCCCCAGCGTGTGCTTCACAGCCGTGATCACACGCAGGGTGGCCGTGACCAGGTGCAGCAGAGCTGTGGTGGCCGTGTCCTGCTCCACCCCCAGCAGCAGGCTCGCGTCTCGCCGCTCCGCCATCGCCACCTCCCGCAGCAGCAGGTGCAGGAAGGCCTGCATCGCTGCCTGCGCATCGGGGCCACCGCGGGACTGCAGGTGGCGCGGCGCCTTGCCGAGCAGATCAGGGGAAGGGGCGGCGTGCCGCTCCGCCGCAAAGTCGGCGCCGCTGCCGCCCTCGCTGCCTGCCCGCGCGATGCCCGCCACGAGGGGGAAGGGCGGCAGCGGCGGGCCGGAGGCCTTGAACACGGCTGCGACGGACTCGCGCACGAGGGCTGACGCGTGCGGCGGCATGCGCGCCACCTGCGTGACCATGCCGATCAGCATGCGCATGCGCTGCAGCGAGACGCGCAGGTGGCGCAGCGCTGGGTCGCCCTGGGCACGCAGGCTCGTGCCTGGGGGACGGCCACGCCCGCCGCCGCCGCTGTTGCCGCCGCCGCCCGAGGGGGCGGGCAGGCGGTCAAAGGGACTTACCTGCGAGGCGGTGCGGGGCGTGGGCTCCGCAGCCGAGAAGAGGACGGACAGGAAGGCGCGGTGCGAGGAGACCAGCAGCGTGTGGTGCAGCGCGAGGAGTGCGGGCCGCCACTGCCGGAACAGGCCGGGCGGCAGCGGCTCCGTACACCGGCCGTCGGGGCCGCGCTGCAGGGGCGGCAGGCCCGCCGCCGCGCGCCGCGCCGGCTCCTCGCGCATGTAGCGCGCGTAGTCTGCGTCGATGCGGTCCCCGATGGCCTCCACGAGCCGCAGCAGCTCGGGGCCCTGCAGCTGGTTCACGAGCATGCGGATGGTCTGTGTGTCGTACCGGCAGTCCTCGCAGAAGCCCACGAACACGGCGTGCACCAGGGCGTCCAGCGCCGGGTGGCTGCGCGGCATGCTCAGCTTGGCCATCTGCAGCTTGACCATGCAGGCGGCCCGGATGAGGGCTGCGGCGGCGGCAGAGCGCGTGGCCCAGTCCTGCGCCCGCCCGATCACGCTCTCCTCGCCCGCGGACACGAGCGCCGCGATCTGCCCGGCGCGCCGCAGCAGGCGCAGGACGCTGGACGGCGGCGTCTGCCGCTTCGCGCCCAGCAGATAAAGCACGTTGTAGCGGAACGAGACGGCCACGGGCGGCAGGGCGACGAACCGCTCCGGCGCGCCGTGTCGGTTCGCCGGCGACTTCACCAGGTAGCGCTTGCCCGCCGGCTGCTGGTCACCTCCCGACGTGGGCTGCGGCGGCCGCGAAGGTGCCCGATTCGACTCGTGTGGAGGTGCTCGGCGCACCGGAGGTGGCGGCGGCAGGATCTGGGAGTGCTGGAAACGCAGCGGTTGCACCAAGAGAGAGGACCCCTCGCTACTTAGCCTGATGCGCATCGCCTGGTCATGAAGCCCACGGGCGAAGTCGATTCGCCGCGCTGCAGCCAACATCGTGGACGGTGCTAGAACGAGTACGGCCCCAGCGCGGGAAACGTTCAACAGAATAATCGTTCGGTCATTCGGATCAGCGCGGTCGTTATTCAATCATTGAATGCGTGCACCGTGCCGGTGTCGGGTTGGTGACGAGAAGTGAAAACTGCGAGCACACAAAATCGTGTCCGCCATCCGCTCGCAACATGGCTGCGAATGAACGGTGAACGAAGGCAACACTCGGAGACGATGGCGACATGGATACACAACGATCTCTTGCTCGTGGCAACCGTGTGCACTATAAACCGCGCACCGCTGATTTTGTCAGACAATTGTGGTCACGAACCAAGTCGCTGCTGTGATGGCGTCGCGGTTGGTGCGCCGTCTCGCCTTTCGCGAGCTCGAGGCTGTGGTGCCGGGTCTGGCACGCGTAGAGGTCGCCGTCGGCAACAGCAGTGCTATTGCAGGAACGACGGCAACTCGGTACGTTGCGCACAATGACCAGCGGCTGAGCGCTTTGTCCCACCATTTTCCGTCCTGCCTCGCATGCTGACGCCACCGCTCTTGCTTTCTTGTTTTCGTGTTCGCAGGTCTTTTGTTAGGAAATGCTTGCCGGTGTTGCGGTATCACAACCCGGAGACGGCGTTCGCCGTGATTCCGGCTGAGGCCACAACGGAGACCAAGGCCGCGTCTTCCATCTCGCTGAAGTTTGCCGACGGGCGGGAGAAGCAGATCGACCCGTCAAAGTACACAGACAACGAGCTCCTTTGTGAGATCGCCGGATTTCCGACCCCCGCGGCAGGATTGCGGGCCGATGCCGGTGCCGGCGCTGACGCAGGAGCAGCAGCTGAGCCCGTGGACCCTCGCGTTGCTGCCGTGCTGAAGCTGTCCGCACCGCCGCAGCGCGGGGCCGGCATGTCCCAGCAGGGCAACGCCAAGAGAAAAGCGCGCAAGCAGGCGCACGCGGCGCGCATGCTGCGGCTGAAGGGCGGCGCGGCTGCGGTGTGAGAGCGCAGCGCGGGAGTGATGCATGGACACACGAGCTGGCTGCGCCGACACTGCCCGGATCGTGCAGGCGCAGCAGCGACCTGATCGACGGGTCGATGAGTATGCGTGCGGTGCCCTCTGCAAGGCGCCGTGCCCGTGCATGTCTCGTCGTGTGCGTGAAGCTGTGGTGTACCCACCGCAAGCCAACTACCGAAGCGACGCCGAAACCAGCCCCGTTGCGACGAACTCGCCTCCTCGTTCGCGGCAAATGCACCATGCAACCCTGCTTTCTTCGTGCTACGGACGAGAGAGCGGTCGCCAAACCAGACAGCGAGCACGGTGGGGGCGCACCGCTGTGCGTGGCTGCACTCACAGCAGCGCTGCAGGTGCGCTTGAGAGCGGGTCCACTGCACGGCGCAGCGACCTGTGGCACACGGCCTTCTAAACCGGCACGCCGCAGCCGCAGTTATGGTGTTGCTGCGCGCCTGCTGCTGTGAGCTGCTGCTGCACTGCTCACGCAGCCAGAGGCCACAGGGTCCACCGGCTGCTGCGCCCTTCCGCAATCAGCAGCCCCAACTTCCTTTGGAGGGACCTGTCGGGCTTGGAGAGTGTCTGCTGTGAGCCGGGTGTCTGCTGTGAGCCGGGTGTCTGCTGTGAGCCGGGTGTCTCTCTTGTCGTCTGAGACTGGCTGCCAGTGGCGCCTCAGACGGCCTCGCGCCGACCGGTCGATGAACCACCTGGCTCCCGGCACAACAAGCGAGCCCGTGATCTTCCGCAACGCGTTGTTGCACGCCTGGGCGTGCAGCTGCAGCAGCGTCATGCGGAACACAGTCTACGGCCGACGCCGTGAGGCTGCGCTTGCTTATGCGGCTGCAGCGCTGCGACGCCGGGCGCATTCGCATCCGCGTGCTCTGATACGCAGATCTTCCGAGCACCGGCCGGGCCGGATTGGTTGCTGCTCGCGAGCCGGATGGCTCGCTGTTGCCACTTCAAGATGGTTGCCCGTCGCAAACACAACCCCCGAGCTCGGCTTTCTCTGACACGAGAGTTTGAATCGAATTGTGGTGACTGCACAGCATCAGCTGCGAGCATGTGGAGCACTCCGAGTTATCGAGATTTCAAAACAGCAGCAGCATTTCGCCCACCGGCCTCCCGTGACAAGCTGGCTATCGCTATAGCTACTCCGCCGCTAGTCGTCTCGACAGCTCTGTGCACACGGTTTAGTGCTGCGCAAGCGGGTCGCTCTCTGTGCCTGCAACTGCGTAACCTCGCGCAGCAGGGGTCAAGTGATGAGCTCGCGCATGTACGCGGCGGCGGGCGACAGCCGTCATCACGTGCCTGCGGCGGAGCCAGGCCGCGTGCTGCAGCCCCTCCCGCAGCGACGCCTGAGCGCCTGCTACGCCGCCTGGTGGCAGGTAAGTGGGCTTGAGGAAGCGCCAACATGGATTCGCGGGTGGCGGAAGCGGGCAGCCCGCAACAAGCAGCCGACCGATTGCAACCCGCAGCGCGCTTTTGGGAGCGCGGCTGCTTCCGAGCGCGGCAAGCAAGTTCTCTAGAGGGGTGCCACACCACCCATACCTATGCGGCAACTCAAACGCAGCGCCCATGTCCAACAGCTTGGGCACAACCCCGGGAAGACTGCTCGCTGACAGGTGCAGCAGCGGCGCCCGGCCCATGTAGCTGCCGATGTTGACGGGGTAGCAGTCCAACAGCAGCAGCACAGCGTCCACCGCAGAGGAATCGCCGCGCATCACAGCGCGGTGCACTGCAGCTGTCGCATCCGCGCCGCGCTCCGCTAGCATGGCTACCATGGCCCTGCTGCCCGTGCGGGCCGCTATCAGCAACGCTTCGGTTCGCCACTCGTGCCCCTCGCTCCTGTGCAAGCGGGCCTCGCAGACGTCTATCAAATACCGAGCCCTGTCAATCATCCCCGCTTCAATACACAGGCCCAGAGGCGAGGCGCCTGGCAGCGCAGGGTCAGGGTTGTCCTCAGAGAAGCTGAGGCCGAGCGTGCCTGCAGCGAAGGGGACGGCCCAGTCATTGTCTGCGCTCGCTGCCTGAAAGACTGTGCCACTGTACCACCACCTCGTGGCTTTCGCGTCGAGCAGGCGCTCCGCCACGTCTCGTCTGTCCTGGAGCATAGCAGCGCCCATCAGACCGAGGCACGGCGGCCAGCCATCCCGATACGGTAGGCGAAGGCAGTGCCTGTGATCGAAAGCCTTCCTTTCCAGACAGGTGAAGACAATGTCCCAACGGCCAGCCACAACCAACGCGGTGGCAACTTCTGGATGCCAGGGCACGGAGCGTATGTTAGCGTGCGTCGATGACACCACCTGCTGCACCACGGCCCACTGAGCGCCCGCGATAGCAGCCTTCAACAGAGCAGTTGTCCAGAGTCGTGCGTTGCGAACAAGAAGCCACTCAGCACAGTCTGTATTATTCCCACGCACAACAGCGGCCGCCAGCGCAATGACACGCTCCGGGTCGTCAGCGCCAGGCAGAGCCGGCGCCCAGTGCCACGGCAGCATCTTTGACACGTCGAGGCTGCAATGCTCTGCCGCAAGCAGCATCAACTCCTCTCCACAAGCATCGTCAAGTTCTGCCTCGGACCCCTCCAGCAGAAGAGTGACGGCTGCCCATTGCCCAGCACGAGCGGCGGTTAGCAAAGAAACTGCCGCAGAATCGAGCGGGGACGTGTGCGCCATCTCAGCGGGTCGACCACGATCCACGACGGGAAAATGCCAGAACAGATGCCAAGCAAGTGCATGCCGTCGCCGAGAGACGGCGTCATCGCGATATAATCGATGGACCGATGTGCGAACAATCCGGCGTCTGAACCTCCGGTGAATTGCGGAGCCGCAGGGCGCAACATGCCACATTCCACTGATGTGGCCGCACGATCTACAGCCTCGCGAACGCTGGTTCGCATGTTTGCTTCCGGGGCCCGGCTTGCAGCTCCGTCAATTCGCGAGATGCTGGTGCGCAACTCCCAGCGAGACAGGATCGCAGGTTCGGAAGCGCCGTACTGCGGTAATCACGCAAGCCCTCGCTTCCTCGCCACCGTGTCGATTGCAGGGCCGTTCAAAAGCGGCGATGCCGCGCCTGTCGCGGGCGGCGTCCTCTGTTGCAGGCGGCCCGCTGTTGCACAACTCTCCAATCCCGACATACTTCTTTCAGGAGAGCTTGCCTCGGCTGCCAATCCCCACGCTGGATGAAACATGCTCCAAGTGCGTTGATAGCGATGTCACTCGCCAACAATTGCTGGCAACAGACCCTGCGCAAGCGCTGTGGGGCGCGCAGCGCATAGATCTGTTCACCTGCGCTTGCAACCCCGTGAAACCGTCTGCAGGTATTTGACCTTCGTGGAGCCGCTGCTGAGCCAGGCGCAGCTGGCGACGACTCGCGCGGCGGTGGAGCAGTTCCGCAGCGGTGCGGGGCCGCAGCTGCAGGAGCACCTGGTGTCGTGGGACAAGGCGAACAAGGGCACGAGCTACATCTCCGCCATGTGGTACGACATGTACCTGGAGAACAGGGACGCGCTGCCGCTGAACCTGACGCCGCAGCTGACGTGGCTGGATCACCCGGTGCCCGAGAAGAACGACCAGGCCACGCGTGCGGCTGACCTGATTCACGCTGCGGCGCGCTTCCACCTGACGCTGGAGGCCGAGAAGCTGGATCCAGACATCTTCCACACCAAACCGGAGGTGTCGCGCGCCCCCTGGTTCCAGCAGGCCGTCGCCACTCTTGTGCCCCGCAAGGTGGCTTGGTATGCAGGTGCGTGCGGGCCCGCGAGGCACGGTAGCGCTGCTGCGGCTCATAGGGGAGGGGCGATCTGGGCTGCTTGTGTCTGTTGTCTGCACCCGGGTGGGACGCCCCACCCTGCGAGTCCTTGCAAGGTTGCTGACCATGTGCACAACCACTCGAAGCAACCTCCACACGCCGGGTTAGGTGTCTCACACACCCACACCCACCTCTCTAATGGCTGCGCATGAAACGTTTGCTTGCTCGCCCCCCGCCAACCTCCCCACTCCGAGCAGAGTACCTCTTCGCCAAGGCCTACCCGCTGGACATGAGCCAGTACCCGCGCCTCTTTAAGTCCACGCGCCTGCCGCGCAGGGGCCGCGACGAGCTCTGGTCTGCGGAGCGCAGCCGCCACATCGTGGTGCAGCGCGGGCCTCGCTTCTACTCCATCGACGTGAGTTGCGGATGCGTCCGCTACTGTTGCGGCCGGTCGACTGGGAATCTGCAGGGGCGCTGACAAGCCTGCTGCTGCCCTTCGCTGAGAGCACGGCAGCTCACTGTGTCCACACCCAGCTATGCATGCTGTAAAGCGCCACGCCCCCTGTGCGGTGTCCCGCGGACTATTGTCGTGTGCCGTGTGCTCTCCCGCCAAATCAACCCCCGATGCCCGCTGTATCCCTCCCACCCTCCTTCCTTCCCTGCTCTGTGAGCAGGTGCTGACGGAGGCTGGCGAGCCCGTCCCAGCGTCGGCCATCGAGGCGCAGCTGCGGGCCATCATTGCAGAGAGTCCCACCCGCGTGACGGCCTCTGCGCCGTACACCGGCCCCAACGGCGCGGTGTCCAGCTTCACGACCTTCAAGCACGACGGGCCGCCGCTCAGCTGGGCGCAGGGCGGGCAGCTCGCTGCGGCGTACGCGAAGGAGGCACCTGTGGGCGCGCTGACGGCGCTGCACCGCGATGAGTGGGCTGACGCGCGGGCGGCGCTGGAGGGCTCCAGCGCGCACAACAAGGCGGCGCTGCACGCGATCGACTCTGCCCTCTTCGTGCTGACGCTGGAGCACGAGTCGCCGCAGACGCACGAGGACCTGAGCCGCGCCATGCTGCACGGAGACGGCCGCAACCGCTGGTTCGACAAGTGCTTCAACGTGGTCGTGTGCGGGAACGGGAAGGCGGGCATCGCCTGGGAGCACGCGTGGGGCGACGGCGTGGCGGTGCTGTACTTCTTCAACGAGGTGTACAAGGCGCTGAACGAGGCGCCCGCACGCTCGCAGGCGGCCCCGGTAGCCCTCGGGCCGCAGCACCGCATCACCTTCGACCTCACCTCCAGCGACGGCGGCAAGGCGGCGGCTGCGGCGGCGCGGCGGGCCGAGGCCTTCACGGACAATGTGGTCGGAGAGACGGACCTGCGAGTGTACCAGTCGCCGAGCATGACCAAGGCAGACGTCAAGAAGTCAGGGCTGGCCCCTGATGGAGTGATGCAGATGTGAGTGCGCCGCTGCCGAGCAATGCGATGCGAGCACAGCAGCACGCGATGTGCTGCAGTTGGCGATGAAGCCGTGTTGCGCTTTCGTCTTCTCCAGGTCCCTCCCTTCCCCCACCCACCTCTTTTGCGCCTTACCCCGCCCCTTGCCCTTCCCTCGCCGCCACAGGATCCTGCAACTCGCACACTGGCGCGCGCACGGCACCACCCCCTCCACCTACGAGTCTGCCTCCACCGCGGGCTTCAAGCACGGACGCACGGAGGTGATCCGCCCCGTGACGGTGGAGTCCGTGGAGATGTGCAAGCTGTTCAGCGACCCCTCCGCCAGCCACGCGGCGCGCTTCGCTGCGCTGGGCAAGGCCACAGCCACACACCGCAAGACGACGGTGGACTGCATGATGGGCAAGGGCGTGGACAGGCACCTGTACGCGCTGCACAAGTGGTCGGAGCGCCTGGCGGGCACGAAGCCCGGCCTGCCGGCGAGCGGCGCCCCGCCGCCCTCCCTCTTTGCCGACCCCGCGTACGGCCTGTTCAAGGACATCCGTCTGTCCACGTCCACCCTCGCCTCCCCCGCGCTGGCGGGCGGCGGCTTCGGCCCCGTCAGCCGCACCAGCTACGGGGTCGGCTACGGCATCGAGGAGCGGGGCGCGCACTTCCACGTCATGAACTACAAGACGCCGGGCTCCACCACCGACAACGCCGCGTTCGTGGGCGCGGTGGAGCAGGCGCTGCGGGACTTCCACGCCACCATCGCCGCGGCCGCGCCCGCCAAGAAGGAGAAGGCTGAGAAGGCATAGGGGGGATTCTCTGCGACAGCTGAGCTCGTTTCGAGTTTTAACCGATTGAAAAACGGGCGCTGCGCCTCAACGGACTTACGGCTGGTCGTGTTTTCAAAAGCAGTTAAAGTTCCTGCACAAGTATTCCATATTGCGGGCGGGAACCGCCGAAGAAAAGCAACCCGCCGCTTGGGGTGCGTCGATGACCGTCGATCGTGGCTGCAGGCCCGAAATTTGATGTCAAATCGTAACAACGAAAGGCCTAGGAGCTCTAGGCGGCCAGCGCAAAGACCCGACTCCGACCTCAATTACAATGCGCTCGTCGAACCATACCGCTAACACGCGGACGACGTCGACTCATAAAAACCCCAAAACCATGGCGGCGAGCCCACACGCGGTGAAAGTATATGCGGGGATGTGCGCGGTGCACGTGCACCTCCCGTGGGGAGTGGGTGGAGGATATGTTGGACTTGTAACGAAGGGCCAATCACGCATGAGGGGAGCCCCACGCACACAACCAGCGACAATGCAGTGGTGCCTACATATCGGGAGCCTGCGAGCACATGCGCGACGCCGCGGACTTGCAGGCCGCACGGGCGCAAGCGGTGGGCATAGCTTGGCGGATGCGAGTGCCCCGCACGCAAGCTGACGGCCATCAACATGGATTGTAAAGCATGCAGAGGCGCAGGGTATGCATGTGCGATGAGCTGGTCCGTAACAGAGTCCACGGGGACTCAACCGGCTGCAAGCCAACGAACCTCCTGCCTCACGAACCAGAAGCAGGCAAGCAGGTGCTGGCAAGCAACAGGCGGAGCTACAGCACTCCGGCAAGGGAGCCTTTTCCGAACAACGGACAGGAAATAGGCGGTAGAACGTTGCGGGAGCGGCAAATCAACACGCCGCACGCACCGCGCCAGGCCGGGCTTTCCGTTGAGGCAGGCGGGTGGTGGCTATACTGGGCGACAGCAAGAGACATATGTAGCAAGTAGAGCGAACACGCAACAACTTTGTAGGCCGCAGCCGTGCTTGGCGCTCGTGCAGCGATGGCGGAACGCAGCCCCCGTTGTGAAGGAAAGCAGCGCAGCACAACAGCTTTCAGCGAGAGGGCAGCTATCACGCAGCTGCTGCGAACGGAATCGAGGACTGAGACATCTGTACCACTGACTCAGGCCGCGTGATGTGAACGCCCCAGCGGCGCCAGGCAACGAGGAAAGTGGAGTAGCAATGCTGGGTCAGCCCCGCCAATGAGTCCACGGGTCTCTCTGCAGATGCGGCGTTCCTAGGGCTTGCCGATGGCTCCCGACCATCCGCTGGAGCTGTACTGGCTCGGCGCAGCGGAAGAGGCCGGGGAGGCGGCGGCTGAGTGGCTGCCTGCAGGCGGTGATTCGGGCGTGGGCGTGCCTGCCGCCATGGCCAGCATGGCTGAGGACGGAGAGGCGAAGGCAGGCGGCATAGCGCCAGGCGGCGACCCGGCTGCTGCAGCGGCGGCCTGGGTGAGTGGCGCGGGCGGCACGTGCCTATGCAGATGCTCGCCTGTCAGAGGGGCAAGCTGCGGGCTGCCGGCTCCAACCATGTGTCCCCCAGCGCTGCCGCTGGCGTGCGGGAGGACTCCGCTGCTGGTGGCAGTGGTAGAGCTGGTAGGGGACTCATCGACGCGTCGGGAGGCGGCGAGACCGGTCGGCCGCAGCCCGCATGCGAGGAAGGCGCCCGCGATGGACCGCGCGTCGAAGGGCTTGGTGAGCACGTGATTGAAGCCCGCTGCGAGGTACCGGCGCTGGTCCGCCGCGCTGGTGTTGCTCGTTGCTGCGATGAGCGGCAGCGTGTCGAAGCCCATGGCCCGTATCTGCGCCGCCGCCGCGTCCCCGTGCACCGCCTGCATGATGATGTCCATCAGCAGGGCGTCGGGGCAGGGCAGCTGCCCGTCCCGCACCCGCTGCATGTACAGCACGGCGCCGCTGCCGTCGTCCAGCTGGATGGAGGAGCAGCCGAGGCGGCGCAGGAAGCGCGCGTTGATGCGCCGCACCGTGTCCTCGTCGTCCACCACCAGCACGGACAGACCGAAGGCGGGGGTGCGGGAGCCGCCGCTGTCTGCGCCCGCGCCCCCCGCGGCTGCGAGTGCTGCCGTAGTGGACGCGGCTGCAGCAGCTGGCGCTCCCGCCCCATAGGCCAGGGTTGGCACCCGAGGTGCCAGCGCAGCCGTCGCAGCCGCCGGCGGCTCCCCCCTGCCCATGCCGCTGCCGCCGCCGCTGTGGCCCACACTGGAGCCGCCGCTGCCCGCCGCAGGGCTGCCCAGGCCCTGGTCGCTGGAGCGAGACCCCGGCCCCCCAGCGCTGCTGCCGAGGGGCGAGGCCATCGGGGAGTGGTGCCCTGGGGAGGACGCCGGTGCGGCAGCCGCGGGAGCGGCCAGCCCCGCGGCCCCAGACGACGCGCGCAGGCTGTGAGCGGAACGGGTTGAGTGCAGCCCGCGCAGCGGGGCGGGGTGCACGGGCGGGGAGAATGCTTCCGTCGCCACGCCCATGTGCGCAGCCGCCCCCGCAGCCGCCCCCGCACCCGCACCCGCAGCAGGCGCGGCAGGCGCGGTAGGGGCGAGAGGCTCGCCAGACGCCCCTCCTCCTCCTGCGCCGGCCGCTCGCTGGCCCTCCCCGTGCGCGTACGCGGCCGCAGGGGAGGGTGCAGGCGTGGGCACGGCAGTGGAGGCGGGCGACAGCGCTGCTGAGGACACACCGCGGGAGCCAGCGTCCGTGGCCGTGGAAGCGCTGCCGACAGAGCTGCTGCCTGCGGAGCGGGCGCCGACAGACGTCCCCGGCCCTGCAGCGGTGGCCGCTGCGGCCGAGGCTCGGCGCTGCTGCCTGTGCGGGCCCGTGTCCCCTGCGCGGGCGGGGTGGTCAGCGGGGGCGCGCCGCCTGCTGACGACTGCAGGCGCAGCCGCAGGCAGGGGCAGCGACGCCGCCTCGTCTGAGCTGGACATGCTATCCATGACGCTGGAGCCTGCCCCCACCACCATGGAGCCCAAGGAGGGGTTGCCGGAGGCAGACGAGTCGGACGCTGCGCCGCCGCGGCCGTCTCCCTCGCTGCCGCTCGCGGCGCCGCCCGCAGCGGACTCGGAGCCGGCAGCGGCCCCGGAGCCACGAGAGCTGCGGCGCTGCCGTGCCGCCGCC
>Ga0208629_100965_pt1 | contig 12335 bp, 4 predicted proteins | sample LakWasMet19_HOW5_2_FD_183865 | JGI IMG/M metagenome (GOLD analysis project Ga0208629, IMG submission 183865) | Freshwater sediment methanotrophic microbial communities from Lake Washington under simulated oxygen tension - Sediment Metagenome... | ecosystem: Environmental > Aquatic > Freshwater >...
GAGGGAGGCAGCGCTGCTGCTCACTGGCCGCGTGCCTGGCGGGGCGGACGCACTGCTGTCCACCAGCCTACCCGGAGCGGACGGCGCCAGCAAGGTCGCCCCAGGCGTGCTTGCGGCTGCGACTGTGCCACTGACCTCTGCTGCGGCTGCTGCGTCACCGAGCTCTGCTGCGACTGCTGTCCCGGCTTCGCAGGCGAGCAATGGGCCAGCACAGCTGGCGACAGCTGATGACCGTGCGGCGGCCTGGCGTGCACTGCTGCTGCCGCCGGTGCATCCCGGGAATGGCGCTAGCTCCGCTGCGCCCGTGCCAGCTGGATGGGAGCAGGCTGCCCCTGCTGCCGGCGGGATCGCAGCTGCGCAGGAGGCGTTCGCAGGCTGCCGTGAGGTGCATCCGCAGCAGCGGCACAGCTGCGAGCTGTGCGGACAGGCGGGGGACCAGGCAGCCGGCGTGACATCTCTGCTGGCTGGCCTCGTCCCTCTGCTGCGCAGCCACGCAGACGTGTGCACTCTCCTCGCAGCTGCGGTCGTGGAGGCAGCGCCCGCGTCCATGCGTCCCCCCGCTGCAGGCCTGCAGACTGCGGGAACCAGCGCAGGCGGCGCAGCACCAGAAGACGGCTGCGAGAGCGAGCAGGGGCGCGGCAGCAACGACACCGCCATGTCGGCTGTGCTGGAGAGCCTTCTTTCGCTTCTCGCTGGCAGGGCGGACGGCTGCGCTGAGAACGGCGGCAGCTCCTGGGGCAGCTGGATGGCTGGCAGTGCTGAGGCCAGCATCGACGGGGCGTCTGCCCTGCTGCTGCAAGCGGAGATAGACGGGGGTGGCCGCGTGGCTCCCCCGCATGCTCATGCCCCGACATCGCTTGCCCACCTCGCAGCCCGCGCCCTGGCGAATGCAACTCGGGCTGGCGTCGGGAAGGGAGCAGGCCTCGATCATGCAGGCTTTGTCGCAGCCGTGCGGGCGGCGCTGTTGCCGCAGCAGTCGCAGAATCCTGGACATCCTGCTGGCAGCGGCTCGGCCCCCCTTGGTGGTATCGAGGGTCAGCTGCTACCGCTGCCGCCTCGCATCTCCATTGCCGCCTCCAGCGAGGGGGCGGACGAAGCAGCAGCGGGGGCACGAGCTGGCTTTGGCGCCCCCGCGGGTGTCCACGGAGTGATGCCTCACCAGCCTGCTGCCACAGCCCTCCCCTTCCCCTCCCACCCCTCCCCTGCCTCTGCCCTGCCCCACCGCACCCGCTACGTGCATGCGCAGTGTGCCCTGTGGAGCGGCGGGGTGAGGGAGCTGCCTGCGCCGCAGCCAGGCACGCCCCTTGCCCTCGCACACTCGCTCGCCTACAGTGGACCGGGCGCACCCATCGTGGCGGGGCCGCTGGGGGTGGGGGGCTCCGGCTCGCTGTTGGAGGGAGTTGCCCCTGCGCTGCAGGCGGCAGCCCACACCCGCTGCACCTGGTGCGGCCTTGCAGGTGCCTCCGTGCCGTGCTCAGGGGGCGGCTCATCATGGTCCGCGGCCTGCCCCCGCGTGTTCCATCTGCGCTGTGCCGCTGCTGCGGGCTGTGCCTTCACGCACTCCCTGGCTGGCTCAGGGCGTCGCGTGTGGTGCCGCCGCCACCGCAGCAGCAGCGTCGCCCCCACCAGCCCCCTGCTCCTCGCGCTACTGGGAGCCTATCACGCCGCTGCCGGTGCGGGCAGCGCGACTGCAATCGTCCCCGCGCCGCCCCGTGCGAGGCCTGCAGTCCAGCGATCTGCTGCTGCCGGTGCGGCAGCCCGAGGCAGGCATGCTGCTGCTGCCGGCCGCACGCATATCGACGCAGCGCTTCCCGTTGAGCCTGCCCTGCCCGCCAGCGGATCGGCCGTGGCTGCCGGCAGCTCGGAGGCCAGCAGCTGGGGTGCGGCAGACGGCAGCAGCAGCTTTAGCTTCAGTGAAGGTGGCATGCACGTGGAGGAGGGGGATGAGGCCAGCGAGAGAGGGCAGCGGCGTGGGCCTGGGGACTGGCCGACAGACGCCCCGACGCCTGCTCGGGGTCACTGTGACGCGGACGGTGCAAGCAGCATCGGGGCCGCTGACGAGGCGGAGGAGGGCACAGGCCCCATCGATGAGGAAAGTGTAGCAGCGGAGGGGCTGGAGGACACCGAGGAGGAGGGGGAGGCGGACGCGAGGGCAGGGCCAGGCAGCGCGCTGCGGCAGCGTGACGCAGACCATGGTTCTGAGGTCGGCTCAGGGGCGGGGGAGCAGCAGGCGCGTAGTGCCGCTACGGAAGGCGCCGCAAGCGCCGACACCGGCAGCAAGCGACGTCGCATCACAGGTCGGAGTCGCGGACGTGAGCACAGTCGCGCCCCAGGTGCGACTGATACTGATGCAACCGCTGCTGCTGGTGGAGCGGAGTCAGCAGATGCTGCCCCGCGCCGCTCCAGGGCGGGTGCACTGCCAGAGGCGGTTGGAGCCTTCGGTTTTCCCAGCCCCCTGCAGGTGGCGGCTGCGCTTGCTGCGCACCCTGCCTCCCTCGCCTGCCTGCTCGGCCTCTCAGACGCTCTTGCCGTCCGAATTGTCGACCTCCCGCCCAGCACCGAACAACACACTGCGGCAGCAGGGGCTGCAGCAGGAGCCGCTGCTCCCCACGGGCAAGCCGGCTCCACCGGTGCACCAGCCCCAGGTGCCGCAGCAGCCCGAGACGCAGCGCCCGCTGCTGCCGCTGGAGTTGGTTCAAGCGCCGTCAATTCGGCTACCGAGGGTGCGGCAAATGGGAGCCTCGGCTACGGCCGCGGCGCCCGCGTGAGCCATCGGCGAGCCCTCGACGGCGACGAGGCGCCGCCTGAGGAGACTGGTGCTGCTGCAGCAGCTGCAGCATCCGCCCTGCGGCATACTACAGCAGCTTTCCCCCCGCCTCCCTCGGTGGTGGCTGGCAGCCTCCTGACCTCCGCAGGCGTGACTGACTCACCGGATGACTCCCTGCTGGCTCCGCTAGTCTCGCTCTCCGCTGCCGTTGCACACGCAGCAGACGCAAGTGAACCGCTGCACGGCGCCGATGCCACTGACGGCTCGGGCTCGCAGCAGCTTGCCTCCTACGCCGCGCTGGCTGCTGCTGCGGCGGCCGCAGATGTCTCCGGTGACACCGCTGCCTCCCTGCTGCTGAGGCACCCCTCGCTGCTCCACGACGCGTCCGGCCTCTTTGCTGCGCCGCTACCCGCTAGCAGGGGCCCAGGTGCTGGGGCAGGGGCAGCAGGCCTGCTGCGCGTCGGCTGCTGCACCGTGCTGCGGTGGGGCGACATCGTGACAGACAGGCCTGCCTTCCACACCTCGTCCCTCCTCTTCCCCGCTAGCTTCCGCTGCGTGCGGCGCTGGTGGGGCCCTGCTGCTGCTGCTGCTGCCCCGGCCTCGTCTGCACCTCTGCCGCAGCGCCAGCATCGCTGGGTGCTGGGTCGTGTCCCCTATACGTGCCTCATTCTGGACGGGTTCACGGGCAAGGCCTCTCAGGCCACTCCCGCAGGCAGCAGCGTCGGTGCTGCCTCATCTGTGGAGGAGGGCTTGAATGCTGGCTCAGCCCGCAGCGGCCCCGTCTTTGTCATCGCTGTCCCAGGCGGCAGCCCCGCTGCAGCAGCGTTCTGGGGGACGGAGGCAGCTCTCGCAGACTCAAGCGCCGCCCCTGCCCCTGACCTTGCAGCTGCGTCTGTCGCTCCCTTCCTCTTCCACGGCAGCACCCCTGCGCAGGCGCTGCTGCGGCTGCGGCGGGCCATCGTGGCAGTCCTGGGGGAGGCGACTGCGGGGCACCTGCTGTCCCGCGAGGAGCGGGCAGTGCTGCAGGAGCTCTCACAGGCTGGGCTGCGGAGCGCGGGGCCTGCGCGTGAGGCCGGCGGCAAGGAAGTGGGGTCAGAGACTCAGGCTGACGCTGCTGCTGCAGCGGCTGCTGCTGCTGCCTTCACGGTGCCGCCTACGACAGCGCTGTCTCCATCGCAGGCACCTGCAGGCAGCAGCGCAGCCTCGGGTGCAATCACTGCAGGGCGAGGCGCGCTGGTGCTGCTGCCGCGGCTTCGATTCTCCTCCGCCCCTGCCTGCGAGCTGCCCACCCATCTGTTCACCCCTCGCCTCCCAGCCCGCCTGCCGCTGGCCGAGCCTACAGCACTGCTGGCAGCGCAGCCGCACTGGAAACCCGTGCGTCACGACTCGACCACCGCTGCTGGCGCCGCCTCGCAAGCCGCTTCGGTTGACGCACAGCGGGCGTGGGGGTCCAGCAACGCTGCCGACGGCAGCACTGCAGCAGGTGCCACCGGTCCACCCCTCGCCTCCCGCCTGGACGCCCTGCTTGCCTGCGACAGCTACGGCCTGCACGCAGCCGTGTGGTTCGGGGTGGGGATCCCAGAGGTGCAGCGGGTGCTGGAGAGCTCCCCTGCTGCCCTGCTTGCTGCCATCGTCCCAGTGCCGCAGCAAGCCGCCACTGGGCCGGACGATGCGCCCAAGACTGCAGCGCAGGCAGAGGCCTCAGGACACACGCTTGCTGCTGCCGCCGCCGGTGTTGCGTGGCCGCAGTACTGCTTCCGCTACTGTGAGCCCCCGCTGCAGTCGGATCCTGCTGTGCGGGCTACGGTGCAGGCTCGAAGGCGCGCAGACGCAGCCGACCGAGAGGCCAGAGGGAAGGCGAGGGGTGCCGCCGCTGCGGCCGCGGCCGCTGCAGCGGCTGCCGGCGGTGTGGTGTCTGAGCCATCCCCTGCTGCTGCCCCCGCCGCCTGTGCCCGCTCTGTCCCGTACAACCGACTCGCTCGCCCCGCGGGGAACAACGCGAGGACGGTGCTTGCGGCCAAGGCAGAACGGCTGGAGCAGCCGGAGCTGCTGCGCGTGGACAGAGTGGCGATGGGAGATCTGCCGCTGCTGCCCGCCCCCGCTAGCTCGCTCACAGCTGCCGCCAGCGATATGAGTCACACAGGTAGGCTGCGCAGCAGGCAGGCGCAGGCCCTGAACGCTGCCTCTGCAAACTTCATGCCCTACAGCGCCCTGCCAGCCGCCGCCGCCGCTGCAGCCGCGGCAGGCTTTGCTGCGTTCGGGGCAGCAGTCAGCTATGGGCCCGCCACCGCTGCTGCTGCTGCTAGTAGCACTGGCGGCGCAGCTGGCGCGCCATGGGGGCCCGGCGACGCGAGAGCGGGAGCTGGGCCGGCCATGCCACTTGCTGCTGCAGCCCACGCTGCTGCAGCCCGAGATCGCGCACAGCACGCGCAGTTGCTTGTGGATGCCGCTGACTCCCTGGTCGGCCTCCGTGACTCCGCGACGGCAGCGGGGGATGCTGACAGCGCGGCAGGCGGTGGCGACGCGGCGGGTGCAGCCGCAGGTGAGGGGCGCGGCGGTGGCGCATCAGGAGCCGCTGGTGCTGCTGCATCCTCGTCTGCGTCCTCCGCAGCCACGGTGGAGGGCGCTGCAGCGGCAGCGGCAGGAGCTGCCGGTGGCGGTGACGCCATCGGCACACGTGGCGCAATGCGGCACAAGGGAGGGGTGGCGCCCCCCGGGGCGGCTGCAGCCGGCATAGGCTTGCCTGCAGCCTCCGCAGGGGCTGCTGCCGGCGCGATGCCTGCGGGGGCAGGTGCGGGCGCAGGCAGCGGTGGCGTCTCGCCTGCGATGGCTGCCGGCGCTGCCGCTGCGGGGTCCGCTGACGCGAGCGGCGACGCTGTGGCGCTGACAGGGGGCGCTGCCCCTGCCGCCGACAGCTCCTTCGCGGCCTCCTACAAGCTCATGCGTGCCGTGCCCCTCTCAGAGCGCCTGGTGGTTCGGCGCAGCCCCATCCACGGGTGGGGCCTCTTCCTGAAGCGAGACCTGCCCAAGCACAGCGTGGTGATTGAATACACGGGGGAGCTGGTGCGGCAGGCCGTTGCAGACCGGAGGGAGCTCTGGTACGAGGAGACGCACAGACTGCTGCAGCGCACGCCCCGACAGATCGCAGCCTCGCTGGAGCATCAGCAGCGGGCGCACGAGGCTTACACGGCGAGGGTCGCGGCTACAGGCGGAAGCCAGGGCAACTGCAGTACGGGGGCAGCAGCAGCTGCAGTAGGCCTCGGGTTGTCACAGCCCCGCGGATTCCTGCTTCCGGACGAGATGCGTGTCGGCGGCTCGGGCGCAGGCGCAAGCTACGCCCCACTCATCAATTCTGGGGCTGCTGCGCGCGCTGCTATCAGCCGCAGCATTGACCTGTCAACGCCCGGCCTGCACCCGTCCCCGCACTCCATTGACGCGATCACCATGGCCGGCTCCAAGGTGGGACCGCGCAAGTCGGACGGCAGCGGCAGCTGCTACCTCTTCCGCCTGGACGATGAGTGGATCGTGGACGCGACGCACAAGGGCAGCGCAGCCCGATTCATGAACCACTGCTGCGAGCCTAACGCCTACTCTGAGGTGCTGCTGGTGGACGGGGAGAAGCGCATCCTCATCCTGGCGCTGCGGGACCTGCGGAGGGGCGAGGAGATCACCTACAACTACCGGTGCGTGGCAGGCATTCCAGGCGTGGCAGGCGCGAGGGGCGTGTGTGCTGTGGGGGTCGTGCGAAGGCATTGCATCACGTTGGTCGGCTGGTCTCGGGTAGTGTCCACACGCACCCGGTGCAGCGATCGCCGCCCGCCGTGTGTCCTGTTGTTGATCTCTTTCGTGCCTTCGTGCTTTGTCACCGTTGTTCCTTCTCCCTCCGCTCCTGTCCATTCGCGCAGCTTCTCTCCGACGGACAACCCAGACGAGAAAATTCCCTGTTACTGCGGGGCGCGCAACTGCCCGGGTACAATGAACTAAAGGCAGCCCTCAGCCCAGCGGCACGCGAGGCGCCGGGGCAGCACTCTCGGACTGACTGCGCTGCCATCTCCGCTTTGAGGGGTTCGCTCCGATCGCCCGCCACTGCAGCGCCATTGCAGTGTCCGCCGGCGCATGACCCGTTGACACACCCGACTTCGCGGACGGTAGGGGCCTCGAGGCCTGTGGTGTTTGCAGTCGATGCAGCTTTTGCGGCGGTTGCCACCGCAACTTTGCAGCACTCCCTGCTGTTGGCCGTTGGCGTGTTGCGTGGGCTGCTGCGGCAAGCTCAAGTGGCATCGGGCTGCCCTCGCAGCAGGGCCCCAGCGCCCGCATCCACACGCGCAGTTGAATCATGACACTGTGCATTTCAACACTGGTCACACTCGAGTTGCGCGCGCAAGCACTGGACTGTACACGCACACTGTGGCACTCACACGTCACGATCACTGGCGGTAACTATAGCTTCAGCACGTGCAATATGCATGCTCTGGTGCGATGCTTTCGCGGCCGAGTCGACGTCGCGCCCGCGCAGTCGCTGCATTCGATCCCGATTCGACCGCGTGCACGTGCGCCCGGGCCTCGAGCTCGCGGCGATCTCGGCAGCATGCCAGTGCCACCCGCCAGTGGATCGATGTCAGTTCTGATACATTGGAAGAGAGGGTCTGATAAGCCCGCGATCACAGTTCAGATCGTAAAATACCTACATGCGGGGGCACTCGGGAGTCCAGTCACGGGCCGTGACTCAGGCTGGCACGGTGGCATCGTCCCGAGTCCGACGAGTCGGCCAGCACTCACTCAGGCTGTGGCACTGACTGGCAGTCGGGACGCGGATCCGCCGGATAGTGATCCGACGACGCGTCGTCGCACCAGTGAGCGGTAAGTAACTTGAACTTGTCGACTTGTCGAGCTAGCCTTGAGACTTGCCAGCGTGCTAGCCTGAGGGGTCCCGCCGCCGTATCAAAAACAGTAATATCGACATCGCCGACTGACGGTCTGTTTCTTGGGAGTGCACCGACAACCCAGCGCCGCAGCACACCGCTCTGGGGCGCGTGCGTGACGAGCCGCAGCTGCTGGACGCCGACCTGCCAGTGGTAACTTGAAGTGACGGCGACGACGACGACGACGACGACAGTGAACCCGCTCTCTGATGCAGGTGCCACCAGTGGACGACGGTACGCGGCCAGATAGTCGAGCGCAGAAATGCGTGAGGCGATGCTGGGCTGCCTGCCACCCCTGAATGCTGCCAGTGACAACCACGCCATTCCCTCAGGCTGCTGCACCTGTAGCCCGCACCTCCTGCCCCAAGTGGTCTGGAGCGGAGCGGCTGCAGGCGGTAGGGTGCCGGGTCGGAAGGATGCGTCCCCAGGAAAATGAACGGAGGCATCCCGACGGCTCAGCACATGCAGGGGCCCGCTGGCACTGCTGACAGACTGTGTCAGTGAGTCAGTGACAGTGTGCCAGTGGTGGCCGCCCCTCTGGTCAGGCCGCCCCTCCTGACCAGAGGGGTCCCGCTCAGACTGAAACAGCGACACCCGAAAGGGTGCACGCGCTGCCTGAGGCCGGAGCACGTGTGCTGTCTGCCAGAGTCTGAGACCTGTCTGCACCGCGAGCTGCGGTGGCGGAAGTCAATGGCGATTTGAGCTTTCTGTCTCTTTTTAGTGCAAACCGCGTTGTGTTTTCAAGGCTTTGTTGATCGTCAGAAGTCTGGAACGTTCTCACGCTGTCACGACGACGCCAACGTTTGTCATTGGCACTGCCTCACAATCGGTCTGCCTCACAATTCACTGCCAGTGTTCAGCACCAGTTCGTTAACGTATGGCCCACTTGTCGACGGATGAGCAAGGGTCTGCAGCCCTCACCGCAGCCAAGTAGCGCGCATTGCGCGTAGTGATTGAGAAAAGTTGGAATGGGGGACGAGCCGGGCGGTGCGAGGAAGCGGAAGCGCGGCGAGGCCGAAAGTGCACTCGCTGAGCCACGAGCACAAGGGCCCGCGGCCAAGCGCGCGCGCGGCGCCGAGGCAGCTAGCAGCTTCAGCGATGGCTCCGCTTGGTTACTTCTTGAGGCGCGCATCGCCAAGGCGAAGCGCAAGCTGGCCCGTGCGCAAAATCGTGGTGACCCTAAGCAACTCGCCAAGCGGTCGGCAAAGCTCGCGCGGCTGGCAGGCCGCGCGGCGGCGGCGGCAGCCTGCACGCCAATAGGAAAGGCGGCAAGGATCGTCGATGCAGGCGGCAGCGACAGCGACGCTGAGGGCGTCGACGCCGGCAGAAAGCACATGCGCGGCGAGCATGCGGTGGCGCCTGAGCGCACTGTCTACCTTCAACGCTCCGGCGCCAGGTCATGGGCGGAGTTTGTGCTCAGCCGCGCCGCCACGGTCGCGCATCTGGCGAAGGACGCCAAGAAAGAGCTGGAGCTGAATGCTCAACTGGACGACATCTCGCTGCTTCTCATCACGGGCAAGGACGCTGGGGACAAGGACGAGCTCGTGGCGCTGGACAGCATGGACACCATCGACGAGGCACTGGCAAAGGCGCTGGGACGCGCCGTCGCGCCCACGGACAAGGTCCGCATCGTCGTGGATGTGGCTGCAGCCGTGGCAAGCAGTGAGTTCGATCCCGGCGGTCGCAGGTTCCGTGGTCGGGCTGCCGCTCGCCATGCACAGGCGGCGCCTGCTGGCTGCCTTCGCACACACCGTTTCATGCCTGTCCGGCGATTTTATCTCTCCTTGTTTGCTGCTGCCTCGCCCCCACGGTTCACGTGCAGCCGTCGTGCGGGCGGGCGCGACGACGGACGAGGTGTATGCGGCGCTGGGCCCGCAGGCACGCGCTGTCGTGGACGCGGCGCGCGCGCAGCGCAGCCGTCTGAGCGGCAACCGCGTGCTCATGGGGCTGCGCCGTGTCTTGTCCGCCGCAGACGCGAAGGCGCTCGGCATCAACGTGCTTCGTGAGGACGCGAGGGGCAACATGGCCGTTGGCATGTTTGGGCTCCTCGCTCTCGATATGAAGATTGTGCAGCCGCCAAAGAGTGAGTGTCGTGGGATCGACTGGGCGGCTCACCAACGGCCGCCGATGCAACATGATGGCGGACGCCTTGTGCATGAAGCTTACCATCTCGCTCCCCGATCATGTAGCAGAGCCGCTGCCACTGTCATCACCGCGAATGCCTTGGTTTGCTTGCCCGCCCGCCCGTCCTGTTTTTCAATGCGCAGCCTTCGATGACGCGGCGGTCTCTGAACTGAAGGTGCTTTTGTTCTCCCAGCGGCTGGAGCGTGCCTTCGAGCTGGTCGATGCGGTGATGCGGGGCCTGCTTCTGGGCGTTCACCTGTCAGGCCCTAACGGCGTCGGCAAGTCTGCCATTGCGCTGCTGGCTTACCTCATCTGCGCCGCCCGCGGCCTTCCAGCGGTCTACATCTCGCGTGCTGCGTCCTGGGTGACTGCGGCACGCGAGCCAGGCGGCGGCGATGCTTTCCTGCTAGACGCCTTCTGGCGCCAGAACGCGGACCTCATCATCGAGAGCCCCGTCCTGCGCAACGTCTTCGCTGCGGCGCTGCAGGACGCTGCTGCCCCGTTCAGCGCAGGCGTTATGACGGCGCTGCGAGCGGCTGTGTGCACGCCTGCGCTGCCTGGCTGTGCTGTCATCATGGATGAGGTGCAGCACATCACTCAGGCTGTGCAGAGCGCGCGTGTCGAGCAGCCGACCAGGGAGCGACAGACAGCCGGCGACTACTTTACCACCAACTGGTACGACTGGACCAACCACAACAGTGTGTTCCAGCGCATGTCTGTGGCCAGCGCCCACGCCGAGCGCGACACGAAGCTGCCTGATGGAGATGCCCACCGGCTGCGCATCATTGAGCCGCTGGACCCAGCAGACCGCGCCGCGCTGCAGGCGGCCGTCGAGTCACCCGCCTACGTGGAGGACTCTCTGGCACGCGAGCGCGTGGTCTACATCGGCGGCAACATCCTCCGCAAGATCATCACTGCGGCGCAGCTGTTGCCACGTGGGCGGAAGCCTACCACGAAAGACCTGCAGCTGCAGTGGCAGACCATGTGGGAGTCCATGTTGAGGGACTGCAGCGGCTGGCTTGCGTCGCTGCCAAAGGCAGCGCGCACTGTCGCTGCACGCACTGTCATGGACTTGGTGACGGGCAAGGTGCTCTGGGGCGGCGTCACGACCCTGTACGACACAGGCATTGTATACCGCTCGGCTGGATCGCCAAATGTGCGGCCTGTCTCAACCGTCGCCGCTGCGGTGATCCTGCGCGTGACGGCATCCCACGAGTCTGCCACGCGCAAGCCGCTCTCGTCAATTCCCGATGGCCGAGAGCGTGGCTTTGAGCTGGAGCGGCAGGTGCTCGCTCGACTGGACGGCTTCGCTTATCGCCATGGCGTGCCTGCCAAGCTGCTGGACGGCTCACCTGCACCCGTATTGGACCTGCGCTGCGCCTACTCGCTGCCTTTCACGCATCTGAGTGAGGTGGTGGAGCGTGAGGTGCCAATCCTCTACCGCCCCACGAGCGGCGTCTATCCGTGCGATGCCATCCGCATGCCCGCTGCAGACGACCGCAGCGGCAGCGTGTGCTTCATCGAGTGTAGCACCACCGATCCGGTGCTGCAGAAGCGTGTGAGCAAGGTGAACAAGTGGTTCGCCCCGGATGGCGTGGTCACAGAGCTGCTTGCGAGGAGCGGCCGCAAAGGGACTGTTGTGCTGTTTTACGACGCCCCGCTGCCGAGCAGAAGCTTGTCTGCTGGCGCGAAAGCTCTCAGCGCAGGCTCCGTGCCGCCTGAGTCTGCGCCTCGGCCGACCGAAGCTGTGGGCTTGGGGGCTGGTGTCGCGCTAGTCGCAGCTGCCGTGTCTGGTTTTGTGCCGCCTGCTTCCTCTGGTGGTGCTGCGCCGCCTCCATCTGCAGTTGCGTCGAAGGCAGTGAGCGGAGGGGGACGGGGCTCGCAGCGGGGCGCTTCGGCAGCAGTTTTGCCCTCGCCTGTGGTCGACGTGGTCTGCGTAGTGGACGCCCCGTCCCTGAGCGAGCCCCTTACCTTGTTGCTGTGATGCGCACGGTGCGTGCGACGTTGACGGCGCACGCGCACACGTCGTGGGGGGCTGTCTGGGCGGAAGCCCGTTCACACTCAACCCTTGAGGGGTTACCCCTGAGGAGGCTCCGCGTCGAAACCGCGGGGTCGTGAAAAACGATGCTGGAGTGGCGCCCTTTTGGAAGTGCCACACGGCAGTGCACCGCGGGTGACGTCCAAAATGTGCAGCGCCTTTCAGACACCCGCAGGGCGAAACGCAGATCCAGCCCAAGCCGGCGAGCGTGGCGGCGCACGGGAAGACTGCGCGAGTGCCCGCAGGGGCGCGTTCAGCGCTGGCGCCTTCAGCGTGGAGTAGCAGGTGTTGGGTACGTGAGGCGCCTCCCAGGGCGCCCGAGCCGCGGGCGTTGGCATGGGCTTGCAGGAGCGTGAGGGACGGCGCCGGGCCGGAGCCCCCGCCGCTCGGCCTCTCGTGGGCTCTCAGAGAGCCCAGCGCTGCTAGACCAGCTGCTGTCGGCTCCCTAGTGATCGGCGAGTCTCGTCGCCGTGATGCGACGGCG
>Ga0208629_100968_pt1 | contig 12331 bp, 5 predicted proteins | sample LakWasMet19_HOW5_2_FD_183865 | JGI IMG/M metagenome (GOLD analysis project Ga0208629, IMG submission 183865) | Freshwater sediment methanotrophic microbial communities from Lake Washington under simulated oxygen tension - Sediment Metagenome... | ecosystem: Environmental > Aquatic > Freshwater >...
GAGGCGGCTGCTGCCGCCGGCGCGTTCGCTGCGCCTCCAGGCTGCGCAGGCGACGCGGCTGGGGCTGCAGCGGCTCGGCTGCCAGCAGGCACGGCCCCCGCACACGCGCCCGCAGATGCGCCGCAGTTCGGGGCGCGGCTGTACGCACAGCAGCTGGCGGCGCTACAGGGCGCGGGTGGCGGCGGTATGACGAACAGCCTGGGTGTGGGCCTCGCTGCGATCGCGGCCCTGCAGCAGGCGCCGCCGCAGCAGGCGCCGCCGCAGCCGTACCCTCAGCAGCAGTACCCGCCGCAGCCGTACCCGCAGCAGCCGTACTTCCACATGGGCGTTTCGCAGCCAGGTGCCGGCGCAGCAGGGCCAGCCATCCAGGCAGAGGCTGGCGCAGGCCGGCCGGCTGGCGTCAGCGGCGCTGGCGGCACTGGTGGGCCCTGGGGCTGGTCGGCCGGATTTCCGCTGCCGTACTCGCAGCTGCAGCTGCAGCAGCCTCTGTCTCTCTCCGATGACGCCTCAGCGCTCCCCTCGCCCATGGCCGCCGGGGGCGCGACGATGCCGCCGCAGCCGTCGTACGCCGGCCTTACGCCGCGCCTGCAGGCCCTGCTGCAGCACCAGCGCCTGTTCGGGGGCCTGCAGCAGCCCGCGGTGCTCGCCTCGCCGCACTCCGCTGCCCCGCTGGCGCTGCTGAGCCAGCACTTCCCCCTTGGATACCCCGCCGCCTCGCAGGCCGCAGCGCTGGCGCACCTGCAGCAGCTGCAGCAACAACAGCAGTACCAGCCGCAGTACCAGCAGCCCCCGCCCCCACAGCGTGCGCACGCGGCCGCAGGCGCAGACCCCACTCTCGCCTTCCTCGCGGGCGGGCTGGGCGGCAGCACGTCAACCCACCGCTCAGTCGCCGCCTCCGCGCAGCCCCCGCCGTGGCAGCTGCCCCCGATGCAGGGGGCGGCCGCCCGCAACGCTGCGCCGGGGCACGGCTCGGTTACGGCTGCGTCCGCAGCGCCCCCCGTGCTAGGCCCCGACTCCCTCGCCGGGTCGCCCGCCGCAGCCGCGGCCGACAGCCCCACTGGGGTAATAACAGGCCCTGCCACGCTGCTGCAGGCGCCGCCGATGGCTGCCCCTGGCGCCAGCAGCGGCGCGACGCTGCTGGCCGCCGCCGGTGCCGCGCCGTTTTCCGCAGCAGCATCAGTGGCAGCCGCCGCATCAGTGGTAGCAGCAGCGGCAGGCGGCGCTGCCGCTCCGTTCGTCGCCATCCCGCCGCCCCCGGGCGCGGCCGGCCTGGCGGTGCTGGCGCCCACGCACACGCGGGACGGCTACGGCAGCTGCGGCAGGGACAGCGGCAGGCCGCACCCGTCGGCGCCCTCGTCGGTGCCCACCAGCACGACCGCCACGGCGACGGCGACGGCGACCTCCAGCGGCGCCAGCAGCACGCTGAGCATGGCGACGGGCAGCGCTTACGCCTCGCGGCGCGACCACGGGCAGGGGCAGGGTCAGGGGCACCGCATCGGTGGCAGCGCGACCGCTACCGGCGCTCCCGCGAGCGCCGCTGAGGCAGCCGCCCTCGCGTCGCTGGCAGGCTCACCCGGGGATGCGGTGACACCACCGGGCCTTGCACATGCCAGCGAGCTCGTCGCTGGGGCGAAGGCTGCCGGCGTCAGCGGCAAGGCGCAGACGGGCGTGGGGGCATCTGACGGCTCCCCGCCGCTGGCAGCGCCGTCTTGCTGAGCGATCCAGCGCTGCCAGGCGCGGGTACCGACAGCGGAGCGGGCGCTCGGGCTCCACTACCCATGCTGTCTTCGCCGCTGCAGGCGTGCGGGTGCCCCTGCTTGCCCCCGGGTGAGTCGCAGAGTGAGTCGCAGAGTGCCTCTGCTAGCGCGGCGCCGGCGCCTGCCGCCGATGACAGCGCCGTCTGCGGATGTGCGGCCTCTCTCAGGGGGCCGCGCGCGCCCGCAGCGACCGCAACGTGCCCAGGCGGCGCGCATATAACAACGGCAACTGCAGCTGCATAATCCATTCAGCAGCCACGCGGGCGAAATGGCGCACGCGACGCGCGGACAACGGCATCACGCGCCAAAACCTGCGTTTTGCTCTCCAACTTAAGGACACTCTCCGAACCACTAAGCCGCCCGCAGCCGTCGTGTAACACGGTCGCTTGTGAGTGTCGCGCCTATTCCGGACGCGTGCCAGTGGGGCTTGAACGCCTTTTCCTTGCCGAGTGCGCTCCCTTGCTGCGCGAGCCCCACATTGGCTCGCTCACCCCTCCCCCTCCCCCTCCTCCCCACTCCAACCTGCCGCGAGCCCGGCGCGGCTCGCTATTCGTGATGCGAGGCGCATTCGATCGCTCATTGCCCCGATTTCTGCGCCGACGCAGCGCTTGCCGACGCCTTCGGCCTCTGCACTACAGCCCGGCAGCAGCTACGCGCCCACACCGTTGCGTTTTGCTCGCAATTCTCAAACGGGTATGGCTGATCCCGTTGCCCCTGTCAGCCGGTGCTTGGTCCGGCCCCCAGCAGGTCATTGTCGTGTCTTGCGCCGAGGCTGCCGCACGGGCATCTTGCAGCGTGCGCGTATGGGGTATCCCAGCAAATGGCGAGAACCAGCAGCCCCCGGGGCTTACTGTGAGTGTTCAAGTCTGTCTTAAACTCTATTCTCGGGCCTGCCAGCGTGCCGAGTGGTTTGTGAAATGTGTGTGGTCCATCGCCGCCTGCAATTTCCCCTCGGAGTTGTGATAACAAGCTCGATGGTTGTGATTTCTGCAAGTCAGCATATATCCGGCTCCGTCTCGCAGCGTACGAAGCCCAAATGATACGCGAGTCGAGACCTATCCATAGATGTTGCAGGTAATGCTGAAGGTTAACGATGGATTTCCAAGTGTACCAGGTGAGGCGAAGCCGCCCATGAGAACAGCGCAGTGTAGCTATAGCTTGGCCTGGTTATGAAAATTCTTTTACTGAGGTTTCAAAGTTATGTCGTCCTTGTCGTCCTGTCGGACAGCTGTACCGCCAGCCAACCGCACGTCGCACGCTCGCTGCTGCAGCGCTGCGGAGTGCCAGGCAGGGCGTGTCCGACTGCCAGTGCGCTTACGCGGAGGGGCGGCGCGGCATCGGCGCGGGGCCCTTCCAGGTCGCCACGGCCTTGTCCAGAGCCCGCTCCACCATGCCGATGGCGGTCGACATCTCCTCCTCGGAGATCACCAGCGGCGGGATGAAGCGGATCGTCTCGCGCCAGCCCTGCACGGAGGGGTGCGGGAGGGGGGACAGGGACGAGGGGATAGCGGGTGAGGGGCGCGGGAGGGGAGACGAGGACGAGGGAATAGCTGTTGAGCGGAGAGGGCGGGCGGCGGCAGGGACGGTGCAGTGGACATGATGAGAGGGCAGGCAGCAAGTGAGGAAGAGAGTCGAGGCAGGCAGCGAGAGATGGGCGGCAAACAAGTGGCGCTCAACACGCAGCGGGTGCAGCAACAGCGGTCGGCAGCGACGCCACGCAGCAGCAACGACAGCAGCGATGCGGCGACGACAGACCACAGCTGGAGCGAGCCAGACACAGGCACAGCGACGCACCGATGTGAGCAGCAGCGCACCCTCCTCCATCGCGCAGGCGGTCACGTGGCCCGCGAAGCCGCTGCCGGCCGGCATGTTGAACTCCCAGCCCACCATGCACCCACGCCCGCGCACGTCCAGCGTGTGCTCCGGGTGCTTGGCGGCGAGGCGGCGCAGGCCCGCCTGCAGCTGCGCGCCGCGCGCCGCCGCGTTCGCGAGCATGCCCTCCTCCACGATCGCGTCGATCGTCGCCACCGCCGCGGCGGCCGCCACCGCGTTCGCGCCGTACGTGCCGCCCATGCTGCCAGGCGGGCTCTTCCGCATCATGTCCCCGCGCGTGGCGATGCCCGAGAGCGGGATGCCGCTCGCGATGCCCTTCGCGAACACGGTGATGTCGGGGACGACGCCCTCGTGCTCCATGGCCCAGAACTTGCCCGTGCGGCCCACGCCGGACTGCACCTCGTCTGCGATCAGCAGCATGCCGTGCTTGTCGCACAGGGCGCGCAGCTCGCGCATGAAGCCGGGCGGCGGCGCGATGTAGCCGCCCTCGCCCAGGATGGGCTCCAGCATGATGGCGGCCGTGTCCTTGGGGTCGGACACCTCCTTTAGCAGCTGCTGCAGGCTGTCCATCGCGAAGCCGCAGCACGTGAACGTGGTGCCGGCCGCCTCCGCGGCGCCGGGCGAGTGGGCGCCCGCCTTGCCCGCGCACGTGCAGTGCACGCAGGTGGGGAAGGGCGTGTGGTGGAAGCCGCTGGGCAGGGGCCCGTACCCGACCCCGTAGGCGGTCTTGGAGGAGGTCATCGCCAGCGCGCCGAGGGAGCGGCCGTGGAAGCCGCCGCGGAACACGATCACGTTCTGGCGGCCCGTCTCGTGGCGCGCCAGCTTCACGGCGGACTCGCACGCCTCCGTGCCGGACACTGCGGTGTGGCGCAGCGGGGTGAGCGAGTGAGCAGTCAGAGTAGGGCGCGGCGCGGCGCGGCGCGACAAAGGAGACAAAGCAAATGGAAGAGAGACAAAATAAGAGCTGCGTGCGCTTTGCCGCCTTGCTCACCGTTGAAGAAGAAACGCGAGACCTCGGGCGGCGTGACCTTGTCCAGGCGCTCGAGCAGTGCGACGACGGGCTTTGAGATCGTGCAGTTCTGCTGGAGGTGAATGCCCTTCGCGGCCTGCTCCTGGATGGCCGCCACCACCTTGGGGTGGCAGTGCCCCGTGTTGGCCACGCCGATACCCGTCTGCAGGTCCAAGTACTTCTTACCCTCAATGCTGGTGATCCAGCAGCCCTTGGCTGTGTCGACGACAATGTCGTTGCCCTTGGGCGACCGAGGCACGGCCGGGCTAAAGTGGTGCTCCAGCATGCGCAAGTGATCTGCTGTCGTCTTGGCCTGCATGCTGATGCAGCGGCGGCCTGCGCCGAGCGAGCGGGCGAGGGCCTGCATCCTGACTGCAAGTGCGGGTGCTCCACAAAACGATCGCCAAATCTGACGGATTGCACGGATAACAAATGTGCCACGGAGGGCAGATGGCGATATAGCAGGAACACGGACGCAATCTACTGAGGTGGCAAAGCGTGGAAATTTCAGGGAAACGGCGGCTGCGAACTCTGGGGTCACATCTGTCTGCACGATAAGGCACTGAAATACTCGCTCGCAGTGCCGTGGCCTTTCCCGGCTGTGTTCGCCTGCACGAAGAACAACCGGTGATGATAGCACGAGTCCAGCTCTGAAACCTGGAGCGTGTGTCGTATCACACGTGCCGGCGGCCCGGCGACTCTCGAGATCGCTGCGAGTCGCACTCGGCGGTACGTGATACACGCGACCCAACAACTTCCGGGGTGATACCTCATTGGTCCACACCTTGCTGTTAACATCTTGAACGCAATGCGGACCGTGCGTACCATTGGTACATTGCCATCCGCATGCGACAGCTCCCACACGCTCTACAATTGCACATTCGCCTAGGTTTCTGCTGCTCTGGTTTGCGGGGTCCGCCGGATGAACGGAGGCGGAGCGGGGAGCATCGCATGTGCATCAGCGCCCTTTCGCGATCCCACTGGCAGTCTGACCGAGTGACTTTTGTCACAGCCCTCCTGTCAGCGGAGGTACGCTCCTGCGGCCGGTGCAGAGAACCGCGTCGATCGGGCGAAGGGACGTGAAGTACATTCACTTCAACTCCAGACGATCGCACCTCGTGGACTCGGACGCTCGGGGTCGTTGATGGCAGTCCAACACAGACGTCATGAATCGTGGAACGAGCAGCTGCGATACGTGCTCAAGTAGCGACTAATCTGCCGTGCGGGCCGCATTTCAGACCTAAGTCGCCATTCTCTCAATGCAGCTGACCTTGTTGTTGCACATCGTGGTGAAGCGGGTGTGCTGTATGCGCCGAACGGATTTAAAGGGCACCATGCGCCGCGGGCCGCACACTTGCGCGACGCATTCGAAGCGGGCGCGCGCCCTGTCGCTGCAACCTGTGTTGCCCGCCTGTGGCGCGACGAAGGCATCGAGAGGTGCTCCGCGCCCTGGCAGCGGCAAACGCGCACGCGACTTGCGTGTGTACCATGCTGCACGCGCACCACGCCCGACCTCCTGGGCTCAGGGTTTGCTCACTTGCACGGTGCCATATTGACGTGTCCCACAACGCGAACCCGGCTGCTTTGATGCCACGTCTGGCACGTCAGCACCATCGCTGGCCCAGCAAGCAGCCCAGCATCAGCGCCTGTGCCTGTGTTTCTGCGTAGCACGCTCGCAGCACACGTGCACGGCAGGACAGCTCCTGCACCTCCACTGCACACCAAAGCCTTCTCAGATGCTAAGCTCCCGTGCCCCTCACGCTGCCGGGGTCGCACGCCTGCGCAGTCAGCGGGCGCTCGCACCCTATGCCTCTGCTCTGCGGCTCGCTGGGTGCAGCGCGTTGCACAGCCCCCGCGAGCGGCGCTGGGGCGGCGGGGAGCCACAGGCCGGGGAGCCACAGGCCGGGGGTCCTCCACGCGCAGCAGGGTGCGATGTCGCATCATTGCACTCTCATCCCAATCCCGCCGCTGTGCCACTCTGCCCTGCGAGGCCCTTGCGATCGATTGCGAAGGGCGGCCGATACACACACCGATCCACACACCGTGTTCGCCACCGAGGCGGAGTGCAGACGCTGCTGCGCCGGCAAGGGTTGCCGAGGGGAGCAGCGCAGCGTCTGGGCAACTGCTCGAGGCGGGTACTCCCGAAGCCACGCAACGGGAGCGCAACCGGACATCGGGCGGCCCCCACATTCGGTGACGCTACAGCTGGGCCCACGCGGTGCCTGCTCAGCCGCGGAGTCCGCGCAAGGTGCCGCGGCGGGCGGTATCCAGCCCCAGCGCACGGCGCAGCCCCAGCCCCGGCACCGCAGCAGCAGCTTGAGTGCCGCCCTGGCGCCTGCGTTCCACAGCCCACAGCGGCTTCCTCGTTGTTGGTGTGGGGGCACGGCAGGCCCGCCCGTGCGTCTCCACGAGGCGCGCTCACGCCGGCGCGCCCGCGCCCGCGACCGCCGCGGTCTCGGTGGGGATCTTGCCCAGCTCGACCAGCGGGGACATGATGGCGGCGATCCAGTCCTCCATCTCCGCCGCGGAGTGCGCGCGCAGCGTCAGGGACTGCGAGTGCGGAGCCGGGTGCAGTAGGGGTGGGGTGCGGTGGGTGGGGTGACGGCAGCGGGTGGGGGTGACAACGCACGCAGTGATGGCGGCCGCGGGCAGCCACACGGGTCGAGGTACTCGTGACCGGCTGTCCCACAGCAGGCTCGTGACCGGCTGTCGCAGAGCAGAAGTTCGTGCGCACGGCCGCTGCGCCGTTCTAGAAACGGCAGCGCGATGCCTTGTTTAGAGCAAGCGCTACCCGCGAAACGTCGCGGCAAACCCGCGCTCGCGTCTCCGCATCTCCGTGCCACGCACCTTGGGGTATGCGTTGACGATGAATTCAAAGGTGGCGCTGTCCTCCGACTTCGAGCAGTAGTACGAGGCGAGCACCACGCGGCCAGTGGGCGCATTGCGGTTCTTTTCGTACGCCTGCAGCGTGCGGGGTCGGTGGCGACTTGTGGTGGCAACACTTAGACAATCGAAGGACATGCAACACACGCAAGCGATCGATCTGTGGTGCAGCACGCACCGCCTTGTTGTCGTAATAGTACAAATGATCGCTCAGCACAAAGTATCGGTCCTTCCAGTTCTTATGGCCGCCCGCTCCTCCACCCAGCTTTCCTGCAGCACATGAGCGTGGAATCAGGGACAACAGGGGCGTTCGAGCGCCTGCCGCCATCGTCTGCCGCGGGGCGCCGATGCGGCTTGTCACGCACCGAGCACGCCTTCCTTCAACACCTTCGCTGGCTCGACGGGCTCCATGACTGTATGGGCAGTATCGCAACTATGGGGGCCTCAAGAAGTGCGTATCAAGGCACGGTTGTGCGCTGACTGCAGGATCAATGTGTCGAGTTAACCTGGCCAGTTTATCAAAACTGGTAGATGGCTGCTAGGCATTACTGTCCGCCAAAGACATTTAATGTGCGGTGCACACACAATTTTGCGCGAACGACGCAGCGGAAGCAAAACTCGGGGACGGTCAGATATCGGGCTCGTTGACGCCTCAATCTTTGCATAGACACAATCCGCGTCTCCAATGTCAGCTTGAAGACAGCGGTGGCTCCGTCGCCTTCACAGAAATTTCCTTAGCTCTTTGTACACGCTTTCGTTGTAGCGTTACGGCGTGATCGCGTACCAGCAGCAGAACGCGGGTTTCAGACCCGAGAACTCCGCTGTTTTGTCGGATACGGGCCTCAGGTAGCGGCCGCGACGCCACTTCGCTTGCTTGACACATGGCTGGGATACCTGGCTTGCTTGTGTAGCGCTGCCTCGTCAACGACCTGCGCTGCTGGGACCAAAGTCGATCCTGAGCTGCCCTGTTACACAACTCCCGGGCTGTCGTCCGCGAGCGAGTGTTTGATAGACACACGTGCTGCTCATACCATGTCTCGAACAGCTAGTATAGACGTCCACGCAGGACTTCCTGCCCGTGCGATGCTCTCGAACGAGGGCTGCTTTGCTCAGAACGCTGGCCCTCGCGTCTCCACTTCGGAGATGGCCGCACTTCTACCTCCACTACTGGACGCCTCTCTGGCCTCCGTGTGCGACGGCGGCGAAGTGCGGCGCGCCATAGTCCACCTGGCCCTAGAGGGAGCTGCTGGCGAGGGGCTGCTGCAGACCTGCGCCGTCGATTCGAACGCCGCCGCGGCTTCAGGGCCTCGGGGCGGAGTTTCGCAGTCTTCGGGCGCGCCGTTTCCCACCGCTGCTCTGCGTGTGAGCCACCTCTGCGTGGGCCTCGCTCGCTGCTACGGCATGCGCAGCGACGCGACGCCGCGGGGCGGCTGCGATACCCAGGAAAGTGAAGCGGACGCGGCGTGCAGCAGCGGACTTGCAGCGCTGGCCGCCGCCTTCGCGACCGCCATCGCTGCCCCATCCCCCGCACCCCACGCGGCGCTGGCGAGTCAGTTGGTCGCGGCAGCAGCGTGTGGGACGCCTGCGTGTAGCTCTTCAGCCGCCACTGCGGAGGTCTCTGCGCTCGTGACATGGCGAGCTGCCGCCGCTTCGCTCGCGTCGCCTGCGCGGGCAGCGAACGTGTCGTCTCCGTTGCTGCGACTGCTTGCAGCGGCCGCCTGCGCGTTCGTACAGGCCCCGCAGTCCCCTGAGGGAGCAGCAGCGGCGCTTGCGGCCTCCGCAGTCCCCGCGAACAATTCCTCCGCCCCCGCCACCTGCACTGGCTCCGTCGGCCTCGGTGAGTGCAGCGGCGTTGCCGCCGCCTCTGCCCCCGTCGATGGCAGCAGCAGCGACCCCTGCGCGCGCGCCGCTGCCGTCGCTGACGTTTGGACGACCTTTGTGCGCTGCGTGCTGCTGCCGCTGGCGCACCTGCAGGGGGCGGCGCTGCTGGCGCAGCACGCTTCGGAGGTCGCTGCGGCGGCAGCCGCTTTGGTGGCGCGCAGCCCTGCAGCCGCACTGGCGTCCCCCGCCGGCGCTGGCGCAGTGTCTCCCGCGTCTGTGGCTGCTGCATCCGCAACGGCAGCGGCAGCAGCGCCGGGGCAGGCGCCCCTGCCGTGGAGCGATGCGGAGTTGTCAACCGCCATCGCGCTGCACGCCCTCCCCGTCTCGCGACCCCTCGCCAGGGCGCCGGCGGCGCCGCCGCGGCAGCACGCGCACCCCGTCGTGCCGCCCCTGCGCTTTCCGCTGCTGGCGGGGCCTGCGGGATCAGGCACGGGCGCTACAGCCGCGTCTGCAGGCGCTTGCACAGCGGCATCTGCTGCGGGCGTCGCTGCCACCTGCGGCAGCCCCGGCGGCAGCCCCGCAGCCCCCGGCGCGAGCGCTGCAGCCGCCAGCGCGCGCGGCAGCGTGACGGCGCTCAGCGCCCGATCCCGCTCGCAGCGCCTCTCGCTGCCGCTGGCGCTCGGAGGCGTGGCCAACATGCCCGCCTCCCGCCTGCTCGCGGAGGTGAAGGCGGAGGCGGAGGTCGCGGAGGCTGCAGTGGCGGCAGCGGGGTGGGAGGGGCCGGCAGGCAGCGCGGCTGGCGTGGCTGCGGGTGCAGGCGGGTCGGCCGTCCCCCTGCCTGCCGCCCCTGCCGCCCCTGCTGCGTCCGCTGCAGCCTCAGCGGCAGTTCCAGTAACAGGGGCAGGCGCGCAGGCGCCGTCCAGCGCCCCCGTCGGCGCCGTGCCAGGCCCGGCCACCCCTCCGAGCGGTAGCGGCGGCGGCGCTGCAGCCATGCCCACGCCTCGCCAGTACAGCCTGGGCGGCCTGCCCGCAGGCGTGCCCCTCTCCCCGCTCGTGCTGCGCGCGCGCGCCCTCAGCACGGACATGGTGCTGCAGCACGCCCTCTCACAGCAGCAGCAGCAGGCGCAGCCGGCGCTACGGTTCGCGCAGCAGGCGCAGCAGCAGAGTGCCCGCAGCTGCGGCAGCGGCAGCGGCTCTCCCGCGGGACCAGCGGCAGATGCCAGCTCCCCGCAGCGCAACCCCCTCGCTCCGCCGCTGCGCGCGACGGCAGGCGCTGCTGCTGCTGTGGGCGTCCCCTCGTCAGAGGCGGCAGTCGCTGCCTCGCAGGCGCCCGCCGCAGGAGTCCCGACGCTGCTGCAGCGACGGCTCAGTCGTAGCGGCAGCTGCTTCAGCGCTGGCTGCGAGGAGCTGACATGCTCCTCGCAGCCGACTGCGGGCGCTGCTGGTATCGCCCCCATCGCAGCTGCGAGCGCAGACTCACCCGCGGGGGTCCCGGCAGCAGCCGCCTCTGGCCCGGCATCTGCAGCATGTATGGCCACCCCTCGCCCGCGCGCCGGCAGCGGCAGCGGCAGCGCAGTGGTGGGCGCCAGTGGCGGCGGCGGCAGCGGCGGCGCCTCAGCGGGCTTCTGCACCGAGGCTCGCCCCTCGCCCGCGGAGGCCGCTGCAGTTGTCGCACGCCTGGAGCAGCGCCTGCGCACCCCGCTGCGACGCACCCCTCTGTCCGCCCGTGTGGGGAGCCCGGTCGCGGGCTACCAGCCCCAGCAGGGGCAGCAGGCCGACGGCCACGTCCCCACCCACGGTCACAGCCAGAGTGCCGGCTACGGCCACCGGCTGCCAGGCGGGCACAGCGACGGCGGCGGCTCTGCTGGGCCGCTGTGGGTGCGCCGGCCAGCCTCCGCCTCTGCTTCCGCCTTCCCCTCCGCAGCGGGCTCTGCTGGCGCCTCCCCACTGTGCGGAGCGACAGATGGCCCGACGGGTAGCGGCGGTGCCTCCACTGTTGGGGGCGTAAGCGCAGCGGTGGTGCCTGTGCCGCGCACCCCGCAGGCGCAGCAGCAGGCGCAGCAGCAGGCGCAGCAGCACCACGCGGGCTCCCTGATGGTTGTGGCCGCCCCCATCGCCGTGGCTGCAGGGTCAGCCGCGCTGCGCTGCAGTCCCGAGCAGCAGCGGCAGCAGCAGCCCGGCAGCAGTGGCACTGGCAGTGGGGGCAGTGGGGGCAGCGGGGGTAGTGCGCCCCTCAAGCCGTCGCCGCAGCCGCCCTGCGCCAGCCCTCACAGCCGCGGCTACGCAGCCCTGGCTCTGCAGCAGCAGCAGCAGCGTGCTGCATCGGTGGGGGCTGCGCCTGCAGCAACAGGCGGCAGCCTCACCAGGGCCTCTCCACCCGCCTCGTTCGCTCACGGAAGCAGCAGCAGCGCAGCCGCAGCCAGCGGTGCCGCACCCCTCCCGACCCTGCAGCTGCAGCTGCTGAAGCTGCAGACGGGCGGCCTCGCGTCGCCCGTGCCTGCCTCCGCCTTCGTCTCCCCCGCCCGCAGCGCCGGCCTCGGCCTCTCCACGGGCTCCCACGCGACGCACCACCCGCAGCAGCTGCACGCGCAGCAGCAGCAGCAGGGTGACCCCCAGCAGCAGACCGCGGTGGGCGCGGCTGCAGCGGCCCACTCGTGCGCCGCCGCAGCCGCCTCCCCCTCGCCGTACCAGTACCATCAGGCAGCCCTCGCCGCACGCGTGCCGCCCCCGAGCCTGGCATCCGCCGCAGCGGCAGCGGGCTCCTCTTTCGAGAGCCCGCTCGCTGCAGCGGCTGCAGCCTCCAGCCCCGCCGCGGCGTCGTCGCTGGCGCTGGGCGTGCATAACACAGCCGTCCTGAGCACTGCCCTGGGCACTGCCCTCAGCGCTGTCACAGGCGCTGCTGCGAGCGGCGGCGGCAGCGGTGGCGACGAAGAGGCTGGGGCGCCCTCGTCCCTCTCCTCCCCGTCCCCCGGCGGCAGCGGCAGCCCGCGCGGCTTTGTGCAGACAGACGCAGGCCACGCGCACCTCC
>Ga0208629_100970_pt1 | contig 12321 bp, 11 predicted proteins | sample LakWasMet19_HOW5_2_FD_183865 | JGI IMG/M metagenome (GOLD analysis project Ga0208629, IMG submission 183865) | Freshwater sediment methanotrophic microbial communities from Lake Washington under simulated oxygen tension - Sediment Metagenome... | ecosystem: Environmental > Aquatic > Freshwater >...
GGGCCTCTCCACCTGCTACGATGTCAGGTTTCCAACCCTGTACGGCGCTCTGGCGGCTGCGGGGGCCGAGATACTCGCCGTTCCCGCGGCGTTCACCGTGCCGACAGGTGCGTTTGCTCGCGGGGTCCAGGCAGCTTTCACGCCGCCGCTGCGTCACGTCCAGCGTGCGTGTGCGGAGCCGATGTGCGTCCTTTGCGCCTGCTCATCAGTGGGGGCCTGTTGCAGTCGCGTGCGGCGTGTAGGGGTATGGGCGTGTGCTGCCGGCCGGGGGGCCGGTCTCGAGTGCTAGCGCTGCCACCCGCAATTCCTTCGTGTGTGCGCCGTGTGCTGCTGCTGTTTATTGCAGGCAGCGCGCACTGGGAGGTGCTGCTGCGCGCACGCGCGATCGAGACGCAGTGCTACGTGGCTGCGGCGGCGCAGGTGGGGCGGCACAACGACAAGCGCACGACATACGGGCACGCCATGATTATCGACCCGTGGGGCACCGTGCTGGCGCAGTGCAGTGACGCAGCGTCCCCAGGGCTGGCCGTTGCTGAGGTGGATCTGGCTTACCTTCGGGACGTGCGAACACGCATGCCAGTGCGGGCGCATCAGCGGCCTGACGTCTATGCCTCAGCTCCCATCGTTACGCCCATGCTTCCGGAGGACGGGGCGGAGGCGCGTGCACCGTTAGGGGGCGGGACTCAACAAACGAAATAGAGGGGTGACGATATTTATCACTGCGCGTGCCATTGCCCGTGCCCTACCCACAGTTCCACATTCCCGACTGCCAGCATACCGTTCGTTGAAGCGGTTGCATGCACGGCACCTTCGCATGAGCTTGACAGCTGTATCCAAGACAGGCAGCGATTGCAAGTCAAGTGACGACCCAAACCGTGTGCACAAGTATTGGATAGACATCATGATGATATCAAGACGTCGGTACACAAGCCAGCAACTACAATAACTCGCAACTCCAAAGCTCAAGTTCTCGAATCCGATCACGTGCGTGAGATGCCCACCGATGTCGGTGACGATCGTAATCACTGAGTGACATCGATGATATCATGATCTGACCCTCGCAACCAAGCTTCGCAATCGGGTTGAACGCGCTGCAGCTGCGCACGCGCACGCCTCCGCGCGCGAGGGGGCTTTGCCATGATAGCTCCCGCATTCGCATCGCGAGAGGGGGACGCGGCTGCGCATCGCACACAGGTGGCATCCGGATCCAGCTGCAGGCGTGCACACAAGCTGGAGTTCCGAGCGGTGCATGCGCCGACCGCCGCAAGATGCACCTCGTTGAGCCACACAGCGCGACACTACCGCCTGTGCGACAAACGCTTGCCTGCAGCAACAGCAGCAGCCCCTGCTTCAGTACGGACGGGCACACGCCTGCAGCCATGAGATTCTGAGCACTGCAATATCAGGGCGTGACTCAGTGTCAATCGGCTGGCAGCTGCTCATGCTCGACCCTCCGCAGCTGCTACCCGTCGCCGCCGCCCCCGCTCGCCTCGGCTGCAACCCTGAGCAGTGCCAACAGGGGCAACGCAGCCCCAATCACCGACGCCTCATGCCGCGACAGCGCAGTGCCAGCCGCAGCGACGGCCCCGTGCCTCACAAGCGCAGCTGCGGCAGCGGGGTCTCGCGCCAGCTCGCTCAGGGCAGCCAGGTGCCGCCGCACTGCTTCGGCACTGGAGTCGGCAGAGTGTAGTGCGGAGATCAGCGTGGCAGCACCGCTCGGGGCGAGCGCTGCAGAAGCGTCGCATCCAGGAGGCTGTGAGTCAGTCGCACTCGCCCCTGGCTGTGCCGGACTCGCGCGTTCGCCCGGTTCACAGGTGCTGACAGACACCTCCACGCCAGGCTCGCAGGTGTTGGCACCAGATCCTGCCTCTGAGCCAGGCGCGCAGGCACCGGATATTAGCTCCGTGCCTGGCTCGCAGGTGTTGGTGCTGCCGTGCGCCATCCGCGCCGATGTCGCATCGCCTGCGGCCTCAGGGGGCGGCACGGAAGAACAGACCCCATCCGCGCAAGCCACAGCGCCCTGTGCACTCCCGCTAGCACGGCACGCCGCTGAGAGAGGGTCCTCCGCTAAGCTGAGGGCAAGCGGGTGCCTCCGTATGTACGCCCCTCGCTCGCTGGTGTGCCCTGTACCAGCAGCGTCGGCAGCAGTGCCCTCCTCGCGCGAAGTTGCAAGGGTCGCTGTTCCACTTGCCCGCCTTCCTTCTCCGCCTGCAGCACCCGAGGCCACAGAAGCAGGGATGGCAGCCCCCGGCGCTTCGCAATCGCATCCGCATGAGCGCGGGTGTCGCCCTCCTCCGCGCGGTTCCTGGCAGCACCCTGCCGGCCCTTCCCCTTGCGAGCCTTCGCCTGCTGCTGCTGCTGCCGCACGCACAGCCTAGCGGAGGACGAGGCGGCTCCTGCACCTGCATTCGCAACGCCGGCGGAGCCAGCCCCCGGGTTCATGGGCAGCGGCGGCGGCGACGCTGCCAGCAAGCTGATCCCGCGCGGCCCGCGGCCCTGCCGCTGCCCCCTTCGTGTAGCGGGCAGCAGAAGCGGCGGACGCTGCGGACGGGCACGGGTGTGGTGGGCCCTCCAGGCCTCGCGTTGCCCTTTCCGCAGCGCCCCTGACTCGCCCTGCCTCCGCCGCGTGCTCCCTCGCCCGCGCAGCCACCGCGAGCTTCACCCCGCGGTGCTTGAACGTCACGAGCGAGCGGGCCCATTCCGCGGTGGTGATGAGCGTACCCACCACACCGCCTGGAATGTCCACGCGGGCGCCCGCGGCCAGCAGCGCCAGCGCGGCAGCCCACGCCTTCTTGTCGCATGCGACCAGCAGCGGTGTGTCGCCATCGCTGTCCCTCTCCTCCAGCGGCGCACCGGCCTCAGCCACCAGCCAGCGCACCACCGCTGGGGCATTCGCCGCGGTTGCTGCATGCAAGGCCGGCTGCTCATCAGCCGGCCCCCGAGCCAGCACATCCACGCCGGCGGCATGCAGCGCCTGTAAGACTGTCAGCGCGCGCCCTGCGCTGATGCGTTTTCTTTCTTCCGTACTGCACAGCCATGCCCCGACTCTGCTGCCCAGCGAGTACCCGTCTTCATCCACCGCCTCCCGCACGCCCGCAGCCAGCACCGCACGCAGGATGTCCAGCCCGTCGGCGCAGTTGCCTCGGTTTCGCCCTCCGCAGCGGGCAGTGCAGATGCCGCAGCCCAGCTCAGAACGGAGAGCTGCCGACACTGCACACGTCGCTACGACGCAAGCCTGCGGTGACCCCGGCGGCAGCGCCGCTGCACTGGCTGCGCCCGCCGCAATGAGCTGATGCACGACGGGTAGGAAGGCAGCAGCACAGGCGGCCGACAACGCTTGCAACGCACCCACAGCGGCAATGTCCGCCCCCAGCTCCAGCAGCGTGCCGACGCAGTCCTCGGAGCCGATGAAGGCAGCGATTGTCAGGGGCGTGCGGCCAGCTTCCGTCCGCGTCTCCAGCAGGCTCGGCTCCGCAGCGATGACGCGGCGCAGCCAGCGGCAGCTGAACCCGCTTTCTGTGCCAGGCGTGTGATCTGCATGGCGTCCGAGCAAAGTCAGTGTGTGTACAATGCTCTCGCCCTTCGAGTGGACCAGCGTGACTGATGCCCCGTGCTCCAGCAGCCACGCCATGCCCGCATCGGAACCCGACGCCGCTGCAGCAGACAGCGGCCACAGATCCCCGTCGGGAGAGCAGCCATTCACGTCGGCACCCGCATCCAACAGCAGTTGTGCAACTCCGAAAAACGAATGCTGCAGCGCCAAGATCAGCGGCGTCGTGCCCGCCTCCAGGGTGCCTGCCGTTGTCACGTTCACACCGCTCTCCCGCAGAACCCCAACAACTGCGAGCGCAGCGGCGTCGGCACAAGCATTGCCGTGCTTCTTTTTGGCTGCCTCCTCAATCGTGAGAATAGCCAGCGATTTGAGGCGCGACGCTTTAATTGCCACTTCACGCAGCGGTGGGCATGCAAGCAGCTGCAGCAGCGCCGTCAGAGCGTCGGCGTGAGCGGCAGCGTCTCCGTTGGCTGACGCATACGTTCCGGCTTCCAAGCCGCTTTTCACAACCGCCGCAGCAGCGGGCACTGGCAAGGTTGCGAGCTCTGCAGCGCGCTCGTTGCACAGGACAGCCATTGCCTCGGCGCACGACATCTCGCCGCCTCGCAGCCGCTGGAGCAGGTGTTGAATGGCTTCATGCACAGACTGGATGCGGGGCACGAAACGCTCGACATCGAGGTCCGTGGATGCCATTTTCCGCAACGTGTGAAACAATCGTGAAGCTATCCAGTGTCGACGAGCCTTAAATTGGCCGCCCTCAATTCGTGCGAATTTCGCGACGCGTCTCAGCAAAAAAGCTAGCCTTGGCGAGTGCACCATCGGACAGCACACGCGTACCAGTGCGTGTTGAACTTGCGCGTCAAAACAGGCCTCCTCGTGGCCGGGCCCCGGGGATCGGACCGAGCTGTTATAAACGTCCCGGACGTTACGTCCGTGTTGCAGCCGCCAATTTAGCATCACGATGCGATTCGAAATGTCCTCAGGAACTCTTTCGCGACTTGTCGCATCGCGCCGCCGCGTGTGTGGCGCCAAGAGCTGTAGCAGCCCGGGGAGACATCCCAAGTTGGATTCCCAACTTGTTGAACTGCGGAGTTACTGCGCGGAAGCGCGTAGACGTTTTTAGCAAGCTCGAGCTCCACCTAACGTGACGCTGCACCAGCTGCGTGCAGTGTACGCGTGCGTTTCCCCTCGCATAGCGCAGCCATCGTTTGCCTGTTGCAATGGACGCCGCTGTGGGAAGCAAGCGGCGCCATGACGCGGTGCGGGTGGTTGCACCTGCTTCGGCCCCACCTAGCGACATTTTGGCGAAGCGCCCGAGACACCAGCACATAGAGGATGTCCCATCAGCCTCTCTTTACTGCGATTTTGACGCCAGGGCCGGGGATGACGTCGTCGAGAACGCCGAAGCCATCCGCTTCCTGCGCACCCACTCCATCACGTGGCAGCAAGAGAGTGAGGGCGAAAGCGCTGCCGAATGGCGACTGTGTGTGCACCCGTTCCTTGGCAGCGACCTTTTGCTTCCCAAGTGTTTCCGTCTGCTGCGCGCGTTGGCAGCGCTGCACTCGGAAAAGCCACGTCCACTGAGTGTGTTTCATTGCGCCACGCGGCCGTTTTTCGAAAGCATGGCTTCCTTCAGCCTCGCTGATTGCGCCACCGCTCTCGAGATTACTGAGTACGCTCAGCTGCCGAAGATCCTGCATGACTGCATCGTGGACCACGCGGTCGTGGGTGCGTTGGGCCAGGTCCTCTGCACCGCTGACCCCCCGGAGGGCCCGTCGTGGCATAAGCAGTGCTGCTCCCTCCGCTCTGAGGTGGGCTCTCTTGTGCGGTCCGTGGCAGCTCTCGTGCCCGACAGGCTGGTTACCATCGCACTGGCGCGCAGCGGGGTTCAGCTGTCGAGACAGTCGAAAGAGCCAGCGCACTCCGACGCTGAGCTTCTCGTACATCGTGTCTTGAGCCAGCGGTTCGACGCGCCCCTCGCTGCCGTTAAAGTTTTTTGCGGCAGCATGATGCCGTGGGAGCAGCGCCAAAGCCCAGATCTGCTGGCAGGGCTGTGGGGCCGACCGTCGCCACTGCTGGCAAGCATAGACGCGCCTGTGGCTGTACACGAGAGAGCGCGGATTGTTGATGCCAAGCGATATCATGCCTACGTGCTGGGTCGTATCCTTTCCGCGCGGTCCATCCCAGCAGGCCGCGACTTGGAGGTACTGGACGGAGCCGCGCCGCCTGCGTATCTCAGCGCAGCGGCCGCAGCGCTGGGTCAGGTGGACGCGCTGCAGAAGCTTCGCTTTCGCGGCGCTGCCTTCACCGCAGACGTTTTCGTGGCCGCTGCGACGGCCGGCAACACTCACTGCTTGCGGTTGTTGTGGGACGCAAATTGCGCCGTTACCACCCAGGCCTGTGCAGCCGCCGCAGGCACAGGAAGGTTGGAGGTGCTGCAGTGGCTGCACGCTCGATCGCCACCTTGCCCGTGGGATGAGGAGGTGTGTGCGAATGCAGCTCGGGCTGGGCACTTGCCTGTGCTGCAGTGGGCGGCGGCCGCTGGATGCCCGTGCGGCGAAAAGACGCTCACTGCAGCCATCTCTGCGAGGCGGACGGATGCGATTCGCTGGCTGTGCGTGGAACGGGGTCTTGCCAGCCGTGATCAGCGAGCCCGCGTCTTGAAGACAGCGTTGCAGCGCTGCGATGTCGCGATGCTTAAGCTCGCACGGGAGCTGGACGTGCCGTTAGAAGCAGGTTCGCTTGATGTTGTTCTCAAATTGCCCAACAAACACCGCCTGCGCTGCGTGCACGCTGCTACAGCTGCAGGCTACGATTTTGTTAAGGCGGGACTGGCTGCAAAGGCCGCTGCAGAAGGTGACCGGCAACTCCTGCGCTTCGCTCACTCATGGGGGGCGCAGCCAGATCCCGGCGTGCTGGCAGCAGCGGCACGCATTGATGACGTCCCTTTCTTGCAGGAAGTTGCCGCTCTGGGTCATCCGAAAACCACTCACGCAGCCGAATCCTCTGCTGCTGCTGGTGCCTTTCGAGCTCTCGAGTGGCTCTTGGCGACTGGTTGCCCAAAATGGTCGTGCGTGTACGTGAAGCTTGCAGAAGGCAGCGGAATGGACTTGCCCGACTTCATGGACCCTCCTTCCGAAGCTCAACGTCGCAGTGGTCGAAGCCACGACAGCTACGATCATGTCCGGTTTCGTGCAAGGCAGTTGCATCTTATGCAGAGCCTGCATGCGGAGGGCGTGCCGCTGCCCCCAGATGGCCTGCTGTGGCGCGCACTAGTTCCGGGTCCCGACTTCGCGGCGCCGAAAGATTGCCACCACCCTGCACTGCTGTGGCTATGGAGCATCGGTTATGAATTTCCAGTCAACCTCGTTGCATGCGCACGTGATGTCGCGGCAGCGCTGGAGGAACATCAATACAGCTTGTTGCGACTCTTGCGGCAGATCAGATACCCGGCGGCTGAGGGGCCGCACCTCTGGAGAGCGGCATCGAGCGGCCTCGCAGTGTACAACGCACCAGCCGCAATTCGCTTTCTGCTGTTGGAAAAGTACCCGCTGCCGCAGCCGCCAGGCACTCTGTTCACCGCGATTGAGTTTGATGCCTTCGCTACTGCCACGAAGTGGGTACCGCTTGCCGACGCGTGCGAGCTGATTGGGATGCTGGCTGCGGCGGGTTACCCGCCTTCCCACTCTGCGATGAGGTACGCCGCCCGCAGAGGAGAACTCCCGCTTGCCAAAGCGTTGCGGCAGGCCCAATGCCTACTCACACCAGCGCATGTAGAGACCGCATGGAATGGGGACCACACGGCCGTGGCTCGTTGGATGCGATGGCAGCTGCTCAGCCAAGGGCCACAGGCTGCCGAATACTCTGCAGAAGCGGACAAGCGATACTTCTCCTCCTCCTCCTCCTCGACCTCCCATTCCACCACTTCCACCACCTCCACTTCGTCCTCTTACCTCAGTAGCGAGCAGGAGGAGGAAAGCGAGATTGAGGCAGCGGGGTCGGACGGGACAGGATAACGAGTCCGAACAGCTTTGCGTCCACATCGCTCATTATGATGACGCGGTAGTTGTTCGGGTTGGCAGCATCCGGCCGTGCGCCATCCTTCGTCTGCTTGCGCTGCGGCAACCTGTGGTCTTCTTTGAAGCTGCTCGGTACCTCCCCGCGACGCAGGCAGTCGGTGAAGACATCAGCGTACACCTCCTTGCACATCGACGCCCGGAAATCGTACCGGCGCCTGAGGTCGCGGGGTTGCATCCACCTAGCATTCTTTGCATGAAACCCGTCAGGCCCCTGGTGCTTTGCTTGTGTGGATGCAATTGCACCAGTGTGGGTACGGCGACTCGGGGTCAGACGGCTCCCCTACGTTCAGATCCTGGAGCCGCTGGATGCACTCCTCGCACCCGCCCTGACGCGCGCAGCAGTGCCTGGGCCTCTTACTCGGTGGGAAGAGCACGTACATGACCTCCTCCCAGTGTGCTGGCTCGGGTGCCCGCTGACGAACTGTTGGTCTTGTACGACGTAGCCGAAGCGGACGTCCCAATGGTGGTGCGGTGACTGGTTGCTGAGGCAAGTGCACCGCTTCAAGAGAGATACAGCAGCGCTGGTTGCAATCGCGGCGCCTGGGCTGCCGCACACACGCCGTTGGACAGCGGCGCCGGCGTGGACGTACAGGGCCGCGACGCATGTGGATTCTGGCAGCACACTGTAGCGCTGCCTGCTGCTTGTTACCGCTGTTTCATACGGGGGCACCATCGACTAATCTTTTTTTGTTGTCGACATGTGAGAAGCAGGGTGCGACGGACGCCCTTCGGCCTCCGAGTCGTGAAACTTGAAGTTGAGTGCGCTGCAGATCACCGCTTGCCGCAGCTACCGCTTGCAGCCGCATACATACGTATCGAGCAAGAACGCCTTGCGGAGTCGATCACAGCTCTTGTCGTCCTCGTGAGAACTTTTGTGAACTGCTCTGGCGGCCCCATCCGTGTCGTGTGTCACAATTGAGATGCGTACGCGTCAAACCAAGTTCATTCACGGTGATCTGAGGTGGGGCCACGGCAGAGTGCCCCGAACGCTCAGCACACTGAGACCCGGCGCCGCTATCGGTAGTATAGTTCGAACGCTGAGAAAGAAAATCGCACGCAGCACTGCCAGGAAAAGTGAGAGTGGCGCAGCGCTGTCTGCAGGCTGCATGGCGCGAAGCGGTGCCACAGGTGCAGGGCTGCAGGCCTGCAAGCGGTACTGCGATAACATACCCACACAGCAGGCATGGGCTGTGTGAAGGCGAGTGGGCTACAAGAGGCACCTTCGCATGAGCTTGGCGGCTGTATCCAAGCCAGGCAGCGATTGCAAGTCAAGTGACGACCCACACCTTGTGCACAAGTATTTGATCGACATGATATCAAGACGTCGGCACACAAGCCAGCAACTACAATATCTCTCAACTCCAAAGCGAAAGTTCTCGAATCCGATCACGTGCGTGAGATGGCCATCGATGTCGGTGACGATCGTAATCACTGAGTGACATCGATGATATCATGATCTGACCCTCGCAGCCAAGCTTCGCAATCGGGTTGAACGCGCTGCGCACGCGCACGCCTCCGCGCGCGACGGGGCCTTGTCATGATCACCCGCGCATTCGCATCGCGAGAGGGACGCGGCCGCGCATAGCACACAGGTGGCATCCAGCTGCAGCCGCGATCACAAGCTCGAGCTCCGAGCAGTGCGGGTCGCCGCAAGGTGCTCCTCGTTGAGCCACACAGCGACGCCTTGAACTTGTGCGACAAATGCTTGCCTGCAGCAACAGCAGCAGCCCCTGCTTCGTTACGGACGGGGATACGCCTGTGGCCATGAGACGCTGAGCACCGGTACTCTCACGGGGAGAGAGACTGACCGTCGTGACGAGTCCGCGCATCAAAACCTGCGCACCCACTTGCCATGCTCGAATAGTTGCCGGCCCAGCGTACATCGACGGGGCTTCTCAACCCCTCGCCCCGCTGCCCTTAGGCTGGCGTCAAACTTGAAGCCGTCAGGTTGCTGAGCCCCGACCTTCAGGTTTCCTCCCGCACCCCGCTGCCCTTTTCATCAGTCCCCATGTGCGTTCGTGAGGGCACCGCAACTGCGGCACCCACAGGCTGTTGTGAAGTGGAGCTCGACCGCGCGGCAGGCTTCACGCTGCGGGCCCGGCAGCCATGCCCTGCTGCTTAGCAGTGTGCGGAGACATGTGTGCTTGCACCAGCCGCTGCAGGTGAAGCACCACCGCTCTCCTCGCAGGTGTTGAAATCGCCACCTCGCCCTCCGCCCACCTCGCAGCTGTTAATGCCAGGCGCGGGCGCCTCCCCTGGCTCACAGGGATTGGTAGTCGCAGGCGCCACCTCGCCAGGCTCGCAGGTGTTAATGTTGGCCGCGCTCGGCCAGGCTGCAGTCGCGACCAACCCAGCGGCCCCGTATGGAGGCGATGCCTGCATCGGCATCGCACTCAATGCAGCAGCAGCAGCTTCACAGCCGGCCGCCGCGGAGGGGCCTTCAACCAGGTTGCTGAGAGTGGCGGCAGAAACACTCGGATCTTCGCAGGTGTCCAGCGCCGCTGAACCGGTCACTTTCGATGCTGCGTCGGCAGTCGCCTGAGAGGCAATCGATCGGAGGGCCGGGGCCGCGCCATCGTAATCGCGGCAGGGGATGCTCTCTTCAGCACGATTCTTGGCAGCGGTGCCGCGGGCGCCCTTGCCCTGGCGGGCCTTCGCCGGCTTTTGCTTCCCACGTACGGACGGGGCAGCAACAGCTGCTGCAGCTGCGGCGCCTGCCCCAGCGTGGGAGACACCCACGCTGGCAGCGGGTGCGGTCGGCGACGCGTGGGAGACACCCACGCTGGCAGCGGGTGCGGTCGGCGACGCCACAGCGGCGCTGGGCGCACTGCGCGCGCCGCCGGTGTGCGCAGCTGCGGCGCCCGCGGCGGACGCAGCAACGGATGCCGCCCCTGCGCCAGACCCAGCGCCGCCGGACGGCAGGCCCTTTGCGGCAGCGGCTGCTGCCTGCGCCGCGTGCTCCCTCGCCCGCGCAGCGATCGCGAGCTTCACCCCGCGGTGCTTGCAGGCGGAGCTTCTGCGGGCCCACTCCGCTGCCGTCTGAACCCTGCCGTAAAAATCACTGGCGATGTCCACGCGGGCGCCAGCGGCCAGCAGCGCCAGCGCGGCGTCCCAGCGAGCGAACCTACAGGCGCAGTGCAGGGGCGTTGTCGTAACTTCGACAGGGTCAGAGGGCAGTGGAGGGACGACGACCTCCGCATTGATCGCTTCGGACAGGTGCGGCAGCCCGCTGCCCAGCAGCGGCGTCAGCGCGTCGATAATGCCTCCAGCGGCAGCCAGGTGCAGCGCCGTCGAGCCACCCGGCGAGCGGCGCAGCAGGCTGTCACAGTCCGCCGCCAGCATCCGCCGCAGCAGGGCGCCGTCATCCGTGTTCGCCATTTGCGTTGCCAGCAAAACTGGCCACATGCCCGCCTCGTTCGTGCTCTGCACGTCCACGCGGGCGCCGCAGTCCAGCAATGTGTGAGCCACTGCCAGGCTTCCGCTGCTGCAGGCAAAGAGCAGCGGCGCATGGCCGTCGCTATCGCTCTCTTCCAACGGAGCGCCAGCCTCAGCCACCAGCCAGCGCACCCACGCTGGCTGATCTGCGTCAACTGCAAAGTGCAAGACCGGTATCTCATCAGCGGGCCCCCGAGCCAGCACGTCCACGCCGCCCGCACGCAGCGCCTGCAGGACCGTCAGCACATGGGCAGGAGCGACTCGATTCGCCGCACCAGCACGCGTCGCTGCGATCATGGCCGTCACAGCGAGCGAACCCCCGTCTGCATCCACCGCCTCCCGCACGCCCGCAGCCAGCACCGCACGCAGGATGTCCAGCCCGTCGGCGCAGTTGCCAGGCCCAGCGCCCCCGCAGCGGGCAGTGCAGTCGCCGCACCCCTGGTCTGCAAGCAACGCTGCCGTCGCTGCAAAATACCCAACGTTGCGAGCCTGCGGCGACCCCGGAGGCAGCACCGCTGCACTGGCTGCGCCCGCCGCGATGAGCTGCCGCACGACAGGCAGCGAGACGGCATCACAGGCGAAAGCAAGAGCAGTGTTGCCGCCCTCATCGACAGCGCCGATGTCCGCACCCAGTTCCAGCAGCGTTGCGACGCGGGCCACGGAACCAGCTACAATGGCCGACAGCAGAGGCGTGCGCCCCTTTCCATCCCGCGCCTCCAGCAGCCCCGGCTCCGCGGCAATGACGCGGCGCAGCCAGTATCGGCTATCGTATGCTGCTGTGATCCCGCGGCCGGCCATGAGCTTTTGGGACCGTGCGGCGATCACGTGGGCAAGAGAGCTGCCGAGTGCGTCTGTGCGGGTCAGCGATGCCCCGTGCTCCAGCAGCCACGCCACCTGTGGCTCTGAGCCCACGAGTGCAGCTTCGGCGAGCGGCCACATCGTGCCGTCGGTGGACAGCGCATTCACGTCCGCGCCGGCATCCACCAGCACCTGTGCGGCCGTGAAAAAGCAACATCGCAGCGCTACAGACAGCGGCGTGGCCACTAGCTCAAACAGCCCCGTGGCGACGACGTCAACGCCTGTTTCATGCAGTAACTGAAATACAGTCGACGCGGCAGCATCGGCACAGTGCGAATCGGGACCCCGGGGAAGTGACGCCAACGCAGCGATCGCCAATGAACTGAGGCGCGAGGCCTTGACCGCCACTTTCCGCAGCGATGGACATGCGAGCAAGTGCCGCAGCGTACCCAAGAC
>Ga0208629_100972_pt1 | contig 12314 bp, 12 predicted proteins | sample LakWasMet19_HOW5_2_FD_183865 | JGI IMG/M metagenome (GOLD analysis project Ga0208629, IMG submission 183865) | Freshwater sediment methanotrophic microbial communities from Lake Washington under simulated oxygen tension - Sediment Metagenome... | ecosystem: Environmental > Aquatic > Freshwater >...
GGGGGGGGGGGGGGGGGGGAGCGTCGGCCCGTCTGAGATTAGTCACCTGTACATGTGGCGATAGCTGTGCAGGGTGTGAAAATGTAATGGAACAGACGTCGAGGTCGGCTGTCGGTCACGCGTATACGGTAATTGTCGGTTTGATGGGCGACCCCTGATTGCATGTAAAGCACTGCACTGGAGTGTGAGTCGAGTTGCATCTGTAAACGTCGACTGTTGCAGATGACCGCTGCATCCGCAGAGGAACGCTGGATCTCGAGTTGCGTGGTGCAGATGAGCTTGAAACTAGCTGCCGCCCACGCGGCCGTCGTCCTGGGTCAGCCTCTCGAGAAATCTACAATATGATCTTGAAACTAGCTACAGAGTGCGCACTCCCACTGCAGGTTCCGCTGGCACAGTCCACCGCAAGCACCCACTGACATTCACTTGCGGACGGTTGCAACATGCGCATGCCACGCACAGCGCTGAAGTACAGGCTGAGGCTTGTCATCGCCGTGCAACGCTGTTCGTTGTGTCATCGACGGGTTTGGTCGGCGTCCGCAGCCGCTGCGCACTCGCCCGCCTCGCATATGTTGACATCGGGGCCTGACTGCTCGCCTGACTCGCAGGTGTTAACACTGGCCGCGCAAGGGTCAGCAACGCAGGCAGATGCGTGTCTATCGGGCTCAAGACGCGCGGAGCCACTGCTCGACCCCTCGATGCAGATGTGAGCCACACTGTGACGCGCAGGCGGCTAAAGCGCATCCAAGGAAGCGCCCGTCGCATGAGACGTCTGTGCCGACGGGTCTTCAGGCGCATTGGTGGCAGCCGCAGCGGGTGCAGGCGTCTCAGGCGCGTTGGAGCACGCCTTGCCGGTGGCGCCAGCGGCGGCCACAGCAGGGTCCTCGCAGGTGCTCAGTGCAGCAGCGACAGCAGCCGCGGCCTCCGTTGCTACTGCTGAGGCGGGCGCTCGGACGCTACCGTCGATCGTAAAGGGAAGTGAATCTGCTGCCGCGGCGGCGGAGGCACACGCCGCCAGCAGCTCCGGTGCTGCGTCGGCCAATGGCAACTCCTCTGCGCAGTTTCTGGCGGCCCCTCGGCGGCCCTTGCGACACTTCGCCGGCTTGCCCTTTCTGGCCGCAGGCCCAGCGGCAGACACTGCTGCGGAGGCCCTTTTGTCGGGGTCGGCAGGGGCTCCAGAAGCGGCGCAGGCACTACCACCACTGCCGGCAGCCGCGGCGGCTGCGACAGCAGTGATTGCCACTGCGGTGGCGCCAGCAGCGGACGCCAACCCCGCGCCAGCGTCAGAGCCGCCGGATGGCAGGCCCCTCGAGGCAGCTGCAGCCTGCGCTGCGTGCTGCTTTGATTGTGCCGCGATCGCACGCTTCACCCCGCGGTGCTTGCAGGCGGGGTTGCTGCGGGCCCACGCTGCCACTGTCTGCATTGTGCCACCGATGGAACCGGCAATGTCCACGCGTGCACCCGCCGCCACCAACGCCAGAGCCGCGTCCCAGCGGGCACTGCGACAGGCGCAGTGCAGCGGCGTCAATCGAGTTTCTGTCGGGCGATCGACAGCCCGCGGAAACACCCAAACCGCATTGACGGCATCGCCGAGGTGGGGCAATCCGCTGCCGAGCAGTTCCTCCAGCGCGTCGGTGTTTTCAGCGGCAGCAAGGTGCAACGCAGTCGAGCCAAGGGTAGCGCAGCGCACCAGGCTGTCACGGTCTGCTGCCAGTATCCGCCGCAGCAAGCCGGGATCGCAGTCGGGGTCTTGCGCTGCCAGCAGCACAGGCCACCACCCGTCAACATCCCCGCTCTGCACGTCCACGCGGGCGCCGCAGTCCAACAGCGCGCGCGCAACGTCCCAAGCCCCTTGATCGCAGGCGAAGAGTAGGGGCGTCTCATTGAAGCGATTTCTCTGCTCCGGCGGGGCGCGAGCAACGGCGATCAGCCAGCGCACCACCGCTGGGGCATTTCCCGCGATTGCAGCATGCACGATCGGCAACTCATCGGCAGGCCCGGGTGTCAGCACGTCCACGCCGGCAGAATAGAGTGCCTGCAGAATCACCAGTCCGTATTCTGGGCTGATGCGCCGGGCATCGTCGCGATGACGCATCCAATCCGTCACCTGAGAGGCAAGCGGCTTTCCGGACGCATACACAGCCTCCAGCACGCCCGCCGCGAGCAACGCACGCAGGATGTCCAGCCCATCGGTGCAGTTGCCGGCGTAAGTGCCTCCGCAGCGACCAACGCACTTGCCGCAGCCCCGCTCGGACATGACAGCTCCCTCCATCGCAGCGCCTGCGACCAGGCGGGCATGCACCGACCCGGGTATCAGCACTGCTGGGCTCGCTGCACCCGCCGCGAGGAGCTGTCGCACGACGGGTAGTGAAGCGACGGCGCACGCAAGCGAAAGAACGGTGCAGCCATCTGCCCTCGCAGCGCCGACGTCAGCCCCCAGCTCCAGCAGGGTTGCGACGCACGGCTCCGAGCCCGCCACCGCAGCTGACATGAGGGGCGTATTACCGTCGCCATCACGCGCCTCCAGCAAGCTCGGCTCTGCCGCTATGGCACGGCGCAGCCACCGCGAGCAAAAGTCTGCAGCGGCAGAGTGGGTGCCTGCGGCAGGGGCACACTTCGAGCAGCTCAGTACGTGAGCGATGGTGTGGCCGGAGAGGTTAGCCAACGTAAGCGACGCCCCGTGCTCTAGCAGCCACGCCATGTCATCATCTGAGCGCGTCCACACAGCGGCTGACAGAGGCCACATGTCGCCATCGCTACAAAGTTCATTCACGTCCGCGCCGGAGTCCACCACCACCTGTGCGACACATCGATATGAGCATACAAGCGCTGCCATCAACGGCGTGGGGCCCTTATCAAGTGACCCTGCCCTTGTAGTATCCACACCTACTCGTTGCAGCAGCTGAAGGATCGATGCCGAGATGTAGTCCACACGGGGACCGCCGTACATCTTCGCCGCAGTGTCGACCACAAACAAGGCTAGCGATCTGAGCCGGGATGCTTTCATCGCCAAGCCACGCAGGGAAGGGCTCTCAAGCACGTGCCGCAAGGGTGCCAGGGCATCATCCCCCATCGAAGTACCGCTCTCACCCAGCGCACGCGTCGCAGCTACAACAGCGCTTCTCAAAAGCAGTGCGGCACAAGGCCATGATGTCGCGGCGAGTTCTACAGCACCGGCACGATGGAGAGTATCTATCTCGTAGTCATCAACCACCACGCCCGCAGCCAGTCGGTTTATCACACGCTGAACGGCTTCTTGTGTGGGCAAGACTCGAAGCGGTGATGAACCTCCAGCCTGAGATGCATGTCCCCCCAGAGCCGCGCTTGCGGCCCAAGCCGATGACGCCATTTCACTACGTGAGCGCCGTCCCGCAAGAAGGGAACAACCACGCACCCAATGGGCGCTGCTCGTGTGCACAAACCCACGGACGCTGGCTGCAAGTGCGAAGTGTGCCCGCAGAGGAGGGTCGTAAACGGCTGAAAGCTCAAGCCGTGCTCTCGGGACCTGATGAAAACTTTGGTTGCGCTTTGGTGGAGCATACGGCGGCTCTTAAACGTTTTTAATCAGAAGTGGAATGACTGAGCTCTGTACCCTCGTCCTGAGCTTGAATTTCTTAAAAAGCATGCACCTGGCATGGCAGACAGCAGACGCGGGAATTTTGTTTTGGAAAGCGCGAGTGGCATTGACAAAAATGCCGCATTGTGAATGTGATACCCAAGGTCATATCGTCGGTAAGTGGCGAGAAGGAAGCTCTTGCTGCATTGGCGCATCATCATTTTGCGTTGGCATTCGTGTGGACCGCCTGGCCGGCGGCCGCCTCGAACCTTGTCGGCTCCATGGTCAAGAAGTTGTGCTGAGCTCAAACACCTGAGGGACGATACTAAGGGGTGCTTGGTGGATATGCGCGTACGACGCCGTGCTTGTGCCGCGGGCGGCCAACACGTTTCGCCTGTGAATCAGACTGTGATGAATGCACACATGTCGTGCCGCCATACCATACCGCGATGGGAGCGCAGACGCACACATTCGTGGATTTCTGCATCGGCTCGAGCTCTCCCTCGTAGCAGGGTGTGGGCACAGCCCCGCCGAAGGGCCGCGAACAGCATCGCCCGCTGCGTCAATGAGAGCGCAGCATGGGAGCGGTTCTTCCAAGGAACTGTATACCACTCAGTCGATGACACAGCGACACCTACAAATTGCTCCCGTCTGCGATGTGCTCCGCTGCAGCACGCATGCGGTGCCCGAGTCATCACTACCGTGCTGCGCTGGCGAGTTGACGCACGGGGACGCGCTGAACGGATGGAATCCCAGGAACCGTCGGGCCCAGCTTTGGGCGTTACTCGTGAACTGGAGCCAGCAGGCACGCCGCCGTCGCTTCGTCGGGGCCATTCGACCGATGTGCGGCACCCGCTGAGGTGCCACCTGCGCTGCGGAGACCAAAGGCATCGTTGCCCTCAAAGCCACAGCCAATGGCCGCCATCGAGCTCAAGCGTGGCGCTGCGGCTGGGGACGGTGGCCCTCGTGGGTTGGCTCGTAGCGCCACCCCGTCCTGAGGCTGCATCTGAGCCAGCCACAGCATGCGCTCGCGATGCTCCGCTTGCTTGCTCGCTGTGCGGCAAGGACCGCTGCCCACGGTGGTGCGGCCGCCCGCGTGGCGTACTCATCAACATTTCAGCTGCCAGCGTTCCTGGGCTTCTGTGACGCACGGTCCCCAGACTCAGCGTATGGCTGTTGAGGCCGGCATTGCTGACAGTCCAGCTGCTGCTCGAATGTCATGCATTTCTGTTTCCGCCCAGGAGCGCCCGTGGCAAGCGGGGCTCAGATGAGACCGCCGCCGGCGCAACGTTCCCATCGTTTCACCCAGCGCTTCTCGGCGCTATTGACCTCGTCGCTGCGCTGCAGCGCACGGCACGCGGTTCGTCGTAGGAGCAGCGCCCAACCGTCAAGACTGCGACGGCCCTCGGGTCATGAGGGTGCGACATCGTGCAGGTGTCGTGCAGCGTAGCCGTGGGTAATATACGGATGCGCGGTGCTCAAAAGCACTTGACCGGGGGCATGTCATCAGCTGATGAGTCGCTCTGCTTCCTGCAGCACCCGATTCCGACCATCGCCGGGATCCCCACGAGTGTTACACACACAGCCTCATTCGGACCGCTCTTACTGCTGTCCGGCTTACGGACTGTCAGTGCTGACTTCACCTGCCTGCCGCAGAGCGGTGCCGGCAGCACTCATAAGCAGCAGCGATTTGCTGGGCAATGCACTGGGCGCCAGAGGGGACCCGAGGTAGCGGTGCCGCAAACAGCGATCTGCGAGCTCTCCGAAGTGCAGGCAGTCGAGCAGCAGCGCAAAACACTAGCATCAAGCAGCGTCCGCCCTGAGCTTGGTGCCTCGTGCGCCAGCACCCGCCAATCCCCCGTCGCTGCGCCAGCTGCACGGCGAACTGTTGTCACCGCTGCTGCCTCCGCCGCGTCGGGCTCCCCCACAGGAGCTACTGATGGGCAAAGCCACCTGGCGTCGGCCAAAGCATCCGTTGTGTATCTACACGCACCCGCTTTCCAGGGACTCACTGGTTGATGGGCCGACGCACTGGGGGGCGCGATGCGGGTCGGGAGGGAATGAGATGAAACGCAGCTCCCGGAAGCAGCCGACACCGTCAAACACCATTTGCGCCATGCTCGCCGCAGGCGGCACCGGTGTACTCCGTTCCTGCCCCAGACTCCTTGCGTATATGCAACTGAGTTGTTGACCATGATCGACAAGGCAAGCGCCCGGCCGGCGATGCAACCCACACTCCGGGCTGCAAGCCGCAGTTGCAATTGCGCCATCCGCTTCCTGTATGTTTCGAGCCACTACGGTGGCTGTGTGACGCAGTGGCCCCGTCGGGATGCTTAGTACGTCGCGCTGGTGCAACACTGACCCCCTCACAAGCGCGTTGCCGCACTCAGTTGCCCGTCTGCATGTCTGGCATAACCGCTCTCTCTCTGCACGGTCCATGTCCTCGTCCGTGTACAGGAGCTTTTGGAGCACGCGCCTGGCCCACAGGTTGTGGCGGTTGCGGCGGTGGCTACGCTGCGGGCGCCCTCGCCACAAAGCTTGTGAAGACCCCGGTGAAGAGCGCTGGAGTTGCTGCGACAAGTGCGCTAGGAGTCAGTGATGCTACAACGGCCAGTGGCACTCATGCCGCAACTCGCTTGCAACCCTTGCTGCCGTCCCCACCCTCCATGAGGGCCACCGAGGCAATACCCGCCAACTTCCGGGCCATTGCTGCAATTGTCGTTGGGTTGCACAGCTGTGATTTGCAACTTGCGGCCGGAGCTGTGGCAACGGCTTTGGGTGCATGGGCACGACCACAAGAAGCAGCTGTGGACATTGCAATAGAAAGACGACTCGAGGGCACCACGCCGCCAATGTGAGTGACACTGCAGTGCAGCATGTCTCTGCTGCCGTGGCACAGGAGCTGCTGGCTGCCGGCGCAATCTCGAATGGGCTGCGTCTCCCAAAGAACGGTAGCGCGTTGCCTCTGATGTCCGCTGTCGTGACAGCTTCGATGCAGGCGTTGCATGCATACGGCTGTTGGGTCATAGAGCTTCTCTCACGCTGGACGACTGTGTGGGGCCGAACACCGCTTGAACCGCTTGCTGCTGCAAAGCGTGCCTTTTCCGCGGCACCCATGCTGCCGCTGCGGAGCTTCGCTCGCGCTGTCTGTGCGCTGCCATCGCGGCTGAATGTACCTCAGCGCATGCGTGGGACAGGGCGGGGTGCTCTCGCTTGGAGGTGGCTGCATTTGCCGCCCAGTCACTCGCTTGAGCCGCTATCTCGCTCTCCTCGTGCAACAGCTCATTGCGGCAAGTGCAGCCAGCAGAACCGTACTGCCACGGAGGTTACTGCAGGCTTGCCTGGACGCAAGCGTTGGAATGGCGGCAGCTTCTGTGTCCGAGCGGGATCGCGGCGGGCCCGCTGCACGCTGGCATGGGCCGCAACCGTGCTAACGGGTTTGACATCCTGCAGCTACGGCTCGCCGCCGGGCGTGTCTGGAGCCATCCACCCCAAGCGACGTGTTCGCTGTTTCAACCGCCTCGGCGGCGGCCGGAGCATATGCCAGCCTCACCCCCGAGGCATCGCGCCCATGCCTTGCCTGAGTCATAGTCGGCGGTGGAGGAACAGCTGCAGGGGCTTAAAAGCCGCCACAGGGGGCAGCTGGCAACTGTGCAGAGGGTACAGCTGCTTGCCGCGTGTGCCGCCACCGCCACCACAACGGGTTTGGCTCCCCTCACAATGGATGGCGGCGTTGGGGTGCCTATCTCAGTACGCATCTCTGCTCACCTGAGCACCTGTGAGGACCCAGCGATCGATTGCTACTGCCGGAGCTGCGGGCACGGGCGTGCGTCTTCGCGCCGGTGCATGAGGTGCTGCGCAAGCGGCGCGCTCATCGGCTACATGGTGCAGGTCGCCGTTACGGTCACCACACGGTGTGAGCGTCCCCACCTCCTTGTTCTGCGTACCGAAATCGCTCAACACCCCCGCGAGGAGGCGCACGGGGCGCCATACCTGCGGTAGTTCCTGCAGGACGAATTCAACGCGAGCCGCCTGCGGGCTCAGGCTGCACCCCGACCGCAGCGCAGTGCACTCGCTGCGCGCAGTCTGAGTTGTGCGCCACCGCGAGCCTCCGGCCACTGCCACTGTGACACGCCGTGGTCGCCGCAGCGCGCCCCCTGCGGCGCGCAAAGTCCAGACACCACGGATGCAACGCACTGCAGCCTGAGCTCGCGAGTGCTGCCGGATCGCCGGCCGACAGCTCCGCGCGCTTGCTGCCAGGCCGCCAGTGGGTTTCAGTCATCTGCCATCGCGAGTGCTGGCTCCGCCAGCGCCCGCCGGTCGAGACCGCCGCCCGTAGACATTCAACACGGTGTTTTCGCGGCCCCAACAGACTTCTGCCTCGGTGTGGACCGCCAACCGTGTGCAGTAAGTTGAATCGTTCGTGTTCAACAAGTTTCTCAGGCTGTGATGTCGGACGCGGAGTCACTTCAAAACTCCGAGTCAGCTGGAGGCTCGAAGCTCGAGTCGGCAGGTCGAGCGTCCGACGAGCGCTGATCAGTGATACTGTACTTACTATTAGTACACACCGGTAGTATGATATGGTACGTGATCGGTGTGAATTCCTGGGTCCTTTTTTTGTATCGACACTGTTGGCAGTTGCCGGGCGCTCTCCGATGCCGGGATGCCCCATTTTTTGCGGGAGGTTCGCGCGACCCTACCTGCGTGAGCAACGTATTCGTGTGTCTCAGTGCCCGGCCGTAATTCGACAGAACGGTGTTTTGGACGCCACAACGCAATGCACTCGTTATGTGTTTGTAAAAATGTTCAACTTTCATCTCATTTCGGCTCTTTGGGCTAGTAGTACGCTGCTTCGTTCGGGATAACACCCAAAGTCTCAAATAGGACCTCGAAGCAACCCAAGTGCAATTCTTGGAAGAGCCCCTCGTTTTGCCCCGCCAAACCGTTTTTGTCTTCGTCTATGACCGGTTCCCCTTCGACCCCCACCACTTTTAAGCAACTCGAGGCCGCAGGGGAGCCGCCGCGACAAAAATCACTGCATGGTGGCGTCGGGGCTGGGTTCCGCGGAGCCCACTGGCATGCTCGAGTCTGCCAGGCACTTGCAATCACGGCCTGGGTGCCTGGCCGGGCTCACCGTGACTGTCACAGTCACACCCGGGCCGTGACGGTTCCAGTTACTAAACTTTCGAAAGCTCAGTGGGGGGTGCGAGTACGCACTGATCACGCCCACGGCGGCAGCCGCAGCCGGATGGTTCCTGCAAGGTGCTCTGTCGACTTGAGCTCAGCAGCTCCATCGCGCTGCTGGTGATGCTGCTCGGCGATGTCGCGCTGCCGGACTGAGCCGCCTGAGCTGAGAAAATCCCCGACGTCGCAAGTGCTGCTGCACACACCGCCAACCATCAGCTCACGTTCAACGAGTCACGTTGCAGCCTGCGCCTCGACGAACGCACCAGCTGGGCTCAGGGCAAGCTTCGTCACTACCGCCAGCCTGTCCGAGTCGGAACGGCACGTCGTGGGACATCTTTCGGGCTGCTTGCGCCGCGTGGACAGCGAGCGGAAACCTTCCCATGAACACATGCCGGCCGCCAATTTGGTGGCACGTGCGCAAGGTACTCGTAGGGTGGGCAGCGCTTGATTCGCGTGTGGTTCTGTTCGACGCCGTCAAGGAGTCCGGCCGAACTTGAACAGGCCGCCCGGAGTTACAGAAACTTGTGCCAGCGCTTCTTTGCGCCTAAATCCAGCCTCCTTAGCAAGAGCAAGCACCATGAACTCTTCGGCGTCCCTTTGCAAGCACGCAATATCGAAAAAATCGGACGCGTCAGATGCTGCTGACCGTCACTGGCAGACACCGCTGAATGAAAAACGTCAAGAGTGTGCGGCAATCCTTTGTGCAGCGTGTTGACTGCGGAGAATCCAAGGTCTGTTGTCGATGAGCGCGCAAAACCTTCACCTGCGCTCCTTGTGCTCGAGGGCCTCGAGGCCCTCGAGGGCCTGCAGCGTCGACGCTCCGCCCCTCCGAGTCGGCCTTGGCACGAACGATACCACTGTGGCAGGTGGCTGCCCCATACCGGTTGTGGCCGTCTCATAACACCGCTCCTCGGGGCGCATGCCCGGCATGGCCAGGGTTGGTAGCCGCGTCAACTCCGGCCCGGGGAGGCGGCAGTCTTCAAGTGCAAACAGCGCCGGCACGCCTGCTTGCCGCACGCAAGGTTGGCGAGCGTGCGACAGAATCTCAGGAGCGGCAAGTTATCGCGCCGCGCAGCGGAGCGCACCAGCATTGCGGGCACCGGACGCGCCGCCCACCTGCTTCCGCCCCATTGCGCAGTCAAACCCGGCTGCTGGAGCGCACAACGAGTGGACGCCATCGAGCGGACGGCACGGAGGCGGACCGGGGACCGGGTCCGACTCTGGGCGACAGCAAACCTCTGGTGTGATAACTCAGTGACCGCGCCTTGGGCACACGGCACTCAGTGAGGCGGCTGACTCCACTTTGAGCGGAAGAACACATCTTTGACGATGGGGTCGCGCCGCAGCTGTGCAGATGGATTGAAAGGGCGGCTCAGTGGCGGCTTTCTCTTCACACATGTCGCCGCACAGGACAGCAGGAGGTCGTGCACAAAGGCAACGCCTTGTAGCCATGCATCGGACGATGGGCGCGCGAGTGAAGGTCCAGGAATCTGCTCGCGTGCGCTGAGTGGGGGAGCACGAGCCGCCGGGCTCGGCACCGTGGATAGCCGTCCCAACCGAGAGCTGTCCCGCACCACAGTGAATGGCTCAGTGGTGCCGACCCTTGCTTTCTTCCGCTGGCTGCCGCAGCATGACTTGTGGTGCTGTGCAGGAGACACAGCCGTGCTGCCTGAGCCACACCGGAGAGCGCGAGTGCCCCAGCTGTGCTGGTGTGCTGCAGCTCCACCCTCTGCGCAGCCTGTCGCGGCGGAGCTTACGGGTCTGCTGCAGCGCCAGCCCCTGTGGCTTGTGCCGCAACGGCAACTTCGCCTGCTCCTTCTTTCCGCTGCAAAGCGGCACCGAGGTTGGGAAACGTCGACGGAGATGTGCGTCCGACAGCGACGGTGTCGCTCGTACCGCCCAACAGTAAGCCGAAGCTCAGTGCCCTCACTCCTCACCACACCGCTGCCACTCGCCGTTCATGGATCGGCACTCGTGGTATCGAGGTATTGGGCACTCAGGCAGATTTCAAACCCGTACTCTGCAACGAGCCTTGCCATGTCACCATTGCGGCGTTGCAGCGCCTGTCGGCGCTTTTCATCTTTGAGTGCTGATTTTTGTGCCTGATCCCCCGAATGTCTCCGCGAGAGGGGGAGGGAAACAGCTTGCACCTGGAGTTGGTGATTATGGCGGCTGGCCGCTTTGCACGGGCGCGTGGCCGCTGCCCGCCCCGTGCGTGTTCTTCTTGACCAGCCGCCTTGTCTTCGGCGCGTTCGCTGAGCTCAGTCGAAACGGTTTACCCACCACCACCCCTGCTGCCGATTTCTATGCAAGTTGTCCCGCCCACCCAACGGGAGCAGGCACTGATGGCGTCGTTTGCCGACACCGAGTGGGCGGCTGTCTGAAGGTGGAATCCCCGGGGCCCGTGTGTACGTATCGCAAGGCACGCAGCCGTGTCTCTGAGCGCACAACACGGTCAGCGCCGTTTTGCATCTGTCCGAGTTGTTGGTTGTAATACCGCCCCTTCTTGCAGGTATTCAATCATATGATTTCTTGTACAATGACAGCCGTGCGGAGCGCATGATGTGACGCCGCTTTGCAGCGGCGCCCGCTTGTGCCGAGCGTGGAATCTGCGCGCAAGCGCATTGTCGGAGCCATCGTCCTTTCAGGAAGGAACGCCCCACAAACGCGGACTGGGTGAGGATAGGCACTACGGTCTGGCACTCCCAGCATTGCGGCGTTCCTCGACGGGGACGCACGCGCCAGCTGGTGCATCTGTGTTAGCTGATATCCGGCCACGAGGCCGCGAGCGCGGCATCCAGTTACTTGCCGTCGGCGTGGCCACCCATATGCACGGGGGCAGCAAAACTCGCAACGGGTACATATACCAACGCCGCCACCGACGAGGAATTCCGCTGACATTACCCCTTTCCGCAACTACGTCTCCGTCGTCTGTGTCAGGGGATTACGGATTCACAGGAGAGGCTTACGGGTTCCGATGCCGAGATGGATTGCGTGTCGCTGTCTTGCGCGTGCGGACAGGGTACTGCTTTGTATTCACGCGCAGTTTTGGGAGTGGATTCGTGGCCAAAATTGCCTGTGTGTGTGCGCGCAGCTGCAGTCGACCAGGGTAGCCAAGGTCTAGGCGAGGTACAGTCCAGGCGGTGTCGTCGCGCAGACGTGTTCTTGGAAGTCACATGCACAACTGCCCCAGAAACACAAGCACACTCCGTTGGCATTAATGACGGTATGTTACCGGAGAGCAACAGAGGCGACATTGGGGTGATGCAGTTTTGAATCAAGTGGTCGCCCCCGGGCCATGTTAACGCGGCGTTCAGAAGCGGGCAGTTCGATCGAGGAGTACGCTTTGCCCCGTGCCGTTTGCCCCGGTGGGGCGCCTCGTTCCGAGGAAACGGTCATGAGTACACACCTGCAAGAAGGGGTGGCATCGCAACCAACAACTCGAACAGCTGCCAAACGGCGCTGCCCGTTTTGTGCGCTCAAAGACACGGCTGCGTGCCGTGCGATACATACACACGCCAGCAATGAAAAGCGCCGACAGGCGCTGCAACGCCGCAATGGTGACATGGCA
>Ga0208629_100974_pt1 | contig 12301 bp, 2 predicted proteins | sample LakWasMet19_HOW5_2_FD_183865 | JGI IMG/M metagenome (GOLD analysis project Ga0208629, IMG submission 183865) | Freshwater sediment methanotrophic microbial communities from Lake Washington under simulated oxygen tension - Sediment Metagenome... | ecosystem: Environmental > Aquatic > Freshwater >...
GCCCCCCTCCCCTGCAGCCAGCAAGAAGGTGTGGGACGTGGTGCTGACGGTGGAGGAGAGCGGGGAGGGGGCGGCAGACATGGTGGGCGCCTCCTTCACGCTGCAGCCAAGGCAGGTGCGGGGCGGCCCAGGCGCGGGCTACGGGGCCGGCATGTGCAAGATCGGCCGCTCCACCGGCGATGACTTCGTGGGCGTGAAGGGCGTCTCCCTCTCCCGCGACTACTCTGTGTCCACCTGGCACGGCAAGGTGAGAGCGGTGGCAGGCGCCTGCGTATGTGTGTGCGTGCAGATGGGGCGAGGGTGGAAGGCTGATGCCCCTGGGTATCGTGACACCAGCAACACGTCCTGGTCAGACAGATGCGTGGGCGCCCATGCCGCCACCGCACACCCCTCCCCATCACCCTCCTCACCGCCCTGCGTGGCTCCGCCCCGTGTCTGTCTGCATGATGCGCCTGCCTCTATGTCGGTCTGCCTGGCCTGCAGTTCACCGTGGTTCTGGGCGCGGTGTACTACACTGACCTGCACACCCGCAACGGCAGCAAGCACAACGGGGAGCGGGTGGAGAGCGACACGCCCATCCAGCTGGCCTCGGGCGACACCCTGGCCCTCGGAGACACGCTGCTGCGGGTGGAGCTGGTGCCCGCAGCAGCTGCGGCAGCTGCAGGTGCGGGGGAGGGCAAGGGCGCAGGCAAGGCCGCCGTGGCTGCGGCTGGCGGCGGGGAGCGGGCCGGCCGAGGCACAAGCGCTGCTGCAGCGGCTGCTGCTGCAGGTGCGGGTGCGGATGATGCAGCGACCGCGGCGGCGCCAGCGGGAAGCAGGCTGGGGGGCCGTCGTGGCAGGGGTGCCAAGGCAGCCGCAGCGGATGAGGAGGGGGAGGAGGAGGAGGGCGCGACGAAAGGGGAGGAGGAGCCTGAGGCAGCCGCAGAGGCTACGTTGGGCCGTGGCCGCAAAGGCGCTGGCGCTGTGGCAGCTCCGCCGGCGCCCCCTGTGGGCGCGGCAGGCAGGCGCCGGAAGGGCGAGGAGGGGGCCAGCGTTGCCCCTGCACGCAGCAGGCGCGGCAAGGGTGCTGCCGCGGAGGAGGTGGCTGATGAGGTAGCTGTGGTGGCGGCGTCGGCGGGCGAGTCCGCCGCTCCCCGCCCGGACGAGGGCAGCAAGGAGGGAGCGGAGGGGCCTGCGGCAGCTGCAGGCGCCGGCAGCCTCCACCCCACGCGCAGCAAGCGTACCAGCGCTGCGCCCCCGGCGGTAGCTGCCTCGCTGGTGCCGCCTGCAGCTGCAGCAGCCGGGGCTGCGGAGCATGCCCGCAAGGGGAAGGCAGCGGGGGGCCGCTCCACGCGTGCGCGCTGAGGCGCCTGCGCTCGCTGCACGCCCCGCCTCCGCGCTCGATCCCCTGTGTGTCCCGTGGAGGTATTCATACAGACACGCGCCTGCATCGGCAACGTCAAGTTCGTCGCAGCGATTTGATTGCGGTTCGTGTGACCATTGACACCAGTTGACGGTCACCCTACGTTGGTGCACCTTCCAGTGACGTCGGTGAGCCAAAGTAACAGTCCGCCGAGCTCCTGTCCGAGTCGAGCCCATGGATATGCGTGCTTCCGCTTTGATATCGCGACCATCCCGCGCGCCCATGCGAATGCATGCCCGCGCATGCATGCCACACGCATGGACACCTATAGCTAGGTCTGGCACCCCAACCCGGCCCTGCACGTGCACCCGTCGATCGATACATCGAGGTCATTTCTAGATCTGCCCGTACCGGTACCGCTGCAGGAACATACCCTGACCATGGCCCCTCGCGCGCTAGAGCTTGCAATTGGCCCAAAGGTGCGCCGTGAGGAAGCAGGGTTAGGGTTTTCACCGTGCGGTTCCCAGAGATTCCCGAGATTCCGATCGATATCCGGATTTGAACGTGCACTCGTCGACACTGGCAACCGCAGCGTCGTCGGTGTGAAGATATATATCTAGAGCTCGCTATCGGCGACACTTGAAGAGAAAAATCGGCCTCTGCAAGCGAGAACAACCTGAGATACCCCAAGGAAGCCGCAAGGAGCCACACCCGAGGGAAAGCGTGGAGCAGGAGGCGCAGATGACTGCCACTGACTGAGTGGCGCCGCCTTGCGGAAGCAAACACCGATCAAGCACTCGTCAGTGCCAGCGCCACAGCAGCCCGCAGCTCCTCGGGGGTGCCGTCCCCAGCCGGCACCCGTGTGACGTGCTGGACAGACGCGAGGCCCTCCAGAGCCGCATTCCACGACCGACACTGCGCTGCCCAGCTGCGGCAGGCCTGCTCTGCAGTGGCGGCGGCAGCGGCGGCGCTGGACTCCGCTAGAGTAGGGGGCCCGCCCCCCGCCCCCAGGCCCACCACGACGAGGCGGCAGCCCTCGGCAGCCTTAGTGGCTGCACTGAGCAGGTCAGGGCGAGGCGACCCAGCCGCCGCCGTCTTGTCCCCGCCGGTGGCCGCGGGGGCTGCTGGCAGCACTAAAATGTGTCGGAGAGGGGCCGGTGCCGGGGCGGCACTGGCGCTTGCTGGTGCGAGCATGCTCGCCCCGCAGCCGTGCGCACTGGGGCCTCTCTGCCCCGGCTGCTGGCAGCAAGCCAGCGCTCTGGCTTGCCGAAGCGCCTCCAGCAGAGGGCCGCCCACGCCGCCGCCGCCGCTGCTGCTGCCGGTTGCCCCAGCGCCAGCCTCATCCGCGCTGCACCCACACATGGCCAGCCCCGCAGGCACAAAGTGCAGGCAGTCTGTTGGCCGCAGGGCGCGGGCAGCGCCGAGGCGCAGGGCCTGCAGGTGAGGGCGGGAGGGGAGGGGGCAGCGGAGTGAAGACGGGGAGTGACATCATGACGCGGTGAAAGAGGGGGCCTGCAGGGAGCCTGCGCGAGGCCTGGCGGCCACTGCAGCGCAAGGCAGCCCCCGGGACATGCGAGCAAGTGCTGCAGCAAGCGAGGCAAAAGGGGGGCCGGTGGGGTAGTCGTGTGAGACGCACCTCTGCTGCCTGCCGCAGGGCCAGACGGGTCGGATCCGCTCGTGTGCCCTGCATGCCGCACGAGTGGTCTGCTTGCGGCGCCACGAGCACGACACAGCGGGTTGCGGCAGCCTGAGGGGCGCCCGATCCGGAGGCAGCAGCAGCCGCGCTGGTGGCGGGTGCGGCGGCTGTCGCTGCCGCAGTTGCTGGGACGCCTGCGTGTGCGAGGTGCGCCGCCGCCCCTCCCTCTGCCCTCTGTCTAGCGTCAGCGGAGGAGGGCGGCGGCTCCGCTGCAACGGCACTGGTACGGCTGCTACCCGAGTCACCCCGCAATTGGGAGGCGGCCTCGCTGCTGCTGGTATCGCTGCCGCTGCTGCCGCCAGCTGCCAGTCCTTCCCTTCTCATTCGCTTTGCTGGCCGAGGCTGCCCCGCCCCCTCGCCCTGCCCCTCCTTCTGCTGGCGCACCAGCGGCCCCTCCGGCGCTGGCTGCGTTGCTGCCTCTTTCTCGAGGGGGCTTGGAGCACGCCGCTTCACGCCGACCCCGCCAGCTGCAGCCCCCGGTTCAGCTGCTGCGAAGGCATCCGCTGACACCAGCTCTAATTGGGAGCTGGACAGGGTAGCGGCAGCTGCGAGGGGGGCAGCAGCTGCAGCTGCGAGGGGGGCAGCAGCTGCAGCTGCGAGGGGGGCAGCTCGACCGGTGTCGGGTGCAGCGGGGGCGGCGGCGGCAGCAGCCAAAGCTGCCAAAGCTGAGCCAGCCGCCGAGGCGTGCAGGGAGGCAGCTGCATGCCCCGCAGGCATCCCGGTGGCTGAGCCGCTGGACAGCGCAGGAGCGGAGCCCAGAGGCACTGCGGCAGGCTGGGGCTCTGCTGCTGCCGCAGATGCCGCCCCCGCTCCGCCCGCTGATGCCGCAGCCGGCGGTACGCCTGCTGCACCTGCCGAGGCTGCGCGGGCGGGTTTCGGCTGCGCGGCCGCAGCCCCGTAGTTCAGCGTGAAGGATCCGTTCAGCAGCTGCTGCTGCGAGGCCGTCAGCCGCCAGGGCGGCACCTTGCTGTACGCGACCAGCCCCGCCTCTGCGACCCCTATGATGTGCAGCCCGCTCTCCCACCCCACCCTGCTGGCGCTGGAGGGGCACACGCCGTCCCAGCCTGCGCTGTTGCGCTCCGCGAAGCACTGCGCCCGGGTGGGGGGCAGCGGCAGGAAGGAGGAGGGGTGCCCCGCAGGCCACACGTGATCCGGGGTGGGCCAGCCCCCCTGCGGCGCGGGTGCCTCGGGGGCGGGTATCAGCTGCCCTCCGCTGCTGCTCCAGGTTACCTCAGCCGTGTGCAGCTGCGCCAGCGCGGTGCGGCAGGCCTGCTCTGTGAGGCGCAGCAGGAAGCGGCCCGCCTGCAGCACCACCGCCTCCCCCTCCTGCAGCGTCAGCCGCTGCGGCAGCAGAAAGCGGGCCGTGTCGCGGCCAGGCTCACCGCCCTTCTCAACCGTCACCAGGCGGTCGATCGCTCCGCCCGATGACTCCAGCGGAACGGCCCCCAGCGCCTGTAGGGAGGTGGCGTTGGCGGCTGCGCCTGCCTTGAGCAGCGGGCAGGCGTCGAGCTCCCGCACCAGCTGCGGAGAAAGTCCCAGCACGGCCTTGCTGGGGTCGGCCGTCCACGCGGCCGCCACCGCCTTGGGGGCCGTGGGCGCTCCCCCCTTCGCAGCCCGCATCGGGAAGGCGTGCTCCGCGTAGACGTGCGGCCACTCCGTCCCCAGGTCCACCACGTCCACCGAGTACTGCCCGCGGAGGCACACGAGCACCGCCACGGAGGAGGCGCTCTGCTGCGCGTGCTCTGCGGCGAGGGCGCGGAGGGACTCCAGGTCAGCCGGGGGGCCCCCAGCGCCCGCTGCAGCACCACCTGCACCCGAGGAAGAGCCATGGGCGCTGCCGCCGCCATTGGCTGTGGCCGAGGCTTTGCTTGCGAGCGCCAGGAGTCCGAACAGCGGTCTGAAGGGCCTCCACAGCGCGAGGGGAGCCGAGTACAGGTAGCGCCGCCGCAGCTCCGAGCGCTGCAGAGACTCCAGCGGGCCGCGGAGCTCTGCGCCCTGCGGCACGTGGCACGCCAGCAGCAGTGGCTCGGGGGTAATCCGAACGCGCGCAGTGACCAGCTCAGGGGGCGCACCTGCGCCACTAGCGGTCTCGGCCCCGCCATCTGCATCGTCCGGACGAGGCGGCATGTGGCCGCACGGGCCAGTCGAGCACCGTGCCAGAGCCTCGATGGCCACTTTAGTCACAGCGATACACTCGGGGACGCAGCGAACGCCGCTGATGCCATGCGAGCCTGTGCACCACACGCACGGCCATATCACGCCCGGCGCGCGCGGCAACGGATTTGGTTGCAGCCACTCGCGCTGCGCTCTGCTCGCTGAGTCATACGTGCTGCCGTCCGACTTATCATCACTGGCCCGGTCCTTTTGCAGGCCAGCCACTATGTCGTCGTCTGAGACAGCCGTCAGGTCGACAGCGGCGAACCCTGGCGAGTTGAAGCGAGCAAAATCCTGGAGCAGCTGCCGAAATACATTCGCCGCGGAGTGAAAGGCGCGTCGAACTACCTCATGACTGACGGTAAGCTTGGCAGCGGCAGGCCACGCGCCCGGCAAACTTGCTGCCGCCATGGAGGCGCAGCCGTCAATGTTCCATCCCAGCGTGGGCGCCGCCACGGCACTGCAGGATACAGCGCATAGATTAAGCTATAGTGCGCATACTGGCAAACTGAGAGGTCGGGGTGCAATCTGTGCAGGTGCGTGGGCATTGCGTCAGCCTCAATTGTCCAGGACATGACTTCAGCGTCAGACCACAGACGACCAAAAAAACGGCACCGCGCGCAGCACGATGCGGCAGCGGGCATGCACCGTCTAGTTGGTATCTCGTGCCATTTTCGAGAATTCTCAGCGTCTAGCCGGAAGACGGGCGCACGATACGCGGTAAACACCCCATTCGTACCGAGTGCAGCGTCGAGCTGTTGATGATGCAGTCTGCTTTTGGCTGACGAACTCGGCAGCTGGCTCTGCCCGTGTGGAGGCCTCGGCGGGCTTAATTGCGTGTGCCAGGGGGCGCAAGCCGTCGCGTGATGGACTCCGTCCGCTGGGACCGCCTGGGAGACGCAGCATGGCTGTTGCTGGGCCTCTGTGAGGCGGCGGACAAGCGCAGATGCAAAACATACCTCCCCGACACACTCTTCATGGACACGGTGAGTTTTTTGTGCGTTGTCGGGCTTGGAACGTGAGAGTCCGCCTTCTTGTCGCTCGTCACTGTGGCATCCGACGCCAGCTTTCCGCGTGCAGGATAGCTCGCTGCTCCCGTCGACCGCTGGCTCGGGCGGCGTTGGAGGCGGGGTCGCCCTCTGGCTAAACAGCAACGGCGACGGAGAGGTGATGAGCAAGACGGGCAGCTGCTTGGCGCTGCTGCGCCGCTTCTGCGACAAGGTGTACGCCTACAGCAAAGAGGCGGCCGTGAAGGTGAGTGAGGCCGCACCGCTGCCGCTGCTGCCAGCGCTGCCACCCCCGCACGGCAAATGCCACATCCAGGGCCGAGCCAACCGCCGTCGCCGCGCTGCTCGCCACCCCGCTTCCTTCCTTCCATCCCTCCCTCCCTCCCGCAGGGCCCCGTCGCGGTGGGCATCAGCCGCACCGGCCAGCGCTTCGTCTTCGGGCTGGAGGCGCTGCAGCGCATGCTGGCCGCGCTGGTGACCTCCGGCACCGGCAGCGCGCTGCCCGCCGAGGTGCGCGAGCTTGCGTTGCTGCAGAGCACGGGGCGCCGCTACGTGCGCCTGCTGGCCGTGGACGTGGCCCTGGAGACCACCTTCGCGGGCAGCCACGTGGTGCGTGCGCGCAGCAGCAGCAGCATGCGGCAGCAGCAGCAGCAGCGGGGGATGTGGCACTGCTGGGCGCTGGCGCTTGCCAGGGGTCTGGGCTTTTGGTGGGGGAGGCGGGGCGGGGGTGCTGGGGCCCACCTTGCTTGTCGTCTGTCTGCCCGTGCCTGCCTGCCTCCCCCGCTGCCTCCCCTGCACACAGCGCCCCCTCCGCGCTCACCACACCCCTGCCCCCTGCTGTCCCGCACACGCGCCCCTCCGCTGCCTCCTTCCCCTCGCAGATCACCAAGGCACGCGAGGTGCGCCTCGGGGCGGGCCCCGTGGGCGCAGGCGGCGCCCCCCTGGACCTGGAGGCGGGGCGGGCAGGCCTCGGCCCCGTGCCCACGGGGTCGCGCGGGCCCGCCAACGCGGCCGCTGGGCGCGTGTTGAGCCACATCGAGTCCGTGCACCGCTGCCGCATCGCCCGGTGCACGCTGTACTTCGGGGCCGACCCCGTCGCCCCTGCCTCCGTGCTCTGGCTGACGGGGGTCTCCCGCCTCGCGCTGGCCGCCTCCTCGCCCTCGCTGCTGCCGCCGCGCATGCTGGCGTACAACGCCGTGGAGGTGGCGGGCTCTGCGGCGCAGCAGGCGGCGGAGGAGTACGAGGCCGCTGCAGCTGCGGCTGCTGCTGCATCAGCTGCCACGTCTGCCAGCGCAGGCAGCGTGGAGCTGGACAGGGAGCCCACGCCTGCCCCCGCGACGGCCCCGCAGGGGCCCTCTCGGCCTCCCCGGCCGTCTGCCGCCCCCGCCGCCTTCGAGGGCAGCAGCAGCGGGGCCGTGGGGCGGCTGCAGGGGCAGCTGGCGCTCGCGCTGTCACAGCTGGAGCTGATGACGGCTGAGCTGAGCGGGGCGCAGAGCAGAGAGGGCGCCGCCACCGCGGCGTGCGAGCAGCTGCGGCGTCGCCTCGCGGAGGTGCAGGTGCTGCAGGAGCAAGCCGGCGCCGCTGACGCCTCCGCCTCCTCCTCGCCCGCTGACGCCATTGACGGGGTGCTGCGGCAGGCGCTGGGCCAGGGGGCGGGCAGCAGCAGCGCGGGCGGCAATCGACGGCCCCCCACCCCCAGCCGGCGCGAGTCTGCTGCCGAGGAGGGCGCGGGGGGCAGGCACGGCCCGCTCTCCCGCCTGGGGCGCAGCGGACGCTCCATCGTGGGGGAGGGGTCGGCAGCCGCAGCCGCTGCAGCAGCAGCAGGCGGCAGCGCCGCCGCCTCCTCCGCTGGCGGGGCGCCGGGAGGGGAGGGCCGCCCCTCCGGCGCCCCCTCCGCCCCCTCGTACGGCGACCCCTCCGCCGGCGACCTCGCCTCCGCCCGCATCGCCGTGCGCTCCCTGGGCGACGAGGCTGCGCGCCTGCGGGACATGCTGCGGGCCGAGGCGGCCAGCAGGGGCGAGCTGGGGCTGGCTAACGCGGGCCTGGTGCAGCGGGTGGCCTCGCTCACGGAGGCGCTCGCAGCCACGGCGAGCGCGGCAGCGGGGGCGGGCGTGGGCGAGGCAGCATCCTCCCTCGTTGCAGCGGAGGTGGCCGCCTCCTCGCGCGCCATCAAAGCCTCCGCTGCCGCCCTGGCCTGCGCTGCCGCCCCCGCCTCCGTTGAGCTGGCGGGGTCGCTGGAGGGGCCGCACGGCACCCACCTCCCCTCCTCCCGCGGGGAGGGCGAGGGCAGCGCGGAGGGGTCGCTAGAGGGCCGCCTCTCCCTGCACCTGCCCCTGTCCCTCCCCAGCAGCGGCGGCGGCACGCGGGCGCAGCAGCGCGACGCGAGGGAGCGGGGCGGCTCCCGGGAGCTGTTCGGCCGCCTGGGCGAGCTGGAGCGGGCGCTGGCGGGGGAGCGGGCCGCGCGCCTGGCCTGCGAGGCTGGCATGCGGGCGCGGGACGCCTCACTCGCCTCGCTCATGGGGGACTTCAGGCGGGCGCTGCAGGAGGCGTGGCGGGCGGGCAAGGAGAGCGCCTCCGCCGCACTCGCTGACGCGCTGGCGGAGCGGGAGGTGGCGGTCTCTGCAGCCCTCGCTGCGGCCCGCGTCGCCTGGCTGCGGGAGGCTGCCGCGGCACCGCCCGCCGCGGGCAGCGGCAGCTCAAGCCCGGGTGCCGTCGACTTTGCGGGTGCGGGCGGGGACGGCAGCGGCGGCAGCGTGGCCGTGACCACTCCCCGCTCCGCCGTGGCCGCGGCAGCGGAGCTGGCTCGGCTGGTGTCGCAGGCGGAGGGCGGCCTGGCTGGCCTGGCGGAGGCGGCCAGCCGGCGCGAGGTGGAGCTGAAGGAGGCGCTGGCGCGGGCGGGCGCGGCGTACGAGGAGCGTCTGACCGAGGTGCTGGCGGCCTCCGCGCGGGCGGCTGCGGAGGCCGCGGGTACGCGCGCGGAGCTCGCCACGCGCCTCGCAGCGGCCACGAGCGAGGCGGAGGGTCACCGCAGCGCCCTGCTGGCCGCGCGGCGGGAGCTGGAGGCGGCGCTGCAGCGGGAGCACGCCGCCGCGGCCTCCTCACGCAGCGGCGGCTTCGCGGCGGAGGTGGAGGTGCGGTCTGCCGTGGCCGCCGCCGTGGCGGAGATGGAGGGGCGGCACCGCAAGGACCTGGCGGGGGCGCGGGAGGGCGCCGAGGCAGCGCTCGCCCGCCTGTCGGAGCAGTGCGCGGGGCAGGTGGCGGGGCTGTCCGCCGACCTGAGGGCGCGGGACGAGGCGCTGGCGGCGCTGCGGGCTGCCGCGGCGGCAGCGAGCGAGCGGGCGGGCGTGGAGGTCGCGCTGCGCACGGAGGCGGAGGCGCGCCTCGCCGCAGCGGTGGCGGCGCACGGCGCGCGCCTGGCCGAGGCGGAGGCGGCGCTGGCTGCGGCGCGGCAGGCCGCGGAGGCGGCGCAGGGGCGCCTCTCCGCGGTCGCGTCGGAGGCCATGGCGGGCGTGCTGGCGGAGGTGGAGGGGCGCGTGCGCGAGGAGACGGGGCGGGCCGTGGCGGAGCTGGAGGGGCGCTGGGGCGAGCGGGTGCTGCGCCTGCAGGAGGAGCTCGGCGCGGCGCTGGCGGCGCGCGGGGCGGCGGCGGCAGAGGCGGAGGCCGCCGCGCGGGAGGCTGCGGCAACGCGGACCGAGCTGGCGCGGGTGCGCGAGGGGTACGAGGGGCGGCTGGCGGAGCTGCGGGGCGCCAGCGACCGCGCGGCGGAGCGGTCGCGCGGCGAGGTGGAGGGCGCGGTGGAGGCGGCGCGGCGCGAGTTCGGCGCGAGCCTGGAGGAGCTGCGCTCGCGCCAGGCGTCCGCGGAGGCGGGCTGGGCCGTGGCCCGCTCCGAGCTGGAGGCGGCGCTCGCGGCCAAGCAGGGCGAGATGGCGGCGGCGCTGGCGGCGCGGGACGGCGCCGCGCTGTCTGCGCTGGAGGAGCTGCGGGCGCAGGTGCTGGCGCGCTACAGCGACGACATGGGGGCGCTGCGGGCGCAGCACGCGGCGGAGGCGGAGGCGGCAGCCGCGGCGGCCGCGTGTGCGCTGGCCGAGGCGCGGCAGGCGGCGGAGGCGGACGCGGAGCGGCGCCTGGCAGCCGCCGTGGGCGAGGCTGAGGCGCACGCTGCGGGCCTGCGCGAGCGGCTGGTTGAAGAGAGTGTGGCGCGGGGGCGCGCCGAGGTGGAGGTGGCCCTGGCGGAGGCGGCCGCGGTGCACGGGGGCGAGCTGGCGTCGCTCACGCGCGCCTACGAGCAGCGCTTGCGGGACGCCGCGGCGGCCTTCGGGGCGGAGCGCGAGGCGCGTGACAGGGAGGCGGGCGGCCTGCGGGAGGCACTGGCCGCCTCCGTGCCACGCGCCACCCTCGACGCCATGCGGGAGGAGGTGGAGGAGCGGGCGGCGCAGGCGGTGCACGACGCGGTGGAGGGCGCGGTGGGGCGCGTGCGAGCGGAGAGCGACGCCGCGCTCGCTGCGCTGCAGGCGGCGCTGCGCACGAGCGAGGCCAACGGCGCGGCGCTGCGGGCGGGCGCGACGGAGGCGCTGGAGCGCGCTGCCGCCGCGCACGGCGAGCTGCTGCGTCGCCTGGAGGCGGCGCGCATGGGCGCAGAGGACGGCGCTGCCGCGGCGCTGCAGCGCGCCCTGCCCTCCGCGCTGGCCTTCGCCGTGGAGGGGGTGCGGGCGGAGATGAGCGCGGTGCTGGCCAGCCAGGCGGAGGAGGCGGCGAGGGAGGCGGGCGCGGCGCTGTCCGCGCGGGATGCGGCGCACGCGGAGGCGGCCGCGGCGGCGCGGGGCGCGTACGAGGCGGAGCGGGCTGCGTGGGACGGGGAGCGGCAGGGGCTGCAGGGGGCGCTCGAAGGGGCGCGCCAGAGCCTGGAGCGCGCAGAGCGGCAGCGCGCGGAGGCGGCCAGCGCGCACACACGCGAGCTCGCCGCGGCCACAGCACGCCTCTCCGCAGAGCTGGCGGAGCAGGCGGCGGCGCTGGGCGGGCGGTGGGAGGGCGAGCGCGCCGCGCTGGAGGCGGCTGCGCAGGCGGCCATCGCCAGCGGCATCGCGGAGGCGAGCGCCGCAGCGGAGGCGGGCAAGCGGGCCGAGGTGGAGGCGCTGCGGGCGGAGTTCGGGGACCGGCTGCTGGCCGTGGAGCGCGAGGGGGCGGGCGAGCGCGCGCGGGCGCTGCAGGCGCTGGAGGCGCAGCACCGCGCGGCCATGGAGGGCGCCTTCGCCGCGGCGCTGGGCGACCGCGACGCCTCGCTGCGGCGCGTGCTGGAGGAGAAGGCGGCCGCGCTGGCGGAGGCGGGCGAGCGGGCGCGGCGCGAGGCGGAGGAGCGGGCTGCGGCGCACGCGGGCGAGCTGGGTCGCACGCGCGCTGCGTGCGAGGCGGAGAAGCGCGCCCTCGCGGAGGCTGCGGCGGGGGACGTGGCGGCGGCCCTCGCGGCCACGCAGGCGGAGATGTCTGCGGCGATGGGCGCGGCGGAGGCGGTGTGGCAGCAGCGCCTGGCCTCTGCGCTGCAGGCCCGGGAGGCGGACGCCTCCGCCGCCCTCGCCCGCCTCGCAGCGGCCGCGGACGCCCGCCTGCAGTCCGCCAGCGCCCGGTACGAGGCGGCGCTGATGGCCGCGGAGGAGGCGCGGGCGCGCCTGCTTGCGGGGCACGCGGCCGCCATCCGGGAGGTGGTCTCGCGGGGCATCGCGGAGGCGGAGGCGGAGACGGTGGCGGCGCTGGGCGTGTTCAACGCGGAGTGGATGGCCCGCCTGGAGGCGCGCTCGGGCGAGCTGGCGGCGGCGCACGGGGCGGAGGTGGGCCGCCTGCGCGAGGAGGCGGCGGCGCAGCTGGAGGCGGCGGTGCGGCAGATGGAGGCGCAGCGTGCCGCGGCGCTGGATGCGGTGCTGGCGGAGGCGGGCGCGGAGCGCGAGGCGGCGGAGGCGGCGGCAGCGGAGGCGATGGACGCGGCGGTGGCGGCGGAGCGCGGTGCCGCGGCGGAGGCGCTGGAGCGAGCCGCGGCGGAGGCGGGCGCGGAGCGGGCGCGCGCCCTGGCGGAGGCCGCGTCGGTCGCGGCGGAGGAGCGGGCGGCTGCGG
>Ga0208629_100975_pt1 | contig 12298 bp, 8 predicted proteins | sample LakWasMet19_HOW5_2_FD_183865 | JGI IMG/M metagenome (GOLD analysis project Ga0208629, IMG submission 183865) | Freshwater sediment methanotrophic microbial communities from Lake Washington under simulated oxygen tension - Sediment Metagenome... | ecosystem: Environmental > Aquatic > Freshwater >...
GCACAACGTACGAGTTAGATTGGCAGCGAGTAGACTGCGCCTGAAGCAAAGGCGGCTTGAATTTTTCAGGTGGCATCACAGTTACTGGTTACTGGCAGCGGTATCGTACTGACGACGTCTGTAGCGGCACCACCCAGTCAGATCGCTCAGCTCGCATCCGCACGTCGACAGTGTTAGCATGTGTTTGGCTTCAAGAGCTAAAAGTTGACTCTGCACTCGCGCGGTGTGGTTGTCGGAAGACCACCCATTTGGGGCAATCAAGGCTCGCGGTTTCGGTGACGTCAGGCTGCCCTGCCTCCTGCCTCGTCACGATCACCGCGAGACGCTCCCCCGGGTTGCTGTCATCGTGTTGCGGAGCCCACGAACGTCACACACGAGAGTTCAACAAGATGCTACCAATGTTCGCAGCTGCTGGAGCAGCAGGGCGACTTCGTTGCGCAGCAGCAGCGAGCCCCTGGCCGGCTTGTCCTCAGGAATGGGCGGCGACAGGGTGCCGACACTGGTATCTGCAGCTGCCTCGCTGCGAGGCCCAGCGGCCTCGCCGTCACAGCCGCATGTGCTCGGCTTGGTGGGGCCGCAGGGTGCCACCACTGGCGCAGACACGCCTATCGCCTTTTGGGCTGCGGTCCGCAAGGCTGCCCGTACCGCAGCACCAGTGAGGTCGGCAGCGAGTGGCAGGGTCGCAGCCGTGTCCACGGGAAGGAACAACGCAACATCGGAGGCACGGACACCAGTTGTTGCTGCGCCCCCGCAGCATCCGCCACCAGTTGGCTTCGAAGCGTCCACCACCGTCGACTTGGATCCGATACCTGCGGACGAGACCCCGATCATCTCCTCACGCCCCAGCTGGCTCCACACCAGCAGCATGACGGTGACGATGTGCTCCAAGCGTACGTCTATCGTGGGTATTGAGTGCTCGGTGGCTGCAGCTGTCTGCGGGGAGGCCACGATGACATCAAGACGAGGCGCATGGGCATGCGGCACCACGACCGAATAAGCAACACCGTCACTGTGACGTCGCTCGCGAACGGCTTGTTGAATTACCGGGAAGAGCGACGTGGCCTCCAACGCAACCAGCAGCTCCGCTACGCCGAGGCGGTGCTCGGGGCTCAAGTCTTCCCACGCACTTGACGGCGTCTCGGCTGGCACGGAGCCGCCTGCTGCAGCAGAAGCCCCTCCCCGGCCTGCAGCTGTTGCTGTTGCAACAGAGTCACTGAAGCTGCTGGTCGGGAACCCGTGCATCGAAGTCGCGTCGAGCAAGGTGGTGACTGGGTGCCCCAGCGCCGCGGTGACCTTGATGTAACACCGCACGAAGCATCGGACCCCGAGCAGCACCGCATGCGAGTCATCGGCAGCCTCCGCAGTCGAGCCAGAATCGCCGGTGAGGAGCTTACTCCCATCAGACTCGTGCCAGCACGCGCCCTCGCACGCAGCCATGGATTCCGCGAGCTCTGATTGCAGACGCCGCAGAAGCCGGCCCAGGTCCCCCGCTGTGCATAGTCGGCTCGTCCCTCCGTCGGCGTGACCCGTCACAGTCGATACAACAGGGGCCGGCGAAGGACGGGCGCCCGCCCCACAGCAAGACGACTTGTGAGCCAACGCTACCGAACCGCTCCCGTCTACGGATGTTTCACCGACCACAGCCGCGTCAGCGTGGCTGCATCCCAGCGCAGCCGACGCAGCGCTCGGCGTAACGTGCCCAGCAAAGTGGAACAGCAGCAGCGGCGCCGCCACGTTGCGGCGCAGAATAGCCCACCCGCGCGGCAGGCCCGTGTCGGGATCGGGCAGCAGCATGGCCCTGAACAGCGTGGGCACGGGCACCCAGTGCGGAGGGTGCTTGAAGCGCGCCACGTCCATGATCAACACAGAGTCGCTCGCAGGCTCGTACGCGCCGAGCGGGCTGAAGTGCCCGTCGCCCGTCTGGTCGACGCCCTTCCTGCTGTACGCAACCGTCAGGATGGTGCCTTCAGGGGTGGATGTGCAGTCCCGTACTGCCTGCCGAAAGCGGGCCAGCGACGCGTACGGAAACACGTCCAGCTCAGCCTTCGCAGCAACCACACCGTTGGCAGCGGCTACTGGCGGCGGTGGGCTGCCACACGGGCGATACACCTCCACACTGGCGCCGTTGCACTGTGCTAGGCAAGCAAATGTATTGAGCGAGATGCCCCGACTGCGGACTTCCTCGATGGGTGCGCAACAGTCAAGCATGTCCTCGGCAAACCAGCGCCACACGCCCTTCCAGGCTCGTCCAGGATCGATGGAGAGCGCATTGAGGCTCATTGACAGCGTGGAGAGCCCGCAGAAGGTTGGCTCGGCCTGCGTCGAGAACTGCGACGAGACTGCAAAGAACGACTCCGCGTGCCCTGCAGCGAGCGCTGCTCGAAAGAGCTTCCGGCCCTCCTCAGAAGCGAACGATACACAGCTGGGCGGCAGCGGCTTGCGGTAAAACCGCGCCGCGGCAGCGTCGGGAAGGGACATCGCAGCTCTCAGGCTGATCAGCTGAGGTGAGGTATCAATCCCGCTTCCAGAAATGGCAAGTGCAGATAGCTGGTGCTCCAGTCTAGGGAAAACAGGCTTCCTGGAGCATCTCACGGTTCCTGCATATTGGAGGTTCGACTCGCTGGCGAATCTTCGAATCACACACGACGCACAGAATTGGTGTTGAAAGCGTCAGAAAGACGATGAAAGTTCAACTTTGCACATGATCTCGTTACTGCCGAACAGTTGCACCCAATCTGTGCTCGGAATCGTGATGAAAAGTGGATTGTCATCACGTTGCTTTGCCGGCGTGCAGTCATGCTCTGGCGTGCGTCTCAAAGCGTTTTCTTGAGCCTGAGGCTGCCTGACCGCCGGCGAGTGGGGCCTCTGAGCGGCAGACGCATGCTTCACCACTACGACGGGGAGATTGAGGACGAGTGGATGAATGATGCGGTACACTCACGTCGGCTGGAAGCGCAGGCGGGCACCCTGCCGCCCATCGGGCCTACTGGTGCCGCCAGTGGCACTGGGTGTGGCACGAGCAACGCATACGAGTGCTGTTTGGCACTTCTCGACGGCAGTGAACCTCTGTGGCCGTGACTATCCTATCTGTGGCAGGGGCAACACGCCACACCTCGAGGGTGCATACGTGGCGAAATCGCCCCGGCCAGATCAGCTCAAACTCGTTGCACGCAATTCAACGGAACTGTGAACCAAGGCGAATGCCACATCACACGCAAAATAGCACACACGCCAGCTAGAGCTTCACAGGCTATTGCAGCACCCTCGGCGGCGGCACGGAGCCACCTGACTCCGCAGGCTGCGGATGTTCAGGGGCGCCGGACGCCAGTAGCTCCTCAACGTGCTGCAGCCGCTGCTGCAGCTTCGCCAGCCGCACCTCCTCCGCGGAGCCAGCGCTCCCCACGTGGATCGGCAGCCACGCATACCACGGCCGAGCCGCCGCCTCGCTGCCGGCCGGCGCGTGTTGCACCGCACTGTCAGCGTCCCCAGCGCCGGCGCCCGCCTGCGGCCGCTGCTCTAACCCGCGCGACGCAGCGAACGCCCGCAGCGCCGTGGAGTACTTTGCTGACGGTGGGTCGCCCGCATCGTGTATCGCGAACTCGTGCACTGGCCGGCCCTCGATTGTGCTGGCCGGGCCCAGGCTCGGGATGCTGGCCGCAAACGCCTGAAACTCCGCGCGCTGCTGCGGGCTCATGCCCGCCCACAGCCGCCGGCGGCCGGCGACCTCCGCGGCTTTCTCCGCCCGCCAGTCTGCCAGCGAATTGAGCGCCCACTGCGAGCTGCCGCAGAGGCCCGCCCACAGGAGGGCGCCTGGGATGGCTTGCCGCCTGCCGGCTGCAGGGTCGCGAGACAGGGGAGGGGGAACGCGCACGGGGGAGGAGTTGCAGTCGTTGCAGGCGCAGCAGACTGCCGCATCGCGTGGCCAGCGTGCGTGCGGGTCGCAGCGACGGTGCAGACGTTCGATACGCACACACGACGCCGGTGAAAGCGGCCCCGATGACCGCTCCCGAGGCAGCGCTGGCGATGAGCGTAGAGGTCGCATACTCCAATGGGCTGCTTCTTTCTAACAACGCCAGCAACACTGCTCGGGTCCCTGCACGCGCGTGTCTGACGCAACATTCGGGGGTGAGAGTCTGCATTCTGCCTTCCTTCAACAAGCTTGCCGGTTGTCGAGCGGATGAGCACGGGTGTCTCACCCAAGTAGCTGCCTGTGAAAAGCATAGAATTGACACCGTAAGCCGAAGCGACAAACGCGAGAGGTTGCCCAGAGAGAAATGCCTTCGCGCTGCCCAACAACGCGCCCGCCATTCCTGCACTCATCGGGGTTGGGCCGTCGTGTTCACGTTAGCGTGATGAAAGCACGCGACCGCGGCTCTCGCAGTGCAAAGCGTCAGATCCCGCATCTGACCTCCGACAAGGGTTTGGCCAGCGATCGTGCGAGCTCGCTCCACAACGGGAGCCCCGCTGTTGGCGGACATCTCAGGGAAAGTGCAATCGATGGAGTCGCCACGCCAATCCACACAGCAGTTGAAGCCGAGTTGAGCCTACCACCACAAACACACCCGCTGATAACGCGACGTCTGCCACGCAACAGCGCTTCTTCCTGCCCGCCCATCTAGATTATTGAACACTTTTGCTTTTGGGGATGCCCGTGCGTAACGCGCTCAGCGTCTGAAAATGAACCGGGATGCTTTCAGCGAACGAGAGCTATGCAGCCCCACAAGTGTCTCTGGAATATCCCTCAGAGCATCAGAAATCGTTCGGAGAGCGGGTGCGAACAACCCGACTCAGCCCATTGCTCGCGGCCCGAGTGAGCCCTTGCACTGCTTCACGCATCCGGCCCGGGGCTCACAATGCGCGAGTACCGTAACAAGTATCAAGTCTGAACCCTTACTTTGCGAGGAGCGCTGTCGAAAAACTGCCTTCGTGTCGAATCTGCAGCGTCGACGGCATCGTTCGGTTCCACGACACGCCGACTGAATCAGTCGCTGCCAGGCGCAACATACGCATGCCATGAAGTCTTCGCCAATGCAGCAGTTGGGGAAAGAGGGTCCGTTGCCCACTACTCGCCGTCGACGCCTGGAATGGTTGCTCAACAAGGGCCGGAGCTCCCGCGCGTGGCTGCGAGTTGGCCCGTGGTGCAATAACCATTATATCGACCCGGACTCCTCATGGAAGTTCCGGTGGGATATGCTAGTTGCGGTAGCGACGCTGTACTCCCTGTTCCTCACGCCGTACCTGCTGTCCTTCGGAGCGCCTCACGGCGACGTGGAGCGAGCATTTTCCTGGACCGACCTGGTACTGGACTTTGTGTTTGTTGCGGACGTGGCCATCACCGCCCGCACGGCGATCTACCTGGGATTTGGAGAGCTCGAGACGGATGCGTGGGCCATATTCTTCGCATACGCGAAGTCTTGGTTGGTTCCAGACGCGCTGGCGTCCATTCCCACAGAGATAATTCTGGACCTCGCTGACGCGGCGCACTCAACCAGCATCGGGGCATCGCAGCTGCGCCTGCTTCGCCTCTTGCGGTTCTTCCGCATCCTGCGCTTCGGGCGCCTGTTTCAGTTCGGCAAGCGCCTCCGCAGCACAAACACGATGCGGCTCAGCCGCATTTTTCTGGGGTTCCTGCTGCTGATACACTGGATGGGCTGCCTCTTCCACGCCGTACCATCTTTTGAGGCAGAGCTCGGCGGATATCCTTACTCGGATGTCGAGAATGGCGTGGTTGCCTCGTGGATGCAGCATGCCGGGCTTCTGGGCGCCTCTGCAGCAGAGCTCTACGTCGCGTCACTGTATTTCTCCTGCGTTACCGCCGTGACGGTGGGCTACGGGTGCGTGGCCGCACGTGGGAGCTTCTAAACTGCCTTCATTCCTTCCTGCTATATGCGCCGGCATTGCACTCGTTGCAATTGCATTCACCTGAAATCGCTCTCGCTCCCCGTGCCTGCAGGGACATTTTGCCTGTAACTGTCATGGAGCGGCTCATCGTGATCGGAATGATGGTGTGCGGGACGGTGGTCTACTCGCTGATCTTTGCATCTCTGGCCGCGCTGTTGTCGTCCCTCAACACTACGGAGGCGGCCTACTCCGAGTTTGTGAGTCAGGTGGAGGGCTACATGCGGAGCCACAGGTTCCCCCAGCCCCTGCAGGAGCGCATCCTGCGCTTCTACGAGGTCAAATTCGAGTGGCAGCGCAGCGTGCACGGGGAGGGGTTTGAGCTGCTGGACAACCTTCCGATGCTGCTGCAGACTCAGGTTGCCGCCGCCACGCACGCCGGCTGCTTTGAGAAGAATCCGCTGCTGCGCGGCGTGCCGATCTCCTTCGCGCAGCTGCTGGCGATCAAGCTGAAGCAACAGATCTCCGTGCCCGGGGAGGTGCTGTTCAGCGCGGGTGAGCCGGCGACGCATCTGTACATTGTCTCTCGCGGCGAGGTCGCACTAGTCGTTAAGGCGAGGCCGCGGCGATGCCCAGAATTTGGGGATGGCGGCGCGGTGCACCCCGCCGACAGTGGTGCGTGGCAGAATGGAGCAGCAGCAGCGGCTGCAGCGTCGTTTGCTCCATATCGGGACGCTGGCGGGGCGACTGCGCTCACGGGCGCTGCTGGTGGGGCGTCGACTGGCCTCATGGCTTGGCGCGGCTCGCCAGCGAGCAGCGTGCCTGCCATTCACGCCGGTGTAGAGATGGTTTCGTTGGCACGGCGCCCATCCAAGCTCCATCGCGAGGGGAGCGGCGGTACAGCGCTGGCCGACCAGCCCTCACAGGCACCTCATCGCTCACAGTCTGCAGGCAGCAACTTGACAGGCGTGGCAGCTTCCACGCCGTCGCACACGCTACCGTCCGCGCCCGCCCGGCGCTGGGCGATGGTGCGCGAGGCAGTACATGCCGCCGGCGTGATCGCTCGCCTGCGCGGTATTCCGGTGCAACAGGTCTTGAAAGCGGCGTTTGTTGAGGAGCACCACCACACAGGCGTTCCTGAGGGCGATCGCCACCGCCATGCAGGCACCGGCGGCACAGAGGGTGCCGTCAGCGAGCGTCGCATTGAAGCCGATCAGCCTTATACCGAGGCTGTGAGTGCTAGCGCCACTGATGCCAGTGGCGCTGTTGTGACGAGCAGCAGTGGCAGGGATGCATCTCGCCACCCTTCCTCGGGTTCACAGCTGGCGGCAGCCGGTGTGTCCACATCCTCCATGCCCGTGCCTGCCGCAGGGGCCCTTGCAGATAATGCCATCGCGCGTGGGTCGGGCACAGCATCACCGGCTAGTTGCGTGTCTGCGGCTGCCACAGCAGCGACGGTAGGCCGTCTGTCCTCAATCACGTTCAGTGGCGGCAGTGTAACAGATGGAGCCCCATTGCCCCCCCGGGAGATCAGTCACGGCACCAGCCTGAGCGGTGGGAGTCAGGGCGACGGCTTGGGTGGCCACGCAGGCCGTGTTCTGCGGCGCATGCATGCAGCGTTGCGACTGCAGGGCCACGGCGCGGCGGCAACGGCGGCGTCGACCATTGCTGAGAGCCCGGCTGTGCAAGCCACTATCGGAAGCGTTGCAGGCAAGAAGCCCAATAAGAAGGACCAGAAGCAGCGGCAGAAGCTGCTGGCCCTGTACAGCCAGGCAGCGAAGGAGCGCGGAGGGGAGGCTTCGCACGCCGAGCCACGGGTAGAGTCTGTACTGCGCGCGGCAAATGTGCCGCATACCCACGGCACGCATGGATCCGGCGGCACCATAACGACCACGCTCTCAGGCGCTTCCGGGTCGCTCGCTAGCCGGACGCCGGTTGTCGACAGCCCTATCACACCCCGCAAAGCCGGGTCAGTGCCGCCCCCTCCTGGCTCCCCTCTGGCGCGGGATGCGTCCATCGGGGCATTCGGCACTCGCTCCATGAATGCGCATGCAACCACGCTGTGGCAGCGCGCGCTGCATCGCTCTCACTCGCAGGGAAGTGTGCCTGGCACAACAAGGGCGACGTCAGCAGGGTCAACTGCGTTGCAAGCCGCTGCAACCGGCGCCACAGTCGAAAGTTCCCCAATTCCTGCTTCACTGCCAGTGCGGGCCGATGTGCCCACGGCTCAGTCACACAGGGCACCGGTGCCCGCGGCGCCGGCGGCGCCGGCTTCCGCCGTTGCCTCAGCATCTCAGCCTGCTCCTGCATCCGCTTCTGTGGCTTTGACAGCTCTTCACTCGGCCCACTCTCCTCCGTCGTCGCGGCAGCTTGTTCGAAGCGGTAGCGGCCGGCGGGCGGCATCGACCTTTGCAACCAGCGCAGTGGGCCTCACAGGCTCCACAGAGCTTGTGGCCAGCCAAGTGGCAACAAGCAGTAAAGCCATGGGGCAGCTCAGCAACGCGCAGCTGGCAGCGCTGCTGGCGCGAGGGCCCTCTTCGTCGCCACACGCTGCCAAAGGCAGCGGCCTGGCCAGTCCCGGCAGTGAGCGCGCTGGCAGAGCGAGAGGGCGCACCTGGCGAAGCCGCAGCCGCAGCGTTCTGGAGAGCGTGGGGAGCCCGCTGCGAAATCGAGGGGCAGGGCTGACCGGCCAAGCCCTGCCGTCCCGCGAGACTGCAGCGGAGGCGCCGCTGCGCATCTCAGCGCCGCGCTCAGGCCTGGGCGCTGCAAGTGTATGTGACGAGGCCGCTGCGGCCGCCACCGCCGTGCAGCGGGCAGCCACCAGCGACGGGCTCCGAGATCGCCGAGCGTCAACAGCTGCCAGTGCAAAACAGGCCGCATGCGGGCTTACAGATGCCGAAGCCGTGGACATCACGATCTCCCCGCCGACCGGCTGGGCTGGGGCAGGTGGCGCGGATGCTGCGGGGGAGCTGGGCGAGGGAGCTCCTTTGGACACGGAGGGGCGGCTGCTGCAGATTGCGGACGCCCGCCACGCCTCCATGGCGCGGGAGGGCCGCCATATCCGCACCAAGCGGCAGGTGCGAGAGCACCTCGCTGCCGTGGCAGCGCTGGCCAGCACGATGGAGGCCGACGAGGAGATTCTGTCCTGGCGCCGAGACGGCAGCTACTTTGGTGACGAGGCGCTGTTTGCGCTGAGCGGCGATGGCGGTGGTGCCGCAGAGTGCAGTGGAGTTGGCGCGGCAGCACCCGGCGGAGAGGGTGACGGCCCGCTGTCTGATCTGCACAAGTCACCCGTGACTGGCATCTCCCGCAGGCCAACACTCGCGGCACCGCGGCCAACGAGCAACCTCCGGTCTCCGTCTGGACTCATTGAACACCCGCACCCAGTCCTGCTTGTTGAGGAGGAGGAGGCGCCCGAAGACAGCCCGGAGCCGCTTCATGCTGTCGCAGCGCACTCCACGACTTTCTGCGAGCTGTTCCTGCTGGAGGCCGCCGAGTGGCGCCATCTGATGGAGCTCTTCCCCACACAAGAGGCGCTGTTCCACCTGCTGGCGGCCGCGCGCTACAAGCGCGCACTAGCTTCGCAAGCCTACGACGATACTGAACTGTCGGAGGCGGTGATGGCCAGTGCAGCCAATATGCGTGCTAAGAGCGCAAACTCGTGAGAGGACTGATATCCATGCCGACCTAACACCGCGCGACGCGGGCTGCCCGACATGAGTGCTGGCGATAACCGTGTGCTGAGCAATTCATGTGCAGGCTGCTATGACGAGCCGTCGTTGTTGGCGATCACGCGCACACTTACTCTACGCTGATTTGGCTGCTGTCCTATTCATGTGTTGACACTACCCCACTGCCGCCGTGGGGCCATTCGTGACGAGATGCATGCCAATTCCACTTGATGCGTGTTGAACTCCTTGCTTTTTCATGTTCGGGGGAGCTATCCTACACCATATGGCATCATTTGACATGTGCTCGTAATATCATTCATGCATGTGAGCGTGCCCAACTCCTGTCCATGTCGTGACGAATTCAATGGCACTGTCTCGCAACATGCTCGCGAATGTGGCGAATAACGCGCTGATTTGACTGCTGCGTCGCTGTTGATTACGGGAAGCTCGCGGGCGAGGTTAGCGTTCGAGCGATGCTTACGACTCGTAATTGGGCAGTTCGCACTTGAACGCTTGATCAGAAAAAGCCCTCATTGAAACACTTGAACACTTGAACACTTGATCCCGACTGCCGTCAGTGAATTCGAACACTTCAAGAACCTGCCGTGCGATGGTCTCAGCTGGGATTGACTATGACTGCTTGCGTGCAGAGTTGCAAAACTGCGGGCGGCTATTCATGCATCATGGAGTCCACATAGGCAGTCCACGAAGGCAGCGCATCCTTGCCACATGAATGTGTGCGGGCAGGCCACCCTCCCAGGCTGCGCACAGACTCAGGCGATCATCGAAGCGACAGAGCCGACACAAATCAAACACGGCCGACAACAAGGACCACAAAAAAGCGGAATGCGAACAGCTCCGGATTGATATTGTCCTCGTGCTGTGGCGAGCTCTTCCGGCGCACTGCTTCCTAGCACTTTGAAGAACATCAAGGACGGCAGTAAATTGCCAAGATCAGCTGCATCCACGTGCCACGCAAAGACCATCTAGCGTCGTACAAACTGTGGAGCCATCGCAACGGCGGCGTGAGAGCTCCGACGCCTAGGAGGCGTAGACAGTGGCACAGGGTCGATAGGCACCTGAAACACTCCACTCGGCTGCTGGCGCATGGAGTGGCGGTCGCGAGTGTGGGAAGACAAGCTGGCTGCGGCAGCAGGGTGCTCTGTTGTCGCCGCACATGCTCCCCTTGTGCGAATGATCGGATTGTCCATGAAGGTTGCGCGGGGCTGGCGTGCGACAGGCGTGCGGGAACGACGCATCCGCATCCACAAGGCCGCTGCAACGACAACTCCAACGACCACTACTACACCCACTGCAACGCCAGCGCCAACTGCCGCCGAGTTTGGAGTAGCTTGAGCGGGGTTTGCTTGTTCCACTGACTGAGACGATACAACAGTGCCGTCTGCAGCCAGTGTCAACACCGTGGCAGATGTTAATCGTGAATCCACTACAGGATCTGACATACTGACGGCGACACCAGCTGGCAGAGGATCCAAGCCAGCAACCACCATCGTGGCCGATAGGTAGCTGATAAAGTCAACCTCGACGATCTCGCTCGCATTCACTGGCAGCCCACTGCCTTGCAGCAGTCGGGATGAGTTCTGAGCTCCAGTAGCTAATGCTGGCCCACACAGCATCTGTACCAAGCTTGCAGGCTGCAAATTGCTGCAGTTAACCCGAGGCCGCCATGCGTCGCCAACCGCGGTCGACGCGTTGGTGCCTCGGATGGATAGCGTCAGCATGGAACCTGCAAAGTCAGCGGCACTGCGAGCAAAGTACAGAGCATCATCCAGATCTTGAGCATCTGCTTGACCAATATCTGCGGCATTGGCGCTTTGGAGTGTTGCGTTGCGCGGTACCCGGATTGCATACTGGAGGTTGTACACATGCGAGCCGGGCAGTCCCGCTGCCAGCTGGCGCTTTGATATGACTTGGGCGTCACGCTGCACTGAAAATCTCTCAACTGAAGTGCCTGCAAGGGCTGCAACGGTGGACTGCAGATGCGCCGAGATATCACCGAGAAGAGCTCCGGCACCGCTCGCTTGCGTCGGAACTGTGAGTGCAACGCTCGTCGTCATATTGGCGGAGACATCTGCTGCAAAGATGAACGACCGCAAGGCCTTCCGTGCGCCGGGTGATGGGGACAGCGAGGGCAGAGAGTATACAGGAGCCGTGTCGGGCTTTGCAGCGCGGTCGCACGTCGGTCGCAAAAACGGGGCTGTCGTGGTAGAGGCACTCCTGCTCGCCGTAACTGACGGCGACACCGAAGCAGTGGGGCTGGCTGTATGGCTGGCAGACGGCGAAGCTCCTGCACTCAGGCTGCCAGATGCAGAGCGGGTCGCGCTTGAGCTTTGGGTGGCGGAGGGGGTTCTGGAAGGGCTTGGAGAGGGCACCACTAGGTACTTGATCAAAAACTTCCCCGTGGCGGTTGCGCAACTGTTGTCGCTGCCGATCCTGCAGGCCAAAGGCGAAAAAGGGTTGCAAGGCATCGGTGCGGCCATGTGTGCGCATGGGCTCAGTTGCAGTTCGTTCAAACATGAGCAGCGTCAGCGGCCCAGTGGAGGGTGACAGGCATACTAGTGAAGACGGCGCGAGGAAGCAAGCACGTGAACTCACTTGACATAGTAGTAGCTTCCGCGCTGGCCGAACCCCTGTGCAGATTTTGCGGCATAGGTGTTTGACCAGCCACCCCACGTGCTAATGTCGTATGGCGTCCACTTGGCCTGACCAACAAACGATCCTGTCATATCTGATGCCCCGCGTCCAAGGCTGGGGCTTTCGGCATAAGC
>Ga0208629_100976_pt1 | contig 12289 bp, 7 predicted proteins | sample LakWasMet19_HOW5_2_FD_183865 | JGI IMG/M metagenome (GOLD analysis project Ga0208629, IMG submission 183865) | Freshwater sediment methanotrophic microbial communities from Lake Washington under simulated oxygen tension - Sediment Metagenome... | ecosystem: Environmental > Aquatic > Freshwater >...
TGAAACACGCCGTTTGTTTACCGTAGATGCCGACCTCATGGATGTGATTGTTAGCCACCGTGTTGCGCCGTGGGAACGTGGGGGCACTCCCATCTGCCAACTGTGCTGACCCGATGAATGCAATTGTAGAATCGCCTGTGTTGACGAACTCTGAGTTGTAGATGACAGAGTCGACCACGTGGTTGCTGAAACAGACGGCATTGCCGCCCGTCTGCTGGAAGGTGCAGTTGATAATCGCAATTCCCTCTGCGTCCTGCACAAACAAAGCGCCGCTGCGGTAGATGGACCTGCGCAACAGAACACAGTGGGTGCGACCGGATTCGGAGAATTGGTTATGGAAGGGATATCAGATATTCATGTGCGAGCAAGAGAGAAGTGGTGCACTCCCCTACCGTCTATGCGACATCAGTCTCCGCCGCTGGGGACCTCGTAAGCCTCCATGAATGTTGCCCGCGTGCCAGTTAACTGTAATCCAACGAAACTGATGTTGCGCGCATACTCCGGCTGCGCGGTGTCCAAGTCGTCTCGTCGCAGCGCGGCAGCGTTCTGCCTTGCCGAGGCGTTGCCTCCCGTCACACTAATTATGCGCTCGAGCAGCGGCACGGAGAGAGAAAGCCCAGAGAGCGCATTTAGCCGCATGGTAGCGTTGGGGTACAGGTATAGGAGGCGCTCATATGGGTCATAGAACCACTCCCCGGGTGCATCTGCAGGTGCGACCAACAGACAGTGCGAATGAGTCGAGGGTTGTCCGGCAGTCGCAACAGGTACAGATTGTGCAGCAGTTGGACCGCACTCTAAGCAGCAGGCCAAAGATCGTTGTGAGCAACGTTGGAGACATGCCGCAGTGGTGGCATGGAGCGTAATGCACCTAGCTCCTGCAGCAAATTCTCAATGAAGAACGATTGGCCCTTCGCGATGCTGCCGCCACGGGCTTCCTGGTATCCGCCATACCCAAACTGCAGAACCAGCTCTTCGTCGCGGCTGAGCTCCGTCGCGCTTGACATTGTGGCGTTGTCCACCGCAAACTGCCAGCCACCCCACAGCCGATCCTGAAACATATGCACAACAGCCAGCTCCACGTTGCTCCAGCGCTCTGTCGCGCTCGCGAAGTGAGGGTCGCATGCAGCGCTGATGTTTAGTTGCGCTGGGCGCGCAAACGGACTGGGCCACAGTGAGTACAGCGACAGGTTGCCCCAGCCGATGCCGGGCAGCGACGAGTTGTAGACCGGGTGGCCCATCGGGAAGGGGTAAATCGTGGTCTGATATGTCCCCCAGTTGTCGCCACATTGCGGGCAGCCCAGCGTAGGTGAGTCGCCTCGGTTCGGCGTCACGCCGCTAATCACTGACCCGCCTGATACGTTGAATTGCCGGCCGCTGTCCCCTGTGCTGCAGGTGCTGTAGCCCGCACAGCCCTCCCCGGCCCTTTGCGCCTTGGAGAAGCACACACCCGTGCCATCCTGCGGATTGCCGTTCGGGTACCTCGCACGCACTTGCCGAATGCCGTTTGCAATCAGAGAGTTTACTCGCATCGGCGGCGCAGAGCCACGCTGGCCCCCAGCCACCCAAGCGTCAAATCGCGGATCCGGTAGCGTAACTGGCGCAACAACCACGGGGCCGTCATACTGTTGCCACTGCAGATCCAACAGTGGCGCGGCGCCGGACAGGATCACTTCCTCGGCCGCGTAGGCAATCCACGCCACATAGCTGTCTCGAACGGTGAGACTCAGTTCCCCTCCTCCATGAGCACCCATGTGATACGTTCCACCGCGGAGGTACACAACAGCAGGGTGCTCGCTGCGAACACTAAGAGGAACGCCGCGGGTGGCTGTCTGCGCGCGCTGTAGAGTTGCAAACGGCGCTGCTAGTGTACCGGGATTGTCATCGTTCCCCTCGGTCGACACAAAGAACGTGGCAGAAGGGAACGCCGTGTGCTCGGCGTGGGCGAGTGTGGGTAATGGCATGGAGGTTCGACCAAAACCATCCCGTTGAGCAGTTGCATTAGCTGTTGAGTTGCACAAGCTCGCCACGTTCAGCGCGTCATGAAGGGCCTCCACGTTTCGTCCGATCTTGGACGCGCCGAACGAGTATGCAAGCTGGTGCAGCGCACACTCGAGCTCGGAGAAGTTGGGAGGCAACGGTGCGGCAACCAAGCAGCGAAATGCAAAAGACATAACGACGACGGCAGGCAGTGCGGCACGCATCGTGCCTGGTAGTCGCCCCGACTCGCTCGAAGCATCAAGATGTCGCCTCGAGCTTCGTTTACTGGAACGGCGATGCAAGATTTTGAACACGCAGCGCAGTCTTCGCAGCTCGTGCTGTATGCGTGTCGTGATTTATTTTATTGGTGTGCATGCGTTGGCCACGCCGTTGGGGCGTTCGAGAGACTCGCGACGTGATGCACAGAGGTGCATTCCTTGAGTTTCTAACGGTCGCCATAGCTCATGCACGAGCGCGAAGCATGAAATACCTCGCGACTCGCAGCGTGGTTTCTTGACCAACCTTGCGCGCGCGCTGCGAGCGGCCTGTTGAGCCAGCGGGCCGTGACAGAACAACCTTTAGAGACTCGAGCGCCACGCCCGCTAACATGGGACATTTCGAGTTCCGACTGTTCCTCCAGCACCCCACGGATGCGCTACTCACAGCGGTTGCAAATCGGTACGCAGACGGGAAGTTCAAAGATCGCAGTGATCTGTACGTGAAGACGGGCGATGGGGCGGTTGGCGTGAAAGTGCGCGATGTGGGCAGCAACTATCACAAAGCCTTCAGCAAGCTCGAAGGCGAGCACGTGGAGGTCAAGGTGTGTCGCAACACGGCTTCCATTGGCGGCTTCGAGGCGGAGCATTTGGACAAACATGTCGAGAAGTTATCGTTCAGCCGCATCCCGGCCCTTGCAACCGCGCGCATGGTCGCGGAGGACTCGCACGCTCAGCACGCGCGGTGGCAAGCGGCACTAGGATTGCAAACTGCGGTGTTGACGCTGAAGCTGCGCTCCAAGCTCGAGGAGGACGGTGTGGACACAGAAGTCACATTCATCAACGCCAAGATCCTGCGGCACGGCATGCCCGCACGCTGGAGCGGCGGCTGGGTGACAGTGTGCCTGGAAAGCGACAACTTGGACAAGCTGACGGCCGCCGTGCAGGAGTTCCAACGATTGCTGTTCTCTCCCGGCTGTGCGCCTCGCAGCCCGCTCGACATCTTTGTGGGCAGCTACGCGCGCTGGATCGAGCGGCTGTGCGACTTTGCGCCTCCAGCTACTAGCGGCCTGGCAGCCACAGGAGCAGCTGTTGCAGAAGGCAGCGCGGATGGTTCACCCCTAGCACATATTGACGCGGTACACATGCTGCCTTCCAAGCCGGTCGTCGCATCTGCAGGTGCAGGTGCGGGAGACGCTGTCACGCCTGTGAAGCTGGCGTTGAGCGCGGCTTCGAGTGAACCGCACGTGTACGGCGCAGGAAAGCTGGCAGGCACAGCCGGCGCTGTCGGCGTGGAGGCTGTGAGTTCTCCCGGCTTGCCATCCGGCACCGCGTCACCAGATGCCGGTGCGGGGCCTTCCTTTCCCGGCCCGAGCCATAGCGGGGCTGCCGCCTTGGCACCTGCGGCTGGGTCTGCCCTTGACGGGGAGACAACGGGGCCCACGTAGTTGGCGTCGCTGCCGTGCCAGTGCCGGCGCGTTTCATGTATCATGATGGCATGCAGCCAGGCTCAGTGATCAGTGTCAGAGCCCTTGCAGACTGGCGGGGAGTTCTGCTGGCAGGGCAACCCCGGCCTGCAAGCGAGCCGGGCTGAAACCGCGGGAGCTGGGCTCTTGACGTGCTTCGGGGTGTCGCGATTGCTGGGCCCGGAAGCTTGGCAATCTCAGCTTGCAACTCGCCGCCGAGTCGGAAGCTCCCCGGAGTCAAGCTGCACTCAGCCCTCGAGAAACAGCGGACACGACTCGAAGTCGAATTACTTGAACAGTCCAGAAGTTGCAAATCTGCCGGTTACTGGCAGTGAAAATCTCCGCAGTTCCTTCCTCAGGCGGAGGCAGCCAGTGGCACTGCAGCCACTCAGGCTGCCAGCCGCTCAGGCTGGCAGCCAGCAGCCTGTGCAGTGGTTGCCAGCGCGGCGCCGCGCGACCCGCCGGCGTGAAAGTCAACCAGACACACACTTGTTTTTGGGCGGCAAGAGAGCACACACGTGGCGCAGGCAGCGTTCTGTTGCATGAATTACGCCGTGAAAACGTGTTGTTGAGCGATTTGAAGCCCGGGAACGGCCGCTGCAACTTTACAATTGTGATTTGGAATTTAGATTTGGGCTCTTTCTCATCAAGTTGCTCGGGTAGTTTAGTGGTAGAATGCGGCGTTGCCAATCTGATGGCACCGACCTCGCTGCGATCCAGGTTCGATTCCTGGCTCGAGCACTCGCTTTTTTGCCCGGCGCCCGCCACGGCCGCGTCAGTGACACAATTTTTGCACGGTGAAAATTTGCACCGGCCAGGTCCTGGCCGCGGCGGCCGCCGGGGCCCCGGGCTGGCCGGAGATGGCAAACGAATTGACCTGACTCAGGAGGACCTCAGGCCGCCAGCGGCTCCGACGGTCACAAAACGCGGACAAGCCGCAGTCGCCGCGCCTGCGCCGAGCCGAACTTTCTTTTTGAAATTCTGAACATTGAACAGGTCGGAGATTCCGCTGCGGCAAAAAAGCGAGTGCTCGAGCCAGGAATCGAACCTGGATCGCAGCGAGGTCGGTGCCATCAGATTGGCAACGCCGCATTCTACCACTAAACTACCCGAGCAACTTGACGAAAGCAAGGGCTAAATTTATAGTACATAACAAAACTTTTGGTTGTTTCCGCGAATGTTGACCCGGGGCCCTTCTTGTTTCCAGCGAGCCCTTAATATGATATCAACCGCACTTTATTAGCGATAGGCGCTTGGGGCTCGCACGTTCTCGTGACCGCTGCTGATACATTCTGCGCAGCAGAGCACATTCGCGGCGAATGATTCGCCACGATGGCAGCCCGATCGTCGCTCGGTCGTCGGGGGCCGGCGGGCCAGTTGCGGCACAACTGCGGTGCCAGTGGAGCGTCCGTTTTGGATCAAACCAGAGCCTCTGGTCCAAAGAGCGATTTTAGCTTCATTGAGCTGCGCTCCACCGCGGCAGATGTGGACTCCGTCGGACGATCTCACCAGAGACGCCAAGTAGAGCGCTGCGTCGGGCGGCACGCTGCTCCATTCCCCGTAGCTGCCCGTCATCACCGCGTGCAGCGGAGGCACGCCGTCACCGGAGAAGTACATGTGCGTCACCAACGGCGGGACCACGGCAGCAGCACCGCCGGCTAGGCTAACAGCGCCCGAGAGCCCTCGCCCTGCACGTGGCGACTCGCCACGGTGGCGAGGGACAGTTGGGGAGGAGAGGGGGGAGGGGGGGAGCAAGGACCTGGGCGAGGCACTGGACTCGCTCGCTGACGCGCTGCCCATGGGGGAGGATACCCCCCCGATTCGACTTGTGCCAGTGGTCAAGGTCACCGCGCCCGCCAGGAGTGGTGAGTTGTGTGCCTCTGACAGTAGCAATGTGGTCTGCAACGCCTGTTGATGGGCTGGATTTGGGGTCTAACAAAGGGCAGCCGGTGTGACTGACGTGATGCGCCAGTGGTGAATGCATCGATGCATCGTGACGATCGAGACCCCTCGGGCAGCGAGCCGCTCGTGGGTAGAAAGACACTTGCCGTTGCACGCGGTGGTGCGGCTGGCGACGAAGGCATCGTGCACGTCCTGCATCTCGCTGGCGCTGGTGCTTTCTGCGCTCGTTTCGTCTTCCTTCTTGTCATCTCCTGTGCTGCCGCACCCGTGTGCCCCCGTGTTGCGACACTGTTGCCCGCTGTTACCTCCGCCTTGTCCCCGCTTCATGCGCCTGCTGTAGGCGCTGGAGGTCCTGCCGCGGGTGTAATGTTTGTTTGCATGCAGGTGTGGCAGCTGAAGGGTCGCCTCACCACCGAGTTCCGTGGCGGTGTACGAGGCCTTCTTGTCTGTGAGCCAAGGCTTTGACGTTGTCTGCGCCCCGTTGCCTTCGTGCGTTGCTGCTTGCAAGTAGTGGTGCGACAGAGTAGAGCGCTTACCGGCGTTGTCCGAGGACGACAGTGATGACGATGATGAGGGTGCGGATGACACTGACGACGACGACGGGCATGACAAAGACGTTGCCGAGGAGGAGCGAGATGCTCCGGCAGCGGCGGGTGCGGGTGCTGCTGCTCCTGCACGACCGGCAAGGCCCACACCGCAACGAGGACGGCGTGGGCGCGGCGCAGGTACTGTCGATGGCGGTGATATTCTTTGCGGTCTTGCCAAGAATTCTTCGAATGCGTCAGCACAAGGGCGGTCCCAGACAGCCCGCGCTCGCCTGCACCCCTCAGCCCGCATTCGGCACTTATTGTCCAACGACCTGGCTCTCTACTCACGCGGCTCCTCCCGCGCGAGCTTTGCATCGAGAACGCGTCGATTGAATTTCAGCGTAGGTGCGGCGATTTGCGACGACACCTTCGAATCGCGCGCAAGTGATACGCACACTCAACTTGTGCGAGTCAAGGCCCGAAAATTGCTCGGGCTGCCTCTCACGATGTCGCGTTCGATGGCAATCGCCAGCAGTCGAGTCCCGGGCGTCAAGCTGAAGGCAGTATGGGAGGCGCTCTCAAGGCCAACACAGCACATGTGGCGCGCTGGGGAGGGCGAGGAGCGCTCGACACCGCCGCGAGGCTCGGCAGCTGCAGCTGCTGCGCGTGCAGCCGCAGCGCCTCACGGCCGGCCGAGCGCCTTGAGCTGCCGCAGCACCGCGCGCGCAAAGGGGCTGTCAGCGAAGGCGCGCGAGATAGCCTCGGGCGCCCGCGGCGCCTCCGCGAGCTCGGCTACGTCCTCTGCGGGCAGCCGCAGCACCTCCCGCACGGTGCTGTGCGCGAGCCACGTGGCGAGCAGGTTCTCAAAGGTGAAGCGCGACGTCGTCACCGCACCCGCGGAGAGGCGCAGGGCCCCGATGGCGCGAGACACCGCCCCGCGCAGCGCAGCGGCCACGGCGGCAGGGGAGTATCCTGCGGAGACGCGGTGCAGCCCTGCAAAGCGCTGGCCTGACGCGCCGGCAGCGGAGGACGCGGCAGCTGCCGCCGCGGCAGCCAGCTGCTGCGGGTGGTGCGAGGCGCTGTGCTGGTGGTAGGCCTGGCGCGCCAGCAGCTCGCGCAGGCGCTGGACAGAGACGTCGAGCTGGGCGCGCGCGTGCTGCAGCGAGAGCGCTGCCTGCTCCACCGCCGCCAGCAGCCGCCAGAAAGACCGAACATCCTGCGCTGACGCGCCCGTACCGCCGGGGGCAGAGCCTGCATTGACGGGGGCGGGGACGTAAGCACGCAGGGTGGAGAGGTGGGTTGCAACGAGAGAGGTGGGGTAAAACAAAGAATAAGCGACTCGAAGCCACCAGCGTGGTGTCGCAGAAACAGCGGCCGGTGCTCTTCACAGAAGCGGAAAAGACAAGCGCATGTGTGCAAACGGTGTCGCTCCCGTGTACAGATGCGCCGGTATGCAGACAGGCAAGCAGCGCCAGCATGAAACTCACCGTCGTGGCTGGGGTCCAGGAAAAGCAGCTGCTGCGGCCCCGCGCCTCCTGCAGCGAGGGAGGCTGCGAGCCCGCCGCTGCCGCCGTACGCCGACGCCCGCGGGCCCTTGAGCCACTGCGCCGCACGCACACGGCAGTACGCTGCAGCTGCTGCAGCGAGTCCCTCGCCTGCAGCCGCAGCCGCGATCTGGAAGCGGGACTCTGGCAGCGCCGCGCCAAATCCGCTGGCGCCGCTGCCCGACGCCGGGCCGCGCGGCAGCAACCCCCTGCCGAGTGCTCCCCCACCGCTGCCGCCGGAGCCGTGGTGGTGGCTGGAGACGGCAGCACCCGCAGCGGTGCTCCCGAGCTCTGCAGTGCGCTGCGTGCACGGGGGCAGCAGCACCGCACAGGCGGCGCGCCGCTCCTCGGGCGACACCGCCAGCACATTGCTGTACCACAGCTGGTGGACGGCAGACGCGTTGTATGGACCGACAGGCGCAGCGCCGAGCATCCTGCGACTGGCGCCGCCGCCGAAGCCGCTGCGGCCGCCTCCGTAGGCGGCGGACGCCCCAGCGCCGGTGCTGCGCGCAAGCATCCCGAGGACACCGCCAAAGTGGCCGGGGAAGATGCCCCCAGGCATCACAGCGCCGCTCGGCAGGATACCGGGGGCACCCGCTGCAGAGGCGGCGCCCGCGGAGCCGAGCACGCCGAAGGGGCCGCTGGCGGCGCCAGAGCTGCCGCCCGCCCCTGTGAAGCCAGCCAGGGAACCAAAGGCACCCAGCCCAGCCGTCGCGGCCACCGCGGCGCCGAAGCCCGCCTCGGCAGCCAGCTGCGCCGCGTGACTCGCGTCCGCAGCCGCGGGGGCGCCAAAGTCAGCGAGCAGCTGCGCAGCGATGTCTGCGTCCGCATCCGCGCTGGCGGCGTGCTGGGAGGCGCCGTGCACGCGCCGGAGCGCTGCCTGCGCAGAGGCGTCCGCGCGGCGCTGCTGGCCCGCGAAGCGCGCCAGCAGCTGCAGCACGAGCGAGTCGGCGAGAGGGCCGTCCAGCGGCGACTGCAGCGCCGCGCTGCGCAGCTGGCTGGGCAGGCTCGCGTCAGCAAAGACGCCGCCGGCGCTGGGGGCTGCAGCGGAGGCAGCAGGCACCGGCCCGCTGAGGAGAGCGGTGGACGTGCCCGCCTCAAGGGCCCCGGGCACTGCAGCGACGCCTGACAGCAGGTGCAGGTAGGCGCGGGCCAGGCGCAGGGCAGGCACCGTCGTGGTGGAGCTGGCGGCGTGGCTGGCCCCCGTAGCCCTGACGGTGCGGTCCAGCAGCACGTACGTCGCCCGCAGCCACGCGAAGAAGAGGCCTGCGTGCGCGGCAGAGGAGGGCTTGGCGGCCTGCAGCGACGCCAGCAGGGAGAGCAGCGGCAGCAGGCGCGGGCTCAGGGCGCTCACAGCGACCTGGTCCTGCGACAGCGCGTTGCTCAGGTGCTCGCCACCCGCGCCTGCACCGACGGCACTCCCGTCTGTCGCTCCGGCGCCCTCCGCCTGCTGCAGCAGTCTGTCGGTCGCCGCGGCGCCCGGCCCCGCCTCTGCTGCCGCCGCCGCTGTGACGGAGGCGCGCAGGCCGTGCAGACGCAGGGACGCGGGGTGCACGCCCATGTTGAGGGCGAAATCAGCGAGCGGATGGACGGACGCGCCCCAGATGCCGCGCAACACCGCCCCGAAGCTGAGGGAGCCGCCCGCCTCGTACGCGCCGCTGCCGTCCGCGAAGGAAGACGAGGCAGAGGCGGAGGAGGCGCCGCCGGAGCGGCGGCCGCCTGCTCCTGCCGCGTCCCAGCCGTCGTCTGCATCAGAGCGGTCGGCCCCGACGCCCGTGACGGCTCGCCGCAGGCCCGCTGCGCCCATGGCTGCGACGAGCGTGTCCAGCTCACCCGCAGCCGCCGCCGCCGCATCCGCTCCTGCTGCAGCAGCGGATGCGCCGGCAGCAGCAGGCGCATCGCCCGGTGCGGCGGCGCCGCCCGCAGGCGGCAGGTGGCTAACGAGCGCTCGCGTGCCTGCAAGCGTGTCCTGCGCCCGCATCGGCCAGCGGAGGCCCGCGACGGCCGCAAGGGCCCCGCGGTCCAGCAGCGCCGCCGCGCCCGCACGCTCCGTGGCGATCGTCGCCAGCAGCTGCAGCGTGTAGACGTAGCTTGCCTGCAGGATGGGGACGTCCTGCGCCGCCGCTGCAGCGCTCGCACGCAGCACGGCACCGGCGCCGGCGCCTCGAGACAGCAGCAGGGCCGCCGCAGCGCGGGAGGTGGCGCCCACCCCGACCCCGCGTCCGCTGGCGAGGCGCAGGCGCTTGCGCTGGCTCAGCGCGTCCTGCGCCACCACCAGTGCCTCGGGCGATTGAACCATGGCGCGGCGCCGGCCGCTGACGGTCGCGCCCGCGCCCTCCACGCCGCCGTACGCTTCCAGCATCCCCGCGGACGCGTCCTCCTCCTCAGCCGCCGCAGCCTGCGCCGCCCGCGCCTGCTGCAGCAGGGCGACGGCCTCCGCCTCGTCGTCATCCAGCGACGTCAGGCCGGCCACTAGCGCGTGCAGCTGCCCCGACGCGTGCATGCTGCGCAGCCACGCGCCGCGCAGGCGCGCGAGGGAGCGCCGCGTGTCGCTGGACAGCGTCAGCGGCGCGACGCCCGTGTCGTCGTCATCTGCACCCAGCCCGCCGCCCCTGCCCGCCCCCGCAGCGGAGCCCGCCGTGGCCAGGAGGGACGCGACGACGCGCTCTGCAGCGACGGAGGCGGCGTCAGCCACAGAGGGCACCTGCCCGCCGGCTGCCGCGTCAGCCCGGCGCAGCGCTGCGAGCTGTTTCGAGGCCTCCTCGGCAGCCAGGCTCGCGGCGGCGGCGTTGTTGGCGGCCAGCGGGGCGCAGAGCCCAGCGTCTGAGGCGTGGGCCTCTGGAGGGGTGAACAGCGCCGTGAGCAGCAGTAGGGCCAGCGGGCGCCACGGGCTTGCGAGGCCTGCGACCAGCACGCCCTCCCCACCGCCCTCAGCCTCCCCATCGATGCCATCGTCCGAGCGCGCGAGCAGGATGCCGCGGCTGCCCGGAGCGTTGCTGGCGCGCAGCCCTGCAAGCCCCGTGGCCCCCGCCCCTCCGAAGCCCGGCACCCCCGTGTCAAACGCCGCAGCGCCCACGCCGTCCCCACGCGCCGCCGTGGCGTCCGCGCAGGCCCGAGCGAGGAGCTCGGGTCCCACCTCCGACAGGCCGGCGATCAGGCCCGCTGCAGCGCCCGCCAGCGCCTCTGGCGAGGCGGGCGGCGTCGCGAGCTGCCGCGCCGTGCCCCGGGCGCTGAGGAGACCGACGGACAGCGGAGGGGTGCCGAACGGGGCCGCCCCCTGGCCGCCGCCCGCACCGCTGCCGCGCTGGTACGGCGGCGTGAAGCGGAAGAGGCCTGGGGCGGCAGCGCCGCCGCCAGCGCCGCCAAACAGCAGTCCGCCGAACCCAGCACCACCTGGCCGCGCTTGCATGCCGCTAGCGCCACCAGTGTCCCCCGCCCGCCCGTACACATGGGCAGCCAGCGGGGCGGGCAGCGACGCTTGGTCCAGCGGGTGCCCCAGCGCTGAGTGCCACAGCACCAGCAGGCAGCAGTACAGCTCTCCCCTCACCGGCCCAGCGCAGGCCGGCGCAATGGCTGCGTCCGCAGCCGCGGAGCCGTCCCGCGAGACCAGCAGCTGCGTGATGCGGCGCAGCAGGAGCTTCACCTGCCCCTCCGCGAGGGGGACGGACGGACAGTGCTGCCGCAGCAGGAGCAGCAGGTGCAGCAGCACGTGCGTGAGCGGCTGCAGCAGCAGGGCCGGAGTGTCGTCCAGCGGCGAGTCCGCCGTGTACGGCAGCGCAGGCGCAGAGGCCGCGTCCGCGCCCGCCCACAAGCCGGACGCGCCTGCAGCGGAGCTGTCGAACCCGCTTGCACCGCCAAAGGCGCCGCCGCCTGCAGCGGCAGGGGCCGCACCTGCAGCTGCAGCAGCAGATGCTGCTGTCGGTGCTGGTGCTGGCGCTATGCCCAGGATGTGTCCCAGCAGCTCCTCCGCGAGCGCGCAGAGCGTGTCGCGCAGGCCCGCCTGCTGCGCCACGGGCAGGACAGACGCCTGGACGGAGGGGTCGGGATCGGGCAGGCAGTGGTACAGCAGCGTGAGGGTCGTGTCCGCCCACGCGCTCACGAGGCGGTGCGCCGCCTGCAGCTGCAGCGCCCACGTGTTGTAGGCAACCGTCCAGCGGAGGCAGGCCGCGATCTGCGCGGCGGGGTCGGCTGCGCCGGGCTGCGGCTGGTGTGCCTGCGTCGCGTCGGCGGGCAGCGCCTGCAGCAGGCTGCGCGTACTCGCCTGTCCTAGGGTCGAGAGCAGGGTGGAGCGCGCCGCCGCCATGTACGCGGACACCGCCCCCGCGCCGGCAGCAGTAGCAGCAGCCCCTGCAGCCGCGGTGCTGCGGAAGGGGGCGGCCACGGAGCCGGCGGAGCGCGCGGTCGCGAGCCGCAGCAGCGCCTGCACCACGTCGAGGGAGTAGGTCTGGACGTACTGGGGCGGGCAGCAGCCGAGCGACAGACGCGGCCCGAGAGGGGTCGCCGCAGAGCCGTACCGGCTGGGCGCGAGCAGCCCCGCGCTCGGGGCTGCAGCAGCCTGCGCAGGCGCCTCTGCCCCCAGGCTGGCCAGCGCCTCTGGGCCCTCCAGCAGAGACAGCACGCTGCCCAGAAGCTCTGGGCGCTCCCCAGGCCGCGCGTCG
>Ga0208629_100978_pt1 | contig 12279 bp, 6 predicted proteins | sample LakWasMet19_HOW5_2_FD_183865 | JGI IMG/M metagenome (GOLD analysis project Ga0208629, IMG submission 183865) | Freshwater sediment methanotrophic microbial communities from Lake Washington under simulated oxygen tension - Sediment Metagenome... | ecosystem: Environmental > Aquatic > Freshwater >...
GTTCGAGGGTGACCAGCAGGGCTGAATGCTCGTATGGCCGAGAATGACAGCGCTATTGCGAAGTCGTGCGTTTCACAGTGTGCGATGGACTCTGATAGCTTCAAGCAGGCAATTGCACAGCCCTGTCACCCTGATGCTGCCTCCACCGCCATCCAATCATCGAGGGTCCTCACATCTGCCAGAGAGTCCCGAGACTGCTGCAACTTCTGCAGAAGGCTGTAGCCCAAAAGTTCCGCTAGGCCGCCGCCCGTTGGGGCATGTGGATTAGCGATGATGAGCTCCATGCCAGGGGGAACGGTGAACTTTCCCACCACCCCGTCCCCAGACCCTGTGTCGCCCAGACTCGGCTGCTTTTTGGCAACTTTCAGTGCCTTCGCCTTGGCGGCCTTCAGGTCCTTCGCGGTGGCAAGCCTCAGTGCCTTCGTCTTGGCATCCAGTACCCAACATCCAGGGCCGTACCTGGCGTAGGACGCCTCGGCCAGTGCTTCTTGCAGTTCGGAAGACAGGCAGAGGCTCCAGAGGACCAGCACGTAAGGGGTGTCTGCAGGCAGCTTGGGAGCTTTCCCGAGCTCATCCCTGAGATCCGTCCAGGTCGTTCCTGGCTCCCCCACTGCCTTCAGGGCAAAGCCCACAACGCCACCAGGCACGCGCAGGAACAAGTCCTGCGACCCCGACTGTGCACTGCCAGGTACCGCCAATGAGCCCTCAGAGAGCCACGTCGACAACAACCACGGCAGGTTGTCCACGTGGATGACGCCCTTGGGGCAGCCAGCAGGGCTCCACTTCTCACGGCTGCCAGTGCACAGAGCAGTCTTGACGTCGTCTGTGAGCCTGTGTGTATCAGCACCTCCCATGACCTTGGGCACAATGACCACTTTCATCTGCTCGAGCTGTGCCAGACCGAGCTTACTGCCCTGACAATGTGGCAGCAGCATGCCCAGGGTGGGAGCAGTCACAGGCTGTACAGTTGAGAGCCTGCCCACCAGCATCATGTGGCGAAAACAAAGTGCATCTGCGCATAGCAGCTCGAAAGGCCGCCCACGCATGGTGCCACCGAAGGTAAGCATTGCGTCCAGCATCCGCGCTGTCGTCAGTGTGCGCGGTCCTTCAGCAAGAACTGGGTCATGCACCAAAGAGCGGCACAGCCAGGTGCCAGCAATGAGGCGCACACGGTCACCAGGTGCTGGCACATAGTGGATGCCGAGTGCCATCGCCAAATCCACCACCCGGGCTGCTTGCAACCCACGACTGCTACCCAACCCCACAGTTGCAGCAGCAGGAAAGCTGACATCAAGTAGGAGCAGACGGGCAAGACGATGCAGCAGCTGAAGCTGATACCCACGCTCCTGCGTCCACGCAGGCAAGTCGCCTGTCCGCACTGCTGCAGCAGGGCCATCCCACTGCACGTGCAGCTGTTTGAGCCCAGGAATGTTGCCCACAAGGCCCATGCATTCCTCCAGAGCCTTGTCCACTTCCTTTTCAGAGCCCAGCAAGAGGGGCCGGCCAGCTGCAGCGGCGCTCTCTGCGATGCTCTGTTGGTGGCGCAAGAGGTACTGCAGCGGTCGTCCCAAGCCTCCTGACAGCTGAACTGCTGCTTGGGCAAAATGAGACAGCATGGCAGGTGGCACTCCAAGTGCATCCTGCAGCGCTGTGCCATCAGGGAGTTGGGTGAGGTGCATGATCTCCAGCACATCCCTGTGGGATAGGGGCTGCAGAAGTGCCGGGGTCACGAAAAGCGGCGAGGTGACACCAACCAGCGCTAGTGTGGTCAGCCACAGTGATCGCCCAGTGCAATACACCAGGCAACCGTGCACCCCGTGCAGGGCTTGCAAGGTGCCTGATAGCGCATGCATGGCACGGTGCAGGGTAGTGTCGCGATCGACGCTCTTGAAGTACCCCTCGAACTCGATGCGGCCAAGATCAGTGATGTCATCCAGCACCAACATCAGGGGACTGCCTTTGCTCTTGATCAGAGCACGCACGGCACCCCTGGCAGACTGTGGGCCACTCCGTTGTGCACGAAAAGCATCTTCTGCTTCAGGATCACTGCCATCCAGCCCACGGCTAGTGCAAAAGATAGCGAAAGCCAGAGCAGCATCAAATTCGAGGCCAAACTGCGGGTTCACCACATCCTTCATGCGGATGAGGAGGGGCTGAGTGTGCATGAGCTTCAGCAGCAGCTCGCGCTGGTTTGGGAAGGCGGTCAATAGTGTCCGCATGACCAGGTTATGCTCACCTCCAGCTTGCAGGGCACGGTCCACGTATCCACTATTTATGCGACCCTTGCCGAGGCACCACGCTTGCTTCATGCGCTGGGCAATGGCTCCTTCCAAATCCGGGGGGTCACGGGGCCGGCGTAGAATGCTGGTGATGTGCACGCCGAGTGCAGTTTTTCCTGCACCAGGCAGCTGCGCTGCTAATGGGGTGTCGAACTTGATGTCTGCACCGACATCAAGCATGTCTGTGTTCAGCAGGTTGGGCACCAAAATATCTAGGGCTTCTGAGTATCGGTTCACGAACGTCAGGGGCATTTTGAGCTGCTGAAGAACGCGCTGGTCAGCGGGAAGCCAGTGCTGCGCCATGCCCGCCGTCGACGCTGGGAGGGCCTGCAGTGCAACAAGATGGCAAAAGGGTCACATTGGACACAACGCATGAGGGCGAGCACACGACCCAGGCACGGAAGACAGGCACGGGTTGTAGGCAGAGGGCAAACGCCAAACGCACAGGCCGCAGTCTGGGAGCTCAAACTGCGGCCGCGCAGGCAAGCAATATTCGACAGCGACGAAAGGACACGGAATAGCGGGCCATAGGCAGCGGAGGCAAGAGCAGGTGCAGGCAGGGCACAGGCAGTGAGAACAAGCACAGGCAGGCACAGGCAGGCACAGAAGCGCACAATTAGCAGAAGCGAGGCACAGGTCGAACACACAGGCAGCACGCACACAGAGAGCTCGGGCTGCGAGGACAGGCAGGTACAGGGGCAGCACCAAAACAATGGCGAGGCAAGGGCTAGGGGTGCAGACCGCAGGAGCCAGACGAAACGGAATTGCCATGCGCACGCGAGACACACGTGCTCACCATCACCTCCCCCTCGCTGGCCTTGTCCGAGGCCGTGCTAATCTCCAGGCTGCTGCTGCTGCTGCTGCTGCTGCTGCTGGGAGAGGCGCGTGTCACGGCTGATCCAGTTGCATTGTCCTGCAACATGATTGGCGAGGGGAGCGGTAGAGAGAATGAAGAGGAAGGACACGGCCCGACAAGAAGAGCAAGGTCAAGCGCTGGCATGCGCAGGCAGGGAGGACAGGAGCAGGTAGCACGGGCGGGTACCTGAGGCACGCCAAGCGGCAGCGCCCTCCATGCTGAAGCTCACGCAGGTGAATGCAGGCGGCATGCTTAGCCGACGTGGAGCTGCTCACCTGGTCGTTCTTCCCCGCGCTGGAATATGTGCCGGTTGTGAAGGCTCGTTCGTGGACAGTGGACCCAGGCATGCCCCAACCCTGCAGGCGCCGCTGCAGGTTGCCGCTGCTGAAGCGGGTAGATGGCCCAGCCAATGCAGTCGCCGTGCACTGGACAACGTTTGTCGGGGGGCCGTCGACGGCCGCAGACCAAGCAACTCCACCAATCGGCGCATCGCCACTGGCGGAGTTACAGGTGCTTAGCTGCTCAATACTAGCTCCACACTCGCGAAGAGCCGCCGAGCGAGCGCTATCTCGCACGAGGCCCGAAACACCTGCCGGTCGCACAGCGGAGGGCCAAGCGAAAAAGCGAGTCAGCGATGAAGCCCGCAGCCTGCACGAACGTGCAACTAGGAGCACATTGAACGTAGCGACGCCCTTCACCCGTGCAGGCGTGGAAGTGAACTCACGCAAGGCGGCAGCAGACACGAGACGACCGATGGTCCGTAGCATTTCGGCAACAGCGACTGATGTCACAGCGCGGGCCAAACTTGCGCAGGCGGACAGCACCAAAAGCCCGAAGTGTTGCGATTACCAATGCAGCTGTGGATGTGTTGTTGCGCCCGGCTGCCACCGCCGCCTGTCTGCGCTGAATTTCGCAGTGGATCGGTCTGAACGAAGAGAAAGAAACAAACTAGCAAAGCAGCAGGTGACAGCGCACATCAAATCAGCGAAAGCGCAGGCAAGAGCGCACTAGGGCTGTCAATACTTATCGGTACGTGCATTGCCTATCGATTTATTGTGGAGCGGACCGGCGTGCACAATCGCCGGCGATTCGCCGCCAAGAACGGTGACACAAAACTCGTTCCCATTTTGTCTGCGGCGCGCAGCGAACTAATAAGGTCAACGCGGCTCCGCACTCGATCTAGAATCATCAGCCGAGCACCACAAGTAGAGGACTTGAAATTGCGAGAGAGCGGCGCCGTTGCGCCGGAGGAGAGTGCTGCGCTCGAGCAACGCCTCGTCCGACGACATGGCGGCCGCCACAGCTGGCGTTGGGCGCCTCAAGGTCTTCGTAAAATGGTCAGGCTCTGCCTCGACGTTCAAGTCACTTTGAGCTGGATGCTCATGCACGGGACGTCCTTCACGCCGCATGCGCGACTGCGTTGGATCTGGAACCCGACTCTATTGACGCCTATTGCCTGGCGGAGGGGGCTGCGGTCGCCTGCAACAATAAAATTGTCCCTTCTGTCGATGGGGCGTGGGCCCGTGTGGGCATCGCCGACCCCATTGCCGCAGAGGCGTGGATTCTCGTTTTCGGCGTCCAGCCGCCGCCGGCGAGTTCTCCCCGCAGCTGCGCCCGCCTGCGTGCCGCGCTTGTATCACGCTTTCCCTGATCTGCGCGCTTCCTTGGGGCTCGATGTCGTCTCCACCGCGCCTCCTCCGTTGTCCTACTCGACTTTTCTGCTGCAGGCGCTGGAGGTCCTGCGGCGTCTGGAGCAGGTGCGTCCGCCCTCTTGTACTCTGCCGTTGTGCTGCGTACCTGTGTTGCACGTGTGCACCGTCATGCGCAGGCTTCGCCTGGTGCGCAACGTCGCGTCGACACGCTCGCGGCGCGACTTCCTGCCGCCGCCGCCGATGCGTTCTCTCCGCCGCCGGGCGAGTTGCTGAGCGCCTGGTTGCCAGCTGTCACCTCCGCCGTTGTCCCGCCGTGTGCTCGCCTTCGCTGCTCCGCTCGATTTTGCTGCAGGCGCTCGTAGCTCAACATCAGCTGCGGCTGGATGACGCCGTAGGGGTCGCAAAAGTATCATACTTTAATATGATATTACGTTGCACCCTAAAGTGACTCGGAGTCCCTGACAGGGGTATCAGCAGATTGGGAGTGGCGCGTTTCTCAGCTACTAGACAGCGCCGCTGCCGCGGGTGGCCACGTGCGCTCCCGCCAACACGTTGTGCGCTATTCGGACCGTTTCGACCTGGGACGCGGGCGCAAGGGTCTGTCGTTCGTTCCCTTCAGCAGCTTCTCGAGGAGTCGCATGGCGCTGTCCCCCTCCCTGGCCGCTTTCTGCTGCGGACCGCGCGGGACGTACTGCGAGGGCTCGAGCTGTTGCATTCGGCAGGGCTGTCCCACTGCGACTCGTCGGACGTGAAGGCGGACAACATCATGTACAGCGACGGCTCCGCTGCTCATCGACCTCGGTGCTGCAACGGAACTCGGCTGTGTCGTTGTGGAGGGGATACCCGACTGGATGGGGTTGGACCACGACCTCGCGATATCTGATGCCGTGGCCGACCGCATCGGGCTCGCAGTAACACTCTGGGTGCCAGTGGCGCAGGGGCGAGGGAAGCCGTCCATCAACAGCCGTCTCGGAATGGCCGCACACGCGGAGGGTCTTGCTGCGGATGCTGCTACTTCGGATTCGAAGGTTCTGCAAGCTATCGCGGCAATTCTGCGAGCAGACGTCTGCAGCGGTTGAGGCGGTAGAAAACATCATCGCAATCTGAGTGGCAGCTGAACTGTGCCTGGCAGCATCGTCAGGGCGGCGTGCGGAGCGTGCAAACAGCGATTTCAAGTTGAGTGTATTCACATGGCTGGACAGCGGGCAACGGTGGTACGTGGGGCAGCTTGGGTTGGCGCCCTGGCCGCTTTTCAACGCTGTCGCCTTCGTGCTGATGCTTCGAATGCTCGCTTTTGCACTGCAGCTAGCAATTTGCAACGCAGGCTTCATTGTATTGGCGGGACGGGGTCTGAAATGGCAGCAGGCCCGACTGAATGGTCCTGCACGCACCACGTGTGATTGGCCGCCTTAAGCTCATCGCGACTCGCTCCTTTATGTTTTCCGATCGGTTCTCCGATCAGAGTTGCTGCCGGTAAAGGCATTGCTGAAAATGACAGGGGCTCGCCTCCGTACCCGAGTCGAGCAACTGAACCGAGTGTTGCAGCCTGAGGTGTACCTTCAAGTTGACGGCGTCCGACAGAGTCTGCCAGTGGCTGGGGCGTACACCCGGTACACGATCACCGCTAGCAGATGTGGGGTTGGACGTTGATGCTGTCTTTGAGGCATCACATTATTTAGGATCCAGGTACCGTAAGTGACTTCGAGGTTCAAGTGTTCAAGTATTGGGGGCCCCTTAGGTTGCTGCGTGCAGTGCGCCGCGGGCGGGCCGCCCACACTGGCAGCCCGGCCACTATTCCTGTCAGCATCGCGAATCGCGTGACAAACGTGCCCTGCTCGAGTAGAGCTCTCGGGTGGGCAAGCCACCATTTTCTGGCCTGCTTCGCTCAGCCGGCGCCCTCACTCGAGCTCATACGATCCGCTGCTTCTGTGGCGCGAAAGAAAAGGAGCCGCCTAGTCGGCCCGCGGTACGATTGGCCAAATCGCTATGCTGACCAGGGACGACATCTGCGATCTCGCAAGGGGCACCGCACGTGGTGGCCCGGATCCGCGGAGCCCCTCGCGTGGGTGTACCGGTATCATACTCTGAGCCAGTCACACGCGCCTGATGTTTTGGCGGAGCGTGCCGTCTGAGTTCAACAGTGGCACGCAGCAACAACCAGCATTTTGGCATGCCAGTGTGCCAACTATCGTTTCGGTGCCCATGATTGCGGTGACTCGGAGCTCATCCCCAGCGGCTCAGCCCAACTCAGGCTGCCAGTGGGCTCAAGAGCGGTGCACGCAGATTACTTAGAAGGACTTTGTCTTGGACCTGTGAGAGTGCTCGTAGTCGGTCGCTGATGCTGATGCCTACGAAAGCACCACTTGGACTGGTGCACACATCACGGCTGCCACTACTGGTAGCTGAATGCCCGCGACCCTCCGAGTCACTGCCGGGCAATCAAGCGTGGGTGTCCGCGGCCGCAGGCAGTAAAGGGCAACACGTGTGGCCGGGTATGCATGCAGGCGGCTCCTTTCGGCTCAGGGCGCCCTCAGTGCGGCCTCCCCCGACCCCGTGCCGTCACCCGCGGAGCTGGCCGTGTCGGGCCCAGAGGGCCGGAAGCCCGCGGTCTTGCCGCGGTACTTGCGCTCCAGCTCGTCCCAGATGCGTACCCCAAACAGCTGCCACGCCGCCGCCACGTTGTCCGCGTGCGCCTTGTGCGGGGCGTGCACGCTGTAGAAGGCGAGCAGACGCCGCTTGTGCAGCGCCACCGCCTCCTCGCTCAGGCCCCAGCTGTCGCTGCGCGCGAACTTGTCGCTCGACTCCAGGCTGCCGGCGCCTGCGCCCGCTCCTGCCGCGGCGGCGCCGACACCGCTTCTGGTGGCGGTGGAGGGCCTCGGCGGGGGCAACAAGGCGGACGCGGGACCCCCGCTGCCCGCAGGCGACGATGCAGCGCCGGCAGTGGGCGGTCGCTGTGTCGCTGCAGGCCCCTGGGCACTGGCCGGCGTCCTGGCGGATGCAGCATGCAGCGCGAGCGCAGCATCGATCTCGGCAGCGCCTATGGTGGCGCCAGATGCCCCAGGGGCTCTCGCAGCGGCACCCGCCCTGCTGCTGGCAGCGTTGCGGGAGGCGGTGCGGGAGGCCCTGCTCGCAGGCGCCCCCTCGCCCTCGGGCTCCCCCTCGAACCCGTCAGAGCCGTAGCCCTCCTCATCGCTGGCCGTGACCGTCGCTGTAGGCACCTCGCGTGCGGTGACTGTGGCGGCGGGCACCTCGCGTGCGGTGACTGTGGCTGCGGGCACCTCGCGTGCGGTGACTGTGACTGCGGGCACCTCACGGCTGGCGGGCCCCTTAGGTACAGAGCCGGCAGGAAGCGGAGGGGCCCCCGCCAGACCGCTGGCGCCGAGCCCTGCAGCTGGGGGGCCAGCCAAGCTCTCAGGGGCGCGCGACGTGGATGTGGAAGCAACAGCGCCTGCAGGCGCAGGTGCAGCGTCCACACCGGAGCGAGCGCTGCCAGCGCGCACAGCGGTGCCGGCCTCCAGGGGCTCAGCGGCAGGGACTGTAGCTGCAGCGGGGGTGGAGGAGGGAGGGGGAGTCGGCACAGCAGACCTTGCGCGAGCGCTGGGAAGCGCGCTGGCACCGGCACCCAGCGTGCCACTCCTCCCCGCTGCCGGGCTACCGGTCGCGGGGCCAGGTGGGCTTGTTGCGCCGCTGCTTGCGAGCCTGCTGCTGGCCCCGCCACCAGTGAGGCGTGAGGTTGAGGCGCCTCGCTCCGCGGGGCTTGCGCGGCCCGCATGCCCGAAGCCAGAAGCAGCAGCAGCGGCAGAGGTAGGGGAGGCTGGTACCCGGTGCGCAGCAGCCGCACCCGCCGTGCCTGCCGCTGCCGCAGCTGCTGCTGTGCTGGAGGAGCCAGGCGACCCCATGAAGCCAGGGGTGCGGGACTCGCGGCGCGCCGACTTGCTGCGGTCTGCGCGGGCAGCGAAGGGCGATCCCGCCGCCTCCTCCGCCTGCGCCTCCTGCTGCGGCTCTGCCTGCCCGCCCTGCCTGCTGCGGCCAAAGCGGTCATACACGCTGCCGCCCGCCTCCCCAACACTGGGCGACGCAGGGCTGGCGAGGCGTGCACCGGGGCCGGGCTGCTGGAGCTGCTGATGCTGAAGCAGCATCGAGTGCTCCGCCCCCGGCAGCAGCGCTGAGGTGCCGACCAGGGTGCCGCCGCCCTCCAGGACCCCTCCGCCCCGCACTGGCGGGCCGCCAGCTGCAGCGGGAGGGGACGCAGGGCTGAGGTCGGGGGCAGGCTGCGCTGCGAGGGGCGAGGGGGGCTGGCCATCCCTGCCCCCCACCGCACCCGCGAACTGAGCAAGCAGTGACACGGCCATGGCGGCAGTCGCCGCCTGCTGCTGCTGCTGGGCTGAGTGAACGCCCCCGCCGCCAGCAGCCCCCGCCGGAGTCGCTGCTGCAGCCGCGGCCGCTGCGGCCTCCTCTGCCGCCAGCAGCACCATGTAGGTTGAAGAGTCCAGCGACGCCTCCGCCAGCGAGGAGGTGGCGGGCCGGAAGGGGGAGCCGTGCCCGTAGCCGTGGGCGACCCCGGGGCGGAAGGGGGAGCCGTACGCCCCCTGCAGGAAGGGGGCGGCGGCCTGCTGCTCGGGGATGGAGGGGAGACCAGAGGGGCCCTTCTCCTGGAACACGGAGGCGCCCTCGAGCGCACCCCCAGCCGCCATGGTGCCAGGCCGCCCCCGCCCCGTGAGGGGGCGAGCCTTGCCGACCCACCCCAGGCCTGGGTCGGGCACAGGGTACAGGGCGGGGGAGGCGCTCGCAGCAGCAGCAGCCGAGGGCGGGAAGGCAGAGGCAGCGGACGCGGATGAAACCGGTCTACCGGGGCCAGCCGGCGGGGCAGGCAGGTAGGATGCGGGCAGGACCTTGAAGCTCGCGCCGAAGGCCCCCGCCACGCCTACTGGTGAGGCGCTTTTGCTGTACCTAACGCTGCTGGCGTCTGCGCGGTACCCCTGGTCGCCGACCCCTCCGCGCTGCATCGACTGGTCCACGCTGCTGAAGTCCAGGCCTGCAGGCAGCAGGCTGGCGGAGGACTCGCGCTGCTGCCACTCCCCGCCCCCCGCTGCGTACCCGTACCCCTGCTGCTGCGCCTGCTGCTGGTGCGGGGGCGGCGGCCGGTTCAACAGGGCCTGCATGCCGCCGCGCAGCAGGGCGCTGCCAGCGCTGCTGTGCATGAAGCTGCTGCTACTGCTGCTGGAGCCGCCGCCGCCTGCGTGCCCCGCACCCGCTGCCTGCGCCTGCATGTGGGCCAGCGCTGCCCGCATGAGGGCCATCATCGCCTCGGCATCCAGCGGCGCACCCACAGCAGCGGGAGCTGCAGCGGCGGGGCCCCCCGCCCCAGGCACGCGGGAGAACCCGCTTCCTGCCCCTCCCGCGCCGCCTGTGCCCCCCTCCCCGCGAGCGCTCCCGGGCCGCCCCAGCGCTGTCAGCGGGTGGCTGCGCTGCGCCCCCACGAACTCGCTGAGGCTGTCAGCGTCGTCATCCCGCTCCCTCTCCCACCGCTGCTGCTGCTGCTGCTGTTGCTGACGAGCTCGGGCGCTCAGGTCGCCGCCTTCCCCTCCCGCTCCATCGCCGGCAGCGAAGGGCGGCAGAGGCGGCCGCCCAGCAGCAGCCGCGCCGGCCCCGTTGCCGTACGGGTCAGCCCCGGCTGCTGCCAGGGGGCTGCGGCCAACGCCGCCGTGAGGTGGGGGCGGCTGCTGCGGGGGCATCGGGTGCCCAGAGGCCGCCGCAGCCTCCCGAGCGGCCTCCGCTGCCGCTGCGGCCGCGCGCAGCCGTCGCTTCTGCACTTCGGACAGCGCGGGCGGCGAGTCAGAAGCGCCGCCGCCGCTGCCGCCTGTGCCGCCGCCGGGGGAGCGGGGCTCTGCAACGATACCTGCGGCAGCAGCAGCTGCGCTGGCCCGGCCCGCGTCGCGTGGAGACCTGCCGCCGCCGCCCGGGCTGCTGCTCTGGTACGGCTGCGGCTGCTGCGGCTCCCGGCCCGGCAGCGGCGGCGCGCCCTCCTCGCGAGCCCGCAGCTGCGCGCGCTCCCGCGCCAGCCTCTCCTCCTCCGCCGCGTCGGCAGCCCGCTCCGCCGCCTCCCCGGCCGCCTTCGCGCGCGCCCGCTCCCGCTCCTCCACCTGCGCCGCCAGCTGCGACGCGATGCGCTCCCTCTCGCGCCCGCGCGCCTCCGCCCTCGCGCGCTCGTCAGGTGACAGGTTGTCTCGCCGGTACCGCGAGAAGGTGTGGCCCGCCTCCACGGCGCGCCGCACCGCCTCCGCGTCCGCGTTGGCGGGCATGGCCAGCGCCTGGCTGCTGCCCAGGGCACCGTCCCCCGCTGCTGCTGCCGCTGCGGAGGGCGCGAAGCCGTATGGCGGGGGCTGCTGCTGTTGCGGCTGCTGGCCGAGCGCGTCTGCGCTGGAGAGGGGCGACGGCCCCGCCTCCCAGCCCCCTCGCGGCGCTGCATCGGCGTGCCGCAGCGGGCCGTCGGGCGGTGCCGGCCTCGGCGCGTACCGCCCTCCCCCGCCCTGCGGCTGCGGCAGCGCGAACCCAGCGGCAGAGTCGTCGCCGTCACCGCTGCCTGCGCCGTCGCCTGCGCCCTTCTGCAGGAGCGCTGCCAGGTGCGCGGGCCTGGGCACCACGCGCCCCCCTATCACCATCATGGCCACGCCGCTGGCAGGCGCATCTGTCCGCGACGGGCTGTGGCCCGCCTGCTGCTGCTGCTGCTGCCAGGCTGCTGCAGCTGCTGGCGGCGGCGCCGTGGCCCCTGCGGGTGCGTTGTCCCAGGAGGCCACGTTGGCGGCGCTGCGCTTGCCACGCACCGCCCCGTGCGGCGGCTGTGGCGGCCCCGGTGCCAGCGCCTCAGCCATCGAGTAGGGCACACCAGCGGAGGGGACGGCAGCGGGGGGAGCGGCAGCGCGGGCGCCCTGCGGCGATCCGGCTGCGCTGGGGCGCCGGTAGCCTGCCAGGGGCGGCATCGCTGCCTGCGGAGGAGGGGGCGGCAGGTATGCCTCGCTGCTGCTGCCCTCCGCACCCACACCGCCGCCCCCTCGCCCCAGCCCCACAGCTGCTGCGCGGTAGTAGGCAGCGGCCGCCGCATCGCCGTCTGCCCCCTCCCCTGCGCTCCCCGCCCACCCGCCCTCCCCTCCAACGCTGCGCACCCCCGGCCCTGCGTGCAGGGGCTGCGGGGGTGGGTCGTAGCCCCACTCCTGCCCGGGGTAGCTGTAAGCGGGCTCCTGCTCCGGCTGCTGTCGCGGCCAGGCAGCGGCAGGAGCAGGAGCAGGTGGAGGGACGGCTGCAGGCCTAGGCTGCGGGAGAGGCGCTGCAGGGCGGATCTTGCCCCCCACCAGCCTCAGGCGTTCGGGCTGTGGTTGCGGGGCCCCCTCCGGCCCGCTGCTGCCGTAGGCGACGGCGGGGGCAGCTGGGTCCCGCCCAGTACCAGCCCCCCGCCGAGACGCAGAGGCCCGCCCCGGCAGCCTGTGCGACGGCA
>Ga0208629_100979_pt1 | contig 12277 bp, 8 predicted proteins | sample LakWasMet19_HOW5_2_FD_183865 | JGI IMG/M metagenome (GOLD analysis project Ga0208629, IMG submission 183865) | Freshwater sediment methanotrophic microbial communities from Lake Washington under simulated oxygen tension - Sediment Metagenome... | ecosystem: Environmental > Aquatic > Freshwater >...
CTGCTGCGTCTGACCGCGACGCGGGCGTTTCCGCCGATGAGGCAGACGACGCGTTTCAAGAGCCCGTTCACACCGGTGGCACCGAGGTGCTGTGGTCCATGTTTCAACAGCGTGCCCGCCAGCTCTTGAGCATGTTCCAATCGCCCTCTGTAGATGCCACGCAACTGCGCGACGCCTCAAACCCATCGGCCTGGCGTGTGGCTCTGCGCGTGTTTCTGTCTTGGGCCACCGAAACCCAGCCGCAATTTACCTGGATCCGCCGCCCGGGTGTTGACCCCAGCAGCCCCCTCGCCGCCGCTACAAGTGCGCAGCCAGCTCCTGCGTCGCACCGTCGCTTGTCCGGCAGCTTCCCTCCAGACCCGAGTGCGCAACCCACTCCATCCGCATCGCCGTCATCGAAACCGCCTCCATACCCTCCCGGGTACGACACGGACTGCCTGACGTTCTTCCTGTTCTCCGTCTCCGCCGACGGCAGCGACGGACACACGGATGCGTCCCTCGCTGCTGCTGTCGGCACGCAGCCTCGGGTGATGTTGCCGTGGCCCCAACCCTCGCCGCTGCCGACTGTGGCCAACATCAGCGTGAACGCCAGCGGCCTGCTGGCGAGTATTCAGACGTCTTGGTGCCAGCTGAAGAACCATAGCATGGTGTCAGCACCGTACTACGACCCCCGCATGCCCGCATTCTCTGTGTCGCCAGCCGCCTTGCGGAGCGTCAGCTCGCCGCCTGCAGCCCCCAGCGCTGTGCGAGGCCGACCTCTGTCTATCACCGCAGCCCGCACAGTGTCTGAGCCAGCGCGTGTGAGCGTCGCGGTAGCCGATATTGGGCCCGGCGGCGACATGTCGTCCATAATCGACTTTGAGCTGATGGCCGGCCTCGACAACCTCAACAACGCCTCCACGCAGGTGCTTGACTATCAGGCTCCGTGCTGGCGCATCCATCCCGACAATGGAACCGCCCGTGCCTCTGGGCGTGGCGCTCGCACTCTGGCGGACGCTGCAGTCTCGGCGGTTGAGTCTGTGGAGGTGACGTTTGCAGGGGCGTGGACGCACGCTGTCGGGGAGCTGGAGCCTTATGAGCCAGAAACGGAGCGGTGGGCGTGCCCCGCCTATCTCCTGCCGGACGCCTCCGTCAACTTCCACGCCTTCTCGCCCATGGCTGTGGCCGTGGACGGAAAAGCGCCGCATGGCATCAGCCCTCAGACCGGCAGCGTCGCTGGTCGCCTCAGCGGCAGCCTCGGAATGACGTTGCAGGTGAACGACAACGCGGTGAACAAGTACCACCGCCCCAACAACTTCACACGCCTGGGTCTCCCGTTCATCCCGCGGTGGGCGTCCAAGCAGGCGCTGACCATCGAGCCCGCCAAGCTCTCCCTCATCGATATGCTCACCCGTGCCTTCGCCAAGCAGTCCGGCATCTCCACCGGCCTAGACGCCGAGGCTGCGGCTACAGCCTCTATCGCAGCCTCTGCCGATGCTGGCGCGAACGTGACGGTGCCGCTGCTTGCCTTTGTGGGGACGTTCCCTGACCTGCAGGTGACCAACTTCCTGCAGTTCGTGGAGATCATTGGGGCCATCCTGCACCCCATCGCCCTGTCCCTGCAGCTGCCCCTGTTCGTGTTCGTGACGGTGATGGAGAAGGAAGAGCGGCTTGTGGAACTGCAGCGCGCGATGGGCATGCGGTATGGTCCCTACCAGGCAGTCAACTATGGCCTTAACTTTGCGCTGTACGCGGTTGTCTGCGGCTTCTTCTGGGCGGGCGGCGCCATCCTGCGGTTTGAGCTGTTTTCGCACACCTCGCCCGGGCTGCTGGCGCTGGCGTTCATTGGCTGGGGCCTGGCGCTGTGCTCCCTCGCGACGCTGCTTTCCGCGTTCCTGTGGTCCCGCAAGGCCGCCACGGTGGCGGGCTACGTCGTCGCGCTCTTCTCAAACCTCTTTGCAATCATCGTGGCTGCCGGCATCTACGGCTCGCAGCTGGGCCTGAACTTCGGCGCGATGCCGGCGTGGCTGTACGTCGTCCCGTCCTTCGGTCTTGTGCGCTTCCTGTACCTGGCCACCTTCAACTGCATCGCCAAGCAGGCGTGCTACGCGAGCGTGGCGCAGGCCATGGCGCCCGGCGGAGAGGTGCTGCCCGCGATCGTGAGCATGTACATCGACGCCGCGGTGTTCCTGGTGCTGGGGCTGTATCTCGATCAGGTGCTGCCGCGGCGGTACGGCGTGGCCAAGCACCCGCTCTTCTGTCTCCCCGCACGCTGGCGCCGCGCGCTGTGCTGCGGGCGCGGCGAAGTGGAGCTGGCGTCGCCTGCCTCCGGTGTCGGTAGCAGTGTCCGGGCGTCTGTCAACAGCGTCGAAGCAGCTCACGGTATCGCAGGCAAGCCGGTTGCGGCCGCGGCCGCCGGCGGCGGTGCTCTCAGAAATGCGGTGGGTGCGCCCGCCGTGGCAGACGGCAGTCTTTTCGCGTACATCCAACGCTGGGCGCGCTTCCTACCTTTCGGTCCGCATGCAGAGTACCGCCGCGCCGCCTCCACAGCCGTACCCGCCACCCTGCCTGCTCCGACTCCCGCCGCCGCTGCGACGGCTGCGCTTGTGGATTATGCGGCCGGCGAGGATGCGGACGTGCTCGCGGCGCGCCAGCTGATTGAGCGTGAGATATGGCCGCAGGCGCAGGCTGCGCTCCGGGCGCGCCAGAGCGCCCACGGGGATGTTAGCTCAGACGATGAAGATGCGCTGGGCAGTGCGACTCCCGGTCCGGCCACTGCGGGCAGCGTGCGTGACGGCGTCTTTGCAGAGTATCCAGTCATCATCCGCCACCTCCGAAAGGAGTTTGAGACGCAGGCGAGTGCACCCGCGGGTGCCGCGTCTGCCGCAGCCGGCAGCGCTGGTAAGGCAACGAGTGACGGCGCAGGCTCTGCCATCGCCGAGCTGTCGGTCCCGTTGCTCGCGACCGCTGCTGCACCTACCGTACCCGCTGCCACCACTGCTGCTGCCACCCCCACTGCCCTCGCCCCTGCTCCTGCGAGCGCGAGCCTGGTGGCGGGCGTATACGAGGAACGGGAGCAGGAGGTGCTGGGTGCGCGAGGCGTCAAGGTGGCGGTTTCAGACATGTCAATCGCCCTGCGGCGCGACCGCGTGTTTGGTGCCCTTGGCGAGAACGGCGCGGGCAAGAGCACGCTGGTCTCGATGCTAATTGGCCTTTACCCGCCCACGGCAGGGGACGCGTACGTGGTGGGCCATCACATCGCGCACGAGACGGACGCCGTGCGCCGCAGCATCGGCGTGTGTCTGCAGCAGGACATCCTGTGGGCCAACCTCACCGTTGCGGAGCACGTGCGCTTCTACGCGCGCCTGAAGGGCGTGCCGCAGCCCGAGCTGGATGCGCACGTGCACGACGCCGTGGCGCGCGTGGGGCTCGCGCAGTTCGCGGACCGCTTCGCGGGCGCGCTGTCCGGGGGCATGAAGAGGCGCCTGAGCCTGGCGGTGGCACTGGCGGGCGACTCGGCCCTCATTATCGCAGACGAGTGCACCACGGGTCTGGACCCGGGCTCCAAGCGCCGCATCTGGCGCATCATCGAGCAGAACCGGGCCGGGCGCGTGTGGATCATCGTGTCGCACGACATGGCGGAGGTCGAGACGCTGTGCCAGGACATCGGCATCATGACGTACGGACGCCTGCGCTCCCTGGGGACGCAGCAGCGCCTGAAGGCGCGCTACGGCGGCGGGTATGTGCTGCAGTGCAACTACCGCACGGAGGACGAGGCGCGGGAGGAGGAGGACGCGGCAGGCGGCGCTGGTGCCGCGGCGACGGTTGGTGTGCTTGCAGGCGCGGAGGCAGCGCTGCCCAGCCTCGGTAGCGATGCCGCTCCACGCAGCACCACAACTAGCGACGCCGCGGCTGCCCGGCGCGTCATTGCGATGGTGCAGGGCCTGTTTCCTGGTGCCACCATCGACGGCCGGTTCACCGGCTACCTGAGCTTTATGCTGCCCGCCACGGTGCCAGCCCACACCACTGCAGTCACTCCACCAACGGCGTCGCCCCTCCGAACCGCGAGGGATGCTCCCCCGCCGCGTGCGTCACCAGGGTCGACTGCAGGGCCGCATGTGCATCTGCAGCTGTCGCGCGTGTTTCAGGGCATGCAGGAGCGTGCCGCGGCTGCTGGGGTGCAGGACTGGCAGGTTGGACAGGTTTCGCTCGACACAGTCTTTAGTCGCATCGTGAAGCACTACCGCGCGGGCGGGCGCTCGGCTGCTGAGGAGGACGACTCGGACGAGGAGGAGCCTGCGCAGGCGGGAGGCTCTGAATGTGGAGCGGTGTGAGCGCTTCAACGAGCTGCTATGGGGCCAGTACGGCCCCTGGGCAAGCGGTTCACAGCTGGCAGCGCTCTGACGGCATGATCGCCTCAAGGTTTTGCGCTACAGCTACCGTACTTGTATTCGGGGTTCGTGAGCGCGCTCTTGTGTTGGTTGAAGTGGGACGATAAAACCTCGAAGCAATCACTCGAGATCAAGTGCGGTGCCCAGCGATACATGCTAACCAGCAATGGTCACATGTACATGCAGTGAAGCGCCGTAACACGCAACTTAACTCGATGCACAGTCAGACGGTCTTGCCACTTCATGGATCGCAGCATGTCTGATGGCCCTTCGAAGGGCATGACGGTGGCGGCCGCTCGGGCTCACATTCGAGCATCTCCGAGGTCTGCGCGCTGCAGCATCGGCCTGCAGGAAGTCGCCTATGCTGGCCAGCCGCTCTCTGGGCTCGATATTCGATAGAACAGGTTGCGCCTGTACTACCTCTGAGTCAGTAGATGTGCCACACAGTGCCTGGCGTTGCAACTTCAAGTTGGCAACATGTGCACTTGCAAACTTCAAGTATTCAAGTGCGACCCATAGAAGAGTCGCGACGCATCCGAGGGTGCTCAGAAGCCTACGCGGCGAAGAAACGAGGACAGCCCAGAGACCGAGCTCAAACATATCGCTGAGCTCAGTCTGAGCTTCAATCGCCCACCGCTCGGCAGGGCAAACGCGGGTTAACGCGTTGGTGCTGCTGCGCCTTCTGGACAATCCAGCTCGTGATAGCTGCAGGTGCAATACAGATTGACCAGCAACAACACAGCTGGATCCCCAGGTGTGGGTGCTCTAACCCCGTCCCCCGAACACGCCGAAATTCCCGTGCGGCCGTGCCCCGTGCGCATCGGACCAGTACATCCGCACGACCCCCTTGCCGACCGCATTTCGCCGTCAGCGAGCGGCGCAAGGCTTGGCGAGCTCCTCGCGTGCTTGCATGTGGCCGAAGCCCGAGTCGCAGACGTGGTGTGCACCGCCGGGCTGAAGGTTTGCGCGAGCCAAAATGGCAGCTTCGGGCGTTGGTCAGAAGCGCACCTTTGCACAAATCACCCACGGTGACGGCTCGGCTCCGGCTGGTGCCGCTTCGGTCGGTGGGCGGTCCGCATTCCGTCAGTTGCCGGTGGACGCTGGCGTGAAATGGCAGGTGCAGCAGGCTGTGCTGCATTTGGTTTTCAACGGCGCCGCTGTGGACCACGCGCGCTATCTCGGCGAACGGCCGGAGCTGCCGGGGCCCCTCGCGGTGACCCTGTCCCGCCGGCTGCTGCGCCTGGTGGAGATGCAGGAGTACGTGGTTTGCGAGAAGAGCGACGGCGAGCGCGCGATGATGCTGCTCGTGCCGTCCGTCTTCCGCTCCGTGCCGGTGGGCGCGTACCTGATCGACCGCACCTTCGAGGTGCACACCTTCCCGCGCGCGCTCGAGTACGCGGCGCTGTCGGGCGCCGCGGGCCCGACGCTGATGGACGGAGAGCTCATTATTCGACCGCACGACTACGGCACGGGCACAGGGAACGCGCTGTACATGATTTTCGACATGATCGCGTGCAACGGCGCGGAGACGGGGCGGCAGCACTTTGACCGGCGCATGGAGGCGATTGGAAACGCGGTGCGCGCGCCCTTCCGCGCGGCAGACGACGGGCTGAAGGCGAGCGGCCGTGAGATGCTGCCGCTCTACCTCAGCGGCAAGCTATTCTTGCCCAAGGCCTCCGTGCGCGACATCTTCGCGTGCATCCACGAGGAGGCCGCGCCGCCGGCGACGTGCCTCGTGGCGCCGCTGGAGAACGAGGTGGCGGGTCTGTCCCTCGACAAGATCAGCGCCGCGGCGGCGGGCCCGGTCGGCGTGGCGGCGCTGCTCACCGGCCCCGCCGCGCCGCCGCCCGCCGTGCACCGCATGTACCGCAACGGCTACCGCGTGAACGGGACGGACGGCATCGTGTTCACGCCCGTGCGCTGCAGCTACCTGGACCAGTTCTCGTCTGGGCGCTCCCCGCTGCCGCTGCTTAAGTGGAAGTTCGCGGAGGAGAACACGGTGGACTTCCGCCTGCGCAAGGGCGACCTGGAGGACGACGACGGCGGCGACGGTGGCGGCGACGCCACGGCCGCGGCGTTCTTTGGACCGGGGGTGGCGGGCGGACCGCCGCGCGTCCGGCTGGTGCAGCTGTACCTGAACGCGGGCGGCCGGGCGGGCGAGATGGGCGTCGCGCGGACGGTGCTGCTGCCCGCCGCCTGTGACGCGTACGCGGCAGTGATGGGCCGCCTCGGCGTGGACAGCCTCATCGTGGAGGCGGCGTACGATGCGGCGTCGTCCGTGTGGCGCGTGAAGCGCGTGCGCAACCGCAAGACGCGCGCCAACCACGTCAACACGGGCTGGCAGACGCTGGAGGTGATTGCGGAGAACGTGACGGCGGAGGAGCTGGTGCACCGCCTCACGCCGCCGCAGCGGCCCAAGCAGCTCGCGGCGCCTGCGGCTGCTGCGGGCCCTGCGGCCGCTGGTGGAGCCGCTGCAGGAGCAGCGTACGGCCCACCAGGCGCTGGCCCGGCACCGGGCGCGGGAGCAGGGGCGGCTCCAGGCGCGAGGCAGGTATCTAACGGTGCGAGCGGCAGTGCTGCTGGCGCTGCAGCAGGCGCCGCAGCGCCTGGGTACTGAGGCTGGTGCCTCCGGAGTGCGGGATGCTATCCGACGCAGCGGGCCGTTTCCGACCACCAGTCAATCACCGCGCAGCCACTGCTTCAAGGTTCCGTGACCCCGTTCGTCGCTGGTGAAAAATCGCCCGCCATTCGACATTTTTTTTTCATGCAAGCGGATTGGTGCCGCCGCCTGCTGCTCAGAGCACGCCCCACGTGTGCTCGAAGGCGTTCAGCAGCTTGCCCACAGCGCATGCCGCAGAGAGCGGGTAGCGGCTGATACTGAAGGTCTCTGTGATGTAGTCAGCGCCGATGTCACCGTGGCTCATGGCGCCGATCACGAACACAATGGGCTTGTCGCGGGGGAGCAGCTTCGGGAGGTCGAGAGCGTCCACGAGCTTCGCGCCCGCTTCAAGCCCCACAATCACGGACCCCACGGGCAGATGCGTCGTTACTGGGTTCTTGATGACCCGCATAAGGGTGTCCGAGGAATCCGCCGCGCGAACGCGCATCTTGTGCAGCAGCTGCACCATCAAACCCGCAAAGCGTTTGAAAGTGCGCGGAATGCGCGTGTGTGGCGAGATCTCCACCAACACGTTGCTGGTGGACTGAATGTACACTTGCAAATGCCCAGACTTGTTGAGCGGCGAGTCCATTAGCGCCAGCAGCAGCTGGTGTGTGATGTCTGGCCGAGACGACGCCGGGTCTCGGCCCGCTTTCTTGTGGAGGCCAACATGGTCATCGCAGTTCAGCAACTCAAAGCCCTTCTTTGTCTTTACACTTTCGAGAGACGCTTGCTCAAGCACAACAATGAGCTTCTGCGACCCCGCTGCGGCAGCCGGCGCTCCCGCTCCAGCTGCTGGCGCCGCAGACGAGGAACCGACCGGCTCAGGCGCTGCAGTCGTGGCGTCAGGGGCCACGGCGGGCCGCGACGTTTTCTTTGGCTTGACAAAGTGCGCCATGGTGCAAGATATTGCGCAAGGATATGGAAATATAGCATGTATGCGCCCCAGCACAGCAGGGCGCGCCTGGGTGCCGCAGTTAAGCGAGCACGAATCCGTCCGTCAAAACCGTAATTCCTCAGGCTCGTGGATGCGTCAAACGCGCCTCGAGCGGTCGCGTCAAGCATTCGAGGCCGGAGTATGTACTAAACTGTATTTCTTGTCGACCGTGCCCAAGCTCGAAGCGGAAGCAATTGCTGTCAAATCCGACTTGACCACAGCGGTCGGTTGGTCCCTGCCAGCCGGCATCGGCAGCGCTGCACTCTGAAGCACGTGGTGGCGCGGCTCTAAGTTTGCGTCGCTGCCACCATGTCAACTGAGCTGGCAGCGGAGGCGGTGGCTGACTACAAGCGCAAGTACCACATTTTTCTCGACACGGAGGTGGGCAGTTGCGATCTTGTGTTGAGGAGCACCGCTCAGCAGCGCGCAATCCTGTGCCGCTGTTGGTGGTGTGCATCTGATGCGTGGGCAGCACGAGTAGGCTGGAGCCTGAGAGCTGCGCAATCCGACTGGCTGCTGGCGAGATGTGGACAGGTTTCGCAGAGTGCTCAACTCAAACAGCACGGCTCTGCTGGTGACTCTGGGCGCTGCAGAATGCTGACTCCAAGTATATGACCAAGATCAAGGCGATGATTGAGTCGCTGTCTACGCGCCTCGTCATCAACATATCGGATATGCGGGACTGGGACGGCCCCGCCACGGAGGTGAGACATTCAGGAGCTGAGCTCCGACAGGCTCACTGAGAGCAAGGGGGCGACAGCGGTGCATTGGCGCCCTATCGGATAGCATTGCCATCGCCGCCTTGCGGTTACACGAGCCATGCCGCCGAGCGGTTCCGCGGTCGAGAAGCAGGCGTCGCGGCAACCTTGGCCCCTCGCGCTGGACTCTTGCGGCACTCGAATGCCGCCGTTGCTCCGCGTCTGCGCCAGCACGCCCGCGCACTCCCTCTGCCCGTCTGCACTGTCTGCTTCCTTACCCGGTCTGACTCCTTCCCAACCGTCGATCATGTCTGTGCGTCTGTCTGGCACTCTCCCTGCCGCCCCCGCAGGAGCTGCTGGAGCGTCCGCTGACCTTCCTGCCCGTGCTGGAAGCGGCCGTGAAGGAGGTGCTGTTGGAGCAGGACGCCACCTTCTTCGAGAAGTACGACGAGGTGCGTGGCGTGGGCGCAGCCGCCGCCGCAGAGGCAGCGCGGGGCAAGGCGCTGCAGAGACAGCAGCAGCGGCGGTGCGCAGCAACTGAGAAGCACTTCAGCGCGGGTGTGGGTGCAGCGCGCGTCTCCCACGCTTCGGAATCTGCCCTGGTGATGCCAGATTCTCTGTGTCTCGGCCATGACTCGCCGCTCGCCCACCCCGCTCCCCGGCTCATGCCTCCGTTCTGTCCGTTGCCCGCGTGCGTTCCTCTGCCTCTCCGCAGAAGCGCGGCGTGATGCGCCTCGCCGCCGCCGCGAAGACGGACCGAATATTTGTGGGCTTCGAGGGCAATTTTGGCGACGCCTCCGTCACGCCGCGCACCCTCTCCGCAGAGCACCTGGGCCGCGCGGTGGCGCTTGAAGGCATCGTCACGCGCTGCTCGCTCGTGCGGCCCAAGGTCGTGCGCTCCGTGCACTACTGCCCCAAGACGGTGCGTGCGCGCGTGCCCGGGGCACGGAGGGTGCAGGTGCTTGCGCGGGTTGCGGTCCGGGGCAGCCTGTGGCGTGTGCAGCACCCACTGACGATAGCGGGTGGCGGTAAGGGCTTGGCTTGGCTGTTGCAGTGAGCACCCTTCTGTAGCATAACAGAGATTCCACAGGCTTCAGCCCGCAGCGCTCTGGTCAACTGCCCCTTTGACTACGGGTCTCCGCTGCGTGACGGCCCGCCTTCACTTCCTGCACCCGCCTCATCACCGTCACCGCCGCCACAATCATGTAGCGCTGCTCCTTGTCCTCGCACCCTTTCCTTTTCCCCGCTCCGCCACCCGCTCACACCCTCTCCTCTCACGCTCGCAACCCCCGCTGCACTCCCTGCCCTTGACCCTGCAGGGCAAGTTCCAGCAACGCGAGTACCGGGACGCGACAGACGCGGGCGGGCCGCCCACGGGGTCTGTCTATCCGACGAAGGACGCGGAGGGCAACAAGCTGGAGACGGACTACGGCATGTGCATCTTCAAGAACTGCCAGACCATCACACTGCAGGTGCGGCGCTGTGGGCGCTCTCTCTCGCCCCTGTCACCATCTCTCACCCGTCACCCATTCCCCCACCTTGTCCGACTCACTGCGACACCCTCGCCTGTCTCCCCTCGCTTCCGCCCTGCTGCCCCACGCGTCAACACCCCTCCTGCTCACCCCCACCTCCCCTCCTCGTCGCTCGCGCAGGAGATGCCCGAAACCGCGCCCCTCGGCCAGCTGCCGCGCTCCGTGGACGTCTACTGCGAGCACGACCTGGTAGACCACGTGAAGCCGGGGGACCGCGTGGCCGTCATCGGCGTCTATCGGGCCCTTGCCTCGGCCACCGCGGCGTCCATCTCCGCCATGTTTCGCACGGTGCTGCTGGCCACCAACATCACGCGGGCCTCTCGTGAGACGGGGGCGCTCAACATGTCTCCCGGGGACGTCACAAACATCCGCGCGATCGCGAGACGGCCGGACGCCTTCACGCTCCTCTCCCGCTCCCTCGCGCCGTCCATCTACGGGCACAAGTACATCAAGCAGGCGCTCGCGCTCATGATGCTGGGTGGCCGCGAGCACAACCTCGCGAACGGGACGCACATCCGCGGGGACATCAACGTGCTCCTGGTTGGCGACCCCTCCACCGCCAAGTCGCAGCTGCTGCGCTTCGTGCTGCACATCGCGCCGCTCGCCATTAACACGACGGGCCGCGGCAGCTCGGGCGTGGGCCTGACGGCGGCCGTCACGAGCGACCCGGAGACGGGCGAGCGGCGGCTGGAGGCGGGCGCGATGGTGCTGGCGGATCGCGGAATCGTGTGCATCGATGAGTTCGACAAGATGTCGGACGTGGACCGCGTTGCGATTCACGAGGTGAAGCGGGCTGGCGTGGCTGTGGGGATTGTCTGGGGCTGAGTGGCGAGCTCGGCAGGGTTATCTCAGGGGTGGTGCCGCCGGGTGGCCCAGGGGTGCTGCAACGGCCTGTTGAATCGGGAACACGATGTCGTCTCGAAGTGGGACGGAGGCCCCAGAGCGGTCTTCGCTTCGCTGGGGCTGTCCACACGTGTCTGTTCATCTCAGCCACGGGCGGCCCGCCACAGGCTACCTCAACAACCCTCTCGTTCCCTCGCCCCTCCCTTCCCCTCCCTCGCAGGTCATGGAGCAGCAGACTGTCACGATCGCCAAGGCAGGCATCCAGGCCTCGCTCAACGCGCGCTGCAGTGTGGTGGCGGCTGCCAATCCGATCTACGGCCGCTTCGACAACAGCCTGCCGCTGCAGCGCAACGTGGCGCTGCCCGACTCCCTCCTCTCGCGCTTTGACCTCGTCTTCATCGTGCGGGATCGGATCGAGGAGGCGATTGACGCGCGGCTCGCGGGTGCGTGGCTTGGCGTGGCAGTACGGTTGCCTGTTGGCCTGCCGTAGACTGCCTGTCTGTCCTCTCACAGCTTGTTTCGGCTGCTACTGGCCCCCAAATTGCGATTTTGCGGAAGCCACCCCTGTTACACCTGAATCTCTGCTGCTGCGTCCTCTGCTGCGTTCTCTGCCGCTGCCCCTGCTTCTTCGACCGCAACTCCTCCTGTTGCGTCCTTTCACCTGCCCTGCTGCTGCCCCTGCTTCTTCGACCGCAACTCCTCCTGTTGCGTTCCTTCACCTGCCCTGCTGCTGCAGGCCACGTCCTGCGCATGCACCGCTACCAGCGCCCCGGCAGCGAGGGCATGCCCGTGCCCCTCAACGCCACGGCGCTGAGCGAGGGCGCGAATGAGGACCGCGCCGAGGACGAGGACGCCGACACGCCCATGTTTCAGAAGTACAGCCCGCTGCTGCACGGCGGCGCGGCCGCGGAGGTGGAGGACGGTGCTGCCGCGAGTGGCGCGGGCGGGGCGGGTGCAGGTGAGAGACTCACACGCTGCTCCAGGTTTCACTCCGCCTTCTCTCTGACGCCCTGCACTCGCCGTCAACCCCTCCCCCTTGCAACCCCTATTACAGCCCCTCGCAGCGCCCTTGACACTCCCCTGCGCCCTCCCTGCAACCCCTTTTTACCACCCCTCGCCCTCCCACACCCTCCGCAGGCGCCGCCCCGGTAAACCGCCGGGTGGAGCTGCTGACCATCGAGTTCATCAAAAAGTTCGTGTCATACGTCAAGGCGAAGGCGGACCCGCGACTGACAGAC